>Ga0256830_1002507_pt1 | contig 12072 bp, 25 predicted proteins | sample 128326metaG_FD_190537 | JGI IMG/M metagenome (GOLD analysis project Ga0256830, IMG submission 190537) | Hydrothermal vent microbial communities from Lau Basin, Pacific Ocean - 128-326 | ecosystem: Environmental > Aquatic > Marine > Hydrothermal vents | place: Pacific Ocean: Lau Basin | collected...
GGGGACAATGTGAACATAGAGGTAGAGCTGATAACAACGGTAGCTATGGAAGAGGGACTCAGGTTTGCAATAAGGGAAGGTGGCCGTACAGTTGGTGCTGGTGTGGTTACCAAGATATTAGAGTAGGGAGAACATGAATCAGAAGATCAGAATAAAACTCAGGGCGTACGATCACAGGCTGCTGGATCAATCTGTCAAGGAGATAGTGGATACTGCAAAGCGGACAGGGGCAAGGATTGCCGGTCCTGTGCCGCTACCCACAAGGATACAGAAATTCACTGTATTGAGGTCGCCTCATATTGACAAAAAATCGCGTGAACAGTTTGAGATAAGGACTCACAAGAGGTTGATAGATATCTACGATCCCACCCCGCAGACAGTGGATGAGCTCATGAAGCTGGAACTGGCTGCAGGGGTTGATGTGGAGATAAAGCTATGACAGGGATAATAGGCAAAAAGATAGGGATGACCCAGATATTTGATGAGAAGGGTAATGTGGTGCCTGTCACAGTGGTGCAGGCAGGTCCCTGTCAGGTGATCCAGGTGAAGACTGTTGAAAAGGACGGATACAATGCTGTGCAGATAGGCTTTGAGGAGATAAAAAAGCTTAAAAGGGTCAACAAACCCATGAAGGGCCACTTTGACAGGGCAGGGGTACCTCCCTACAGGGTTTTAAAGGAGTTCCCCATGACGGACCTGAATGTGGGAGATCTCATCAAGGTGGACCGTTTCCAGAAAGGTGACAGGGTAAGTGTAAGCGGTATATCCAAAGGCAAGGGGTTCCAGGGAGTAATGAAGAGACATGGCTACGGTGGCGGACCCGGTTCCCATGGTTCAATGTTCAACAGGGCCCCTGGCTCCATTGGCAGCAGTGCCTTTCCTTCAAGGGTCTGGAAGAACAAGGGGCTGCCTGGAAGGATGGGTGGAGTGAGAGTGACCGTGAAGAATCTCACCGTGGTGGATGTGAAGGTTGATCAGGATCTGTTGTTGATCAAGGGTGCTGTGCCAGGGCCGAATGGTAGCTATGTGGAGATCAGAAAGGGAGAGTAGGATGCCAGAGGTTGAGGTAAAGGATATAAACAACAATGTGGTTGAGAAGGTAACCCTTCCCGAGGATGTCTTTGGCCGTGAGGTCAGGGTGGATCTGCTTCATACAGCTGTGGTCAATTATCTGGCAAACCAGCGCCAGGGCACACATTGCACAAAGACAAGGTCCACCATAAGGGGTGGCGGAAAGAAGCCCTGGAGGCAGAAGCATACAGGCCGTGCACGACATGGCAGCATAAGGTCTCCTCTCTGGAGAGGGGGGGCAGTGGTTTTCGGACCACAGCCAAGGGATTACTACTATAAACTGCCGAAGAAACAGAAGAGGCTCGCTCTGAAGACAGCCCTGAGTGCGAAGTTGAGGGACAATGAACTGACAGTTGTAGACAATATAGCGCTTGAGATGCCCAAAACAAAGGAGATGGTCTCAATCCTGAAAAAGATGGGTCTTGACGGAAAGAGCGTACTTATTGTGACAGCGGAAAAGGATGAGAATGTCTATCTCTCGGCACGGAACATACCTGGTGTGGATGTGATCAGGGCAGCGGACATCAATACCTATGAGCTTCTTGTCCATGATCATGTACTGCTAACAAGGGATGCACTTGCAAAGATCCAGGAGGTGTGGGGATGAGAGACCCTCATGAGGTCATTATAAGACCCCTCTTTACAGAGAAGTCAACATACCTGAAGGAGTCGGAGAACAAGCTTGTTGTTGAGGTTGCCAGGGCGGCAAACAAGATTGAGATAAAAAAGGCCTTTGAAGAGCTTTTCAATGTAAAGGTGGACAGGGTGGCAACTATAAATGTAAAGCCCAAGAAAAAGCGCTGGGGCAGGTCGGTTGGTAAGACCAGGGCGATGAAGAAGGCAATAATAACCCTTAAAAAGGGTGAAAAACTTGATTTCATAGAAGGAGTATAAGATGGCAGTCAGGATATATAAACCCACATCGCCGGGCAGACGCTTCATGTCAGTGGCTGACTTCAGTGACATCACTGCAAGTGAGCCCTACTACCCCCTGTGTGAATCGCTGAAGAAGACGGGGGGAAGGAACAATCTTGGCAGGATAACAGCCTGGCAAAGAGGTGGGGGCAACAAAAGGCTATACAGGAAGATAGATTTCAAAAGGGACAAGATTGGAATACCCGGCACTGTTGAGACAATAGAGTATGATCCCAACAGGACCGCCCGGATTGCCCTTGTCAAGTATGACGACGGCGAGAGGAGGTACATCCTTGCTCCCCATGGACTGAAGGTGGGAGACAGGGTGGTCTCGGGTGCTGATGCAGAGATCAAGGTGGGCAATGCACTTCCCCTCAGGAACATGCCCCTTGGCACATTTATTCATAACATAGAGTTAAGGCCCGGTGAAGGCGGAAAGCTGGTAAGAAGCGCGGGTACCCAGGCACAGTTAGTTGCCAGGGATGACAGGTATGCCCAGATAAAGATGCCCTCCGGTGAGGTGAGGCTCGTTCCGGTCAACTGCATGGCAACAATCGGTCAGGTAAGCAATATAGATCATGAGAATGTAAACTATGGCAAGGCTGGTCGTAAGAGATGGCTTGGTCGGAGGCCGATTGTGAGAGGTGTCGCAATGAATCCTGTTGACCATCCCCTTGGTGGTGGTGAAGGCCGTTCCTCCGGTGGAAGGCCTGCATGTTCACCATGGGGCAAGCCAGAGGGTGTAAAGACAAGGAAGAATCCTAAAACGGACAAATACATTATAAAGCGCAGGAAGTAAAGGAGGCATCAGGTGCCAAGGTCATTAAAAAAGGGTCCATACGTTGATCCAAAGCTGATGAGGAAAGTGGAGAGGATGATCCAGAGCGGAGAGAAGAAGATCATAAAGACCTGGTCAAGAAGGTCCACTATAATACCTGATTTTGTGGGGTTCACATTTGCTGTGCATAACGGCAGGAACTTCATACCAGTGTATGTGACGGAGAATATGGTTGGCCACAAGCTTGGCGAGTTTGCCCCCACAAGGACATACCGTGGACATGTGAAGAGCGAGAAAACCACAAGGGTGAAGGGGAAGTAGTATGGAAACCAGGGCAGTTATGAGATACGCAAGGATAACACCCCGGAAGGCAAGAAGGGTGATAAACCTCATAAGGGGCAAGAAGGCTGGAGAGGCAATGGTGGCACTGAAGTTCATGCCCTACAGGGGTGCCAGGTTTGTCCAGAAACTCCTGAAGTCTGCCATGGCCAATGCCGAGCAGAAGGAGGTAGCTGTTCCGGAGGATATGAGGATTGTCAGGGCCTATGTTGATGAGGGGCCCATGATGAAGAGGCTCTTCCCCAGGGCCATGGGCAGGGCAAATATAATAAAGAAGAAGACATGTCATATAACAATAGTGCTGAAAGAGGAAGAAGGAGAATGACAAATAACGGGCTGGATATATACTCAACACTTGACACTCAAAACTCAAAACTAATACACCCGGGGGTGAATCTTGGGACATAAGACGCATCCGATAGGCAACAGGATCGGGATAATAAGAAACTGGGACTCCCGCTGGTTCCTGAAGCAGGGATATGCAGAGCAGCTCAAGGAGGATCTTGATATAAGGAGATACATTAAAAACAAACTCTACCATGCGGGTATCTCCAGGATTGAGATAGAGAGGGCTGGTGAAAGGGAAGGGCAGAAGGTGAGGATCATTATACATACTGCACGGCCGGGAATTATCATAGGTAAGAAGGGTGCAGAGGTTGAGAAGCTGAAGAAGGAGATAGAGGCCCTGACGGGCAAGACTGTCACCATTGATATCAAGGAGATCAGGAAACCAGAGCTGGATGCACAGCTTGTGGCTGAGAATATAGCGCTTCAGCTTGAAAAGAGGGTTGCCTACAGAAGGGCCATGAAGAAGGCGGTGGCTGCTGCCATGAGATTTGGGGCCCAGGGCATCAAGGTCCAGTGTGCTGGAAGGCTTGCTGGTGCGGAGATAGCAAGGCGTGAATGGTACAGAGAGGGCAGGGTGCCGCTGCATACCTTCAGGGCGGATATAGATTATGGATTTGCTGAGGCAAAGACCACCTATGGTGTAATTGGGGTCAAGGTCTGGATCTACAAAGGTGATGTACTTGAGTCTGGCAGGGAATTGAATATCTAAAAATTCAATATACGGGGTATAGCCATGTTAATGCCAAAAAAGGTTAAATATCGCAAGAAGCAGAAGGGAAGAATGAAGGGAAAGGCCTACAGGGGCTCAGAGATAGCCTTTGGACAGTACGGCCTGAAGGCCCTTGAACCAGGCTGGATAACAAGCAGACAGATTGAGGCTGCCCGTGTTGCCATCAACAGGGCTGTCAAGAAGGGCAGCAAGATATGGATAAGGATCTTTCCTGATAAACCCATAACCAGGAAACCCGCTGAGACAAGGATGGGTAAAGGTAAGGGTAATCCCGAGTTCTGGGTGGCGGTTGTGAAGCCGGGCAGGATCCTCTATGAGATGGCTGGTGTGCCAGAGGAGCTGGCAAGAGAGGCTCTGAGGCTCGCTGCCAACAAGCTTCCCATAGCTACAAAGTTTGTCAAGAGAGAGGAGGCGGTCATTTGAGGCCATCAGAGTTAAGAGAAATGACCATAGATGAGCTAAGAGAGAAGGAGAGGGAGCTGAGAAAGGAGCTCTTTAACCTTCGCTTCCAGAAGGCCACGGGAGAGATTCAGAATCCCATGAGGATCAGGGCAGTAAGGAAGGACATTGCAAGGATACTAACCATAATAACAGAGAAGGAAAGACAGGGGTAAGTTGATATGCCAAAGAAGGTGTTTGTAGGTAAGGTTGTCAGTGACAAGATGGACAAGACTGTAACCGTTGCGGTGACAAGGCTCCAGAAACATCCCTTATACAAGAAATATATAAAGAGAATAACCAAGTTCAAGGCCCACGACGAGGGAAATGTATGCAGGGTTGGTGATACGGTCAAGATAATTGAATCAAGACCGCTCAGCAAGACGAAAAGGTGGGTTGTCATAGAAGTACTCAACAGAGAGGTCTCTGAGCAGTGATAAAAAAGATTTGGATTAACACAGGGAGTGTGAAGAGATGATCCAGGTTCAAAGCATGCTGAACGTGGCTGACAATTCAGGTGCCAAGAAGGTTATGTGCATAAGGGTTCTTGGTGGTTCACATAGAAGATACGCCCGTGTTGGCGATGTGATAGTGGTCAGTGTAAAGGAGGCCACACCCAATGGTACCGTCAAGAAGGGCTCAAAGGTAAGGGCTGTTGTTGTGAGAACCAGGAAGGAGACGAGAAGACCTGATGGTACATATATAAGATTTGACGAGAATGCCTGCGTACTGATAAACGCTCAGGGTGAGCCTATCGGTACAAGGGTGTTCGGGCCTGTTGCAAGGGAGCTCAGATGGAAGGAGTTTACAAAGATCATATCCCTTGCACCAGAGGTATTATAGGAGGATAAGATGGGACTGGGCATAAAGAAGGATGATACTGTGGTGGTGATAACAGGAAAGAACAGGGGAAAACAGGGCAGGGTTCTCACGGTAATACCCAAGAAGAACAGGGTAATAGTGGAAAGGGTTAATATTGTCAAGAGGCATATGAAACCAAGCGCCAAGTACAGAGAGGGTGGTATCCTTGAGAAGGAGGCACCCCTTCATATATCCAATGTTATGTTGATCTGTCCAAGATGCAACAGGCCCACACGTATTGCCAACCGGATACTTGATGACGGAAGGAAGGTCAGGGCATGTAAGAAGTGTAAGGAGGTTATTGATCAATAATGGCTGAGAAGAGACATGTGCCGAGACTGAAGGAGAGATATTTCAAAGAGGTTGTGCCCCAGTTGATGAAGGAGTTCTCATACAAGTCTGTTATGCAGGTGCCAAGGCTTGAGAAGATCGTGCTCAACTGTGCCCTTGGCGAGGCCATATCAAATATCAAGCTCCTTGACGCAGCCCAGAAGGAGCTCAGCCTGATAGCGGGTCAGAAGGCGGTTATAACAAAGGCAAAAAAGTCTGTGGCAGGATTCAAGCTGCGCAAGGGGATGCCCATAGGGTGCAAGGTTACCCTGAGGGGTGACAGGATGTATGATTTTCTTGATAAACTTATCAGCATAGCCATTCCGCGGATAAGGGACTTCAGAGGCTTGACAACAAAGAGCTTTGACGGAAGGGGAAACTACTCAATGGGTATAAAGGAGCAGTACATCTTCCCTGAGATAGATTATGACAAGGTGGACATGGTGCACGGCTTTGACATCACCATATGTACCACTGCCAAGACCGATGAGGAAGGAAAGGCATTACTGAAGCACCTTGGGATGCCTTTCAGAAGCTGAAAGGAGCATTAGATGGCAAAGAAGTGTCTGATAGAAAAACATAAGAGACCACCCAAGTTCAGGGTAAGGGCCTACAACAGATGCAATATCTGCGGAAGGCCAAGGGGTTATATCAGGAAGTTTGGTCTCTGCAGAATCTGTTTCCGGACCCTTGCTCATCAGGGGCTGATCCCTGGTGTAAGAAAATCAAGCTGGTAGGAGAGGTATATGCTGACAGATCCAATCGCAGATATGTTAACAAGAATAAGAAATGCCATAATGGTGAAGGCAGAGAAGGTTGATATCCCAGCCTCCAGGATGAAGCTGGATATTGCAAAGATACTCAAGGAGGAGGGATACATCAGGGCCTATAAAATCATAAAGGACAAGAAACAGGGCATACTAAGAATATCCTTAAAATATGTGGATGGTGAGCCTGTAATCACAGGTTTGAAGAAGGTCAGCAAGCCTGGCAGGAGAATATATGTAGGCTACAAGGATATCACCAGGGTAATGGGTGGGGTTGGTATAGCCATACTGACCACATCCAAGGGTATCCTCAGTGACAAGGGCTGTAAAAGGGAAAAGGTTGGTGGTGAGTTGCTTTGTTATATATGGTAAAAATAAAAACCCGGGAGTGGAGAAGAGATGTCAAGGATAGGTAGAAAACCGATAGAGCTTCCAAAGGGTGTTGAGGTCAATCTATCAGAGGATACAATCAGGGTAAAAGGTCCCAGGGGAGAGCTCCAGTGGCAGTGGCCATCAGGGATGACCGTGACTGTTGAGGAAGGTCGCATTGTGGTCAAAAGGCCAAATGATACGAAGAAGAACAAGGCACTCCATGGGCTTACGAGGAGCATCATTGCCAATATGGTAAAAGGTGTGAGCGAGGGCTTCAAGAAGGAGCTGCACCTTGTGGGGATCGGATACAGGGTTGACCTCAAAGGGCAGAGCCTGATGTTTTCCCTTGGTTACTCCCATCCGGTGGAGTTTCCACTGCCAGAGGGTATAACCGCAGAGATTGACCATAAGGCAAGACCATTGAAGCTTACACTGCAGGGGATAGATAAGCAGCTGTTAGGACAGGTGGCAGCAAATATCCGCTCCCTGAGACCCCCAGATGCATACAAGGGCAAGGGGATCAGATATGCTGACGAGAGGCTGAAGCTTAAACCCGGTAAGACTGCAAAATAACAGAAAATCTCGGAGGATGCAAGTTGAAAAGGTCCAAGGAAGAATTAAGGAAGCGCAGACATAGAAGGGTAAGAAAAAAGGTCTACGGACGGCCGGACAGGCCAAGACTTTGTGTGTACGGCTCACTGAATCATATATATGCACAGATAATTGATGACTACAAGGGGCACACCATGGTTGCGGCATCCACCCTTGATAAGGAGATCAGGGGTGAGATAAAACATGGTGGAAATGTGGATGCTGCCAGAAAGGTGGGCACGCTGATTGCCACAAGGGCTGTGCAGAAGGGAATCAAGAGGGTTGTATTTGATAGAGGCGGTTTTAAATACCATGGAAGAATCAAGGCCCTTGCCGATGCTGCAAGAGAGGCAGGGCTGGAATTTTAACACTAAGGAGGTATGGTGCAGAGGATAGATCCATCAGAGCTTGACCTGCAGGAAAAGGTGATATTCATTAACAGGGTCTCCAAGGTCGTGAAAGGTGGCAGGAGGTTCTCTTTTACAGCACTGGTTACAGTGGGAAACGGAGAAGGTATCGTAGGTGTGGGAAAGGGCAAGGCCTCAGAGGTGGCTGATGCCATAAGGAAGGCGGTTGAGCAGGCAAAGAAGTCTCTGATAAGTTTCCCGCTCAAGGATGGCACCATTCCTCATGCAATTGTGGGCAAATTTGGTGCAGGTGAGGTGCTGCTAAAGCCTGCATCAAAGGGTACAGGTGTTATTGCAGGTGGTGCTGTAAGGCCTGTGCTTGAGGTGGCAGGGCTGCAGAACATAGTTGCCAAGTCCATCAGGAGTCATAACCCCTTTAATGAGTCAAAGGCAACCATTGACGGCCTCATGAGGCTGAAGGACCCGGGTGTGGTCCTGAGGATACGAGGCAAGATAACAGAGGAATCACTGGAGGAAGGAGCATCATAGCATGTTAAAGATCACCCTGGTCAGAAGCTACATAGGGGTACCTGAGAAACTGAGGAAGGTCCTGAGGAGTCTGGGGCTTCGCAAGATCGGACAGAGTACCATAAAAAAGGATATCCCCGCTGTCAGGGGTATGATAAATAAGGTTCCCCATCTTATCAAGGTGGAGAAAATAGAAGACTGAGTGGAGGACTGTACAGATGAAGATAGACGAACTCAGACCGGCTGAAGGGAGCAAGAAGAAAAAGAAACGCGTGGGACGCGGGCCTGGCTCAGGTCATGGCAAGACATCCTGCAGGGGACACAAGGGGCAGAAGGCCCGTTCAGGTGGAGGTGTCTCTCCTGGGTTTGAGGGAGGTCAGATGCCACTGCACAGGCGGCTTCCAAAGAGGGGGTTCAGGAATGCACCTTTCAGGAAGGTCTATACCATTGTTAATATAAAGACGCTGGAGAGGCTGAAGGATGTGGATGTAATCACACCGGAGTTGCTTCTTGAGAAGGGTGTTATAAAGGGTATAAAGGATGGATTAAAGGTGCTTGGCGATGGTGAACTCAGCAGGGCTATCACGATCAGGGCTAATGCCTTCAGTGAAACTGCCAGAAAAAAGATTGAGCAGGCAGGTGGAAAGGTTGAGGTGATTTAGTTTTGGGAGTTCTTTCTTCCTTCCAGAACATCTTCAAGATTGAAGAACTGAAAAACAGGATCTTCTTCACACTGGCCCTCCTGGCTGTCTACAGAATCGGCGCACATATACCCACACCAGGGATAAATGGAGAGGCCCTCAGCAAGTTTCTGACCGAGCGCGGTGGTGCCCTTATGGGTTTCTTTGATATGTTCTCTGGCGGAGCGCTCTCCAGGGTTACAATCTTTGCCCTTGGAATCATGCCCTATATCAGCGCATCCATTATCCTGCAGCTTCTGACAGTGGTCATTCCTGCCCTGGGTAAGCTTGCAAAGGAGGGTGAAGAGGGAAGGAAGAAGATAATAAAGTATACACGATACGGTACGGTGCTTATCAGTGCGGTGCAGTCCTTTGGTATTGCAGTGGGGCTTGAGAGCATGCAACAGGGCGCCTTCATCCAGCATCCTGGCTGGAGCTTCAGGCTGATGACAATGATAACACTCACTGCGGGCACCGCCTTCATCATGTGGCTGGGTGAACAGATCACCGAAAGAGGCATCGGCAATGGCATATCACTGATCATTTTTGCAGGTATAGTGGCAAGGCTTCCAAATGCTATAATAAGCACGGTAAGGCTCATAAGGGCTGGAGAACTGTCGCTGCTTTTCGTGATTGTGCTGATCGCCATGATGGTGGCTGTAGTTGGTGCGATTATCTATATAGAAAAGGGTGAAAGGAGGATACCTGTCCAGTATGCAAAGAGGGTGGTGGGAAGAAAGATGTACGGTGGCCAGTCAACCCATCTGCCACTGAAGGTGAACACTTCAGGTGTGATACCACCAATATTTGCCTCATCCATAATCATGTTTCCTGCCACAGTTGCTGGGTTTATATCCATTCCATGGGTGCAGGGTATCGCGAGACAGCTGACCCCTGGGTCTGCCCTTTATACAATACTCTACGTTGGTATGATAATATTCTTCAGTTATTTCTATACAGCCATCATCTTCAACCCGGTGGATGTGGCAGACAACCTCAAGAAATACGGCGGATACATCCCTGGTATAAGACCGGGGAAGAAGACATCCGATTATCTGTACAGGGTGCTGTCAAGGCTGACCTTTATCGGCGCAATCTACCTCTCCATTGTCTGTGTGCTACCCACATTCCTGATAAAGGAGTTCAATGTCCCCTTCTATTTCGGAGGGACATCTCTCTTGATCGTGGTCGGTGTTGCCCTTGATACCGTCTCCCAGATAGAGTCTCATCTCCTAACGCGTTCCTATGATGGGTTTTTGAGAAAAGGCAGAGTCAGGGGAAGAAGACGATAATTGATACCCGTAAAGAGCCGTGAAGAGATAAAGAAGATAAGGCGTGCGTCCCAGATTGTAGCAGAGGCCCTATCAACACTGAAACAGGTTATTGCCCCTGGTATAACTACAAAGGAACTGGAGCAGATAGCAGAAGAGGTAATAAGAAGCAGAGGAGGGGTTCCTGCCTTCAAGGGCTACAGGGGATACCCTGCGAGCATATGTGCATCTGTCAATGATGAGGTTGTTCACGGGATTCCCTCAATAGATGTTATACTCAGGGAAGGGGATATAATAAGTATTGATCTTGGTGTTATATATGAGGGATTGATAGGGGATGCAGCTATGACCGTTCCTGTGGGCAGGGTAGACAAAGAGACGGAGCGGTTGATCAGGGTAACTGAAGAGGCCCTTTACAAAGGTATAAAAGAGGCAAGGATAAGCAGGCGTGTGGGGGATATATCCCACGCGATCCAGAGGTATGTTGAGTCCCACGGCTTTTCAGTGGTAAGGGCCTTTGTAGGACACGGGGTTGGAAGGTCACTGCACGAAGAGCCGCAGATACCGAACTTCGGTTATCCCGGCAAGGGGCCCAAGCTGAAGGAGGGCATGACACTTGCCATAGAGCCCATGGTGAATGCCGGAACCTATGAGGTGGTCATAATGAAGGATGGCTGGACTGCCAAGACGGCGGACGGTAGCCTCTCTGCGCACTTTGAGCACACCGTCCTGGTTACGAGGAATGGCCCAGAGATATTGACTAAAGGATTTTAAATAAAGTATAATTTAAAGTTCAGATGCCAAAGGAAGAGAATATAGAAATGCAGGGGACAATCCTGGAGGCCCTGCCCAATGCCATGTTCAAGGTGAAACTTGACAGCGGGCAGGAGATACTTGCCTATGTCTCCGGGAAGATGAGGATGCATTTTATAAAGATCCTGCCAGGTGACAGGGTGCTTGTTGAGATGTCGCCCTATGATCTTACAAAGGGCAGGATTACCTACAGGTATAAATAGGTAATGTGCTGGGTGCCTTGTTCCCGGTATGCAGTGTAAATCAGGGTAGAATCTCAACTTGCAATTTTTGGAGGTATTATGAAGGTAAGGGCATCGGTTAAACCAATATGTGCCAAGTGTAAGATAATAAAGAGAAAGGGTGTTGTCAGGGTCATTTGTGAGAATCCCAAGCACAAACAGAGGCAGGGATAAGGAGGATATATGGCAAGGATAGCTGGCGTTGATTTGCCGAAAAATGAAAGAGTTGAGATAGGACTGACAAGGATCTTTGGTATCGGCAGATCTCTTTCAAAGAAGATACTGGCTGAGACAGGGGTCAACCCGAATGTGAGGGTTAGGGACCTCACTGATGAGGATATTGTCAAGATCAGGGGGGTTATAGAGCGGGATTACAAGGTTGAGGGTGAGTTGAGAAAAGAGATTGCAATGAATATAAAGAGGCTCATGGATATTGGATGTTACCGCGGACTGAGACACAAGATGGGACTACCCGTAAGAGGGCAGAGGACAAGGACAAACGCAAGGACAAGAAAGGGGCCCAAGAAGACAGTGGCTGGCAAGAGGAAAGGAGGAAAGTGATAGATGGCAAGAAGGAGAAGAGGACCGCGCAAGGAGAAAAAGAACGTACCCTATGGGGTAGCCCATATAAAGACATCGTTCAACAACACCATCGTAACCATCACTGACAAG
>Ga0256830_1002508_pt1 | contig 12071 bp, 15 predicted proteins | sample 128326metaG_FD_190537 | JGI IMG/M metagenome (GOLD analysis project Ga0256830, IMG submission 190537) | Hydrothermal vent microbial communities from Lau Basin, Pacific Ocean - 128-326 | ecosystem: Environmental > Aquatic > Marine > Hydrothermal vents | place: Pacific Ocean: Lau Basin | collected...
TTCGCGTCGATGGGGCCCTTGCCGTCGATGGGATTACCCAGCGCATCGACCACGCGGCCGAGCAGGGCTTCGCCCACTGGCACCTCGAGGATGCGGCCGGTGCACTTGACGGTGTCGCCTTCGGTGATGTTCTCGTAGTCACCCAGTACCACGGCGCCCACCGAGTCACGCTCGAGGTTCAGCGCCATGCCGTAGACGCCGCCGGGGAACTCGATCATTTCGCCGTACATGACATCGTTGAGGCCGTGAATACGCACCACGCCGTCGGCGAGGCTCACCACGGTACCCTCGTTGCGGGCTTCAGTGGTGGCTTCAAAGCCTTCAACCCGTTTTCTAATCAGTTCACTGATTTCAGATGGATTCAGTTGCATTGTTTGAATTCCTGCAGTGTCTCAAAGCTTTAACGCATCATGCTGGCGGCCAGCTTCTCCAGCTGGCTGTTGACAGATGCATCGATAACCAGATCGCCCGCGCGCACGATGGCGCCGCCGACGATGGAGGCGTCCACCTTCGTCTCGAGGCTGACATCCCGCCCCAGGCGCTTCTTCAGGGCGGCAACGATTTCCTGCTGCTGCGCATCGCTCAGGGGGAAGGCGCTGATCACCTCGGCGGCCACGGTCTTCTCCGCCTCGGCGCGTTGTTCCTCGAAGAGGGCCGCGATCTCGGGCAACACCTCGAGGCGCCCGTTTTCCGTCAGCACGCGCACGAAGTTTCTGCCCTTGTCGTCGAGGACATCGCCGCACAGATCGAAGAACAGGCCGTTGACCACCTCGTCGTCCACGGCGGGATCGGCGATGACGGCCTGCATGGCCGGATCCGATGCGACCGCAGCCAGTGCCTGGAGCATCTCGGACCAGCCGGCGAGCTTGCCGTCGTCGCGGGCAATGTCGAAGGCCGCCTGGGCATAGGGGCGCGCAATGGTGCTTTTTTCAGCCATGGGCGCCTACCTAGAGCTGGGCAACCAGATCTTTGAGCAGGTCCTCGTTGGCCTTCTCGTCGATCTCGCGCTTGAGCACCTTGGCGGCGCCGGCCACGGCCAGGTGCACCACCTCGCCGCGCAGCGCCTCGCGGGCGCGGTTGGCTTCCTGCTCGATCTCCGCCTCGGCGGCGGCACGGATGCGATCGGCCTCGGCCTGCGCGGCCTCCTTGGCCTCATCGACGATCTCGGCGGCACGCTTCTCGGCTTTGGCGATGATTTCCTGCGCCTGGGCCTTCGCCTCCTTGAGCTTCTCGACGGCGCGCTCACGCGCCAGCTCTTCCTCGTGCCGGCCCTTTTCCGCGGCGGCCAGGCCATCGGCGATCTGTTGCTTGCGCTCCTCGAGCGCCTTCATGATCGGCGGCCAGACATACTTCATGCAGAACCAGACGAAGGCGAAGAACGCCAGCAGCTGGCCTACGAACGTATAGTTAAAATTCATGCTTCACCCTTACGATGAGTCGTGGTGAGGTTCGACCTCGCTTAGCCCGCGGCACCAAAGATGACGTAGAAGGCCACACCGACGGCAATCATGGGGACCGCGTCGGTCAGACCCATCATGATGAAGAACTGGGTACGCAGGACGGGGATGAGCTCGGGCTGACGCGCGGCGCCTTCGAGGAAGCGGCCACCCAGCACGCCGATACCGATGGCGGCACCCAGTGCGCCCAGGCCCATCATCAGGGCACCAGCGATATAGAGTAGAGCTTGTACTTCAGTCATTTTCTTCTCCTGTCTCGATTTTCGAAAAATCAGTTAAAAACAAAAAAATCCGTCGGCCCCAACTAACCTCAGTGTTCTTCGGGCACCTGGTGGGCCATGTCCATGTAGACGATGGCCAGGGTCATGAAGATAAAGGCCTGCAGGGTAATGATCAGTATGTGGAAAATGGCCCAGCCCAGTTGCAGGAAGAAGGCCACCACGGCAGCGAGCCAGCCGCCCACCGTGCCCTCGGCCGCCAGCCCGAACATCAGGGCAATGAGTATGAAGATCATCTCGCCGGCGTAGAGGTTGCCGTAGAGACGCAGGGACAGCGAAACCGGCTTGGCAATGAGCGAGACGAACTCCAGCAGGAAGTTGAAGGGAATGAAGATCGCCTGCAGGAGCATGTTCTTCGAGCTGAAGGGATGCAGCGTGAGTTCACCGATGAAGCCGCCGAGCCCCTTGACCTTGACGCTGTAGTAGAGCATCAGGATGAACACCGCCACGGCCATGCCGAAGGTGGCATTGGGATCCGTCGAGGGCACCACCTTCTGGAAGACGTGATGGGGATCGATGCCGGTGGCGAGGCTCGCCGTCTGGCCGACGATCCAGGGGATGAGATCCACGGCGATGAGATCCATGAAGTTCATGAGGAAGACCCACATGAAGATGGTCAGCGCCATGGGCGCCACCAGGCGGTTCTTCGCGGTAAAGGATCCCTTGACGCTGCTGTCGACGAACTCCACCACCCACTCGACGAAGTTCTGCATGCCCCCCGGCACGCCGGCATGGGCCTTCTTCGCCACGCGGCGGAACAGCCACAGGAAGAGGATGCCCAGGGAGAGCGACCAGAACAGGGTGTCCACGTGGATGGCGTAACTCATGGACGCCGCTTCCTCGTAGGAGTGCGCCAGGCCCCAGCTCCCGTCGGGGTGCTGGCCAAAGGTCATGTTCTGGAGGTGATGCTTTATATAGTCGGTTGCCGTCTGCTCGGTTGCCATGTCGATGCGGTCTCAGATCAAATTTTGCAAGAATTCGTGGCCACTGCCTACGGACGCCGCACGGAGCGGGGCGCATAGCCCCGGCCGAACAGGTAGCCCACGTGGGCAATGGCGAAACCGATGAGGACGGCCAGGGGCGTGAGCGCCAGGTAACCGAGGCCAAACCACAGCAGGCCGACAATCACCACCAGTTTCTGCAAAAGGCCCCTGTACAGCTCAAGCGCGTCCACCGCGGCTTTGTTGCCGTCATCGGCCGAAGTTGCATTCCGTAAACGCCAGGCGAAGATCAGGGTGCCGGCGATGGTCACCGCGCCGCCATAGAGCACGGCGAGGGCAAATTCGAGTTCTTTCTGAACCAGTGAAACCGCCGCCGCCAGTCCCGCCGCGGCCAGCTGAATCAGAACCGTCCTGTACAGGGTGCTTTTCAGCGAATCGGTCGCCATCGTTTTTCCGCGCCAGAAGGCCTGATAAGGACGGTTTAACAGCCCATAAAATACGGGCAATACCCCGTGGGCGCGCGAAGTATACAGGGGTCCCCGAGGGGGGTCAATGGCGGGCAAAACCGGTATTTTCGCCGGAAAATCCCCGAAAATGGGTCTATTTCAGGTGGGCCAGGATGCCTTCCAGCTCATCGAGGCTGTTGTAGGCGATGACCAGCCTGCCCTTGCCCGAGGCGGCGTGCTGGAACTGCACCCGGGCCCCCAGTTTCTCGGCCAGCTCGTCCTGCAGGCGGCGGATGTCCGGGTCCACGGCCGTGGCGGTCTTCTTCTTCGGCGGGCTGGCGAGGCGCTTCACCAGGGCCTCGGTCTCGCGCACCGACAGCCCCTTTTTTGCCACCTCGTGGGCGGCGCGGCTCTGGGCCACGCCCTCGAGGGCCAGCAGGGCGCGGCCATGGCCCATTTCCAGGCGGCCCTGTTCGAGCAGCGCGCGCACGTCGGGGTTGAGACCCAGCAGGCGCAGCAGGTTGCTCACCGCCGCCCGCGAGCGGCCCACGGCCTCGGCCGCCTCCTGGTGGGTGACGCCGAACTCGTCGATGAGGCGTTGCAGGGCCATGGCCTCCTCGATGGGGTTGAGATCCTCGCGCTGGATGTTCTCGATGAGGGCCATGGCGATGACCGCCTGGTCCGGCACGTCGCGCACCACCGCCGGCACCTGTTGCAGGCCGGCCAGCTGGGCGGCGCGCCAGCGGCGCTCGCCGGCGATGAGTTCGTAGCGCCCGCCCTCGTTGAGGGGGCGCACCACCACCGGCTGGACCACGCCCTGGGCGCGGATGGAGTCGGCCAGCTCCTGCAGGGCCTCCTCGTCGAAGTGGCTGCGCGGCTGGTAGCGGCCACGCTGGATGAGATCCACGTCCAGCTCGCGCAGGCTCTCACCCTCGGCCTCGGGCGCCGTTTCGGGGGTAATGGCGCTGCGGTTGCCGAGCAGGGCGCTGAGGGGCTTGCCCAGTCCGGGCTTCTTGGCGGCCATGCTTCCCGCTCCCGCCTAGAGGTGCACGGCGGCCGCGCCGCCGGCGCCCTCGTCGCGGCGCAGCAGTTCCCCGGCCAGCGCCAGGTAGGCCAGCGAGCCACGCGAGTTCTTGTCGTAGCGCAGCGCCGGCAGGCCGTGGCTGGGGGCCTCGGCGAGACGCACGTTGCGCGGGATCACCGTGCGATAGACCTTCTCCGGGAAGTGCATGAGGAGCTGGCCCGAGACGTCGTTGGCGAGGTTGTTGCGCGGATCGAACATGGTGCGCAGCAGGCCTTCCACGCGGAGGCGCGGGTTGACGGTGGTGCGGATCTGCTCGACGGTCTCGAGCAGCGCCGAGAGCCCTTCGAGGGCGTAGTATTCGCACTGCATGGGGATCATCACCGAGTCCGCCGCCACCAGCGCGTTGACGGTGAGCAGGTTGAGAGAGGGCGGGCAGTCCACGAGGATGTAGTCGTAGTCGCTGCTGACGCCGGCCAGCGCATCCTGCAGGCGCCGCTCGCGATCCGGCTGTTCCATCAGCGCCACCTCGGCGGCGGTGAGATCGATGTTGGCCGGCAGCAGATCGTAGCCGCTCTCCGGCGGCGAGGCGCGCAGCTCCTCGGCGGCGATGTCACCGAGCAGCAGGTCGCCGGTGGTGTGCGCCAGCGCGTTCTTGTCCACGCCGCTGCCCATGGTGGCATTGCCCTGGGGATCGAGATCCACCAGCAGCACGCGTCGTTTCGTCGCCGACAGGGAGGCGGCCAGATTGATGCAGGTGGTGGTCTTGCCCACGCCCCCCTTCTGGTTGGCAATGGCGATGATTCTGCCCATTTGCGTCACTCCCCGGTTTCGGTGTTGTGGTTGCCGGCCTCGGCCCGCACCAGGATCAGCTGGCGGCCGGCGTCGAGGCCCGGGACCGTCAGCGCGTGGCGTCCCAGCAGGCTGAAGCCCGCCGGCATCTCGCCGAGCGCCGCCAGCTCCTCGCCGGCACGCGGTCCCTTCATGGCCACTACTATACCGCCTTTCGCGCACAGATGGTGAACGCGATCGAGCAGATCGGGCAGGGCGGCGAAGGCGCGGGCGGTGACGGTGTCAAAGCCCGCCGGCGGGTGAAAATCCTCCACCCGCGCCTGCACCACGCTGGCGTTGGCCAGGCCCAGCTCGGCGATGGCCTGCTGCACGAAACGCGTCTTCTTGCTGTTGGCGTCGAGCATCACCACTTCCAGCCCGGGACGCAGGATGGCCAGCGGGATCCCCGGCAGGCCCGCGCCGGTGCCCACGTCCAGCAGGCGCGGGCCCTGTATATAGGGGAGGATGCTGGCCGAGTCCAGCAGGTGCTGGCTGACCATCACCAGCGGGTGACGCACGGCGGTGAGATTGTAGACCCGGTTCCAGCGGTGCAACAGGGCGAGGTAGTCCAGCAGCCGGCCCTGCTGATCCGCATCGGCCTCGACGCCCAGGGCCTCGAGGCCCGCGGCCAGCACCGGCGCCAGACGCGATGCGTCCACCGGGGGCGGCGCGTCCCTCAGCCCCATATGCGAAGGTGGAGGCGAGGGTGGCGAACAGGGCTCACTTCGCCACCGCGGCATCGGTGAGTTTCTGCAAGGCGCCGGTCATTTTCCGTACCGTGGCGTCGCGGTCGGTGATGCCGTGGCGGCGGGCGATGTACGCCGGGTCGTTGTAGGCCAGCCACACCTGGCCGTTTTCGTCCTCCCAGGCCAGCGCCTTCATGGGCAGATCGATGCCCGCCGTCTGCTGGCTGGTGAAGAAGTGGGTGCCCACCTTCGGGTTGCCGAAGACGAGCAGCTCCGTGGGCCGCAGCGCCATGCCGGCGCCGGCGGCCCGCGCGGCGTGATCCCAGCGCAGGGCAATGGTGAAACCCTTTTTCTTCAGGATGCCTTCGAGGCGATCCAGCGTGACCCTGACACTGTAGGGGCTCTTCTTGGTGATGAGGCCCGCGTCGCCGCCACCGGCGAGAACCGGTGTGGCCCCCGCCATCAGGCCGCCGGCGACCAGTAACAACACACCCATAATCCGTTTTTTCATCGTGATCCCTCTCGAGTTGGTTTTTTCCTGCCGGCGCCATGGCCGGTGATGCTATGCCCGCTTGCGTTGCGCACGGATCTGTTCTTTCTTGAGGTACACCAGCAACAGCGAAATGGCCGCCGGCGTGACCCCCGGGATACGCGCCGCCTGACCGAGGGTGGCGGGGCGCTGGCGGGCGAGCTTTTCCTGCACCTCGGCGGACAGACCCCGCACCCGGGCGTAGTCGAGATCCTCGGGCAGGGGGGTGTCCGCCTGGCGACGCTGGCGGGCGATGTCTTCCTGCTGGCGTTCGATATACCCGGCATAGCGAGCCTGGATCTCCACCTGTTCGGCCACCCGGGCATCGGCCACCGCCGGCCCGGCGCCGGGGAGCGTCATCAGCGCCGCGTAGTCCACGCCGGGGCGGCGCAGGAGATCCAGCAGGCGGGCCTCGCGGGTGAGCGGCTGGCCCAGCACCCGGGTGGCCTCGGCCTCGGGGAGACGCTCGGGGCTGAGCCAGGTATCCCGGAGACGAGCGGTCTCCCGCTCGATGGCGTCGCGTTTTGCCGCGAACTTCGCCCAACGTGCGTCATCCACCAGACCCAGGCGGCGGCCGGTTTCGGTGAGGCGCAGGTCGGCGTTGTCCTCGCGCAGCTGCAGGCGGTACTCGGCCCGGCTGGTGAACATGCGGTAGGGCTCCAGGGTGCCACGGGTGATGAGGTCGTCCACCATGACGCCGAGGTAGGCCTCGTGGCGCCCCGGCGTCCAGGGTTCCTCGCCGCGCGCCTGGCGCGCGGCGTTGATGCCCGCCAGCAGACCCTGGGCAGCGGCTTCCTCGTAGCCGGTGGTGCCGTTGATCTGGCCGGCGAAGAACAGCCCCGTGATGTGTCGCGTCTCCAGCGAGGGCCGCAGGTCGCGGGGGTCGAAATAGTCGTACTCGATGGCGTAGCCGGGGCGCGTGATGCGCGCGCGCTCGAAGCCGCGCATGGAGCGCACCAGCGCCTGCTGCACGTCGAAGGGCAGGCTGGTGGAGATGCCGTTGGGATACACCTCGTGGGTGTTCAGGCCCTCGGGCTCGACGAAGATCTGGTGCGCGTCCCGCTCGGCGAAGCGCTGGACCTTGTCCTCGATGGACGGGCAGTAGCGCGGGCCCACGCCCTCGATGACGCCGGTGTACATGGGCGAGCGGTCCAGCCCGGCGCGGATGATCTCGTGGGTGCGCGCATTGGTGTGAGTGATGTGACAACACACCTGCCGCGGATGCTCCGCCGGGTCGCCCAGGAAGGAGAACACCGGCACCGGCTCGTCCCCCGGCTGGGCCTCCAGCTGCGCATAGTCGATGGTGCGCCCGTCGAGGCGCGGCGGGGTGCCGGTCTTGAGGCGCTCCACGCGCAGGGGCAGCTCGCGCAGGCGTGCCGCGAGGGCATTGGCGGGGGGATCGCCGGCACGCCCGCCCTCGTGGCTGGCCAGTCCCACGTGGATACGCCCGCCGAGAAAGGTGCCCACGGTGAGCACCACCGTGGGGGCGCGAAAGCGCAGGCCCATCTGGGTGATCACCCCGGCGACCCGCCCGCCCTCCAGGAGCAGATCGTCCACCGCCTGCTGAAAGAGATCGAGGCCGGGGGTGTTCTCCAGCGCATGGCGCACCACCTGCCGGTAGAGCTGGCGGTCCGCCTGGGCGCGGGTAGCCCGCACCGCGGGGCCCTTGCGGGCGTTGAGGATGCGAAACTGGATGCCGGCGCGGTCCGCCGCGTGCGCCATGAGACCGCCAAGGGCGTCGATCTCGCGCACCAGGTGGCCCTTGCCGATGCCGCCGATGGCCGGGTTGCAGCTCATCTGGCCGAGGGTGTCGATGTTGTGGGTCAGCAACAGGGTGCGACTGCCCGAGCGCGCCGCGGCCAGCGCCGCCTCGGTGCCGGCATGGCCGCCACCGACGACGATGACCTCGTATGCTTCGCTGTTGAACATGGCCAGGTGCCTGAAATCCGGTAAGAAATGGCAAGGGGCCGCGGGCTGGACGGGCTCCGGGGGGCGCCCACGCCGCGGGGAGGGGGAATTGTACGCGCTGGCCCGCCCCCCGCCAAGGCAGGCCGCCCCTCCGGCACCGGCGCGCGGGGGCGGATTTGGAAAAATGTGCCCCTGGGCACTAAAATAGGACCCATTCCAGCCCCGGAATAGCGCTTTCATCGAATTTTCCCGGCAGCGGGACATCACCCTGGCATAACGGTCTCGAACATGGACACGCCTTCGCCCCACCCAGGGGCCCCCAACGGATCCCCCATGCCGCGGCTGCCCGCCGAGCTACGCCCCGGCGGGCTGCGCGCCTGGCTCAATGCCCTGCCGCTGGGAGAGCTGGATCTCACCACGCGGTGTCTGCTCGATGCCCTGGGGAATATCCGGCAACGCAACCTGCCGGCGCGCCAGCGCTTCGCCCTGCTGGAGGAGTTCATCCCCCTGCTGGGCCTGCTGCTGCCGGAACTGGCCACGCGCTATACCTCGCGCCCCCTGCCCATGGCTCGCGATGAACGCGATGCCGTGGAGCTGTCCACGGCACTGCAACTGGAGATCATCCACGCCTACCAGCAGGTCCTCACCGACAGTTCCCGCGTGGTGCTGTTCGGCTGGCGCAAGCTGGTGGCCACCAGCATCCATCGCCTGTTCCGCTTTCGCTCCAACATCCTGTGCAATTACCGTCTGTGTTACATGCCCTACCCGCCCGGGGTGTGGAAACAGCTCTACTGGTTCTTTCGGCTGGTGGAGGACAATGGCCTGCTGGCGACCCGCATCCGCGATCCCCTGACCCGTCGCAAGACCACCATCCTGGAGGAATTCAAGCGCCTCCTGCTGCTCTCGCTGCTCTCGCCCAACAGCCTGGAACGACACCACGCCGACGAGATCCATGCCCACCTGCATGACTGGCTGGGGCGCACCACCCTGCACACGCCCCGGCGGGAGGCGGACTGCGCCGGCCAGTATGTCCTCGATCTGGACGGCGACCGGCCCCCGCAGCTCCAGCCCGCCGAGACGCCGGCGGCACCGGCGCGCGGCGCACAGCGGTGCCTTGACACCCGGCGCCTGGTGAACGAGCTGCGTAATCTGCTCGCCAGTCCGCCGGAGAAACTCTCGCGGCTGTCCCACGACACCATCGAGAACGTCCTTGCCTGCTGGGACCGCTCCGGCGTGCGCGACAACGAGCGCCGCTTCAGCCACCAGAGCACCGAGGTGGCCATCGGCTTCAGCCATATCCGCGAGGTCATCGGCGGCCAGCCACAGGGGCGCGGCCTGAAGGCGGATCTGGTGGACGAGAGCAACAGCGGCTACTGTTTCAGCTTTCGCGCCGGCAGCGTGAGCATCGGCCTCGACGACCTGGTGGCGCTGCGCGATCCCCGCGGCGGCAGCTGGCGGCTGGGCCAGATCCGCTGGATGCAGAGCCGGGGTCACAATCGTGTGCGGGTCGGCGCCATGCTGTTGTCCCCCGAGGTCCTGCCCGCGGTGGCGCGCGACGACTCGGCCGGGGATGGGATGGACTGTCTGCTCGGCGTCAACCAGCCCCATCCCGTGCTCTACCTGCCCAGCGAACCCGGCATCGACAGCGCCGAACAGCTCGGCCATTTCACGCGCCTGGTCAATCCCGAGCGGGAGACGCGCTTCGAACTCCTGGAGACCTTTGCCGGTAACGCGCACTTCGACGCCTACCGCATTCGCGTGGACGCGCCGCCCGAATCCCGACCCAACTGAGCAGGCGGCATGGCGGCGCGCGGGCGGCGGTGGAAGCCGAAACAGCTCACTGGCTCGGCGCAGAGAGGGCGTGGGGGATTGAGCAGACAAGGAGAGGTGGACGGGGGAAGAGAAGGGTGCCCGTCCATGGGCTGGGTCTCCAAGTATCCCAAGCTTAGGCAAGCACCGGCGACATTTCTGTAAGACAGTTCCTATTTTCCTGTAGGACAATTCCTACACGCGCCCATTCAGCGAAAATCCGCCTTGCGCGGTCCTTCGCCATCGACTGGCATCTCCGCCACCGGCAGGCGCTCCGCCCCGGGTGAAAAACGGTACACCGGCGGGTTGACCGCGGCTGCGTAGAGGGGGCGCATCGCCGTCAGCAGGACGGCCCTTTTCATCCCGTGACAAAGGCGTAGACTGTAGCGTGACATCCAACTCACCTTACGCCATTCACAGGGAGTGACTCAATGCGCCAGGCAACGCTTTTTCGCCGCTCGGTTCCATCAATGCTCATGCTGCTGGCCGTGCTGCTGTCGGGCGGCACGGCCCGGGCCGTCACCGTCGCCCATGTCAGCCTGCCCGACAGCGCGGAGGTGGAAGGCCGGCCACTGGTGCTCAACGGCGCCGGCCTGCGCACCAGGTTCTTCTTCAAGATCTACGCCGCTGCACTCTACCTGCCGACGAAGAGCCACGATGCCGAGGCCATCATCAACGCCCCCGGCCCCAGGCGGGTCGTCATGCATTTCATCTACGACGAGGTGAGCAGCGAGAAACTGGCCGCCGGCTGGACCGAGGGCTTCGAGAACAACCTCGACGAGGCGAGCTTCGCTGCCATGAAACCCCGGCTTGCGGCCTTCAACGAACTCTTCCCCACCGTGCGCAAGGGTGATCGCATCGTGCTGGATTTTCTCACGGACGGTCGCGTGCAGGTGCGCATCAACGACACGCTGCGCGGCAGCGTCAAGGGACAGGACTTCCAGCAGGCCCTGCTGCGCGTGTGGCTCGGCGAGGAGCCGGCGGACTGGGACCTGCGCGACGCACTGCTGGGAAAAGAGTGATCCCCATCAACGCCGGAACAGGTTGAGCAGGAGGGTGAGCACGATGCTGAGGAGCAGCATCGAGGTGATGGGGATGAAGACTCGTCCCCGCTCTCCCTCGATGCGAATGTCGCCGGGCAGGCGGCCGAACCAGTTGAGCAACCACGGCGCGTACTGGAGCGCCAGACCCAGCGCCACCAGGATGACCCCCACGATAACCAGGATGCGGCCCATGTAACGCGTCTTCCCCGCGCCTTTCCACCATGACAAATGTGCGGGAGGACATTGCGGCCTCCCCGCTCAGCTGCTATCACCATAGCATACCGCGACAAGCTGCCTCAGGGGGAAGCCACCATGCGACACATCACCGGCCTCATGCTCATCGTCCTCACCACCACCTTCGCCACGCCCGCCTGGAGCGATGAGGCGCCGCTGACGGTCAATATCAAGCGCCTCAGCCTGGAGACTGCGCTGCGCATGGCCCGCGCCGCCATCGATCAGTGCCGCAAGGAGGGGGTACAGATCGCCGTCACCGTGGTGGATCGCGGCGGCCATCCCCAGGTGGTACTGCGCGACGTGCTGGCCATGGACATCACCCTGCCCATCAGCCGGCAGAAAGCGCACACCGCCATGGCCTTCAACACGCCGCTGTCCCAGCTCGAAGACCGCTTCACCCGCCCCTTCCAGGTGGGCAAGCTGGACGGCCTGATCTTCAGTGCCGGCGGCCTGCCCATCAACATCGGCGGCAACATCCTCGGCGGCATCGGCGTGAGCGGCGCGCCCTCCGGCGCCATCGACGAAAAATGCGCCCAGGCGGGGATCGACGCCGTGCGCGACGATCTCGAAATGGAAGGCATGTAGGGCGTCGCCTTCGGCCTTGCAGACTCTTTTCAGGTGAGCGGGGATCCGCAACAGGGATACCGCGTCAACGGTTGCGGATCGCGCGGCGCGCTCAGTTGCTCACGGAGAAGGCCAGGGTCTCGATGCTGATGGTGGTCACGCCTTCGCGCCTGAGATACAGGCCGGTGAAGGGGAAACGCGTCTCGCCCGGGGCGATGGCCTGGCGGTTGGCGGCGCGAAACAGCACGTATTTCTCCTTGTGCACCACCTCGCGATCCTCGTCGTAGTAGGTGATCTCCAGCACCACGTCGTGGATGGCGCCCT
>Ga0256830_1002509_pt1 | contig 12054 bp, 8 predicted proteins | sample 128326metaG_FD_190537 | JGI IMG/M metagenome (GOLD analysis project Ga0256830, IMG submission 190537) | Hydrothermal vent microbial communities from Lau Basin, Pacific Ocean - 128-326 | ecosystem: Environmental > Aquatic > Marine > Hydrothermal vents | place: Pacific Ocean: Lau Basin | collected...
AACCCATAGATTCAGGATTGAGGATACCCAGAGGGCATACCGGGTTGTAGCTGATGCAGGGGATTCCCTAAAGACCCTGATTGTATTTCAACAGCGGGCATGACTTCAGTTATTGCTTCTGGTTTTAAAGAGGGTTTGTAAGAATCATTCCTTTTAGGTTATATTAAATACGGTCACATAATAGGAGTGTAACAGGTTAATAGGTATTTGTTACTTGCTACTTATCCCTTGATTGGAGGGGTGGCCGAGTGGTTGAAGGCGGCGGTCTTGAAAACCGCTGTGGGGGCAACTCCACCGTGGGTTCGAATCCCACCCCCTCCGCCATCTCATCTAAAAATGAGCCTCATTTTTTCCTGTGTCAAACCTTTTACCATATTTGTGTTAGCTGGCAGCCCCTTTTAACATGCCCCTTCCCTTTTGATAACCACAACCACTGTTTTCAGAAGGATAACGATGTCAAGCCAGAGATTCCAGTTCCTGACATACCAGATATCAAGGGATACCCTCTGTTCATAGGTTGTATTGTTTCTGCCACTGACCTGCCAGAGCCCCGTAATTCCAGGGGGAACAGAAAAACATAAACTCGCGGCCTCTCTGTAGTGCTGTTCAATCTCTTCTCTTGTGACCGGCCTTGGCCCGACAAGGCTCATCTCTCCCTTGAGCACATTGAATATCTGAGGGAGCTCATCAAGGGATGTTGTTCTGAGAAAACTGCCAATCCTGGTAATCCGAGGGTCTTTCTTGAGTTTATGATATCTTTCCCATTCCTTCCGTGCCTCTGGATCGGTTTCCAACAATTTCTTCAATCTCTCGTCAGCATCTATGTACATGGTCCTGAACTTGTAGCAATAGAAGGGTTTTAAATGCTTACCCATCCTTTCCTGTTTATATATAGCAGGCCCTCTGGAGGTCAGTTTTATCAGGAGAGATATGATCATTATTGGTATAATGGTTATGAAAAAAAGAAACAATGATACCAGACAATCAAAACTCCTCTTTAAGAGATAATTGGTCTTCCTCTCAAGGTTGTTCTTGATCTCTATCACCATTGTCTGTTCATCAAAGAAGTGCCTCAACTCTGTTCCCAGCACCGCAATACCTGTCAATTCAGGTATATAGAGGATACTGCTCGCCTTGTGTTGAATCTTGTTCACCATCTCAACCAGTCTCTCCTTCTTTATCTCCGGTTTTGCAATTACCACATCGTGTATACAGCACTTCTTTATAAATCTCTCTATCCTGCTCTCCCCCCTGTGGACCTTGTAGCCCTCAATGTATTCTTGAGCCCTGTCATCATCAATGAAACCTGCCACCTCATAGCCAAGGTTCTTCTCTCTCTGAAGTGCATGAAGCGCCATAGTCCCGGCCTGGCCTGCACCGATTATCAATACCTTCCTCCTCATCAGCCCCAGACTGTAGATAAATCTCTTGGAAAGTATCCTGAGTGTGGGTAGCAGGAGTACGGAAAGTACCGACATTCCAAGGATTACACCACGAGAGAATCTCGCCCCCTGTTTTCCAATAAAAAGGATTGTAAATATTGTCAGAAAGACGATAAATACGCCTTTCCATAGGAACTTTATCTCATCCCAGTAGGTAAGCCTCCTTGTATATGCACCCTGGAACAGAAAGACAAAAAACCATATAGGAAATATCCAGTAGTAGGTCATCATATCACCTGTAAAGGGTTTAAGAGGCAGTATCTCCGGGAGGACGGATTTTCTTAAAAAGATACTGAGATAAAGAATGGACATTACTATCAGGACGTCAAACAGGATCAGGAGAAACAAACCAAGGTGCATCTTGAACCTGGCAAATATACTCAAGGACCCCTCCATTCAAATGCTTTTAGACTAATTATACAACCAAGAAAGATTAAAATCAACATCAAAGATCTGCCAAGGGGGCAGAAAAAAAGGAAGAAAGGCTGTGCCTTTCTTCCTTTCTGTTTTATGATTACCGCCTTTAAAGCAGAGCAATCAATGGAGCAATAACGAGAGACACGACGCTCATCAGCTTGATCAGTATATTCATTGAAGGGCCTGAGGTGTCCTTGAAGGGGTCACCCACTGTATCACCCACAACGGCAGCCTTGTGTGCCTCTGAGCCCTTGCCACCAAGGTTACCCTTCTCTATGTATTTCTTAGCATTATCCCATGCACCACCACCATTTGCCATCATAAGGGCAAGCATAACACCTGCCACTGTGGCACCTGCAAGCATACCACCAAGGGCAGCAGGGCCAAGGGCAAACCCTACAATGATCGGACTGATTACCGCGGTCAGCCCTGGCACTATCATCTCCTTGAGTGCAGATGCTGTTGATATATCAACACATCTCTTTGAATCAGGCTTAACCCCGGGCTTACCCTCAAGGAGTCCTGGTATCTCACGGAACTGGCGCCTGATCTCATTAACCATCTTGAAGGCTGCCCTACCAACGGCTGTCATTGTAAGTGCTGCCACAAAGAATGGCAGTATACCACCAAGTAGCAGTCCTATCACAACAGTGGGGTCAGTAATAATAATGGAGAGCTGTTCAAGTCCCTTCTGGACCCTTACAGCATTGATACTCTGTGTATATGCTGAAAACAGGGCCAACGCAGTAAGTGCGGCTGAACCTATGGCAAACCCCTTACCTATTGCAGCTGTGGTATTACCAAGGGCATCAAGGCTGTCAGTGATCTCCCTTGTATCCTCACCAAGTCCTGCCATCTCTGATATACCACCGGCATTGTCAGCAATAGGACCATAGGCATCCACACTCATGGTTATACCAATGGTACCGAGCATGCCCACTGCTGCAATACCAATACCGTACAGACCCGCTACCTTGTTAGCCACAAAAATGGCCACACAGATACCAAGCACAGGCAGGGCCACGCTTTCAAGACCAACTGCAAGTCCTGTGATTATATTCGTACCAGGTCCTGTCTGGGAGGCCTCAGCTATCTTCCTGATAGGACTTCCAGAGGTATAGTACTCTGTAAGGAGACCTATGATAATTCCACCTATACATCCTGCGACAACAGCCCAGAAGACATGGTTACTCACATTTAGTGCTGAAGTAGCAAAGTAGGACAGCACAAGAAAGATAGCTGCAGCTATAAAGGTTGAGTAACGGAGTGCTGCAGCAGGATCCATCCTCTCAAGTATCCTCATGGCAAGGATTCCCAGTACAGAGGAGATGATACCCATAACAGCCAGCAACACCGGAAGTGCCATCAGATGGAGTGGATCGCCAAGACCTGCTATCTTTGAGCCCACAGCAGCGGTAGCACCAATTGCAATGGATGCAATAATTGAATTAACATAGGACTCAAAGAGATCAGCACCCATACCTGCAACATCACCCACATTGTCACCTACGTTGTCAGCAATAACACCGGGGTTGCGGGGGTCATCCTCAGGAATACCAGCCTCCACCTTACCAACAAGGTCAGCACCCACATCAGCTGCCTTTGTATAGATACCACCACCAACACGCATGAAGAGGGCTATTGAAGAGGCACCCATACCAAAGGCATTGATAATAAAGGCAGTCTGAGGGTCACGGCCATAGAGATAGTAAAAAATACCCACACCCAGGAGTCCGATTCCAGCCACTGCAAGACCCATCACTGCACCGCCATTAAAGGCCACTGAAAGGGCCTTTGCATGGTCAGGCTTGTACTTGTTTGCTGCCTCGGCAGTCCTCACATTAGCCCTGGTAGCTGCCTGCATGCCAAGGAAACCTGCGGCAATTGAACAAATAGCTCCAGAAACGAATGCAATCGCAGAAGAAAGTCCCAGATAGAGGTACATGGCAATGAAGACTATGATGATAAAGATAGACAGGATTGAATACTGCCGCTTCAGATATGCCATCGCACCCTCATGGATCATGGCAGCAATATCACGCATCGTCTCATTGCCAGCAGGCTTTTTTGCGACTGCTCCAAAGATTATAAGGGAAAGGAGCAATCCCCCTGCACCAAAAAGTGCAGCAAAGTTAGTTAGACTTTCCATTCACCATACCTCCTTTTTGTTTTTTTATCTCTCTGGCAAAATGCCTTATCTTTCTATACATACTTGTCAGAGATATACTCCTTCAGGAAATGGATCTCTGCCTTGAGCTTTCTCACATGTGTCTTCACCACATCCCTGATGGAAATAATACCGATGAGCTCGCTCCTCTCCACAATGGGCATATGCCTGATTGCGTTCTGGATCATCACAGCCATTACATATTCAACCTCATCATCAGGTTCTGCAACAAGGAGGTTTTCACTGTTGACCATGATGTCTTTCACCTTCAGGTTGTTCATGACACCCTCTGTCTTGGCGAGGACCTTCACAATATCCCTCTCCGTAATCAATCCCACAAGCCTGCCCTCGTCCTCAACCATTAGTGCACCTATGTTGCGCTGCATCATCCTCTGTGCAGCATCCACAATTGGAACATTGGCCCCTATTGTTATCAGTTCCCTTCCCTTCTCGTTCAATATATCCTTTACCTTCATCTACTCTATATCCCTCCCGGTCATCTTGGCATAGGTTATGGCAAGTGCCCTGTATCCCATATGTGCAAGCTTTGAATAAGGGAAGTAGACAATAGTATAAAAGACAAAGGTAAGATGGATCAGGTACATTGGATAGGCAAGCCCTGCTATTCCCATAAGTCTTATCAACTCGGTAAGTATGCCTGTAATGGCCAGCAAGAGCACTATAACGATAAAGGTCATATCAAAGGAGGATGTCTTACTGTTAACCCCCTTGTCCTTTGCCCTGTTGGATATGACCATCAGTATACCCACCAAAAGGGAGAGGGCACTGATATTGGCAAACCACTTCATCGGATCGGAAAGTGCAATGGGAGAATGGATCTTGAAAACATAGTAGTAGAAGGTTATCCAGAGGGTTGTTATGAAGAGACCTACAAAGCCGTAGAACACCAGAAAATGGGCATTCTTACGATCTGCATTGGTCTCACACTTGGTGAATTTCCTGTGAGGCAGGAACTCAAGTATTGTTTCAAGTAGTGCATCATCAAATCTCTTTATGTAATTCTTCCCGTTTGCAGCTGTTATACCATCCCAGAATCTCTTCAGGCTCACAATGTAGGCTATACCAGCAAGCCCAACAAGACTCATGAAGAGTATCTCAATATAGGGGATGGGGAAGAACTTGGAGTAGACAATCTCACCCTCGGGGATGCGGAGATGGCCTGTGAGACCAAGTAGCACAAGGAAGATCACAAGTGGTATGGCAAGGGCAACGATGGTCATCTTGGGGTTTGTGACAATCTGGCCCATGAACTTTGGGATGGCAAACTCCTGTATGGATTTTGCCCTCAGTGCGCCCAGCACATCACCCGGCCTTGCACCACGGGGACAGTACCTGGAGCAGTCATTGCAGTTATGGCAGTACCATATATCGGGGTCCACAATGAGCTGGTCTTTAAGCCCAAGCTGCCCCATTATCATCTCCTTCCTGGGGAATGGACGTTCATCTCCAGCCATGGGACAGACCACACCACAGGTGGCGCACTGGTAACACTTCTTGACCGTCTCGCCACCCACTGCCCTGAGCTCTTTTATGAACTGAATATCCGGACTCAGAACTCTCTCTTCTGACATATATACCTCCTGATTTGATTAATTATCCTTTTCAACAGCAAAAATCCTGCTTCAACACTGATTAAAACCCTTTATAGGGGTTTGCACCTATCTCTTTGACCTGTTCCGCAAAATCATTCAGTATCTGTGGTAGTTTGTCATACTCGTTGATGGGCAGCTGGACCATCTGGACCCTCTCAGCCTCAAGCATCAGCCTGCTCAGTGTCTCCTGCACCTTTCCAAGTCGTTCGTTTGCCATCTGTGAGCCCTTTATGAAGTGACACTGGTAATCATCCCCGAACTTGCAGCCTATCAGGATGATACCATCCACACCCTTTGAAAGGGCATCGGATATCCAGACCAGGTTCATACCGCCCAGACATCTGAGCCTTATTAGCCTGAAATTGGGTGGCAGCTGAAGTTTGTTGAGCCCTGCCATGTCAAAGGCAGGATAGGCATCATTTTCACAGATGAATCCCACGATAAAGGGGAAGAGCTGGTCCTCATCCGGCACCTGCAGCTCTCCAAGCATGGATGATATCATGTCAATATTATAGTCACTGAAGTTTATTATCCTCTGCGGGCAGGCACCCATACATGTTCCACATCTACGACACCTGTAGGGATGCTCCTGAGGTGTTGCCTTTTCATCCTCGTCAAGTACACCAAAGGGACACTCCACCGTGCACCTGCGGCACTGCGTGCATGATTCAAGCCTGAACACAGGGAATGTCTGATCCCAGCTCCGCGGATGAACAGCATAACCATCTGAGGCCCTCTCAATACACTGGATTGCCTTAAGGGCAGCACCAGCACCATCCATGGCTGCCTGGGCTGAGTCCATGGGATGCCTTGCGGCACCTGCTGCATATATACCTGTTCTCCTTGTCTCGTAAGGGAAACATATGAAATGGGAGTCGGGAAAACCATACCTGAGGTAGGGCATTTCAGGCCCCTGACGGTAGGTCAGATTGAGTGCTATCGGATAGGGGACAAGCTCCTCCACAAGACCATCCTCTGTCTGTTTTGATACAATGTCGCCAATGTATTCCTGATCCTGAGTCAGCAGCCTTGGTTCTCTGCCTTCGGGAACCATGTTGGTTACCATCCCAGTGGCAAGCACAACCATATCAGCCTTGATCACATCCTTTGTGTTAAGGAGCTTGTTGTCTATCTTTATGTTGATCGTTCCATCCTCGTTCTCCTCAAGGCCTGTGATCTCACCCTTGATCAGGAATATCCCGTCATCATCCTGCATGTTCTTGTAGAAGTTCTCATAGAGTCCAGGGGTCCTCATATCCTTGTAGATTATGAATGCCCCTGCATCAGGATCGGCTTCTCTTATATACTTCGCCTGCTTTAGTGAAGTAAGACAGCAGACGGATGAACAATAGGGAAGATGATTCTCATCCCTCTGACCTGCACACTGGATGAAGACAACGCTCTTTGGTGTCTTTCCATCAGAGGGCCTCTTGATGCCACCATTTGAGGCCATCTCCTCAATCTCCCAGTTTGTCACCACATTCTTGAACTTACCATAACCAAAGGGCTCCTCAAGCTTTGTGGCATCATAGGGTTTCCAGCCAATGGCAAAAACAACTGCACCTGCCCTGATGGTCTCTGGTGAGGAACACTCCGGAAGAGGAAACCTTGCAGGCCCACCCTTTTTCACCTCTTCGTTAATGTCTATCTCTTTTATGCTGACACCATCGTTAGAGCATATGGTTACATCAAACATCCCTGGTTCGCCCTCTATGCTTACCACCATGGAGTTTGTATAGACCTTGATATTGGGATGGTTCTCCACAGCCTTTATCTTCTCATCCACTGTGGGTGTCTCCATATCCGCATAGGGAGCCTTTGTGGGTAGCGTCTTCTTGAACTTCTTGACCCTCCCGCCAAGCTCTGGAGCCTTCTCAACAAGCACAGCCTGATAACCTGCGTTTGCAACCTCAAGGGCAGCGCTGAGACCTGCCACACCACCACCGATAACAAGTACGGTCTTCTCAAGCTCGCCTCTCTTCGGCTCCGGTGGCTCCGCCTTCTGGGCTCTCATGATCCCAAGCCTGAGGTAATCCTCTGCCATCCTCTGGGTGTTGTCATCCTGGGGAGGCTGGGTCCAGACAACATGCTCTCTGAGGTTGACACGTTCCGTTACATACTTGAGAGGATCAAAACTGAACACATCCGTATTGACCCTCATTGAACAGGCAGCTATCACTATTGTGTTTATGCCTTCCTTTTCTATATCATCCTTGATTACCTGGACTCCCTCCTGGCTGCAGAGAAAATCATGCACCCTGCATACAGCGGGTTTGTACTCATTGGCTGCAGTCTCAAGCTGCTCCACATTCAGTGCATCACCAATACCACAATCCTTACATATATAGACTCCGACCTTTTTTTCCATTTATCTACCTCCTACAAGTGTTTGTAAACATTTTATTGCCTTGGCAGTTGCATCCTGATTTGAGGTGTTGACATCAAGGGGTCTGGTAGCCACACCCGTTGCAAATATACCAGAAGGAAGCCCATCTGCCATTATAAACCCGTTTTCTTCTGTATTGACATTTCCGGGAAGCCCCTGGGACCTTGCCTGGGGTTCCATGCCCGTAGCAAGAACCACCATCTCAAACTCCTCTGTAATCTTTTTCAGGTTTGCCACATCCTCGGCAGTTACCAGCACATTGCCTGTTTCGGGGTCCTCTTCAATCTTTGCAACCTTGCCTTTTACAAACCTTATGTTCTCGTCGGCCTGGACCTTTCTGTAGAAATCTTCATATTTCCCTGGAGTCCTGAGGTCTATATAAAAGATGGTCACCCTGGAGTCAGGATTCTTCTCTCTGATGTATGTGGCCTGTTTCATGGAGGCCATGCAGCATATGGCTGAACAGTAGTTCAGATGGTTCTCATCCCTTGAACCAGCACACTGTACAAAGGCTATGTTCTGAACCTCCTTGCCATCAGAGGGCCTGATAATCTTACCGCCCGTTGGCCCATTCTGGGCAGAGAGCCTTTCCATCATCATATTGGTAATCACGTTCTTGACCCTTCCGAAGGAGAGGTTGTCCATCCTGGTGGCATCATAGGGGTTCCATCCCGTGGCATATACAATGGCACCTGCCTTTATCTCTACTGTCTTGTCCTGCATATCAAGGTCAATCGCACCGTACTTGCAGGCCTCAACACATTTCCCACAGGACTTGCCCTTACAGTGGTTGCTGTCTACAACATACCTCATGGGAAATGCCAGATCATGGGGCAGATAGATGGCCTTTGTAGTGTCCATCCCGAAATTGAAATCATTGGGCCTCTCCACAGGGCAAGCCTCAACACATGCCCCGCAGGCGGTACATTTCTCATTTACATATCTTGCCTTCTGCCTTACCCTCACTGTAAAGTCACCTGCAGAGCCGGATATATCCTCCACCTCAGCCATGGTGTAGTAGCTGATTGAGGGGTTCTCTTTGATCCTTCTGAAGTTCAACTCCAGTCCACAATAGGGTGGACATAGCTTTGGAAAATATCTGTAAAGCTGGGCCACCCTTCCGCCCAGGTAGGGGTTACGCTCCACTATGACCGCCTTGGTACCTGCCTCAGCTGTCTCAAGCGCAGCTGTTATCCCGCTTATTCCTCCGCCGATAACGAGAACCGTTTTGTCAGGAGCTATAGCCATTTATATCCTCCTTTTTACATGTTATAAGTTTTTGTAATACCTTGCCTTATATGCTTTATTAGCCATCCTTCAATAATCACCGTAATGATTACTGAATGATGGCTAATCTTGATTTCAAGCTACCCTGTCGTCTCACATGGAATGTGTGTAGATACAGGAAGGGGGGATTGATCCCCCCTCTTCCTGTAAACCTATTAATCAGGTATAATCTGTTTGTATGGGATCTTCTCAAACTCCCACTGGCCTGTCTCAGGATTGATCCTGGAGACTGTGAAGCACTTCCAGTTCTCGTCATCAATCTGTGGGAAGTCGCCTCTGAAGTAGTAGCCAGGATACCTGGTCTCCTCCCTGAAGAGGATATGCCTTGCATGAGCCTCACCAGCGGTAATCCTGTGGTAGTTCTCCCAGCAACGCATAAGCTCATGGTGGTCAGCAGCAGCCATTTTTGCTGAGTCTTCCTTGAGCATCTCAAGCTGCCTGAGACCTTCTTCAAGCATTGTCTTACTGGTCATATACCAGTAGCCGGCACCTGCTACATACTCGTCCATGATCTTCTGAAGCCTCTTCTGGAGCATGCTCGGCCTGATGTAGTGGGGGTTTACATTTGGATCTGTTGTGTAGTTCTTGTATTTCTCATAGACCTCAAAGGGCAGGAATATCTCTGCCACATACTCGTCAGCACTCTTTGCAAGAGTTGGTGTGTAGTCCTGATGATCAAGTACATACCTGACCATCTCCTTGCCGGCAATACGACCCTCTGCATGGGAACCGGAGGAGAACTTGTGGCCTGATGCACCACAGCCATCACCTGCTGTAAAGAGACCATCAACAGTTGTCATCCTGTTGTAGCCCCAGAAGTACTCATCAAGACCATGGGCCTTGCAGATATCCTCAGGTCCACTTGTCCAGAGACCTGCACAACCTGCATGGGAGCCAAGGAGATAGGGCTCTGAGGGCATAAGCTCGGAGTATTTCTCCTCAGGACGGATATTGTTGGCTGCCCAGAGGCCTGCCTGTGCGATGGTCATGTCAAGGAAGTCCTCCCATGCCTCTGCCTCAAGGTGCTTCAGTTCTTTAGCGTCCATGTGCTTCTTTGCCTCTTCAAAGGCCAGGTCTGTCCTCATCCAGATCGGACCTTTACCCGCCTTCATGTCTTCCATCATGGCTGTGTTTCTCAGACATGTACCAAGAACCTCTGCATATTTGCCATACCTCTTTTTCAGTTCCTCATGCCAGGTGGCACAGTAATCCTCGCCAAGGGCGTTTGTTGCCTTGGCCTTGAAGAAGAGGAACCATGCACCAACAGGACCGTAGCCGTCTTTGAACCTTGCAGGAACGAACCTGTTCTCCATGAGAACCATCTTAGCACCAAGCTCTGCAGGCATTGTGTATGTGGAGCCAGCGTTCCAGACAGCAAACCAGGTCCTTCCCATACCCTCACCGGTGGACCTTGGCCTGAAGACATTCACGCAACCACCTGCAGCAACAAGCATGCATTTTGCCTTGAATACATATGCCTTGTGCTCACGCACACTGAAGCCAACAGCACCTGCAACCCTGTTGGGATCATTGGCATCGGGGATAAGCTTCACGATGAAGACCCTTTCAAAGTGGTTCTGCTCCATACCTGTGGCCTGACGGTTGTACTCAAGGGCCTTCTTTGCAGCCTCTGCAACAATAACCTTGTAGGATTCACCATTTATCATGATCTGCCAGCGGCCTGACCTGACCGGCTTTCCGCCCTCTTTAAGAAGCTTACCAACCTTTTTACCCTCTGCACCATCAACCTTTTTGCCATCATCAAGGGTCTTCCAGATAGGCAGCCCCCATTCCTCAAAGAGATGCACTGAGTCATCCACATGACGGCCAAGGTCATAGACAAGGTCTTCCCTGATGATCCCCATCAGGTCAGCCCTGACGTAACGGACATAATCTGCAGGGTCATTCTCACCCATATAGGTGTTGATAGCACTGAGACCCATTGCAACAGAGCCGGAACGGTCTGTGGCTGCCTTGTCAACCATGACAATCTTGATACCCTTTGGTGTAGCCCACCTTGCAGCCTCAAATGCAGCACCGCAGCATGCCATGCCACCGCCAACCAAAAGGATATCCGTCTCAATCTCAACTATCTCAGGCTTTTCACAATATGACCATGTACAGGTTTCCTTTTCCATAACTTCCTCCTTGTAAAATTTAGTTTAAAATCGTCTCCCAAAAATTAATATTGTCGGATCTTTAAATCCTCTTATGGCTTTGGCATCTCCTTGCCTTCACCCTGATGTGTAAAGAAACCTGGCTCTTTGATCTTGCTGAAGTCCGGCTCAGGCTTACCTGCATATGGATCAATTGAACCCTCTGGTGTGGTCCTGATTGGGAATTTAAACCTCTTCAGCGAACCGTCCCTGAACTTGATTGTCCACATGATGGCGTCTGTACCCCTCAGAGGGATAACATTTGCGCCCATTGGGCAGAAGTCGGCATAGCCTCTGACCTCAATGGCCTGCTGGGGGCAGATCTTCACACAGTTGTAACACTCCCAGCACTGGTCGGGCTCCTGGTTCCATGCCTTCATTCTGTCCCTGTCCAGCTTCATCAGGTCATTAGGACAGATATACATACATGCTGTCCTTTCCTGACCCTTGCAGCCGTCACACTTCTCGGTGATCACATAGCTTGGCATACTTTTACCTCCTTGCTTTAAAGTTTTTTGTTAATAAAACTGCGGTTATTAAACAACCTGTCAGGACCTCCTGTCTTCACACCTCCCTTCTTTATATT
>Ga0256830_1002510_pt1 | contig 12053 bp, 15 predicted proteins | sample 128326metaG_FD_190537 | JGI IMG/M metagenome (GOLD analysis project Ga0256830, IMG submission 190537) | Hydrothermal vent microbial communities from Lau Basin, Pacific Ocean - 128-326 | ecosystem: Environmental > Aquatic > Marine > Hydrothermal vents | place: Pacific Ocean: Lau Basin | collected...
CTGGGCCTCCAGGGCCTGGAGGCTGTCGGCCAGGTTCTCCAGGAAGCCCCGGTTGCGGGCGTCGATGCTCACCGCCGCCCGCCGCGAGCCCTGGCCGCCCTTGTCCCGCAGGGCGCCGGTGAAGTGGGGCAGCAGGTCGGCCGGCAGGTTGTCGATGCAGTAGTAGCCCAGGTCTTCCAGCGCCTGCAGGGCGACGGTCTTGCCGGAGCCGGACAGGCCGCTGACGATGAAGAAGTCCATGGGCCGGCTGGCCGGGCCCGGCGCCCGCGGCATGGGCGTCAGACCTCCGGGCCCTGGCCCGAGCCCCGCGGCGGCAGGGGACGCTGCCGGCGGCGCATCACCGACTGCTGCTGCTCCATGAAATCGTGCAGGGCGTTCTTGCCGCGCATGATCTGGATGTGGTTGCGCGCCGCGGTCTCCACCAGCACCGCCAGGTTGCGCCCCGGCGCCACCGGGATCACCACCTCCGGGACCTGCACCCCCAGCAGGGTGCGGGTCTCGGTCTCCGCCCGCAGGCGGTCGAGGTTCTGCATCTGCCGGCGTTCCATCTGCTCCAGGCGCACGATCAGCCGCAGGTACTTGGCCCGCTTGGTGGCGGTCTCGCCGAACATGGCGCGGATGTCCAGGATGCCCAGCCCGCGCACCTCCATGAAGTCGTGCAGGGGCTCCGGGCAGCGGCCCTCCAGGAGCTGGGGCGCCACCCGGGACAGCTCCACCACGTCGTCGGCCACCAGGCGGTGGCCGCGGGAGATGAGCTCCAGGGCCACCTCGCTCTTGCCCACCCCGCTCTCGCCGGTGAGCAGGACCCCGATGCCCATGACCTCGAGGAAGACCCCGTGCAGGGTGATGCGCTCGGCCAGGGCGCCGGCCAGGTAGAACTGCAGGGCGTCGATGAGCAGGGGGCCGGGCTGGGGCGAGGCCAGCAGGGGCATGCCGTGGCGCTCGGCGCAGTCGAGCATGGCCGGCGGCGCCTCGGCGCCGCCGGTGACGATGATCATGGCGGAGGTGTCGCAGGTGAACAGCCGCTCCAGGGCCTCGGCCCGGCGGTCGGGCTCCAGGGACTCCAGGTAGCGCAGCTCGTTGTCCCCCAGGACCTGCACCCGGTTGGGATGGATCAGGCTCAGGTAGCCGACCAGGGCGAGCCCGGGGTACTTGGCGTTGACCTGCTCCAGGGGCCGCCCGCCCCCCGCCCGCCCCGCCAGCCAGCGCAGGGCCAGGTTGTCCTTTTGCGCCTCGTAGACTGCCTCGACGGTGAGGGTGTCGCCGCGGGTCATCGCCCGCCCGGCACCGGTGCCTGGCGCAGGCGCTCCAGCAGGCCGGCGGCGTCCGGCGCCCGGCGCAGGGCCTCCCGCCAGGTGTCGTCGTGGAAGCAGCGCGCCAGCCGCGCCAGGATGTCCAGGTGTGCCTGGGTGGCCGCCTCCGGCACCAGCAGGGCGAAGACCAGGTCCACCGGCCGGCCGTCGGGGGCGTCGAAATCCACCGGCGCGGCCAGGGAGGCGCAGGCCCCCAGGGGCTGTTCCAGCTCCGCCAGGCGGCCGTGGGGCAGGGCCACCCCCTCACCGATGGCGGTGCTGCCCAGGCGCTCCCGCTCGGTGAGGATCTGGAAGATGGACTTGGCCGGCAGGCCGCTGTCGGCGGCCAGCAGCTCGGCCATGGCCTCCAGCAGGCGCTTCTTGCTCGCCACCTCCAGGTGCCAGGCCACCCGCGCCGGGGTCAGCAGTTCCGCCAGCGGCTGCACCGGCGGGGGGGCGCCGGCGGCGGGCTCCGGTTCGGCGGGGATCATTTCAGGGCCTGTTGCTTCAGGGCGCCGCCGTTGCGGTGGTGGTCGGTCACCTTCTCCTTGAACTTGCGCACCTGGCTGTCGAGCTTGGCGATCAGGAAGTCGATGGCGGCGTACATGTCGGGGGCCTCCGCCTGGGCGTGCAGGGTGACGCCCTTGGCGTTGACGTTGGCCTCGGCCTGGTGGCGTTCCTTCTCCACCAGCAGGACCACGTGGGTGGTGATGACGTGATCGAAGTGCCGCTCGATACGCCCCATTTTCTCCTCGACGTAGCTGCGCAGGGCGGGGGTGACGTCCACGTGGTGTCCAGTGACGGTCAGTTGCATGGGGGGTCTCCGTTGAGTGGGTTCATACGATGGACTTGCGTTGGTTCGAAGGGGGGATGTTCATGTGCTCGCGGTACTTGGCCACGGTGCGGCGCGCCACCTGGATGCCCCGGCGGGCGAGGATCTCCACGATCTTGCTGTCGCTGATGGGGCGGGTGGGGGGCTCCTGTTCGATGAGCTTGCGGATCATGGAGCGGATGGCGGTGGCCGAACGGGTGCCGCCGTCGGCGGTGCCCACATGGCTGGAGAAGAAGTACTTCAGTTCCAGGATGCCGCGGGGGGTGAGCATGTACTTCTGGGTGGTCACCCGGGAGATGGTGGACTCGTGCAGCCCGAGCTCCTCGGCGATGTCGTGCAGGACCAGGGGCTTCATGGCCTCCTCCCCCTGCTCCAGGAACTCCTTCTGCCGCTCCACGATGGCGCGCGCCACCTTGAGCAGGGTCTCGTGGCGGTTGCGCAGGCTCTTGAGGAACCAGCGCGCCTCCTGCAGGTGCTCCTGCAGGTAGCGGTTGGCCTCGCTGTCGGCCTCGCGGCGGATCATGCGGGCATAGGTCTGGTTGATGTCCACCCGCGGATAGGCCGACTCGTTCAGGGCCACGTGCCAGCGGCCCCTGTGCTTGCGCACCAGCACGTCCGGGATCACGTAGTCGGGCTGGGCCGGCTGGATGACGCCGCCGGGGCGGGGGTTGAGCCCCTGCACCAGCTGCACCGCCGCCTGCAGGGCGGCCTGGTCGCAGCGCAGCGCCCGGCGCAGCTGGTTGAAGTCCCGGTTGGCGAGCAGCTGCAGGTGGTCGGCCACCAGCCGCCCGGCCAGGGCCACCGCCGGGTCCTGCGGGTCCAGGGCCTTGAGCTGCAGGGCCAGGCACTCCCCCAGGTCCCGGGCCCCCACGCCGAGGGGGTCGAAGTTCTGGATCTGGTGCAGCACCGCCTCCACCTCCTCGGGTTCCACCTGGAGATCCGAGCCCAGGGCCTGGCGGATGTCCTCCAGGCTGCAGGTCAGGTAGCCGTCGTCGTTGATGGCCTCGATCAGGGCCTGGGCGATGGCCTGGTCGGTGGCCGACAGGGGGGTCATCTGGAGCTGCCAGAGGAGGTGGTCCCGCAGGGTCAGGGGCCGGCTGGTGCGGGCGTCCAGCTCGAAGGGCTGGTCCAGGCCCCCGCTGCCGGTGCGCCCGCCGGGGGCGGGGGTGAAGTCGTAGGGGGGCTCCCAGTCCGCCGCCTCGTCCCTGGCGGCGGGGGTCTCGCTGCCGTTGACCCGCGCCCCCTCCTCGGGGGCCGCCTCCTCGCCCTCCTCCAGGAGGGGGTTGGACTCCAGGGCCTCCCGGATCTCCACCTGCAGCTCCGCCGCCGAGAGTTGCAGCAGGCGGATGGCCTGCTGCAGTTGCGGCGTCATGGTCAGGCGCTGGCCCAGTTTCAGTTCTAGGGACTGCCGCATGGTGTTGCGTGTTTACCACTCCGCGGCGCGGGGCCGCCTCTTGCCTTCAGCATAGTCCGTCCGGGCCCCATATTCTAACCCCGCCGGGCCGGGGCGGCAGGGGAAACCGGGCAGGCCGGTCGGGTCTGGGCCGGGGGGCTCAAAGCTGGAAGTCGACGCCCAGGTAGACCTGGCGGACCTCCTCGTGGGCCAGGATCTCGTCCGGCAGGCCCGCGGTGAGCACCTGGCCCTCGCTGACGATGTAGGCCCGGTCGCAGATGCCCAGGGTCTCGCGCACGTTGTGGTCGGTGATGAGCACCCCGATGCCCATGTCCCGCAGGTGGGAGATGATGTTCTGGATGTCCACCACCGAGATGGGGTCGATGCCGGCGAAGGGCTCGTCCAGCATGATGAAGAAGGGCTCCAGGGCCAGGGCCCGGGCGATCTCCACCCGCCGGCGCTCGCCGCCGGAGAGGCTGATGCCCAGGCTGTCCCGCTTGTGGGCGATGTTGAACTCCTCCAGCAGGGCCTCCAGGCGGCGCTGGCGCTCGGCCCTGCTCAGGTCCGGCACCGCCTGCAGCACCGCCATGATGTTGTCCGCCACCGAGAGCTTGCGGAACACCGAGGGCTCCTGGGGCAGGTAGCCGATGCCCAGGCGGGCGCGCTCGTGCATGGGCAGGTCGGTGATGTCGGTGTCGTCCAGCAGGATCTCGCCCCGGTCCACCGGCACCAGGCCCACGATCATGTAGAAGCAGGTGGTCTTGCCGGCGCCGTTGGGGCCCAGCAGCCCCACCACCTCGCCGCTGTTGACGTGGAGGTCCACGTCCCGGACCACCTGGAGCCCGCGGTAGGACTTGTACAGGCCGCGGGCCTGCAGGGTGCTCATGGGCCGCCGGCGCCCTTGGGCCGGATGATGACCCGCGCCCGCCCCCCCGGCGTCGGCCGGGCCCCGCCGGCCCGGCCCTGGATGAGGACCTTGCCGGTCTGGGTGTCGTAGTGGATCACCGGGCTGCGCACCGTGTTCTGGCCCTGTTGGACCACCGCGTCCTCGTAGAGGTGGATCTTGTGGTTGACCTCGTCCAGGACCAGGCGCCGGGCGCTGCCCACCACGTCCTCGTCCTTGCCCTCCGGGCGCTGGCGGAAGCGGGCCGGCCGGCCGTAGGCGGTGGCCTTCTGCAGGACGTCGTCCTGGTAGCGCACCACCAGCTTGTCGCCCCGGATCAGCAGGCTGCCCTGGCGCACGGTGACGTTGCCGGTGTAGGTGCGCAGGCCGGTCTCGAAGTCGATCTCGATGTTGTCGGCGTCCACCACCGCCGGCTGGTCCCGGTCCGACTTGAGGGCCTCGGCGGCGGGCAGCCAGGCGGCGGCCGCGAGCATCAGCAGCCAGGGGGGCAGGAGGCGGGGGGAGGGCATGGCCCGGCGATTGTATCAGGACTGGCCGGACGGCCCCAAAGGCAGGCGGCGGCCTGCCGCCGGGGCCCGGCTCAGCCGGGCTCCTTCTTGAAGGTGCCCTTCTTGAGCTTGATGCGCATGCGGTTGGAGGTCACCACCCCGGCCCCCCGGCCCCCCGGGCCCTTGCCCCGGATCACCCGCACGTTGCCGGTCAGCAGCACCTCGTCGCCGTCGGCGGAGACCCAGCCGGACTCGGCGTAGGCGTGGGTGGGCTCCCGCCCGGGGTGGTACTGGATGATGTGGGGCTTGTCCAGCAGGGCGGTGTTGTCGTCCGGGTAGTGCACCAGGCGCTCCGCCTCCAGGGTGTAGCGGGGCCGGCCGTTCTCGTCCATGCCGGTGGCGCGGAAGTTCTCGATGTAGTAGTCCGGGTCGTGACGCTGCTCCGGCGGCACCGCCGGCGTCGCCTTCTCCTCCAGCCCGAACTGGAGCCAGAAGGTGAAGGCCCCCAGCAGGACCACCAGCAGCAGGACCAGGGCCTGTTCCAGGCGGCGGCGCATGCCGGCTCAGGACAGGTAGCGCTGCATGGCGCCGTCGTAGCGGCCCTGGGCGTGGAGGATGAGCTCGCACACGTCCCGCGCCGCCCCGCGGCCGCCGGCGGTGGGGGTGACCCAGTGGGCGTGGCGGCGGACCAGGGGATGGGCGTCGGCCACCGCCACCGCCAGCCCCACCCGCAGCATGATGGGCAGGTCCACCACGTCGTCCCCGACGAAGCCGACCTGGTCGTCCGCCAGGCCCAGGCGCTCGGCCAGCTCGTGGTAGGCGGGCAGCTTCTCCCGCCGGCCCTGGTAGACGTGCTCGATGTTGAGATCCGCCACCCGGTGGGCCACCACCTGGGAGCTGCGCCCGGTGATGACCCCCACCTCCACGCCGGCCTCCTGCAGCATGCGGATGCCGTGGCCGTCGCGGGAGTGGAAGGCCTTGTACTCCTGGCCGTCGTCGCCCAGGAACAGGCGCCCGTCGGTGAGCACGCCGTCCACGTCGAACAGCAGCAGCCGCACCCGGGCGGCGCGCTCGGCCAGGGCCGCGGGCACGGGGAAGGGGGGCAGGCAGGCGTTGGGCTCCACCTAGACCACCCCCGCCTTGAGCAGATCGTGCATGTTGAGGGCCCCCAGCACCCGGTGCGCCTCGTCCACCACGTAGAGGCCGTTGATGCGCTCGGTGCGCATGAGCTGGACCACCTCCGCCGCCAGCCGGCCGGGGCGGGTGGTGCGGGGGTTGCGGGTCATCACGTCCACCATGCGCGCGGCGTAGACGTCCACCGCCGTGTTCAGGGCCCGGCGCAGGTCGCCGTCGGTGAAGATGCCGGTCAGCCGGCCGTCGTCGTCCACCACCCCGGTCATGCCCAGGCCCTTGCTGCTCATCTCCAGCAGGGCCTCCCGCAGGCCGTCCTGCTCGTGCACCAGGGGGATGTCCTCGCCCCGGTGCATGACGTCGTCCACGTAGAGGAGCAGCCGCCGCCCCAGGGCGCCGCCGGGGTGGGCGCGGGCGAAGTCCCGCTCGGTGAAGCCGCGGGACTTGAGCAGGGCCACCGCCAGGGCGTCCCCCATGGCCAGGGCGGCGGTGGTGCTGGCGGTGGGGGCCAGGTTGAGGGGGCAGGCCTCCTTGGCCACCGCCACGTTGAGGCAGCCGTCCGCCTGGCGGGCCAGGGCGGAGTCCGGGTTGCCGGTCATGGCCACCAGCCGCACCCCCATGCGCTTGATGATGGGCAGGATGGTGAGGATCTCCGGCGTCTCGCCGGAGTTGGAGATGGCCAGCACCAGGTCGCCGGCGGTGATCATGCCCAGGTCGCCGTGGCTGGCCTCGCCGGGGTGGACGAAGAAGGCCGGCGTGCCGGTGCTCGCCAGGGTGGCGGCGATCTTGCCGCCCACGTGCCCGGACTTGCCCATGCCCACCACCACCACCCGGCCCTCGAGGTCCAGGATCATGCGGCAGACCCGGGCGAACTCGCCGTCGATGCGGCCCGCCAGGCCGGCGACGGCCTCGGCCTCCAGCTCGATCACCGAGCGCCCGAGGGCTTGCAGGGAGTCGTCGTTCATGCGGGGCAGGCGGCCGGGGCGGCGCGGGGATGGACGTGGCGGCAGTATAGCGAATGGCACCGGCAGCGCCTATCGGGCCGGGTCAGGGGCCCGCCGGGACCGGCAGCAGGCCGCCGAGCAGGGCCAGGTAGGCCAGGTAGGCCCCCACCAGCAGCCCCCCCTGCCAGCGGTTGATGCGGGCGGTGGCCCGCCGGCGCCAGGCCGTCACCAGCAGTCCCAGGGTGAGGGCCAGCATGAGGGGGAAGTCCCGCCACAGCAGGTCCGCCGCCACCTGCACCGGGGCCAGGATGCCGGCCACGCCGATGACCCCCAGCATGTTGAACATGTTGGAGCCCACCACGTTGCCCACGGCGATGTCGTCCTCCCCCTTGAGGGTGCCCGCCACCGAGGTGGCCACCTCCGGCAGGCTGGTGCCGAAGGCGACGATGGTCAGGCCGATGACCAGCTCGCTCACGCCGAAGTGGCGCGCCAGGCCGGTGGCCGACCACACCAGCAGCTTGGAGCTGGCCAGCAGCAGGAGCAGGCCGGCGGCCAGCCAGAACAGGGCGCTGCGGGTGGCCACCGGCGGCGGCAGCTCGGCCCGGTACTCCCGCTCCAGGACGTCGGCCGGCCGGTGGTCCCCCCGCCCGCGCAGGCCCATGCGCACGGTCCAGCCGATGAGCAGGGCCAGCCCGGCCAGCAGGGCGACCCCCTCCAGGCGGGTCAGCCGGCCGTCCGCCAGGACGGCGTAGGCCGCCAGCACGGTGGCCAGCATGAGGGGATACTCCCGGCGCAGGATGCCGGAGCGCACCGCCAGCGGCCGCACCAGGGCGGCCGCCCCCAGCACCAGGCCGATGTTGGCGATGTTGGAGCCCACCGCGTTGCCCAGGGCCAGCCCCGGGTTGCCCTGCCAGGCGGCCACCGCCGAGACCAGCAGCTCCGGCGCCGAGGTGCCGAAGCCCACCACGGTCAGGCCGATCACCAGCGGGCTCACCCCCAGGTTGCGGGCGGTGGCGGCGGCGCCGAACACGAAGCGGTCCGCGCTCCAGGCGAGCAGGAGGAAACCGGCGAGCAGGCCTGCGATGAGGAGGGTCATGACGGCACTCGGATGGCGGCCTCTCTTTCTATAGACTCCGGCGGGACAATGCAAACCGGTCGTCGCGCCGCCGCCGTCCCTGTGGTAGCGTAGCCGCGGCGGGGCCGCCGGCCCCCCGGCGTCCCTCATGGCAACAGACCGGATCCCCCGATGAACGAGGCCTTGATGGTGGGCACCCGCGGCTGGGAGCACGACGCCTGGCGGGAGACCTTCTACGACGCGCTGCTGCCCCAGGAGTGGCGCTTCTGCTTCTTCAGCAATCTCATCCGCAGCGTACTGGTGCCCGCCGGCCAGTGGCAGGCGGCGGCGCCGGAGGTCCTGGACCAGTGGATGGAGGACTCGGACCCGGAGTTCCGCTTCGTGCTGGAACTGCCGGCCGGGGGAGGCGACCGGGCGGCCCTGGCGGCGCAGGCGGCGCGCCTCGCCCCCCGGGTGGCGGGCTACCTGCTCCCCCTGCCGGCGCCGGCCCCCGCCGACCCGGCGGCCTGGCTGGCGGACTGGCAGGGCATGGGCCCCCTGTGCGTGGACGCCGGCCCGCGGCCGGCGCCGGCCCTGGCGGCGGCCTGCGCCGCCGCCGGCGCAGGCCTGGCCTGGCATCCGGGCAGCCAGGAGGCGCCGGCGGAGCCCGGGGCCCTCCTGGTGGCCCTGGTGGACCGGGCCGAGCTGCGGGACCTGCGCCGCATCGTCGAGCGTCTCGGCGTCTGGATGGGGGAGCGCCGCAACGCGGGCCTGTTCTTCACCGCCCCCGAGCCGGCCCCGCGCCTGGCGGAGGAGGCGCGCATCATCGCCGAGCTGCTGGGGGTGTGAGAGGCGCACCGGGGCTCGGGGGTCGGGGGTCGGGGTGGGAGCGGCTTTAGCCGCGATCCCTTGGCCATCATGGGCGTGGGGGGAGGACAACCTGCTAGAATGGCCCCCCCTCCAGCCCTGGCCTGCCATTGACAGCGATGATCGAACCCCCTGACCCCCGAGACGCCCTGGTGGAGGTGCGCGACCTGCACTTCGCCTACCAGGCGCGGCCGGTGCTCCAGGGCGTGGACCTGACCATTCCCCGGGGCAAGGTCACCGCCGTCATGGGCCCCAGCGGCACCGGCAAGACCACCCTGCTCAACTTCATCGGCGGGCGCCTGCGGCCCGACCGGGGCTCGGTGTGGGTGGACGGCCTGGAGGTGCCGCGCCTCCGGCGCCGCGCCCTGTTCGCCCTGCGCAAGCGCATGGGCATGCTGTTCCAGACCGGCGCCCTGCTCACCGACCTCAACGTCTTCGACAACGTCGCCTTCCCGGTGCGCGAGCACACCCGGTTGCCGGAGGCCCTGGTGCGCCACCTGGTCCTGCTCAAGCTGGAGCTGGTGGGGCTGCGCGGGGCCCGCGACCTCATGCCCAGCGAGCTGTCCGGCGGCATGGCCCGGCGGGTGGCCCTGGCCCGGGCCATCGCCCTGGACCCGATGCTGGTGATGTACGACGAGCCCTTCACCGGCCTGGACCCCATCTCCATGGGCGTGATCGTCAAGCTCATCCGCGAGCTCAACGACGCCCTCGGCCTGACCTCCATCGTCGTCACCCACGACGTCCCGGAGGCCTGTTCCATCGCCGACCACGTCTACCTCCTGGCCGACGGCCGGGTGATCGCCAGCGGCCGCCCGGCCGCCCTGCAGGCCTCGGACGACCCCAAGGTGCGCCAGTTCATGAACGGCCTGCCGGACGGCCCGGTGCCCTACCACTACCCGGGCGCGCCCTACGAGGCGGACCTGCTGGGCGGGGAGGCGCGGTGAGGGTCTTCGTCCTCCTGGGCCGGCACAGCCTGGGCACCCTCGCCCGGCTGGGGCGTGCGGGCCTGTTTCTGCTCCAGGTCCTGGCCGGGGCCTGGCAGTTCCTGCGCCGGCCCTTCCTCCTGGTGCAGCAGATGTACGCGGTGGGGGTGCTGACCCTGCTCATCATCCTGGTCGCCGGGCTGTTCGTGGGCATGGTGCTGGGCTTCCAGGGCTACAACACCCTGGTGGACTTCGGCGCCGAGTCCTCCCTCGGCCTGGTGGTGGCCCTGACCCTGACCCGGGAACTGGGGCCGGTGCTGGCGGCCCTGCTCTTCGCCGGCCGCGCCGGCTCGGCGCTGACCGCGGAGATCGGCCTCATGAAGGCCACCCAGCAGCTCGCCGGCATGGAGATGATGGCGGTGGATCCCATCAGCCGCGTCATCGCCCCCCGCTTCTACGCCGGCTTCGTCAGCCTGTTCCTGCTCGCCGCCCTGTTCACCGTGGTCGGCGTCTACGGCGGCCACCTGGTGGGGGTGGATCTGCTCGGCGTGGACAGCGGCGTATACTGGTCGGGGATGCGCGAGGGGGTGGACGTCTACGAGGACGTGCTCAACGGCGTGATCAAGAGCATCGTCTTCGGTTTCGTGGTGACCTGGATCGCGGTCTTCGAGGGCTACGACGCGGTGCCCACCTCCGAGGGCGTCAGCCGCGCCACCACCCGCACGGTGGTGCACGCCTCCCTGGCCGTCCTGGGGCTGGACTTCGTCCTGACCTCGCTCATGTTTGGAGAGGTGTAGCGATGCACAAGCAACTGGTGGAACTGTGGGTGGGGGTGTTCGTGGCCGCCGGCCTGCTCGCCCTGGGGGCGCTGGCCTTCCAGGTGGGCAACCTGAGCGCCGCCGACGTGCGCAACGGCTACGTGGTCTACGCGGAGTTCGACAACATCGGCGGGCTCAAGCTGCGCTCCCGGGTGACCCTGGCCGGGGTGCGCATCGGCCGGGTGCGCGCCATCGAGGTGGACCCGCAGAGCTACCGCGCGGTGGTGGCCCTGGAGATCGACGGGCGCTACCGCAACCTGCCCACCGACACCAGCGCCATGATCCAGACCCAGGGCGTGCTGGGGGAGCAGTACGTGGCCCTGGAGCCGGGGGCGGACGAGGCCTACCTCAAGGACGGGGACCGCATCCTGCTGACCCAGTCGGCCCTGGTCCTGGAGAACCTCATCGGCCAGTTCCTCTATAATAAGTCGGGCAGCGGAGACAAGTGATGGTGCGACGCGATTTCCTATCCACATGGGCCCGGCGGCTGGCGGTCGGGATGGTCCTCCTGGCCGGCGCGCCCGGGGCAGGGGCGGCGGTGGCGCCGGCGCCCACCGCGCCGGACGTCCTGGTCAAGGAGCTCTACCAGAAGTGGCTGTCCACGGCCCGGGCCCAGCGCGAGGCCCTGGCGCGGGACAAGCGCAAGCTCTACGCCCTCACCGACGAGGTCTCCGGCCCCTACATCGACTACCAGCGCCTGGGCCGGCTGGTGCTGGGCAAGCACTGGCGGGCGGCCAGCCCGGAGCAGCGCGAGCGCTTCATCCGCGAATTCCGCGCCCACCTGGTGCGCACCTACGCCACCGCCATGTTCGATTACATCGACGCCGACTTCGAGTTCAAGCCGGTGAAGTACCGCCCCGGCGACCGCCAGGTGATCGTCTATACCGTCACCCGCCCCAAGGACGGCCGGCCCAGCATCCCCATCAACTACGTGCTCTACTTCAACGGCGAGCGCTGGCAGGCCATGGACGTGATCGTGGAGGGGGTCAGCGTGGTCACCACCCTGCGCAGCATCGTGCGCAGCGAGGTGCAGCGCAAGAGCCTGGACGGGGTGATCGCGGAGCTCGCCGAGAAGAACCGCAAGGCCCTGCAGTGAGCCCGCCGGCGTGAGCGAGGTGCGCCTGGAATCCGCCGGCGACGGCCGCTACCGCCTGGCCGGCGACCTCAGCTTCGAGACGGTGCCGGCGCTCTACCGCCGGGGCCTGCCGCCCCTGGCCGCCGGCCGGGACCTGACCCTGGACCTCTCGGCGGTGGGCCGGGCCGACAGCGCCGGGCTGGCCTTGCTGGTGGAGTGGCTGCGCCAGGCCCGGGCCGCCGGCGCCCGGCTGCGGCTGGCGGACCCGCCGCGCCAGCTCGCCGCCCTGATCCGGGTGGCGGGCCTGGCGGGGGCCTTCGGGCTGGCCGCCG
>Ga0256830_1002511_pt1 | contig 12043 bp, 11 predicted proteins | sample 128326metaG_FD_190537 | JGI IMG/M metagenome (GOLD analysis project Ga0256830, IMG submission 190537) | Hydrothermal vent microbial communities from Lau Basin, Pacific Ocean - 128-326 | ecosystem: Environmental > Aquatic > Marine > Hydrothermal vents | place: Pacific Ocean: Lau Basin | collected...
CCGGCGATCGGTCTCGTGGAGCGGGGCTATCTCATGCTGGCGGGCGCCGAGGGCGCCCCGATCCTGCGCGCCAACCATGCGCTGCAACGCGAGTGCGGCGTCGAGGTGGCGCTCCTCGATCCGGATGCCCTGCGCGCCCGCTTTCCCTGGCTCGCGACGGAGGGGCTCGCCCTCGGCTCGCTCGGGCTTGCGGGCGAGGGCTGGTTCGACGGCTGGGGCCTCCTCCAGGCCTTCCGACGGGCGGCGCGGGCGCGCGGTGCCCGCTATCTCGAGGCGGAGGTGGTGGCGGGTGAACGACGGGGGCGGCATGCTCTCGCGGTGCGGCTGGCTTCGGGCGAGCGCCTCGCCGCCGATGTGCTGGTCGTCGCCGCCGGCCCCTGGGCCGCCCGGGTGGCCGCCATGTTCGAGCTCGCGCTGCCGGTCGAGGCGCGCCGGCGCAGCGTCTACATGTTCGAGACCCCGGAGCCGCCGGCCGAGGCACCCCTCGTGGTCGACCCCTCGGGCGTCTGGTTCCGTCCCGAGGGCCGCGGCTTCATCTGCGGCGCCCCGCCGCCGGAGGAGGAGGACCTGCCCGATCTGCCGCTGGTGGCCGAGGACGGGTTCTTCGAGGAGCGGATCTGGCCCGCCCTCGCCGAACGCGTGCCCGCCTTCGAACGGCTGCGCCTGCGCTCCAGCTGGGCCGGCTACTATGCGTACAACCGCTTCGATCAGAACGCGCTCCTCGGCGCCCATCCCGAAGTGGACAACCTCTTCTTCATGGCCGGCTTCTCCGGTCACGGCATCCAGCAGGCGCCGGCCGTCGGCCGCGGCATCGCCGAGCTCGTCCTGCACGGTGCCTACCGCAGTCTCGACCTCTCGCCCCTCGACATCGGCCGTCTCGCCGCCGGGCGCCCGTTGCGCGAGCGCGCCGTGATCTGACCCCAGCGAACGGAGGAGAACCCAAGGATGCGCCGTCCCGCCCTCGCCCTCCTGGTCGCCGGCCTGCTCGCCGCCACCTCCGCCTCCGCCGCCGAGGACGCCGCCTCGCTGCTCGAAGAGGCGGGCCGGCTGCTGCGCGCGGGCGAGCCGGCGGCCGCCTTCGAGACGGCGAGGCGGGCCACCATCGCGATTTCCCAGCGGATGTCCTTCACCGTCCGCCGCGCCGTACTCGTGACCCGGCCGGTCGAGGGCTACGGCATGTACGAGCCGCGGAAGGACGGCCGCTTCCGTTCCGGCGAACCGGTACTCGTCTACGCGGAGCCCGCGGGCTACCGGATCGCGGGCGACGGTCCCTACCGCTGGGGGTTCGCCGCCGACGTGGCCATCGCCACGCCGGACGGCGAGGTGCTGGCCGGCCGGTCCGACTTCGGCAACTGGGTCTTCACGAGCCGGGAACCCAATCTCGAGACCTATCTCATGCTCACCCTGGAGTTCGACGGTCTGCCGGCGGGCGCATACCGGATCGTCGTCGTTCTGCGGGACCGCTTCGCGGAGGACGCCGCGACCCGTTTCACCCTGCCGATCGAGATCCTCGAGTGACCGTCACGCCCCCGCACCCGGTGCACCGCCCGCGGCGAAGGGAGCGAGGGCGCGGTGGTAGTCGGCGGTGACGGGTGTGGGCACGCCGCTCCTCGCCCCGAGGCGCAGCACGGCGCCGGTGAGCCAGTCGAGCTCGAGCCGCCGGCCCGCCTCCAGATCGTGCAGCAGCGAGGAGCGCATCGCGGCCGGCAGACCGCGCAGGAAGGCCGCCGTGCGGGCGGGCAGATCGGGGGCCAGCTCCACGCCCTGTGCCTGCCCCACCGCCGTCGCCTCCTCCGTCATCGCCAGCAGATCGCGCCAGGCCGCGGGGTCCGCCCGCACGGCCCCGATCGGCGCCCGCCGTCGCGCGGTGACGGCGGCGAAAGGCGCGAGGAACACGAACTTCTCCCACATCCGCACCTCGATGTCGGTGACGCAGGCGGCCGTGAAGCCGGCCTCCCGGCAGGCGGCGGCGAACGCCTCGAGGCGTGGCGAGGGACGGCCGTCCCGCTCGCCGAACAGGAGCTCCGCCATGCTCCCGACCCGCGTCACCACGCCGGGACGCTCGAGCACGGCGCCGATCTTCGCGAGCCCGCCGCACACCACGGCCGGGTCGAGCCGGCGGGCGAGCAGCGCCGGCGCCTCCACCCCGTTCTGAAGCGGGATCACCGCCGCCCGGGGCGCCGCGAGGGCGGCGAGACGTGGGACCACGGCCTCGAGGTCGTACATCTTGACGGCGACCAGCAGGATGTCGAAGCCGCCCTCCGGAATGGCCTCGCCGACGAGTTGCGGCTCGGGGATGTGGGTCTCCCCTTCCGGGCCGTGCAGCCGGAGACCCCGACGGCGCAGCGCCTCGGCCTGCGCGCCGCGCGCGAGGAACCACACGTCGAAGCCGGTCGCCGCGAGCCGGCCGCCGAACCAGCCGCCCACGGCCCCGGCACCGACGACGAGGATGCGCACGACGCTCCTCCCTTCCCGCTCGCACCGAGGAGGCGCCGGGCCGGGGTCGCCGTCAAGCCCCTGCTACGGTCGATCGCGGCGGCGCGGGCGGAAAGGCGGACACGGTGAGGAGGACTCCGGGCGACCCGCCGCGGCCGGCGGCCGATGCCCGGATCAGGCCGCCTCCTCGAGCAGGCGGGCGAAACGGACGCGGAAGCGGCTGCCGAGCCGGCGCCGCAGATTGGCGCAGGCCCGGATCACGGCTTCGAGGCGCCGCCGCTCCGAGCGGCCGGCGACGAGGGAGCCGGTGACCACCACCTCACCCACCAGGGTGAGGACCGTCACCGGGATGCGGTCCGGTCGCGAACCGCCGAGAGAGGCGGCCAGTGGCCCGTCGAGCTCGCCGTGGAGCGCCGCCGGTGCCCAGGCGTAGAAATCGGGACCGACGACGAAGCCACGCACCCCGTCGAGCGGATCGTTGGCCTCCTCGAGCTCGCGCCATTCGCGACGATCGGGGTTGCGGAACACCGTCACGTTGCGGTCGGCAGTCAGCTCCAGCATGGCGAAGAAGGCCACGGCCGCCTCTCCGGTACCTGCGGTTCAGCAACTGCCGGAGACCATACGGCCTCTAGGTTAACGACCCGTTAACGCTGATCTCAGCCGCGACCGCGGTAGGGCGGGACGCCCGGATCGGGCAGCCACAGGCCGGCCGGCGGCTCGCCGGTCTGCCAGAAGACGTCGATGGGCATGCCACCGCGCGGGTACCAGTAGCCGGCGATGCGCAGCCAGCGCGGGGCCAGCACCTCCACCAGCCGCCGCCCGATCCCCACCGTGCAGGCCTCGTGGAAATCGGCGTGGTTGCGGAAGCTCGCGAGGTAGAGCTTGAGGGACTTGCTCTCGACGAGCTTCGCATCCGGCACGTAGTCGATCACGAAATGGGCGAAATCGGGCTGCCCCGTCACCGGACAGAGGCAGGTGAACTCGGGGCAGGTGAAGCGCACCAGATAGAGGGTGCCGGGATGGGGCGCCGGCACGGTATCCAGCACCGCCTCCTCGGGGCTCGAGGGGATCCTGGCCGGCCGCCCGAGCTGGGTGAGGCCGGCATAGCGCTCCTCGGTCATGCGTGTCTCCGTCGGCTGCTCAGGGAGCGCGCGCGGCCGCACCCGCGCTCCGCAGGCCGCCAGATGGCGCGCCCGCCGCCGCCCCGCAAGGGGCCGCGACGAGCGACGCGCAGACGCGCATGAGGCGCGCACAGGCGAAGGTGGCGATCAAAAGCTCCGCCGTCTCTTCCGCGAGCTCGAGCGATCCGCGCACGGAAACCGCGAGCTTGCCGAGCAGATCGAGCCCGCCGCCGATGCCGAGGAACAGCAGCAGCACGAGCGCCACCGCCCGCACGATCCGCCGCTCGCCGCGGCTGCCCGCGAGGCCCGCGGCGAGCGTCACGAGCCCGAGCGTCGTGCCGCCGATGCCGAGTGCCGCCAGCTTGGCGGGCGCGCCCGGAAGCGGCAGGCCGGCCTCCGCCAGCACGGGTCCGAGAAAGCGCAGCTCGCGGCCGAGGCGGATGTGGAGGTCGAAGGTCTCGGTCAGGAAGAGGGCGAGGAGTGCGGTCGCCGCCAGGAGGACGGCGGGTGTGCGCTGCCGCCCGGCCGCGGCCAGCAGCAGCAGGCAGGCGAACGCCATCTGCGCGAGCTCCATCGAGGCCGCGAGCCCGCGCTGGTCGGTGAGCGACCAGAAGGAGCCCGCGAGGGGCAGGCCGAGGCCGCCGTCGAGGGGCAGCCGCCGCAGCAGGTGGAGCAGCAGCAGGACGGTGTCCGCCGCCACCAGCCAGGCCACGATTTCCGACGTGCCGACGGTACGTGGTCGCGAGAATCCCGCTGCCATCACATCCCCGGAGAGGTTCGCCTCGTGGCGTCAGCCTCGCGCGGCGAGGCTTAACCGGCGGCTAACCGGTGGCGGGATCCGGCAGCGACGCGCACCCGGGGGCGCAGAATCCGTCCGGTGTCGCAATGGGGCGCCCCCGCGTCGCGGGCGCGGAAGTGGCGGCCCGGGGCGCGGGCTACTGCGCAGGAGGATGGGCAGCCGGCTGTGCGGAGCGGAACCATGAGCGACGGCGGCGAAGAACTCGATCTGCGCGAGCTCGACGACGGCGAACTGGTCCGGCAGATCCAGGACGATCTCTACGACGGGCTGCAGGAGGAGGTGGCGGAAGGCGTCGAGATCCTCCTCGAGCGCGGCTGGGAGCCCTACCGGGTGCTGACCGAGGCCCTGGTCGAGGGGATGCGCATCGTGGGCGTCGACTTCCGCGACGGCATCCTGTTCGTCCCCGAGGTGCTGCTGGCGGCCAACGCCATGAAGGGCGGCATGGCCATTCTCCGGCCGCTGCTGGCGGAGACCGGCGCCCCGACCGTCGGCAAGATGGTGATCGGCACCGTCAAGGGCGACATCCACGACATCGGCAAGAATCTGGTGTCGATGATGATGGAGGGCGCCGGTTTCGAGGTGATCGACATCGGCATCAACTGCGACGTCGACAAGTATCTGGCCGCCCTCGAGGAACACCGACCCGAGATCCTCGGCATGTCGGCCCTGCTCACCACCACCATGCCCTACATGAAGGTGGTGATCGACACCATGATCGAGCGCGGCATCCGCGACGACTACATCGTCCTCGTCGGCGGCGCTCCCCTCAACGAGGCCTTCGCCGAGGCCATCGGGGCGGACGCCTACTGTCGCGACGCCTCGGTCGCGGTCGAGACCGCCAAATCGCTGATCGCCCGGCACCACAACCGGCTGGTGGCGGCACGGGCCTGACGGCGGGCGGGGCCGTGTCCGCCCCCGAGCGGGTGCTGCTCATCGCCTGCGGCGCCCTCGCCCGCGAGGTCCGCGCGCTCCTGGCCCAGCCGGGTTTCGCGCATCTCGATCTCGTCTGCCTGCCGGCGAGCCTCCACAACCGTCCGGAGCGCATCCCGGACGCGGTGCGCGCCCGGATCCGGGAGGCGCGCGGTCGCTACCGGCGGATCTACCTCCTCTACGGCGACTGCGGCACCGGCGGTGCCCTCGACCGGGTGCTGGCCGAGGAGGGCGTGGAGCGGATCGCGGGACCGCACTGCTACGCCTTCTACGAGGGGCTCGAGACCTTCGCCGCCCGGGCCGCGGCCGAACCCGCCTGCTTCTACCTCACCGATTTCCTGGTGCGCCAGTTCGACACCCTGGTCGTCCGCGGGCTCGGCCTCGACCGCCATCCGGAGCTGCTGCCGGTCTATTTCGGCAACTACCGCAAACTCGTCCACCTCGCGCAAACCGATGACGCGGTGCTGCAAGCAGAGGGGCGGCGGGCGGCGCAACGTCTCGGCCTCGAATACGAGTACCGGTTCACCGGCTACGGCGACCTCGCGGCGTTCGTGGAGCGGGCCGCCCGGAGGGGCGAGGATGGCACAGCGGATCCTGGTGTTCTGGCGGGACATACCGGCCCAGGTGATCGTCCGCGCCGGCCGTAGAACGGCCCGGCGCGCGCTTTCCGCCCGCTTCCAGGAGGCGATCGACCGCGCCGCCATGCGCGCCGGCCTCACCGGCACCGACGCCTATCTCGCCGCCTGGCGGCGCTCGGATCCCGAACCCTGCGGGGAGGATCCGGAAGCCGAGGCGGACCGCCTCGCGGCCGAGATCGAGGCCGCCTACCCGCCCGAACGGCTGCGCCGACTGGTGGCCGCCGGCGGCCACGAGCCCACGGACGATCCCCCCTCGAACAGGGAGACCTCCCGACGATGACCGAAACGGTGGTGAGCTCGGCGACCCGCGAGGTCGTCATCGGTTTCGATCGACCCTTCGTGGTGATCGGCGAGCGCATCAACCCCACGGGCCGCCGGAAGCTGGCGGCGGAAATGGCGGCCGGCGATTTCTCCACCGTGGAGCGGGACGCGGTGGCGCAGGTGGAGGCCGGCGCCCACATGCTCGACGTCAATGCGGGCATCCCGCTCGCCGACGAGCCCGCCATCCTGGCGAAGACGGTGGAACTCGTACAGTCGCTGGTCGACGTACCGCTGTCGATCGACAGCTCGGTGGTGGCGGCGCTGGAAGCGGGACTTGCCGTCTACGAGGGCAAGGCGCTCGTGAATTCGGTCACGGGCGAGGAGGAACGCCTCGAGGCGGTACTGCCGCTCGTCCGCAAGTACGGCGCGGCGGTGGTGGCGATCTCCAACGACGAGACCGGCATCAGCGAGGACCCGGACGTCCGCTTCGAGGTGGCGAAGAAGATCGTCGAACGGGCGGAGGATCACGGCATCCCGCGGGCGGACGTGGTGGTGGATCCGCTGGTGATGCCCATCGGCGCCCTGGGCGCGGCGGGCCGCGCCGCCTTCCGCCTCCTCCGCCGCCTCCGCGAGGAGCTTCGCGTCAACACCACCTGCGGCGCCTCCAACATCTCCTTCGGCCTGCCCAACCGCCATGTCCTGAACGCCCATTTCCTGTCGATGGCGATCGCCTCGGGCATGACCTCGGCCATCATGAATCCGCTCCACGAGGAGGAGATGGGGGCGGTGATGGCGGCCGATGTGCTGATGGGGACGGATCCGAGCTGCCGGCGCTGGCTCGGCCGGTTCCGCGATCCGGCCGCGGCCCCGGCGACCGGCGCGCGGGGTAGCCGCGAACGTCGCCGGCGGCGGGGCTGAGAGCGCGGCGGAGATGGCCGCCCGCGACCCTCTCCTGGTCTTCACCCCTTCCGGCCGGCGCGGCCGCTTTCCCGAGGGCACCTCGCTGCTCACCGCCGCCCGCCGGCTCGGCGTGGACCTCGACAGCGTCTGCGGCGGCCGCGCGCTCTGCGGCCGCTGCCAGGTGACGGTCGCCGAGGGCCGCTTCGCCAAGCACGGGATCACCAGCACCGCCGGTCACCTGAGCCCGCCGACGGCGGCCGAGACGCGCTACGCGGCCCGCCGGGGGCTCAGCCCGGGCCGCCGCCTCGCCTGCCAGGCCTGCCTGCGCGGCGAGGTGGTGGTCGACGTGCCGCCGGAAAGCCAGGTCCACCGACCGCTGGTGCGCAAGCCGGCGGAGGCCCGCGAGATCGCCCTCGACCCCGTCGTGCGGCTCCACTTCGTCGAGGTGCCGCCCGCCACCATGGAGGCCCAGCGGGGCGATCTCGAGCGCCTCCGGGCCGCCCTCGAAAGGGAATGGGGTCTCGACCGGCCCGCCGTCACCGCCGGCGCCCTGCGCGCCCTCCAGCCGGCGCTTCGGGCCGAGGGCGGCGCCGTCACCGTGGCGCTGCGCGAGGAACGGGAGATCCTGGCGGTGCGCCCGGGCTTCCACGAGCGCGTCTGCGGAGCGGCGATCGACATCGGCTCCACCACCATCGCCGCCCATCTCTGCGATCTCGCGAGCGGCGAGGTGCTGGCCTCGGCCGGGGCCATGAACCCGCAGATCCGCTTCGGCGAGGACCTCATGAGCCGGGTGTCCTACGCCATGATGAACCCGGGCGGGGCGGCGGAGATGACGGCCGCGGTGCGGGAGGCGGTGGGGCGGCTCCTGGTCGAGCTCGCGGAGGAGGCGGCGGTGGCCGCCGAGGACGTCCTGGAGCTCGTGGTGGTGGGCAATCCGGTGATGCACCACCTCTTCCTCGGCCTCGATCCGGTCCCCCTCGGCGCCGCTCCCTTCACCCTCGCCACCGACGGGCCGCTCGATCTCCGGGCATCGGAGCTCGATCTGGCCGGCACCGCGCCCGAGGCACGGATCCATCTCCTGCCCTGCATCGCCGGCCATGTCGGCGCCGACTGCGCGGCGGTGGTGCTGGCCGAAGCGCCGCATCTGTCGTCCGAGATCACCCTTCTGGTCGATGTCGGCACCAACGCCGAACTCGTGCTCGGCAACCGGGAACGGCTGCTCGCCTGCTCCTCCCCCACCGGCCCGGCCTTCGAGGGCGCCCAGATCTCCTGCGGCCAGCGTGCCGCCCCGGGGGCCATCGAGCGGGTGCGCATCGACCCCGCGACCCTGGAGCCCCGCTTCAAGGTGATCGGCTGTGACCTCTGGTCGGACGAGCCGGGCTTCGCCGAGGCGGTGGGCGACACCGGCATCACGGGCATCTGCGGCTCCGGCATCGTCGAGGCCCTGGCGGAGATGTACCTGGCCGGCATCCTCGCTCCCGACGGCACCATCCGCGGCGGACTCGCCGCCCGGACGCCGCGGATCCGCGCCGAGGAGCGGACCTTCGCCTATCTCCTGCACGAGGGCGAGCCCGAGATCCGCATCACCCAGAACGACGTGCGCGCGATCCAGCTCGCCAAGGCCGCGCTCTACGCCGGTGCGCGCCTGCTGATGGACCGTCTCGGCATCGAACGGGTCGACCGGGTGCGCCTCGCGGGCGCCTTCGGCAGCCACATCGATCCCCTGCACGCGATGGTGCTGGGCATGATCCCCGACTGCCCGCTGGAGAAGGTTTCCTCGGCCGGCAACGCGGCCGGCACCGGCGCCCGCATCGCGCTCCTCGACCGCGGCGCGCGGGCGGAGATCGCTGCGCTGGTGCGCCGCATCGAGAAGGTGGAGACCGCCGTCGAACCCCGCTTCCAGGAGCATTTCGTGGCGGCCATGGCGATCCCCCACGGCCACGCCCCCTTCCCCCACCTCGCCCGGGCGGTGCGGCTGCCGGCGGCACCGTCGGGGCGGACCACGGTACGCCGGGGGCGCCGCAGGGCGCCATCCTGACGCACCGCCTGTTGCACCGCAGCACGCCAGGGGCTAGTCAGGCGGTACCTACCAGCAGAGTCGGGAAGGCGCCTTATGGACGATGCCAAGTTCCGCCGCGTGACCGAGGATTTCTGGGTCGCGCCGCAGCTCGCCGAGGAGGACTTCGCCCGCATCGCCGCACTCGGGATCCGTACGGTGATCAACAACCGTCCCGACGGCGAGGCGCCGGACCAGCTTCCTTCGGCGGAGGCCGAGGCGGCGGCGCGCGCGGCGGGGCTCCGCTATCTCTCGGTGCCGGTGCCCTCGGGCGGCGTCTTTCCCGACCAGGTGGCGGCGATGGCCGAGGCGCTGGCCACCAGCGAGGGGCCGTGGCTCGCCTACTGTCGCTCCGGGACCCGTTCCTGCCGTCTCTGGGCCTTCGTGGCGGCGCGCGACCGCCATCCGGTGGAGATCCTCGAGGCGGCGGCCCGTGCCGGCTACGATCTGCACGATCTGTGGCCGACCCTCGAGACCATCCACGCCCTCGCCCGCGAGCCGGTGGTCGTCGGAGCGTGAGGTGCGGGCTCACGCCATCCGCCGCAGCACCAGCTTTTCGAGCTCGACCGCCAGCAGCACCACCGCGCCCACGGCCACCACCGCGAGCCAGGTGAGGCCGTCGATGGGGGCGGCGTGGAACAGGAACTGCATGGTCGGCCAGTAGGTGAAGAGGAGTTGGGCCACGAGCACGAGGGCGACGGCGATCAGGGTCGGCCGGATGCCGATCAGCGCGTCCCTCGCGAACACCGGTTCGTGGAAGCGCCGCGCCGCGAAGAGATAGAAGGCCTCGGCGATCACCAGCGCGTTGACGGCGGCGGTGCGCGCCTCGGCCAGGGAGGCGCCCGCCTCTTCGAGCCGGAAGAAGACGGCGAAGGTGCCGGCGAGCATGATCGCCGACACGAACAGAACCCGCCACAGCAGGAAGCCCGACAGCAGCGCCTCCGTCGGCGGGCGCGGCGGCCGCCGCATGACGTCGCGCTCCGGTCGCTCGAAGGCGAGCGCCAGGGAGAGGGTGACGGCGGTGATCATGTTGACCCAGAGGATCTGCACCGGGGCGATGGGAATGACGAGCCCGGCCAGCACCGCGGCGACGATGACGAGGGCCTGGGCGGCGCTGGTGGGAAGGATGAAGACGATCGACTTCTTGATGTTGTCGTAGACGGTGCGGCCTTCCTCGACCGCCCGGGCGATGGTCGCGAAATTGTCGTCGGCGAGCACGATCTCCGCCGCCTCGCGGGCGGCGTCCGCTCCCTTGCGGCCCATGGCGATGCCGACGTCGGCGCGGCGCAGCGCCGGTGCGTCGTTGACCCCGTCGCCGGTCATGGCGACGATGTGCCCCCGGCTCTGCAGCGCCTTCACGAGCCGCAGCTTGTGCTCGGGCGCGGTGCGGGCGAAGACGTCCACCGCCTCGGCGCGGTCGGGGAGCTCGCGATCGTCGATCCGGTCCAGATCCCGGCCGGTCAGCACCGCGCCCGGGTTGGCGAGCCCGAGGCGTTCGGCGATCGCTCGCGCGGTGGCGGCATGGTCGCCGGTGATCATCTTCACGCGGATGCCGGCCGAACGGCAGGCGGCCACCGCCTCGACGGCCTCGGGCCGCGGCGGATCGGTGAGGCCGAACAGGCCGAGGAACAGGAGCCCGTCCTCGAGATCCTCGTGCCGCAGTGTGGTGCGCTCGCCCTCGAGGGCCTTCATGGCCACCGCCAGCACCCGTTCGCCGCGACCCGCCATCTGCTCCATGCGCGCCACCCAGTAGTCGAGATCGAGCGGCCGTTCTCCCTCTTCGGCCCACTGGCGGCGGCACATCTCGAACAGCTTCTCCGGCGCCCCCTTGACGAAGACGAAGGCGTGGCCCGCATGGTCGTGGTGCAGGGTGGCCATGAAGCGGTGTTCGGAATCGAAGGGGATCTCGTCCGTGCGCGGCCAGTTGCGACGCTCGAGATCGACGTCGAACCCGGCCTTCATGGCGGCCACCAGGAGCGCCCCCTCCATGGGATCGCCCTCGGCCACCCAGTCCTCGCCAACGCGATGCACGACGGCATCGTTGCACAGCAGCCCGGCCCGCAGCATCAGCCCGAGCTGGGGCCAGGCCTCGGGCTCCACCGGCCGGCCGTCGAGGAGGAATTCCCCCTGCGGCCGGTAGCCGGTGCCTGTGACCTCGAAGAAGCGCATCGGGGCGGCGACGCTCTCCACCGTCATCTCGTTCCGGGTGAAGGTGCCGGTCTTGTCGGAGCAGATCACCGCCACCGAACCCAGGGTCTCCACCGCCGGCAGGCGGCGGACGATGGCGTTGCGCCGTGCCATCCGCTCGACGCCGATGGCGAGGGTGATGGTGAGCACGGCGGGCAGGCCCTCGGGGATGGCGGCCACCGCGATGCCCACCGCGGCCATGAACATCTCCTCGGCGGCGAAGCCCCGCACCAGCACGCCGAAGGCCATGGCGAAAGCAGCCACCGCCAGGATCCAGAGGGTGATCAGCCGTCCGAGCCCGGTGAGCTGGCGCAGGAGCGGCGTCTCCACCGTCTCCACCCTCTCCAGCATGACGCCGATGCGGCCGATCTCGGTGGCGGTGCCGGTGGCCACCACCACCCCCGTACCCTGGCCGCGGCTGACGAGGGTGCCGGAGAAGGCCAGCGAGGCGCGGTCGCCGAGGGGCGCGTCTTCGGCCACCGGTTCCACCCTCTTCTCCACCGGCAGGGATTCGCCGGTGAGCACCGCCTCCATCACCTGGAGGTTGCGCGCCCGCAGCAGCCGCAGGTCGGCCGGCACCCGGTCGCCGGCCTGGAGGAACACGATGTCACCGGGCACCAGATCCTCGGCGGGAAGGGTGATGCGGTGGCCGTCCCGCAGCACCGAGGCCTTCGGCGCCAGCATGCCGCGGATCGCGTCCATCGCCCGTTCGGCA
>Ga0256830_1002512_pt1 | contig 12039 bp, 10 predicted proteins | sample 128326metaG_FD_190537 | JGI IMG/M metagenome (GOLD analysis project Ga0256830, IMG submission 190537) | Hydrothermal vent microbial communities from Lau Basin, Pacific Ocean - 128-326 | ecosystem: Environmental > Aquatic > Marine > Hydrothermal vents | place: Pacific Ocean: Lau Basin | collected...
GCTCAGCTCCCCCAGCGTCGGGAAGCCGCCCCGGCGGGCCGTCTCCCGGACGATCATCTCGAGGACGGGGTCCTCCCCCCGCGCGCGCGAGCCCAAGGCGTAAAGAAGCCCCTCGCGCAGCCAGAGGGGCTGGACCCGACCCGGCGAAGCGAGCCGGCCCACGACCCCCCGCAGCTCGCGGGCCAGGCCCTCGGCGCGGCCCTCGTTGAGAAGGCGCCCGACCTCGAAGAGGAGCAGCTCCTCCACGTCCCACGGCCGCCCCCAGGGAGAGCGGGGCAGGCCCAACGGGAGGTCGAGCCGGATCGCCTCGTGCGGCAGGAAGACCGTCTCCGCCCGGCGCACGTCGGAGCGATCCCCCAAGACGACGGCAATGCGGCGCGAGGGCGGAAGCGGCCCCAGCTCCTCCGACCAGAACGCGTAGGCGCGCTCGGCCGCCTCCGCGACGAGCGACGCCACCTCCCCCAAGCCCTCGGGGTAGATCACCCGAAAGTGCGCCGTCTCCAGGGTGTACTCGGCCTCTATCCCGGCCCCCGCCCCTTCCCCGCCCTGCGCCCGGACCCACGGGCCGGGCCCGGACCCGATCGCCAGCGCGAGGGCTACCGTGACGGCCCATGCGAAGAACCGGAACGCCGTCGTCGGTGTCGGGGTGAGCGCGATCGCCCTCACGGCAGGACCCCCGTGGTGATCCGGAGCCGCGGCTGCCCCGCGCGGTTGATCCCCACGTCCACGTCCAGGTCCAGGTCGGGGAACGAGAGGGAGATGCCCCAGCCGAAGAGGATGCCCGCGGTTTCGGTCTCGGGGGTCTCGACGCCCCGGACGAGGCCGCCCTCGAAGAAGAGGGTGGACGAGACCCGGAGGTACAGCGGGACCCACCCCCGATCCGGCCCGAGGAGGAACGTGAGGTCCAGCGCCCCGAGGAACGCCTCCACCACGTCAAAGCGCCGCTCCAGGGAGGCCAGGAGGAACCGCTCCCCGGGAACGGGCTCCGGGTAGCTCCGCAGCCCCAGGCGGAACCGGAAGCCGGGCAGCTCCGCGGGGTTGTCCAGCTCGCCCAGCTCCACCCGCAGCGAGGTGTCGCCCGCCCGCAGCTCCGTGCGGGTGAAGAACGTTTGAAACGTCCGCTCGGGGGTGAGCAGGGGCCGCCCGTGGAGGAACTCCCCGCGGCTCTCCAACACGATCCCCCAAGGGAGCGGCCAGTACAGAAACCCCTTGAGATGGAGGTAGCGCACCTCGGGGCCCTCCTCCTCGTCCGGCCCGGGCCAGAGCCGCCCCCAGAAGCCCGTCCCCTGCAGCTCGCTCCTCTCCAGCACCGGGGCGAGGAAGTCCTGCCGGGGGCCGGCGAGCACCCGATAGAGGGCCACCAGATCCGCCGTCACCCGGGATCCCGCCTCGCCCTGGCGCCCCAACACCAAGCTGCTCGGCCAATCCCCGTAGGAGACCCCCACAACGCCCTCCCAGCCCAGGCCGGTGCGAAACCGCAGCCGACGGCTCTCCAACCCCAGCACCCCGCCCGAGCCCAGCTCCCACGTTCCCCAGGGCGGGAGGCGGAGATCGAGGCGAAAATCGAGCCCCAGCAGCAACCCGTCCCGCTCGCTCTGCAGGATGACGGGCCGAAGCTCCGGGACCGCCGCCGGCCCCTCCTGCGGCCCCGGGGCGGGCTCCTGCGCCCACCCCGAGGGGGCCGCCGCGAGCCCGCCGACCCAAGCGAGCAGCAGGGCCACCCAAGCCCGCCAAGCCCGGCGAGCCCGCCCCGCGCGGAAAAACGGCATCGCGCTAGTCGGAAGGGGAGGGGGAGGGGGAAGGGGCCCCCAACCGCTCCAGTTCTTCGGCGATCTCATGCCATTCCCGGTACCGCGCCTCCAGCTCTCGTTGCGCATCGCGATGGGCTTCGCTGAGCCGGCGGATGCGCTCGGCATCCCCCGCGTAGCTTGCCTCCTCCAGCTCCCTTTCCAGCCCCTTGAGGTTCTCCTCGAGGGCGGCCAGCGCGTCGGTGATTTGGGCCTCGCGGGCCTGGAGCTCCTTGAGGCGCTTGGCCCGCTCCCTCTCCCCCGCCTTCTCCGGGCGCGCACGCGCGCCCGGACGGGACCGCTTCGCCCCCCTCTTATCGTGCGCCCTCCCGGAGGGCTTCGACCCGGAGCGGCCGGAGCCCACTGAGGAGGAATCCGCCCGCTTGGCGGCCTCCTCCTCGGCCCGCCGTCGACGGTAGTGCTCGTAGTTCCCCCTGTAGATGCGGCAGACGCCCTCCCGCACCTCCCAGACCTGGGTGGCCAGCTCCTGGATGAGGTAGCGGTCGTGGGACACAAACAGAATCGTCCCCTCGTATTTGCGAAGGGCTTCCTGAAGCACCTCGCGGGAGGCGATGTCGAGGTGGTTCGTCGGCTCGTCCAGCAGCAGAAAGTTCCCGCCGAGCTGAGCGAGCTGCGCCAGGGCGACGCGGCTGCGCTCCCCGCCCGAAAGCTCGTCGATGCGCTTGTAGACGTCATCCCCGGAGAAGAGGAACTGCCCCAGAAAGTCGCGGGCCTCGGAGATCGTCTGGTGCTTCTCGTCCATCAGGGCTTGGAGGACGGTGAGCCGCCCGTCGAGCGCCTCCCAGTGGATCTGGCGGTAGTACCCGATCCGGACGTTGTGCCCCAGCCGGAATTCCCCGCCCAAGGGCGGGATCTCCCCGGTGAGCACCCGCAGCAGGGTCGTCTTGCCCGTCCCGTTGGGGCCGATGAGCGCCACCCGCTCCCCCCGCTGCACTAAGACCTCGCCGGGGATGCGAAAGAGCACGCGATCGGGGGGGTAGCCCACCACGAGGTCCTTGAGCTTCAGGACCTCGCGCCCGCTGGGGGACTCGACGGGGATGGTGAAGTGAATCGTCTTCGTTGTGCGGGGGGGCTCGACGCGCTCTAAGCGCTCGAGCATCTTGCGCCGGGCCTTCGCCTGGGCCTCGCGGAAGCGCCCGCCCGCGATGTTCTTGCGGATGAACTCCTCGGTGCGCTGGATCAGCTTCTGCTGCTCCTCGTAGCGCTTGCGCTGGTGCTCGATCCGCTCGCGCTTGATCTGCAAATATTTCGAGTAGTTCCCCGGGTACTCCGTGATCTGTCCTGCCTCCAGCTCCCAGATGCGGCGGGCCAGCTTGTCGATCAGAAACCGATCGTGGGAGGCGATCACGAAGCCGCCCTTCCACTGCTGCAGATACTCCTCGAGCCACTCGAGGGCCTGCAGGTCTAAGTGATTGGTGGGCTCGTCGAGCAACAGCAGGTCGGGCTCCTCTAAGAGCAGCTTGGCCAGGGCGGCGCGGGCCCGCTGGCCCCCACTGAGATGCTCCACGGGCTTCTGCTCATCGTCCGGGGAGAAGCCCAAGCCCGCCAGGACTTTGTGGACCTCGCTCTCGTACTCGTAGCCCCCCAGCGCGCGGTAGCGCTCCAGCAGCTCGTCGTAGCGGTGGAGCAGCGCATCGTCGGCCGCCTCGGCCATCTTCTGCTCGAGATCCCGCAGGGCCTCTTGGAGTTCGCGGATCTCGCGGCGGGCCTCGAGCATCTCCTGGAGGAGGGTCCGTCCCCCTTGGAGTTGCGGCTCCTGCGCGAGGTACCCGATGCGCACGCCGCGGGCCCGGTGGAGCCGCCCGTCCGTGGGCTCCTCCTGCCCGACGAGCACCTTCAAGAGCGTCGATTTTCCGCAGCCGTTGGGGCCGATGAGCGCAATGCGGTCCCCGCGGGCGATCGTGAGCGAGACGCCCTCGAGCACCTTCTCCGCGCCGTAGCGCTTGGTCAGCCGCTCCGCCGTCAAAAGGGCCATCGTCGTGAGAACTCCCGTCCCGTCTAGCTCGAGGAGGAGGATCGGGAGAACGGCATCGGGAGAATTGTACGCGAATCTTTGGGCATTTGCATGCACGAGGGCGATCCCGTAGACTTCGCGGCATGGAACTTCCGGTGACGTTTCAAGACGTTCAAGAGGCCGCCGAGCGGCTGCGGGGCGTGGCCCACCGCACCCCGGTCATGACCTCCCGGACGCTGAACGCGCTCTGCGGGAACGAAGTGTTCTTGAAGTGCGAGAACTTCCAGCGGATGGGGGCGTTTAAGTTCCGCGGGGCGTACAACGCGCTGAGCCGCCTGAGCCCCGAACAGAAGCGCCGGGGTGTGGTCGCCTTCTCCTCGGGCAACCACGCCCAGGCCGTGGCGCTCAGCGGCAGGCTCCTGGGGATCCCGACGGTCATCGTGATGCCCCACGACGTCCCCGAGGTCAAGCGGGAGGCCACCCGGGGCTATGGGGCCGAGGTCATCCTCTACGATCCGGCGGAGACGGACCGCGAAGCGCTCACCCAAAAGCTCGTGGAGGAGCGGGGGCTGGTGCTCATCCCGCCCTACGACCACCCCCACGTGATCGCCGGGCAGGGCACCGCAGCCAAAGAGCTCTTTGAGGAGGTGGGCGAGTTGGATTATCTGTTCGTCCCCTGCGGCGGCGGGGGGCTTCTGAGCGGCTCGCTGCTGAGCGCTCAGGCCCTCTCCCCCAGCTGCGAGGTGTACGGCGTCGAGCCGGAGGCAGGGGACGACGGGGTCCGCTCCTTCGAGACGGGGGCGCTGCAGCGGGTGGAGAACCCGCAGACGATCGCGGACGGGGCGCGCACGCCCTCGCTGGGAAAGCTCACCTTTGCCCTCATCAAAGCGTTGGCGACGGGGATGCTTACCGCCTCCGACGAGGAACTCATACGGACGATGCGCTTCCTCTGGGAGCGGCTCAAGGTCGTGGTGGAGCCCACGGGCGTTTTGGGGCTGGCGCCCCTGTTCCACAAGCGCTTGGGGATCGAGGGGAAGCGCGTGGGCGTGATCCTCAGCGGGGGGAACGTGGATCTCCCCCGGGCGTGCGAGCTGTTTCGGGGGCTTGAGCGGGAACGTTGAGAAATTCGGGCTTTGCCAGCACCAAGAAGAGGGCGGCAGAGAGGCCCGCGGCGCCGAAGATCATGCACATCACCAGGATCTGGTAGCGGACGGCGATGAGGGGCGAGACGCCCGATAGGATCTGTCCCGTCATCATGCCGGGGAGGGAGACGAGCCCCACGGCGAACAGGGAGTTCATAATGGGAATGAGCGCGGTTCGCAGGGCGATCCCGCGCGCCCGCTCGTAGGGGACGCTCCGGGCGAGCTCCGCCTGGAGCCGATCGGCCGCTAGGCTGATGCTGTTCATCCCGTTGGCGAAGATCATCCCCGCCAGCGGGATCGTGTACGAGGGGCGGAACCAGGGGTCCAGGGCGAGGACCCCTTGGGTGACGAGCGCAAGCGTTGAGCCCCCGCCCAGCGCGATGGCCAGGAGCGCCTTGGGATAGAGCCGTCCGCGCTTTCCCCGCACCGTGCGCAGCGAGATCCAGCTCGAGGCCGAGACCATCACCAGAAGGACGGCCAGCACAACCCAAGCGCTCTCCGTCTCGAAGATGAAGGTCAAGACGTAGCCGATGAGCAACAATTGGACGAGCATCCTCGCGAGGGCGTACAGGGCCGTGCGCGCCTCCAGCGCCCATCGGTAGAGGACGACGACCACGGCCATCACGGGCAGAAACGCCAGCGCGAGCTGGGCAAACGGGATGGCTTGTACGGAAGTGTTCATGATGGATGTCCTCCCGGTCCGCATGGTAGGCTTTGGGGGTTGCCGGGAGCAAGGGAGCCCGGCTCGCCGTCCGACAAAAGGGCGAGGAACTGCTTGCGGAAGGTCAAGGGCTGCCGTATAATTCGTTCTGTCCAGACGTCCCCATCGTCTAGCGGCCTAGGACTCCGGTCTTTCAAGCCGGCGACAGGGGTTCGAATCCCCTTGGGGACGCCAGCGCCCTTCAGTCCCCCTTTAGGCCCCTAGGGTAAGGGTTAGGGTTAGGGCTAGGGCACCTCCACGCAGAGGACTTCCTCCTCCCCCTCCCGAATGACTTCCATGGCTTCCAAGTCTCTGTATTCTAATAGGAACACGCGCTGCTGCGCCTCGTCGAGGACGACGATGAGCCGCTTCCAGCACTCAACAAAAAGGAACGAGAGATCCCAAGTGGCTTTCAAGCACTGCGACCCGCCGCAACTCACCCGGGACACGGAATCCGGGTCCCCCAGGAGCGCGATGAAGTCCGTGAGGGTGACGCCCTCCCTCTCCGCCAGCTCGCGGACCCTCTGCTCCAGCTCCGCTTGCCTCTGCTGCTCCCGCTCCACGAGGAGGCCGAAGCCGTAGAGGAGAAGCCCTACCAGGACCACCCCCAGGACGATCCAAACGACCTCTCTCATCGGCACCTCCTATGAAGCCCTACTGCGGTTGCATTATACAACGGGGCCGACTACCATGGCGCCATCGATGGAGGAGGGATATTCATTCGCCCTATGCGCACGCCCGTGCTGCTTATAACAACAAGAACGTCCCCCGGCGGGACAGGGCGCCGGAGCGCCCACCGGAACGCCCGGAACCCCCTCTGGGGGCTCCTCGGCATCGTCGCCGTCGCTCTCCTGTCCGCGCTTGGCGCCCCCGCGACGAGGGTCCACGCCCAACCGCAACCCCCCGCCACGACGTCGTATTCCCATTACGCCTTGGAGGTGGCCCTTTCCCCCAACCGGCACCGCCTGGAGGGTCGGCTCACGATCGACTACGTGAACGACTCCGCCGAGGCGATCCCGGCGGTCTTCTTCCTCCTGCTCCCCAACTACGACCGCGAGCCGAACCCCTATCTCGACCCCCTGGTGCGGGACAGCGGCTACCCCCAGGGCTTCGATCCCGCCTCCTTGCGGGTCCTCTCCGTGACCGACGCCCAAGGGGCCAAGCTGCGCTACGAGCTACAGGAGGGCCCCGCGATCTTCCAGACGTACTCCCTAAAAGACGCGCTGCTGCGCGTGGAGCTGCCCCGGCCCCTGCCCCCCGGCGAGACCGTGACGCTGGTGATCCGGTTCTCCACCCGGTTCCCCCTCACGACCCGGGGGGACCAGGGTCGCTATCGCGACACCTTCACGTGGCGCTTCGGCTGGTATCCCATAGCCGTGCCCGCCGCCGAGCTCGTCCGCGGCGAGTACCTCGCGCCGGAGCGCCCCTACTACCGCCTCGCCCTCCCCTCGGCCCTCCAGGAGGTGACGATCACCGTCCCCAAGGACTATCAAGTGGCCGTGGGGGCCGACCATCAAGAGGTCATCGCCGAGACGGAGGAGACCGTCACGGTGCACGCGATCAGCGCCACGCCCGTGCGCTCCGTCCCCCTGGTCATCGGGAAGGAGTATCGGGTCTACGAGTTCCCCTACGCGGAGGTCCCCATCCTCGTCTACTACCTCCCGGGCCACGAGGCCGCCGCCCGCCTGATCGCCAGCTACGCCGTCGAGAGCCTGCGCTATTACGAGGAGCGCTGGGGGAAGTACCCCCGCCGGCGGCTGGTGATCGCGGAGACGGCCTCCGTGAAGGCGGGCTTTGCCGGGGCCGCCGCCGACGCCCTGATCCTGCTCAACCAGACGTTCTTCGGGGAGAAGGACCTGGGCGTCCCCGGCCTGGTCGATCGCTTCCTCGACTTCCTGATCGCCCACGAGGTCGCCCACCAGTGGTGGGGCGTCGGCATCGGGGTCGACTGGAACGCGGAGAACGTCCTCAGCGAGGGCCTGGCGCAGTACTTCTCCATCACGTACTTCGAGGACAAGTACGGGGCCTTCGGGCCGAACGTCTTCCGGATCGAGCGGGAGGGGATCCTGGAGCGCTTCTTCCAGGCCCGCTTCGGGTTCCTCAACCTCCGCGAGCACCTCGAGGGCGAGCTCCCCTACGTCAACGCCGTGCGCAACCGCTTCGACGAGGCGATCCTCAAGCCCCAGAAGGACGTCGAGTTCGCCAACTTCTCGGCGGAGCGCATCTACAACAAGGGCTACATGATGCTGCGGGCGCTGCGCGGCCTCCTCGGGGAGGGGGCGATGGACGAACTGCTGCGCGCCGCCTACGAGCGCTTCCTGTACCGGGCGATCACCGCGGAGGAGTTCGAGGCCCTGGCCCAGGAGGTCTCGGGGATGGGGGCGCCCCTTCGGGAGTTCTTCGAGAACGCCTTCCGCCGGGACGGCGAGGGGGGCCGGGCCCCCTACGCCGATTACGCCATCGCCGACGTCGAGACGAAGAAGCGCCCCGACGGGAGCTACGAGCACCTCGTCTTCCTCGAGCGCAAGGGGGAGCTTCGCCTTCCCCTCCTCGTTCAGGCCACGGACGTGGACGGAAACGTCCAGAGCCGGTCGTGGAAGCTCGAGGAGCAGCAGGAGGAGAAGCGGACGGTGATGCTCTTCGAGACGGACCGGCCCCTCGCGGAGGTGGAGCTCGACCCGGAGCGCCTCGTCCCCGACGTCTATCGCCTGGACAACAGCTACGTGCTGGAAGATCTCTCGTTCCTCAACCGCAAGCTGCGCTTCGTCCCCACGGGGGAGAACGACCTCCCCCTGGATGCCTATTTGATTCGCTTTGACCCCATCAACCGGGTGCTGGAGGGCGGGTATCTGATGGACCACCGCTGGTGGCTGGGGTTGGAGAGCGCGGTCGGGGCCTTCGTGAAGGATTTCGGCCGGGGCAGCTCCCTCCAGGCGCTGGCGGCCTGGTCCGAGGTCGGGCTCGTGGGGGAGGTCCGCTACAGCCAGACCTTCTTCTCCTACCCCCAGCTGGGGCTCCTCGGGCGCTTCTGGGAGCCCACGGACCGCCTGGAGCTCTCCCTGCTGCGGCGGCCCGACTCCACGGGAGACCCAGAGCTTGACGAAACGATCGGGGCCACGGGCCGGATGGCCCAGGTGCTGGGGATCACCTGGGTGCACCAAGAGGGGCTGCGGCAGCTCATGGGCTGGTGGGTCTCGCTGCTCGACGACCCGGACGCCTTCTTGCGGGTGGAGGTGGGCGGCTGGAAGGCCCAACAGATCCTGCCCGGGATCGTGGGAGAGGTGCAGCTTCGCTTCGGCTGGGGCGAGGGCTCCTTGGGGATCTTCCAATTTGACCTCGCACAGCTCACCGCCTTCCGCGAGGCGGCGGGGTACCCCTACATCGGGCCCGTGCGCCTTGCGGGCTCCGTGGGGGTGACGGCCCTCGTCCAGCGGGACCTCAACTACAACGTGCTCAACTTCGCCGCGCTCCACGACGTGCGCGACCGGGTCTTCCTCGCCTTCGGCGACACCTGGGCGAGCCTCGACGAGCTCAACGAGACGGGGCTGTGGCCCGATCTCAAGCTGCAGGTGGGGTTTGAGTTGATCTTGAGCGGGAGCACGCTGGGCGGGCTCTTCCCCTGGGAGGTGCGGCTGGGGCTCGTCTACCCCCTCCGGCCCGTCGCCGAGGAAGAGCGGAAGATCCAGCATTACTACCGGATCTCGACGCCGTTCTTCTAGCGCCCGGGGAGGGCGGGGTGAGCAGAGCGGAATGGAGGTCGTGCGCACGATCTCGGACGTTCGCCAAAGGGTCTCCGCCGCCCGTCGGGAGGGGAAGCGGGTGGGGTTTGTGCCCACCATGGGGTACCTCCACGAGGGGCACCTCTCCCTGGTGGATCTGTGCCGCGAGCGGGCCGAGTACTGCGTGGTGAGCATCTTTGTGAACCCCACGCAGTTCGGCCCCGGGGAAGACTACGAGCGCTACCCCCGCGATCCGGAGCGCGATCGCCGTCTGCTGGAGGAGCGGGGCGTCGACTTGGTGTTCGCCCCCGAGGTCGGGGAGATGTACCCCGAGGAGCCCCTCGTGCGCTTTCGGATCGAGAAGCTGGCGGATCACCTCTGCGGGCCGAGAAGGACGGGGCACTTCCCCGGGGTGCTGTTGGTCGTCGCGAAGCTCTTTCACATCGTCCAGCCCGACGTGGCCGTCTTCGGGCAAAAAGATTTTCAGCAGCTCCTCATCATAAGGCGCATGGTCCGGGATTTGAACTTCCCCGTGGAGATCGTGGCCGGGCCCACGGTCCGCGAGCCCGACGGCCTCGCGATGAGCTCCCGAAACGCGTACCTCTCGCCCGAGGAGCGGGCGCGGGCCACGGTGCTCTACCGCTCCCTCCAGCGGGCCAAGGCGCTCATCGAGGGGGGGGAGCGCTCGGCCCGCTCCGTCATTGGGGCCATGCGGGCGATGATCGAGGGGACCCCGGGGGTCCATATTGACTACATCGAGATCGTCGACCTGGAGGAGCTTCGGCCCGTCGAGCGCCTGGAGGGGCGGGTGGCGATCGCGCTCGCCGTCTACGTGGGCCCCGCGCGCCTCATCGACAACCTCGTCCTGGAGATCCGCGGTGACGACGTCCGAGAGATCCCGGCCCTCTGAGTTGGAGTGCATCACCCGGAGCGCGGAGGAGACGCGCGCCCTGGCCCGTCGACTGGCCCCGCAACTCCGTCCCGGGGACGTGGTGCTGTTGGTGGGCGAGCTGGGCGCGGGCAAGACGACGTTCGTCCGGGGGCTGGCGGAGGGGCTGGGGCTCGATCCCGGACGGGTGAGTTCGCCCACGTTCGTGCTCATTCAGGAGTACGAGCGGGAGGGAGCCCCCTCGCTCTACCACGTGGACGCCTATCGGGTGCGGGACCCCTGCGAGCTCCTGGAGGTGGGGCTGGAGGAGTACTTCGAGCGGCCCGGGATCACCGTCATCGAGTGGGGAGATAAGGTGCGCGAGCTCGTACCCCCCGGCGCGATCGAGATCCGCTTCGAGGTCCTCGAGGACGACCGTCGGCGGATTCGGGTGCGGCGGTTGCAGCGCCCGACCTAAGCCGTAGATGCACCTTCCGCTTCATACAAGCCCTACCCCTACCTTCCAACCGTGGCGAAGGGCCGTCTGGCAGATGGCAATAATATCTGCAACGATGGGCTCATACATCTCCCGAAACGAGGTTTCGACCACCTCGATCTCTGCTGGACCCTGCCAGTCGTCTAGCTTCACCCGCTCTACGGAAATCTTTTTCTCCGTCATCCACTCGGAACGCCGATCTCCTTCCCAATAGGAAAGCCTTACCCCTCCCCATCCCCCTCGGAGTTCGGCCTTTCTCCCTGCCAAGTACACCCATACCGCATGGTGGGTCTCCTCCTTAAGCTTATCGGGGAGGATCACCTTAAGCTCGCAACACTTGGGAAGCTCAGACTCGTGAGATCGTATCGTCTCCTGAATCGCCGAGAAGGTCGTGAGAACCTCTTGGGGGTCACAGGGCTCACCGGTCTCTATGTTCCAAAGGAAGTCAAAGGAAGCCTCCGGGTGCTCCGTTTCGACCCAAGCTCGGAGGTCCACCACGACCGATCCATCCCCTACGCCGGTCCCTTCAGGGGGTACAGGCCGCCAAAGGCCATCGACGGCCTCACACCGGTAGAAGAGAACCTCAATGGTTTCGGGTGGGTAGCTGGCATAGCCGTTTTCCCCCGGATGGAGTCCGGAGTCCTCCGGCAAATCACCGGTTTCGTCCGCACACCAGAAGCCGTATTGAAGGCTCACGACCCCCTGTCACCCTTAGGGTATCGTACCTTGCGGTGATCGCGATGTCGAGCGCTTCCCGATGGAGACGCCGGGGTCGGGAGAGCACGGGGGACAAGGGGTCTCCGCTTTCCCTCGGGTTCGGATCTCACCTCGCCCGAAGGAGCCACAAACAGTCCCACAAGGACGCGAAAGAACTTCGCCTTGAGAAGGAAGGGACGGCCCCCGCAAAATCGTCGCCCTGTTGCAAGAGCCCCCTCGGGGCGGCATACTTGTCTCGTATGGACATACAAGATCTGGCCGAAAGCGTGCTACCCAGCGAGGTCTTCGCCATGGTCACCCTCGACCCCGAAACCCAGGAGGTGGGGGTACAGTACGGCTATGTGCTGCTCAGCCTCCCCCGCGAGGACTTCGAGGACTTCGTCGAGTTGCTCCGCCAAGCCGCGGAGCGGCTCCACCAACTCGAGCAGAAGGACCCAGGAGCGAGAAAGAGGGGATGAGCGATGGCGGCCCCGAAGGGGAAGGACGACCTGCTCGCGGCGGCCCAGGCCAAAGCGAAGGAGCCGCCCCAAGAGCCCGTGATCAAGGCCCCGGGAAGCCCCCTCACCCTCAAGCAGATCGAGGAACTCCAAAAGCCCCTCGACCCGAGCCGGGTGCTGCGGCGGGTGGGATTTCGC
>Ga0256830_1002513_pt1 | contig 12038 bp, 6 predicted proteins | sample 128326metaG_FD_190537 | JGI IMG/M metagenome (GOLD analysis project Ga0256830, IMG submission 190537) | Hydrothermal vent microbial communities from Lau Basin, Pacific Ocean - 128-326 | ecosystem: Environmental > Aquatic > Marine > Hydrothermal vents | place: Pacific Ocean: Lau Basin | collected...
CCTGCCCTCCCTCTCCTCCACCCCCTACACCCGCATCGCCTTCGACCGGGCCAACCCGGACACCGGCTGGGCCATCGCCTACCAGACCCTGATCCACACGGAGAACGGGGGCAACACCTGGAGCGTCCAGCAGCTTCCCGGCCTGCCCCCGAACGAGACGCCCCTGGACATCGCCATCGTGGACGAGTCCCACGCCTGGATCTCCACGGGAGCCGAAGGACTGGTGTACACGACCGCCGACGGGGGACAGACCTGGACCCAGGTGGACCACGGCATCGACAGCCCCTGGCTTCTCGGTCTCGCGGGCATCTCCGCCCTGGACACGAGCCGCGCCTGGGCCGCGGGTGCCCAGGGAGTGATCCTCACTTCGGAGGGGGGCAGCCCGCCGGACCTGGTCCTGGCCACCCCCGTCCTGCAGCGCGGCCTGACGAGCGACCTGGAGGTCACCCAGGCCCAGGCCGGGGAGACGATCTGGTTCCTCTACAGCCTGACCGGCCTGGGCATCGGACCGAGCGTCGGTCCGCTCGGCGGCCTGACCCTGGACATCCTCGCCCCGGTCCAGATCGCCGGCTCGGCGCCGGCCGGCGCCACGGGACGCTCGGTCCTCTCCATTCCGGTGCCGAGCACCGCTCCCTTGATCGACATCTTCCTCCAGGCCGTGGCGGCTCGGGGGCCGGGCGGCGCAGACTCGGTGAAGTCCAACACCGCAACCTCGACCATCCTTCCGTGAGGCCCTGACCCGGTCCCTCCACCCAGGTCTTGGGGCCGCCGGCGGGGAACGGCTCCCAACCCACGACGCGGGCCTCCCGGATCGAGAGACTCCTGGACATCCGCGGACGGAGACCAAGGCGGAAGGATCGCGGCGCGCCGTGCGCCCGGCGCTCCCTGGTAGCATCCCGCGCCATGCCGGCCCCGCTCCTTCCCCTGCTCCTCGCCGTCCCGCTCCCTCAGGAGAACAACCAGCCCCCCGCGGGCTTCACCGCCCTCTTCGACGGCCGCAGTCTCGCTGGCTGGCGCGGCCGTCCGCACCTGGCGCCCGGCACCGAAGAGGCCTGGCCGGAGGACGAGCGCCGGGAACAGCAGGCCGCCTGGAACCAGGACCGGGATGCCCACTGGCGTGTGGAGGACGGCGCCATCGTCAACGACGGGCAGGGAGTGTTCCTGACCACCGTGCGGGACTACGGCGACTTCGAACTCTGGGTGGACTACAGGACCGTTCCCCTGGCCGACTCCGGGATCTATCTTCGCGCAACGCCCCAGGTCCAGATCTGGGACACCCGGGAGGAAGGTGGAAAGTGGAGCCTGGGCGCGGACCGAGGCTCGGGCGGTCTCTGGAACAACCAGGGCGAGGGACGCTTCCCCCGGGTTCTCGCCGACCGGCCCTTCGGCGAGTGGAATCGCTTCCGGATCCTGATGGTCGGGGAGAGGGTCTGGGTCTGGCTGAACGGCTGGGAGACCGTCTCCGGCGCGCGCCTGGAGAACTACTGGGACCGCGAGGCGCCGCTTCCGCGCTACGGGCCCATCCAACTCCAGACCCACGGCGGCGAGATCCGCTGGCGCAATCTCTTCCTGCGCGAGATCGGGCCGGAGGAGGCCAACCGCATCCTCGCCAGGCGTGCCGACGAGGGCTTTCGGCCGCTCTTCACCGGCCGTGACCTCTGCGGCTGGATGGGCGCCACCGACGGCTATGAGGTCGTGGAGGGAGCCCTCCAGTGCCGCAGCGGCCACGGTGGAACCCTGGCCACGGAGGAGGAGTTCGGGGACTTCATCGCCCGTCTCGAGATCCGCATCCCCCCGGGCGGGAACAACGGGCTCGCCATCCGCTGGCCCGGGGAGGGCGACCCGGCCTACAGCGGCATGTGCGAACTCCAGGTCCTGGACAACACCTCGGCCCGGTACGCCGGGCTCAAGCCCTGGCAGTACCACGGCTCGGTCTACGGCATGGTCCCCGCGGCCCGGGGCTACTTGCGGCCGCCGGGCACCTGGAACTTCCAGGAAGTCCGCATCCAGGGCAGCCGCATCGAAGTGGAGCTGAACGGCTTCCGCATCCTCGCCGCGGATCTGGACGCCGTCGAAACGACCCCCGACGGGCGCGAGCATCCCGGCAAGGGCCTGCGGCGCGGGCACTTCGGGCTCGCCGGCCACGGCGATCCCGTGGCCTTCCGCAACATCCGCATCCGGCCCCTGGACTAGGCCACCCCTGGAGAGCGCCGGCCCTCCCCGCCGATGAAGAGGGTCGGGATATCCTGGCGGGCCCCCCGTTCCCGTCTCCCGCCCCCCCGTGTCGCCGCTGCTCCTCCTCACCCTGGCTCTGCCCCAGGGCGCTCCCGCCGAGGGTCTGACCCTGGTCGCGCCCATCGAGAGTCCCGATGCCTTCCTGGTCGATCTCCAAGGGGAGATCGTCCAGGCCTGGCCGGGCACCCTGGTTCCCGCCCTTGCGGCCTATCTCCTGCCCTCGGGGAACCTGCTCAGGACGGTGAACACCCAGGCCGGCGCCGGAGCGGGCTCCCGGGGCGGCGGCCTCCAGGAGGTCACCTGGACCGGGGAGGTCCTCTGGGACTGGCGCTACGACGGCCCGGGTGTCCTCTCCCACCACGACGTCGAGGTGATGCCCAACGGCAACATCCTGGTCCTCGCCTGGGAGGACAAGACGAACGCCGAGGCTGTGGCAGCCGGCCGGGATCCGGCGCTATTGAATCCGGTGGCTGGCAAACTGATGCCGGAACACATCCTGGAGATCCAGCCCGTGCCGCCCCAGGACGCCATCGTCGTCTGGGAATGGCACGCCTGGGATCACCTGGTCCAGGACTACGACCCCACGAAGCCGGACTTCGGCAACCCTGCCGACTCCCCGGAACGCATCGACCTGAACTATCCCCCTCTTCCCCCACCCGCCAGCGGGGACTGGATGCACGCCAATTCCCTGGACTACAACGCGGAGCTCGACCAGATCCTGATCTCGGTGAAGAGTTTCAACGAAATCTGGGTCATCGACCACTCGACGACCACGGCCGAAGCCGCCGGATCGACGGGCGGACGTTACGGCAAGGGAGGCGATCTCCTCTACCGCTGGGGGAATCCCGAGGCCTGGGGCCGGGGCGGGCCTGCAGACCGCATCCTGCAGGGGCAGCACGATGCGCAGTGGATTCCCGAGGGCTCCCCGGGTGCCGGCAACATCCTGATCCTCAACAACGGCATCGAGCGGATCCCGCAGGCCAGTTCCGTGGACGAGATCGTGCCGCCGGTGGACGCCCAGGGGAACTACAGCCTCAACGCCCAGGGTCTCTACGACCCGCCGGCACCGGTCTGGAGCTGGCAGGCGCCGAATCCGACGGACTTCTTCACCGAGACCATGGGCGGCTGCGAGCGTCTCCCCAACGGCAACACCCTGGTCTGCAGCGCCAACCAGGGCTGGATCTTCGAAGTCGATCCCGCTGGCAACGTGGTCTGGGAGTACTGGAACACCATCCCCTCGACGAACACGCCCGACGTCTTCAAGGTGCGCCGCTACACCCTGGACCTGTTCCCGGACCGAACGGAGCTCTCGGCCGCCGCCGGCGGGCAGATCCGCTTCCTCCTGCTCCCGGGGTCGGACCAGGCCGGCCGCGACTACATCCTCGCGGCCTCGGGCAGTGGTACGGAACCGGGCACCCGGCTGCCGGGCAACCTCGTGACCCTGCCCTTGAACCGAGACGGCATCACGGACCGGGTCCTGGCGGCCGCCAACGGCCCTTCCCTGGTCCGCTTCCAGGGGCAGCTCGACGGCAACGGCCGGGCCACGCCCATCTTCGACAGCCTGGGGCCCCTCTCCGCTTCCCTGGCAGGAACCGTCGTCCACTTCGCCTACGCCCTGTCCAACCCCTGGGACTACGCGAGCGAGGCCGTGGCCGTCGAGATCCTCCCCTGAGGGGCAGCCCCCCGGAAGGCGGGGGCCGGGCCTCCGCCCTCCTCCGCAAGGGCACCGCCGGGCTCAGGGGCCCGCGGGAAGCCGTTCCTCCAGGGCCTTCGTGTCCGGGTGCCGGTCCTCCCAGGGCGTTGCCGCCTGCCAGGCCTCGACCAGGGCCAGGAGACGGGCCTCGTCGAACCAGTGCCCGGTGAAGGTGATGGACCGTGGAGTGCCATCCTCGCGGAAGCCGGCGGGAGCGACCACGGCGGGATGGCCCGTGAGGTTCGTGATGCCGAGAAGACCAGCACCGTAGCTCGGGTGGACCAGGGCATCCAGCCCGTCCAGGACCCGGTCGTAGTCGGCCATGAGAAGGAAGCGCAGGCGCTGGGCACGCAGGTACTCCACCGCGGGGATCAGGCGCGCGGTGCGGAAGCTGTTCGGCCAGGCCCGCGGCCCCTGGTCCACGAGTTCGTCGTCGCGGTCGCTGCGCGTCAGTTCATCGAAGGCGGTCGCGGCCTCGGCGTTCAGGATGATCATCATTTCCCAGACCGGCGCCTCCGGGATCTCGACGGGAACGAGTTCGACGCCGAGGACGCGCAGTTCCTCCAGGACCACCGCCGCGGCTTCGTCCTCCTCGAAGGCCTTCGCCGGATAGCCGATCCTCCAGCCCTGCACCGCGACCGGTGGCGGCGGCCGGAAGAAGTGGTCCACGGCATAGGGGTCCCGAGGGTCGGCACCGTGGAGGACGTCGTAGACCAGGGCGGCGTCGCGGGCCGAGCGGCAGATCGGCCCCACCTTGTCCATGGTCCAGCTCAGGGCCATGGCACCGTAGCGCGAGACGGTGCCGAAGGTCGGCCGCAGACCGGTGCAGCCGCAGCGCGTGCAGGGCGAGACGATGGAACCGAGGGTCTCGGTCCCGAGGCTGAAGGGAACGAGCCCGGCCGCGGTGGCGGCCGCCGAGCCCGCCGAGGAGCCGCTGGAACCCTGAGCTGGATTCCAGGGGTTGCGCGTCCGGGCGGCGAACCAGCGGTCCCCCATGGCCAGGGCTCCCAGGCTCAGCTTCGCCACGAGAACCGCACCGGCCCGGTCCAGGCGCTCGATCACCGCCGCCAGTTCCTCGCCCCGGTCCTGCTCGCGGAAGGGCGCCGCCCCCCAGGTCGTCGGGTAGCCGGGAACCGCGAAGAGGTCCTTGGCCCCGTAGGGAATGCCGTGTAGGGGGCCCCGGTAGTGGCCTTTCTCCAGTTCCGCGTCGAGTTCGGCGGCCTGCTTCAGGGCGCGCTCCTCCGTGAGGTGCACGACGCAACGCAGCACCGGGTCCAGACGCCGGAGCCGGTCGAGAAAGAGGCGGGTCAGCTCCAGGCAGCTCACCTGACGGGTGCGGATCAGGAAGCCGAGTTCGTCCAGGGAGGCGAAGGCGAGTTCCTCGAGATCGGCGGGGCGTTGCAGCCAGGGCAGGACCCGGCCGCCCGCCGGCGGCTCCCAGCCCCGGGCCTCGCGGCCGGGGAGACCGGCCTGGAAGAGAAGGGCCGGCGGCACGGCGTTGTCCAGACTCACGGCCCGCAGCGCCTCGTAGCTGCGCAGGTTCGAGGCCGCCCCCTGGACCATCTGGAGCAGCTCCTCCTCGGTGAAGGCGAGACCGGCGAGGCCCGTGGCCGCCCGGAGCTCCTCCAGGGCGGGCTGGCTGGAAGGGGCTTCGGGCTCCTGCGCGGGCAGGCTGCCAGCAAGAAGGGCTCCCAGGAAGGCGAGGTTCATGTCCTGACGCTAGCAGTCCCCACCCGGACGGAGGATGACGCGTCCAGAAGCCCGGAGGCGTCCGGCGGTGCGCAGAAGAACCGCCAGGGTCGCCGCCGCCGAGACCAGGAGGACGCCCCGGAAGCCGAGACGGGCGAAGGCCCAGCCGCCCAGCATGGCGCCGCTGGCGGCGGCCGCGGTGCGGGCGGAGAAGAGGGCGCCGAAGCCGCCTCCCCGACGCTCCACGGAGATCTCGCCCGCGGCCATCCCGTAGGCGAGGGGGGCGGCGCCGGCGAGACCCGCCCCGAAGACCACCCGTCCCGCCGCCAGAAGCCAGGGCGACGGCGCCACGGCCTGGAGGAGGAGACCGGCCAGGGCCAGGATCAGAACGAGAACCAGAGCCGGCCCATGGCCGTGGCGGTCGCCGAAGCGCCCCCAGAAGGGCAGAGCCACGAGGTTGGCCACGGCCGTGAGGCCAAAGACCAGGCTGGTCCAGAAGGAGACCGCGTGATTCCCGGCGGCAGCGCCCAGGAGATGGCGCACCTGGAGCTCGAGGACCGGGTTCGTGGTGGCGAGGCCGAGCTGGAGGACGAAGAGGATCCCGAGGAGGGCGCGGACCCCCGGCCGCCGGAGAAGGCCGGCAAACTCGCCCAACAGCGCTGCGGGCGCCAGGGAGCCCGACCGGGAGAGGCGGGTACCCGGCGCTTCGTGGGCGAGGGCCGCCACCAGCAGGGCGCTGGCGCAAGCCGCACCGCTGACCGAGAGGAACAGGAGCCGCGGGCCGCCGAGCCAGCCCAGGAAACCTCCGAAGGAAGGCCCGAGGATGGAGCCCAGGGCCAGGGCGGTCTGGAGGTCCCCGGCCACCCGGCCCTGGCGGTCGGCCGGGGCGCCGACGCTGGCCAGGGTGATGCTCGGGGCCACGAAGCCCGAGAAGAGACCCTGGCCGGCGCGCAGCAGCAGAAGCTGGAGGGGGGTCCGGGCGAAGGCCATGGCACCCGTGAACAGGGCGATGGCCAGGAGAGAGCGCAGGACCATGAGCTTGCGCCCCAGCCGGTCGCCGACGGCGCCCCAGAGAGGAGCGGAGAGGGTAGCCGTCAGAGGCGCCGCGCCGAAGCAGAGCCCGGCCCAGGTCGAGACGGCCTTGGGGTCTTCCAGCCCCAGGTTCTCGAGGATGCTCGGGAACCAGGGCAGGAAGCTCATCATGCCCGTCCCGGTGACGAGGTTGGCGGCCCAGACCGCCCGGAAGGTGCCGCGCCAGGATCGCAAGGCGGAATCCTAGCCCATCGCCATGCCAAGGAAGGAATAGACCCCCTTCCCCGCGAACGCGGCGAAGGGGGTCATGGGCTTCTCGATGCGGACAGAGAACCGTCGGCGGAATAGGGACGGAACCCGCCCGGCCGGTCACCCCTGACTCGACCAGCGCGGACGGAGCCCCGCCCCGGCCCTCCCGGAGGGCCAGGGTCCGGGAGAGAAAACCCCTCAGTCCCCTCGGCGTGACCGGAAAACCCAGGGAAAGCTGAAGGCCCGCCCCTTTCCGGTCACAGCCCGGCGGTGCCGGGGTTCTCCAGGAGTAGGCTGAAGCCCCGGGCGGCCCTGCCGCCCTTCCCCTCCACACCAGCCCAGGGACGCCCCCATGGCGAGTTTCACCGTTCAGTACCCCATCGTCATTCCGCCGAACTGCAACTTCACGGCCGAGGTCACCTTCACCGTGAACGTGGGATCGCCGAACGTCGAAATCACTTTCACTTCCCCCGACAACCCGGCTTTCGCCGGCGCCGGCCTGGCTCCTCTCTCCAGCCGCCTCGCGGTCTGCAGCCTGGACTTCACCTGCGGGGAGAAGGACTATCGGATCTGCGTCGAGCCCGCCGCCGGCCTCACCTGGGGCGACGTGGACAAGAAGAGCGAAGTGGTCATGAAGATCCAGCAGATCCTGACCCTGTCCACCTCCCGCGGCGAGACTCCGGACCTGCGCGAGCAGGAGCTGGGCTGAGCCCGCCGGCGGGGGCCGGCTGAACCAGGACCATGGATTCCGACTCCTCGACCCTCGACCTCCGCCGTGCCCTGCGGGAGCGGGAGTGGGTGTATCGCCTCGTGTACCGCCTGGTGCGCGATCCCCACCTCGCCGAGGACATCACCCAGAACACCTTCGTACGCCTCCTCCAGCACCAGCGGGACTACGACGGTACACGCCTCCAGGGCCTGCTGGGCCGGATCGCGCGCAACCTCGTCTGGAACCACCAGCGGGACCAGGCGGTGCGCCGGCGGCGGGAGGAGACCTGGAAGCACACCCTCGCCCATCACGAGTCCCCCGAGGTCGGCGAGGCCCTTCAGCGGGCGGAGGTGCGGGCGATCCTCGCGGACGCGCTGCGCAGCCTGACGCCGGAACTGCGCAAGGCAGTGGTCCTCCGGGATCTCGAGGACTGGGACTACGGGCGCATGGCCGCGCACCTCGCGGTCAGCGCCGGCGTCTGCCGCAAACGTGTTCACCGCGCCCGGAAGAAGCTGCGCGGACTCCTGCACAAGCGGCTCGGCGCCGACTGGCGCGGCCTCCTGGCCGCCCCCTTCGGCGTCCAGCTCCCGGCCCCCCTGCCGGCGCTCGCGCCCGCCGCCGCCGCCCTCCTGGTCCTCGTTCTCGGCGCCGCCGCCTTCCTCCTCCTGCGACCGGAGCCGGCTCCAGACGCGGAGCTCCAGGCCGCCCAGCCGGCTGCAGGAGAGGCCGCCTCCGCCGACACACCGGTGGTCTACCTCCCCCCCCGGCCTCCCCGCCCCGAGGCCGCGGGTACAGCCAGCCGCGGGAGCGGCAGCTCCGCCGCCACGGGAGGCCTGGCTCTCCAGATCCAGGCCGAGGACGGAAGCCCCATGGCCGGGGTCCCGGTCTACGCCTGGACCGGCGGCGAAGCCGAGGCCCTGGGACCCTGGACCACAGGCGCCGACGGCAGGGTCTGGCTGCCGGTGGACCCCGAGTCCGTAGACGCCCGCGGAGTCACGGCCTGGCCGGATCTCGGCCCGCAGATCGTCGAGACCGCCTGGTGGGCCCCCTTCGCCCTGGACGAGGCACGTGTGGTCCGATTGACCGGCCGCGAGCCTTTTCCGGTCCAGGTCCTCGACCGGGACACGGGCCTCGGCCTTCCCTACCAGGAGATCCGCTTCTCCGGGGTCCTCGGCGAACGCGCCGTCGGCTGGACCGATGTCGCCGGCCGCTTGAGCTTCCTGGGACGCTCGGGCCTCGCCGGGCGCCTGGAACTGGGCGGTTCCAGTGGTTTCGTCGCCGAGCCCGTGGACGTGGTCCTGGGTCGGGATCCCGAAGCCGTGCTCCTGGCCTCACCGCCGCCCAGTTCTCTCCTCCTGGATCCGCGCGATGAGGATGGCGCCCGCGTCTCCGGCGTGGAGTGCCTGCGCCTGCGCGCCGGCGACAGCCTGGATCTGCAGGATCCGCCCGAAGAACACTGGCCGGTCCAGGCTCTCGGCGATCTCCTCTGGGTGGATCTCGACGGCGCCGGCGCCGAGGATCTCCTCGTCCTGTTCGCTCCGGACCGGGAACCGGTCCTCGTGCAGTTCGGTCCCGAGGCCGGGGTCTCGGTCCCTTTGATCCTGCGCAGCCTCGTATGGGAGACCTTCCGCCTCGAGAACGCCGCCGGTACCGAGATCCGCTGGAGCTTCGACGCGCCGCTCCTGCGGGCGCCGGAGGCTCCCCCCGACCAGCATCCCACCCTCGCGGTCACCGGGACCACGATTCCGGCGAGTGATGGGACCGTGCTCCTGCCGGTGCCCTGGGAAGGCGCTGGCCTCGAGTGGGAGGCCTGGCGGGACGGCACTCTCGTCCACCGGGAGCGGCGCCGCCTCTTCGAGGTGGAACCCGGCTCGGTCCTCGCAGACCTCGGCGGAGTCCTGTCCACCGTCCAGCTCCTTTTCCTGGATCCCGGCGGCCTGCCCCTCGCCGGCCTCGAGGTCGGCGTGGACTCCCTCTTCACGGACCCCGCGCTCCTGGCCGGCCGCGCCGACGGCGCCCGTGGCACCCTCCTCGAACTCGGGCTGGGCCAGCGCAACCACACCAGCCAGGCAGATGGGACGGTCACTCTCGAGGTCCCGGCCGGCGAGGACCTGCTCTGGGGTGCCTGGGACGGTCGTCTGGCCTGCTCCGGGCGCCTTCCCGCCGCGTCGCTCACGGAGGGAGCGGTGATCCCCGTGGTCCTTCCCGTCGGCGACGCCGTCCTCGCCGGAACCCTCGCCGCCGCAGGCGCACCCTTGCCCTCCGCCGGCGTCCTGCGTCTGACCCGCGATGCCGCTGCGGACGAAGTGGATGCCCGGGCCGCGGCGGCCGCCGTGGACACCGATGGCCGCTTCCGCTTCGAGGGTCTCGGACCGGGCACCTGGTCCCTGGAGCTCAGGATCGGGAGCCTCCGGATCCCTCTCGGCTCCCTGGCGCCGCCGGCCGAGGATCTGGTCCTCGACGCCGGGGCCCTGCGCAGCCTCCGTCTGCAGGTGGCCGACCCGGGCGATGGCGGGGCCTGGATCGTGGAGTTCTGGGCCGCAGGCGCACCCCTCTCCCACCACCCCCTGCCCGCCTCCCCGAGCCTCTTCATCCCGGCCCTTTCCGCCGGTGCCGAATGGATCCTGGTTCGGGCGCCGGGCCGTGCCCTCTGGGCCGCCCCCCTGGAGGCCGGCCTGGAAATGGCACTTCCCCCTCTGGAGCCCGGCCGCAGCGTGCGCGGAACCCTGGCCGACCTCGGGCTCGCGGATCCCTCCATCACCGCCCTCCTCCGCGCCGACTTCCCGCCCGAGGATCCACGCTCGTGGGACGCCGTTCCCGTGGACGCGGCCTCCGGCGGCTTCCGCCTCGACCACGCCCCGCTCGGGGCCTTCCGGGTCCAGGCCGTGGACGCCGCCGGTCTCGCCATCGGCACCCCGGTCGAGATCCCGGCGGCGGAATAGGCCGCGAAGCCAAGGCGGTTCAGTCCTCCTCGTCCAGGATCGGCTCCGGATCCTCGAGGTAGGTGTAGCCCTGGAGGCCCTCACGGTAGGCCTGAAGCAGGCTCCGGCCTTCGGCCACAGTGAGGCGCTCCGCCCGGAGCGCCGCTTCGATGTCCCGGCGCAGGCGGTCCTCGAGAGCCTCGGGACGGAAGTTCACGTAGCCCAGGACCTCGCGCACGGTGTCGCCCGGGACGATTTCGGTAGGTTCCCATCGCCCCTCGGCGTCGATGCGGATGTGCACGGCATGGGTGTCTCCCAGCAGGTTGTGCAGATCCCCGAGGATCTCCTGGTAGGCCCCCACCAGGAAGAAGCCCAGGTAGTAGGGCTCCTCTTCCTGGAGGTCGTGGACCTCGAGCACCGGCTTGATCCGGTCCTGGCGGTCGTCGGCGAACTGGCGGATCTGGCCGTCGGAGTCGCAGGTGATGTCGGCCAGGACCGCACGCCGTTCCGGACGCCGGTCCAGGCGGTGGATCGGACAGATGGGGAAGATCTGTTCGATGGCCCAGGCGTCGGGCATGGACTGGAAGATGCTGAAGTTGCAGAAGTAGATGTCCGAGAGGCTGGACTCCAGGGGCTGCAGTTCCTCGGGAATCTCCTCCAGGTCCCGGGCCCGCTTCCAGACGCGATTGCAGATCGCCCAGTAGAGCTCCTCGGCACAGCTGCGCCAGGTCAGGTCCAGGTAGCCCAGTTTGAAGAGGGTGAGGGCCTCCTCGTGGGCGGTCCCGGCGCGGTGGAAGGCCGGCAGCAAGCCTTCGTCCCCGGCGGCGGCGAGTTCCTCCCAGGCGTCCAGGAGATCGAGGAGGGGCTGCGGCGCCTCCTCCATCTCCAGCCGCCGGCGGATGCTCGCGGGATCCAGGCGCGGGTCGAAACCCGAGCGGCCGAGGACGTTGGTCACGAGAACGCTGGAGTAGGCGGTCATGGCGCGGCCGGACTCCGTGTAGAGAGAGGGGTGGGGCACCCCCGCCTGGTCGCAGACCGCCATCACCCGGCCGACCACGGACTCGGCGTACTCGTCGAGGCCGTAGTTCGTGCTCGAAGGCCAGTTCGTGCGGCTGCCGTCATAGTCCACGCCGAGGCCGCCGCCGACGTCCAGGATGCGCAGGCCGGCGCCAAGCCGGTGCAGTTCGCAGTAGACCCGGGCCAGCTCGTTCACCCCTTCCTGGACGGAGCGGACGTCGTGGACCTGGCTTCCGATGTGGCAGTGCAGAAGCTCGAAGCAGTCCTCCATTCCCTCCTCCTTGAGGATCTCCAGGGCCCCCAGGACCTCGCTCACGAAGAGTCCGAACTTGCTGCGCACGCCGCCGGAACTCTCCCAGCGGCCCGCTCCGCGGCTGCTGAGCTTGACCCGGATGCCGATCCGCGGACGCACGCGGTAGCGCTTCGCCAGACGCAGGAGGATGCCGAGTTCCGACTCCTTCTCGATGACGGTCGTGATGTTGCGGCCGAGCTT
>Ga0256830_1002514_pt1 | contig 12036 bp, 13 predicted proteins | sample 128326metaG_FD_190537 | JGI IMG/M metagenome (GOLD analysis project Ga0256830, IMG submission 190537) | Hydrothermal vent microbial communities from Lau Basin, Pacific Ocean - 128-326 | ecosystem: Environmental > Aquatic > Marine > Hydrothermal vents | place: Pacific Ocean: Lau Basin | collected...
TGCAAGATGTTCGCTCACAACGAGAGATGTGTCGAGGACAACGGGAATGTCCTCCTCTCTGTTCAGGATGAATCCTGCATGAATGCTGCCCACCTCACCCTTCTTTTTCCTCATCAAGGCCTGCTCTATAACCTCCTTTTCCGCAAGCTTTACCTTCATTCCGGACTTTGGAGGAATTCTGGGATTGACGAAACCCATTACCTCATCGTGATAGCCAAGAATTGAGGCGGTTAGCTCATACAGATCAAAATCCCTTCTGACTATCCCTATTGCCCTCAGAATTCTTTCAGGCTCGATGTCGGGGTTTGAGAGGTATACATCGGGAAACTGCCTCACAGGCTTTCTTCCTGTTATTCTGCATAGCACTTTCTTCCCATCAAGCTCGTAGTAGACGAACTCTCCAGCTTTGAGCCTCTCATTGTCTGGGGAGATGAACCTGAACTCGTCCTGCCTGTCTGCTGGCCCCTTGACAAGTCCTATGGCATTCATATATCCACCTCTCTCAGCAGACTGTACTCGATCTCAACCAGTATCATTTCAAATATGTCTCTCTGATCTGGAATGAGGTCCATCAATCTTCTGACAGCATTTCTTGCCAGATCTCTGTCTCTTTTTATCAGAAATGGGAGATAGGGTATTCTGATCTCATTGTTAGATGTGTGAATTTCAACAATCTCGTCATGATCCATCACCCGTATCTCATCCCCAATCCTCACCATCCTCAGAGGCTCGCTTCCATCATTGCTCATCAGGACATAGAACTTCGTGTAGGTTTTCGGCTCATTGAGGTCTGGCATGAATTTTCTTATCTTTTCAACATCAGCTTTTCCGAGATACTTGGATATCTCGTCCTCCTGCTGGTAAACCTGAGAGCTTATTGAGATGACATCCCCAACCCTGACAAAGGTTCCTATCTCCATCTCACCCTCCGCCTCAAACTCTCTCACAGAATTAACCCTGACCACCCTCATTCGATCACCTTGCTGACAAATTTAAATGATATTCCCATGCTTTTTACAGCCCTGAGAAATGCGTTCTTCTCCCTCTCGCTTATTCTGGCATTGGCATGGGCTCTTTCGAGTATGTACGGATAGGCATTTGTTGATCCAAGCTTTGATTCAGCGTAAACAACCTCAATTATCTCATCCAGCATGCTTTCACACCACTCAGGAATTTCTATTCTTGCAGGCAAAAGCGGGCTTAATTTGAAGTACACTGCCTTCAATGGAGTGTTTGTGCCTATGGGGTGAGTGTATTCATAAATCTCAAGGTAATCTGAGAGAAGCATTGAGTCATATATGCTGAACCTCAGATCCCTTGTAAAGCTCCTGTCAACATACCCTATGACTGGAGTTTCAAGTCTTTCAGACTCGTTTATAAGGCTTTCAATCTCTCTCTGATAGGCTTTTCTCAGAGCCTCACTCAATTCGGTTGTGTAGAGTGCCCTCAGACTCCCATCAAAAAAGGCAAAGTCAGCTTTAGCCATGCTGTCCTTCATCACCTCAACCTCAAGCCTGAACCTCTCAAATTCAAGGTTTGTGTCGGAGACTATCTTGCTTTTATGGAAGACCTCAAACTCTCCCCTGCCGTGATGCACAACTATTCCTGCAGACTGCACTCCACCAAACGGTATTCCAAAATCTCTCATAGGTGGAAGCTGACTGCCATCAACCCCCAGAACCGCCAGATCATCGAGAATCTGATATTCGTTCAGCCTTCTGATTTTTCTCTTTTCAATCTTGACCTCAAATTCCTGAGACTGAATTTCCCTTATTCTTTCCACAAACCTGTCTATGTTCTCAAAAAGCCGTCCATCAAGGCTCATACCACACTTACCCCGTTCTCCTTTCTAACTCTGATTGCATTCTCGACCATCTCCTCAAAAGTGTCATCGTGGCTTATGACAAAAATCTGCCTGAAGTCCTTTATTTTTGATATCTGCTGGGCAAAGTTTCTCCTTCTCTCAGCATCCATGTTCTGGGTTGGCTCATCAAAGAATATTATTGGCAGGGATGACAGAAACTTCAGCAGAGCAAGCCTGACAGCCAAAGCAGAGACCATCTGCTCCCCACCGCTCATCTGCCTGAAGTCAATCTCTCTTCCCATGTACTTTGCCCTTATCCCAAAATCCTCAGAAAGCTCTAACTGCCAGGAGTAGTCATCCATTATTTCGCAGAAAATCCTGTTTGCCTCAGCTGAAATTATCTCCGCATAAACTCTCGTCAGCTCAGGAACTGCTTTTCTGAAGAGATCTCTGAGATCTTTGAGAAATTCAAGCTTTTTCTCAAGATTTTTAATCTCGTCTCTCATACTGCTCAGCTTCTCTTTTTCACTCTCCATCTCAGAGATCTCTGTTTCCAGCCTGGATATTTCCCTCATTAATGCACCAATCTCACCAGAAATGCTGCTTACCATTGAAAAGAGCTCTTCTCTAAGCCTTTCAACCTCCTCATGCTCCTTTTCACTGTATTTCACCGAAAGCTCATTAAGAGCTGTTTCAATCTGCCTCATTTTTCCAGCTGTTTCCTGAATCTCGCCCTCAAGCTCTCTGATTTTGCCTTCAACCTCCCCTTTTTTACCTGTCTTTTCAGAGAGTCTCACATACTTTTCATAGTCCGACCTTAAGCGATGCATCTCCCTTTCAATCTGAGCTTTCCCTGTTTTCAGTTTTTCGTATTCCTGAACAAATTCTTCAGAACCATCAAGCTCCTTTCTGATTTCCTCCAGTCTCGAAGTGATTTCTTTGTAATCCCTTGTGTATCTCCTGAGATCATCCGTTTTTCCTGCAACAACGGCAAATCTTTCCTCGCTTCCTTCAACAGATTCAAGTTCATTTTCAAGCTTCAGTTTTTCCTCTTCAAGATTTTCAATCCTCCCAAGCCTCTTCCTCAGCTCATCAAGCTTTCTCCTTCTCTCACCAATTTCTTTCTCAAGCAATGGAAGCCTTTCTGCCTCCATGGCAAGTGACGAAATCTTTTTCTCTATATCCTGCCTGGCTATATCCATCTTTTCCAGCATTTCGAGCTTACTTCTCAGATTCTCGAGCTTTTCAGACATTTCTGCTATTTCAGAGTCATATTTCTCCTTTCTGTCGGCTATTCTGTCACATGGCTCGCCGAGAATGGGGCATGTTGTCTCCTCAACTGACCTTCTCATGGATTTCAAATCCTTGATTTTCTGCTCAATTCTCGATATTATCTCTATTGCCCTCTTTCTCTTTTCATCCACACCCTCAAGCCTTTCAAGCTTTTTTCTGAGCTTCTCAAGCTCCTGCCTTGCAGAGTTTGCAGAGTGAACTTCACTTTCAAATGCTTCTATCTCTCTTTCAAGTCTTTTGATAAATTCTTCAAGAGTTTTTTTCTCTCCCAGGGCTTCATTAATTGTGTTTATCCTCTCTTTCACCTTTTTCTCTTTCTCAGCCTTTATCCTTAGCTCTTCGTAGCCGGCAACCTCTTTTTTCAGCTCCGAAATTTCCTTTTTCAGAAAAAGAAGCTTTTCCTTCAGTAAATCATGATCTCTCTTTTTCTCATTAATTGCATTAACAATTCTCTCAAGCTCTTCAAGCCTTTCTCCAAGCACCTCTATCTCCTTTTGAAGTTTCAGGTATCTGCTGTATCCCTCCTTTAGACTGAACATCATCTTTTCAGCTTTTTCAATTTCCAATCTCTCGTTTAAAAGTTCTCTGAGCCTCCTATCAAGCATGCCCCTTTTGCTTTCAAGCAACTCCCTCTCTTTTTTAAGATCTGAAACTCTTTCCTTGATTCTGCTCAGGAGCTCACATCTCTTTTTAACTTCATCAAGTCTTGCCTCAACTTCTTTCTTCCTTTTTTTGAGATCACTCACTCTCTTCCTCTTTTCTGATAGCTCCTTTGCCATTCTTTCAAATCCCTTTATCCTTTCCTCTACTTTGGATATCTCAATTCGAATCTCATTTATTCTATCCTCAAGCAAATTCTGGTACTCTCTGCTTCTCTCAAATGCCCTGTCATACCTTTCTATCCCAAGAAGAGGTGAGAATACAGATTTTCTTGAGCTTGGAGGTAAGAGAAAGTGGGCCGTGATGTTTCCCTGATCTACGCCAACAGCATTCTCGAATATGACTTCAGGATTTATCTCAAGCCCAAAGTGCTCTGTTATCCATGACTCCACATCTCTAACTCCTTCAGCAATTCTGCCAAGTTCCTCGTCCTCAACAAAGTATTCGGAGGTTTTACCGCCTTGTATTTTTCTGACAACCCTGTAAACTCTGCCATCAGCAGGACTTTCAATTCTGATCCTTATCTCAGCCCTGCTCTCCCCTCTCCTGACGAAATCAGATATGTTGTAGGGTAGATGATTGAAAAGGCAGAAGCCTATTGCCTCAAGAATCGTTGTTTTTCCTGCTCCATTCTCGCCTATGATTCCATTGAGTCCCCTTGTAAACTCAATTCTTTGTGCCCTGTAGCTCTTTATGTTTTCCAGATACACCTCAAGAATCATTTACCTCCCACCACCTCCACTCCTCCTCACCCTCCCGATTTTCATCTCTTCCGGCATGCCCTTCATCCCTGAACTCATTTTTTATCTCAGTTACAGCTTCTTTCATCTTCTCCGAGATTATATCTGAAATGAGTTCATCAGCATCCTCCATCTTTCCCAAGGAAAATAGCTCCCTTAATCTCAGAATCTCCTCACTTATATCCTCGTATCCCATCCCCCTCAGGATTGAAGAGATGACATTCCTTTCAACCTTGATCCTGTCTGAAAGATCCACATTCACAGCCTGAAGAACCCCTGAGCTGTAATTCACCTCAATTCTCAGCACCAGGGGATCAAATATCTCCCTTGCAAGCTTTTCAACCTTCTCCCTGTCGATGTTCTTTTCAGTGCTGATTCTCACATGAACGACCTCTCCTGCATTTCCTCTCTGTTTCAGAAATTCATCCCTGAGCTTCGAATAATCTGAAAAGTTCGCATCAACAATTCTGAAAGCTCTGGGGGTGTAAAATGAGCTTTCATGGGAATATTTTATCTCCTCATCAAGCTCAACAATAAAAATCCCCTTTTTGAATGAGTACTCTCTCAGATCGCAGCTCTCAAGGCTTCCCGGATTGAATATGAAATCGTCCTCAACGTACATTTTATGAATGTGCCCGAGAGCAACATAATCAATCCGATCCCTGAAACGGTAAAGATGGGATGAGCTTATGCAGCCGTACATGTCAATGTATCCTTCTATTCCAAAATGAGACATGAAAACTGTTTTGTTCTCGTTTTCAATCTCTCCAAGGAAGTCCTGAATTATTCGCTCCGTAAGCATTCCGTAGTATTTCAGCCCGTAAATTCTTGCATTGCCAGTGTCATAGTAAGAGCCCGCCTTCCCATCCCACTCCTCCACAACAGGCTTTCCATCCTCAAAGTGGGGTTTCAGATTTATCAGATAACCCTGACTGCTGAGATAGTCTATCCAGGTGTATCTCTCTCTGAAATAGGTTGAGTCGTGGTTACCCTCAACCGCAATCACAGGGATATCACACCTCTCCAGAACGAGGACAGCCTGGGCAAGGGTTACTGGATCCATTTCGCTTTTTTTGTGAAACAGATCCCCCGCAACAAGTATGAAGTCAACATCTTTGGAGACTGAAAATTCAACAGCCTTCTTGAAAGCTTGGGCAAAATCTACTGCCCTCTCTTCACTTCCATACTGTCTGTAACCCAGATGGACATCTGCAAGATGAGCAAATCTCACGCTGTTGAATAGGACTGCGATATATTTACACTTTCCCCTGCCAAGAAAGTAAACTGCTTAAAGGATAAAAATTTTAAAGCTCAGCCTCAAAATCCTCAACGCTGTATGTGAACTCGGTAAAGCCTCTATTTTTCAGAACTTCCCTTGTGAGAACCCAGTAAACAAGGGCAAGAGCTTTCCTCCCTTTATTGTTTGTAGGTATCACAAAGTCCACATTCGCAATGCTGTTGTTGGAATCGCAAAGGGCAACAACCGGAATGCCTATATCGGTTGCCTCATCAACAGCCTGGGAATCTATTGCAGGGTCTGTGACTATCACGATGTCGGGTTCCCTGTACTCCTGAATTGCCGGGTTTGTCAGAGTGCCGGGAACAAACCTGTCTATCACATAATCAGCCCCCGTTACCTTCGCAAACATCATAACAGGCTTGTGACCGTACTGTCTTGCTGCAACCACAAGTATCTTTGAGGGATTGTATCTTGCGAGCATCTTCCCCGCAAGTCTGAGCCTTTCATCCAGTATCCTGATATCAAGAACGTAAAGACCGTCTGGCCTCACCTTGTATATGAACTTCTTCATGTCCCCTGTTTTTATCTGAGTCCCGATGTGAACACCCGCAGCCAGATACTCGTCAGGTGGGATGAGATACTCGTATCCCTCCTCAGCCTCTCTTATCATTCCCTCTCTCTCTTTCACCATTCTTACCACCTTATCTCAGCCATTCTTGACTCAATCATCTCCTCAATCCTGATGAGTTCATTGAGCTTTGCTATCCTCTCCCCTCCAACCACGCCTGTTTTTATTAATGTTGCGTCAAAGGCAACAGCCAGATGGGCAAGAGCTGGATCTTCCGTCTCACCACTTCTGTGAGAGACAACAACGTCCCATCCTGCCTTTTTCGCCATTCTGACAGCATCTGCTGTATCCGAAAGAGTTCCTATCTGATTGGGCTTTATCAGGGCTGTGTTGATAGACCCATACTCAATTGCCCTTTCAATCCTTCTAACATTTGTTACAAGCAGATCATCACCGCAAACCATGGCCTTAACCTGAGATGTCAGCTCTGCAAATCCCTCGAAATCATTCTCATGGAGGGGGTCTTCAACAAACAAGAGTTCATATCTGTCAGCAAGCTCTGCAATATGCTGTATCTGCTCCTCTCTGGTGAGCTTTCTGTCCTTGTAAACATAGTGCTCTCCATCAAAGAGCTCTGTTGCTGCAACATCAATTCCCATCCTCACCTTCACACCGTGTTCGTCTTCAACTCTCCCAATAGCCTCACTCAAGATCCCAAATGCCTGCTCATCCGTTATCTGAGCAGCCCATGCGCCTTCATCTCCCTTGCCACAGAATATTCCCCTCTCCTTGAATATCTTTTTGAGCTCTGCATGAACTCTTGTGTTTGCGTATTGTGATTCAAAGAACGTATCAGCTCCAATCGGGATAATGAGAAACTCCTGAATGTTAGTTGATCCTTCCGCGTGCATTCCACCGCCTATAACATTTCCAAGAGGGTAGGGAATTGATTCAGCAAGAATGCCAGAAAGATACTGAAAGAGGGGGATTTGCAGAGAATCTGCAGCTGTCTTTGCGCATGCTATGCTTGCAGTTATGGCAAAATTGCCGCCAATGCTTGAAAAATTCTCCGTTCCATCCTCCTCCCTCAATGTTTTGTCTATCTCTCTCTGATCATATATGTTAAGCCCTATCAGAGCTCTTGAAACCCTTTCCTCAATCTCGTCAATCTTGAACGGATCAACAACAATAGCTTCCTCACTTCCTGTTGAGGCTCCGGCAGGAGCCATAGCTTTTCCCGAAAATCCTTCTGCAAAAACCTCACACTCAACGGTTGGATTTCCTCTGCTGTCAAAAACGATCCTGTAAACAACATCCTCGATAATCATTTTCTCCTCACCTCAGAATAAATCATGTCTCTTGAGCCAGACAAAAGCATCTCTTCGCCTCCTCACAGTTATCGGAATCGCTCCCCTCTCAAACTCATCCTTTGCGATATCGAGGGAATTTTTTGCTTCTGTTTCTATCAGAACCGGTGCGCCCATCGCAATTTGCAATGCTCTTGCACCTATAATCCTGGCTTTTTCAAACCTCGTGTATTCAAACGGAAAGACTTTTTTCAAACACCATCACCCCTTTCAGTGGGGCCGCCGAGATTTGAACTCGGGTCACGGCGTCCCGAACGCCGCAGGATAACCAGGCTACCCCACGGCCCCATGGTACTGAGCAAACTCCTTAAGCACAGACTTGTAAGTCAGAAACATCCTTCTGCAGCAGTACCTGTTTACTCCAATCTCGTCGAGGGCTTCCTTGGGAGGTTTGCCTGAATCGATCAACTGCTTATAGTCCTCGTATTTGTGGGCTATAACAGCACCGCACGTAAAGCATCTTACCGGAAACATGAAAAATTCACCTGTATGAGGTTTGTCTCCTCTTCCTAGCTCCTCTGCCACCCTGTTTCTTTGCCTCCTTCCTCCTCACATCATTGACAAGGAGCGTTCTGTCATACTCCAAGAATACTCTCTTCAACTCAGGGTCCCCAGAATACTCAAGCAGAGCTCTTGCAATTGCCGTTCTCGCTGCCTCAGCCTGTCCCATCACTCCTCCGCCCTCCACCTTGACATCGATGTCAACCTGATTTGAGAGGTCTTTTGCGATCATGAGGGGCTCCATTATCTTGAGCCTTATCATTTCAGGCTGAACAATCTCAACAGGAACCTTGTTTATTCTTATTCTGCCTTTTCCGGGCCTTGCAGTTGCCCTTGCAAGTGCTGTCTTTCTCTTACCGCTTGTCACAATAACCTTCATGCTATCACCTCAAAACCGAGATATTTGCTGACATCCTCAAGCAGAACATATCTTTCAGATTTGGAAACTCTCTCGTACAGAGCCATTTCAACCTTCTCAAACTCCCTGTCCTTCAGCTCATCAGGAATGCCAATGAAAACCCTCAACCTCCTGAAAGCCTCTCTCCCTCTTCCTGTTTTCCAGGGAAGCATCCCTCTAACAGTTCTTTTGAATATTTTCTCAGGATGTCTTGGGAAATAGGGACCTTTTTCCTTGCTACCCCTGTCATACTTCTCCTTGTATCTCTCAAACACATTTTCAGGATTTCCCGTAATGATGACCTTCTCCGCATTCACAACAACTATTTTTTCTCCTTCGAGCAGTCTCTTTGCTATATAACTTGAGAGTCTTCCGAGAATGTGACCGGATGCATCTATAACCCTGAAGTCATCACCGAGAGTCTTCAAAACCCTCTCAACATTTACACTCATTAAACCACCTCATACAATAATCCTGACCTTCTTACCTTCAGGATTCTGTCTCACCGCTTCGAAAAAGCTTATGCATTTGCCTCCTGCTCTCTCTATTTTCTCCCTTGCACTCTGGCTGAACCTCCATGCAGCAACTGTCAGGGGCTTTGAAAGCTCTCCTGATCCGAGAATCTTTCCAGGAACGAGAACCATCTCTCCTTCCATGCCATATCTCTCAAGCTTCCCCACATTGACCTCAGCGTAGTTTCTGAGGGGTTTTGCAAGCCTCTCTGCAATCTCCTTCCATACCTTTGCCTCATTCTCTGCGGAAGCTTTCAGCAGATCATCTATCAGCCTGACAAGATTTGGATTTGACTTTTTCCTCTGCAATTTCCTTATCCTGCTCATTTCCAATCACCATTACAGCCAGCTTCTCAGCCTTTAAGTAAGGTTATTTAAAAGTATCTGCCTAAACAGGGTTTCGAAATATAAACATTGTCATCAGAAAATTGGGTGAGGCATACACCCGTTTATGCAAACCAAAATTTTAATACCATGGAATCGTTAAGCCAATCGTGATCACAGGAGTCGGCCCCGCCCTTGTTGACAGGATATGCCTGATTGATGAATTTCCTGAGAGAGGAGGACATGCCGTTGTCAAAAAAGTGGAAAAACATGCAGGTGGCGCCGCAGGAAATGTCATGTACGGGCTTGCGAGGTTTGGGATTGAGGTGAGATTCGTTTCCACCATTGGAAATGATGATGATGGAATTTTCTACAGAGATGAGATGGAGAAAACAGGAGTAAAATGCATTTTCAAGGTTCTTAGAGCTGAGACTGGCAGAGTGGATGTTTTTGTTGACAGGCATGGAGAGAGAACATTTTTTGTGTACCCAAACGCATCAGGAATGTTTTATCCATTTCTGAGTGAGAACGATTACAGATGGGGAGAATACTTTTATCTTGACCCTTTTCCCTCTGAGAAGAGCCTTCCAGCACACTTGGAGATTGCGAAAAAGGCAAAAAAATTCGGAAAGACCGTGATCTTAAACCCTGGCTACCCTTACTCAAAGCTTGGTGTTGATAATCTGAAGGATTTGTTGAAATTGACAGACATTATTTTCCTGTCTCAGGAGGAATACAGAATGCTTGAAGGAGTTGAGGACTACGTGAGCCTTACAGTTATAACAAAAGGTTCAGAGGGGAGTGTGGCTTTAAAAGATGGTGATGAGCTTTTTGCACCTGCATTTGAGGTTGATGTGGTGGATACAACCGGAGCGGGAGATGCGTTTGCTGCCGGCTTCCTCTACGCATACATCAGAGGATTTAACTTAAAAACATGTCTGCTTTCAGGGAATTTTGTTGCAAGCTACAGCATACAGATGATAGGAGCGAGAAACTTCCCTGAAAAAAGAGAAATTGGCAATTTTCTAAAGAATTACTCAAAATGATCTAAAGAAGAGTTCAGAAAGCTTCCCTCATACCTTCTAAGAACTCCAAATCTGTAATCGTCAAGAATCACCTCCTTAACAGCATCAACGGGAACATCAAGCTTGATCTCCCTTGTCCTTCCGTATCTTCCCTTGGATATGACTATGGAGTTTATTATCCCAAGCATGTCAAGCTCAGAAATGAGGTCGCTCACCCTCCTCTGAGTTAGTATGTCCATTCCAATCTTTCTGCAAAGAGATTTGTAAACTGCAAAAACCTCTCCGGTTGTGAATTTTCTTTTTCCGCTGTTGTGCAATAGAATCATTGCATAAAGCACAACCTTGCTCTGATTCGGCAGGGTTTTTACCGCCTCAACAACATGATCGCACTCCATCTTTTTGACAGCTTCCTTAACATGACCCTTTGTGATTTTCCTGTCCTGCCTTGATTCTGCGATCTCCCCACTTATTCTAAGAAGATCCAGAGCCTTTCTGGCGTCTCCATGCTCCTGAGCTGCCAGAGCAGCGCAGTACGGAATGACCCCTTCCTCAAGAACGCCTTCATAGAATGCAAGTTCTGCTCTCTGGGCGAGTATGTCTTCAAGCTGAGTGGCATTGTAAGGCGGGAATACTATCTCCTCCTCGCTGAGAGAGCTCAATACCCTCGGATCTAAGAAGTTCTTGAACTTCAGATCGTTTGAAATCCCAATCAGGCTCACCCTCGCATTTTCAAGCTCAGAGTTGATTCTGGAGAGATTGTAGAGAACGTCATCCCCCTTTCTGACAAGCTTGTCTATTTCATCAAGAACGATGATTATTGTCTGATCTCTGCTGTCTATTGCTTCTCTAAGTTCCTCATATACCTGATCTGTCGGCCACCCAGTCATTGGCACGTTCTTTCCAAGAACCTTTGCCAGTGTGGCGAGAACTCTGTACTGTGTGTCTATGATCTCGCAGTTGAGATAGTGAACGTAGCAGTGAGCATCCATTTTCCTGCCCGCCTCTTCAAGCTGTCTTCCAACGAATTTAACAGTCGCTGTTTTCCCGGTACCCGTCTTTCCGTAAATCAAAATGTTGGACGGTGTCTCACCCTGCAAGGCGGGAAGGAGTACTGATGCAATCGCCTCAATCTGCTCTTTCCTGTGGGGCAGGTATTCAGGTGTGTACGAGTGCCTCAGAACATCCCTGTTCTTGAAAATCTGGGGTTTTTTCAGCATTTTCTCGAAAATATTACTGTCAATCATAGAAACACCTCTGCATTCAGAAGTGTTTTACCTTCCACGCACACATTTAATAATTTTTTGATCCTTCACGGCTAAACATTTTGGAATTTTTAATTTAAATCCTTTTATCTGAAAAATCTATTTATTGTCTCATCCGCCTAACAGCCTCCACTATCCTCGGCATCACCTCTCCAGCCCTGCCATGAATCACAACATCGAAGTAATCGTCTGCATGAGTTCTCTCGGCATTGACAATAATGAGCCTTGCACCTGAATTTTTTGCGTACATCGGGAGATTTGCTGCTGGATAAACAACGAGAGAAGACCCAACAACTATGAAAACATCACATCTCCTGCTTTCCTTAATTGCAGATGTCAGAGC
>Ga0256830_1002515_pt1 | contig 12033 bp, 14 predicted proteins | sample 128326metaG_FD_190537 | JGI IMG/M metagenome (GOLD analysis project Ga0256830, IMG submission 190537) | Hydrothermal vent microbial communities from Lau Basin, Pacific Ocean - 128-326 | ecosystem: Environmental > Aquatic > Marine > Hydrothermal vents | place: Pacific Ocean: Lau Basin | collected...
GATCCGGACTACCAGCACCATCTCGAAGGGCCGGACGACATGCCCGCCCATATCCGCAGCATTCTCACCGGCAGCAGCCTGAGCCTGCCCGTGACCGCCGGCCGGCTGGTGCTGGGCACCTGGCAGGGCGTGTTTCTCTGGGAACACCGCACCAGCGGCCATCGCCGCCAGCTCACGGTGACCCTTTGCGGCGAGTGAACAGCCATTTTCTGATCACCTGCCCTTGATGCAAAGGCGCGGTGGCGCGTCGCCGGGAAAAGCGTGGTTCATGGCTTTTCCCGGCCACCCGCTACCCGTCCCCAGCTACCCAATATCTCGGCGCCGCGCTTACAGAACAATCGTTCTCCGCCAGCATTCCGGTATCCGGTACAGCCTTTCAGCCCTCCCCGGCGTTCGCCACCACCCGCTGCAGAATGGCCTGCAAGCGTTTCCCCGGCAGACGGGCCAGTTCCCGGCTGGACGGTTCCTCGGCCAGCGCCTCACCCATGGCCATGCCGACGAAACCGTGCACGCGCGTGGTGGGATGGATCTCGTCGAAGAATACGTATTCCGGGAACTTCGCGCCGTTCTCGCAGCCGGGATAGAAGGTGAAGGTTTCGCTGCTGAAGCAGGGATCGGTGACGTTGGTGAATCCGTACTGTTCGGCATTGGCCACCAGGGCGGTGAGGAAGCCGAACAGATCGAACTCGGTGATGTGCAGGGCGGGATTGAGGGACAGCAGGGTCACCGCCTTGTGCAGCCGGTGATTGAACATCCGGGTCAATCGGGTGGTCCGTTGCGGCAGCAACGGGTCGCCCTGGGCAGCGGCCAGCAGGCGGGTCTCGGGAATGGCGCCGATGTCGGGCACGTTGACCACCAGGAACCGGCGGGCGCCGGCGGCCGAGAGGGTGGCCAGCGCCATGCCGATGCGTCGCACGGCGCGGCGCACGATCATGCGGGCCCGGGCACGGTCTCCGGCATCACGCGCGTCCCGCACGTCGTTGCCCCCGATCATCACCACGTAGAGCGCGTCGGCCGGCGCCTGCAGGCCGTGATTGGCCAGGAACAGGGTGATCTGGGTGCTCAGATCGATGGCCTCGTCGCCACCGGCGCGGGCGCCGGCCACGGCATAGTTGGGTCCAACGGCGGGACCGACGAGATGCTGGGCGGCGTTGGCCTCGAGCCCGTGCAAGCCGGCCAGGGTATCCACGGCCACGGGGCCGTTGGAAATCCGGTTCTGATAGTAGGGCGGCGGCAGCGGCCCGGTCAGCGAAGCCAGATTACCGGTGTCGGACAGGCTGTCGCCAAAGATGAAAATCTGCGGAAAGTCGTCGGCCAGTGTCCACGGCGCGAACAACAGGCCGCTCACCAGCAGCAGGAAACGGATGGCCTTGCCAATCATGTCCATCATTTGCTTGCCCTCCCCGTAATCGTGGCTGTCCACCCGTCAGGCTCGCGGGTCTTGTCAACAAGTATAGTCGCCGGCTTTCGGGGCTGCCGGGATCGGCGTCACCGCCCCGCCGGAAACGGCACGCCCGTGCCGCCGAGGCCGCAATAGCCCGCGGGATTGCGGGCCAGATACTGCTGGTGATGGGGCTCGGCATAATAGAAAGCGGGTGCCTTGCGGATCTCCGTGGTGATCGGCCCGTAACCGGCCCGCGCCAGGGCTTCGCCATAGACCGACCGGGTCGCCTCGGCGGCTTCGCGCTGGGCCGCGTCGAACCAGTAGATGCCGGAACGATACTGGGTGCCCACGTCGTTTCCCTGGCGCATGCCCTGGGTGGGATCATGCGCTTCCCAGAACACGCGCAGCAGATCGGTGTAGGCAATGCGTTGCGGATCGAACACCACCAGCACCACTTCGTTGTGGCCGGTGCGTCCCGTGCAGACTTCCTCGTAGGCGGGATTGGGCGTGTAACCGCCGGCATAGCCCACCGCCGTGACATGGACACCGGCCAATTCCCAGAAACGTTTCTCGGCGCCCCAGAAACAGCCCATGCCGAACATGGCCCGGACAAAACCGGTCGGAAACGGTGGGGTGAGCGCATGGCCGAGCACCACATGCCGTTCCGGGACCGGCATGGGCCGGTCACGTCCCGGCAGGGCTTCCTCGGCTGTGGGCAGGCGATGCTTGAAGGGATGCATGCACGTTTGACCAATGGCTTGTCGCTGTCGCGGCGAGTGGCGTATTCTGGACCGAAGCAAGACCGGGCACCACCCCGGTTCGGGAAAACGCCACCATGACCCGCAAGCTGGAATGCGAACTCGTCACCTGGGGCGCCGTGCGGCGTCTGGCCCTGCACATGGCGCGCACCATCCATGCCGACGGCTTCGTACCGGATCTGGTGGTGGCCATCGGCCGCGGCGGTTATGTACCGGCCCGGCTGCTGTGCGACTGGCTGGATCTGTCCGATCTGACGTCCATTCGGATCGAGCACTACCGCGCCGGGTCCGACAGGCAACCCGAGGCGGTGATCCGGTTTCCGCTGTGCTGCGACATCCCGCAACAACGGGTGTTGCTGGTGGACGATGTCAACGATACCGGCGATACCCTGCGCGCCGCGGTGGAACATCTGCGGGAACGGGGCGCCGCCGAGGTGCGCGTGGCCGTGCTGCACGACAAGCCGGGCTCCCGTTTCCGGGTCGACTACCGCGGGCAGCGGATCCGCGGCTGGCGCTGGCTGATCTACCCCTGGGCCGTGGCCGAGGACGTGCGCGGCTTTCTCGCCCGCCATGACGGTCCGCGCGAACCCGAGGCGGCCCGGCAATGGCTGGAGACCCATTTCGGCATTCGCCTCGATGCCCGGCAACTGGCCGACATCCTGCAACTGGCTCGGCCGGGAGATTCGGCATGACCGACGTGCCCTGCGACATCGCCCATCCCGAACGGGCCGAGGCCGGCTGGCAGCGCATCGAATGGGCCTGGGCCGAGATGCCGGTACTGCGCGCCCTGCACGACGAACTGGCCGACACCAAACCCCTGGCCGGCCTGCGGATCAGCGGCTGTCTGCACATCACCACCGAGACGGCCAACCTGGCCCGCGCCCTGCAGGCGGCCGGCGCCGATCTGGTGCTGTGCGCCAGCAACCCCCTCTCCACCCAGGACGACGTGGCCGCGGCGCTGGTGAAAAAGCTGCGCATCCCCGTCTTCGCCCGCCACGGCGAGGACACCAATACCTATTACCAACACATCGAGGCGGCCATCGCCCACGGGCCGCAGATCACGCTCGACGACGGCGCCGATCTGATCAGCACCCTGCACCGGAAACACCCGGACCGCCTGCCGCAACTGCTGGGCGGCACCGAGGAGACCACCACCGGCGTGATTCGCCTGCGGGCCATGGCCGCCGACGGCGCGCTGGGTTATCCGGTGATCGCGGTCAACGATGCCATGACCAAGCACCTGTTCGACAACCGCTACGGCACCGGCCAGAGCGCCCTGGACGGCGTGATCCGCGCCACCAACATCCTGCTGGCGGGCCGCACCTTCACGGTGGTCGGTTATGGCTGGTGCGGGCGGGGCATCGCCATGCGCGCCCGCGGGCACGGCGCCCACGTCATCGTCACCGAAGTGGCGCCCCTGCGCGCGCTGGAGGCGAGCATGGACGGCTATCGCGTCATGCCGCTCGAGGCGGCGGCCCGGGAATCCGATTTCATCGTGACCGCCACCGGCGACAAGCATGTGGTGGACGCCCGGCATCTGGCCGTGGCGAAGGATGGCTGTGTGCTGGCCAATGCCGGCCACTTCAACGTGGAGATCAACATCCCGGCCCTGGAAGCGCTGGCCGAGCGCAAGACCCGGCCGCGGCCGAACGTGGAAGAGTATCATCTGCGCGACGGGCGCCGCCTGCGCCTGCTGGCCGAGGGCCGGCTGGTCAACCTAGCGGCGGCCGAAGGCCATCCCTCGGCGGTGATGGACATGAGCTTCGCCAACCAAATGCTGGCCGTGCGCCACCTGGCCGCACACGGCCGCGAACTGCCGCCGGCGGTGCATGCCATGCCGCCGGAACTGGACACCGAAGTGGCCCGGCGCAAGCTGGCCGCCATGGACGTGCGCATCGACGAACTGACGCCGGAACAGCAGCGCTATCTGGCCTCCTGGCAGGAAGGCACCTGATGTCGGACACGGGCGTCGAACGCATGCTCGCCGACATCCGTACCGAGACGGCGCTCTCGCGCCGCTGGCTCGGCCGCGACGAACTCGATCCGAAGGTCATGGCGGCCATGGCCAAAGTGCCCCGGGATCGGTTCGTGCCGGAAGCATTGCGCGACCACGCCTGGGACAACGGCCCGCTGCCCATCGGCCACGGCCAGACCATCTCCCAGCCCTTCATCGTCGCCCTGATGACCGATCTGCTGGACATCCCGCCGGGCGCCCGCCTCCTCGAGATCGGCACCGGCTCGGGCTACCAGACCGCCATCCTCGCCGAGCTGGCCGATCAGGTCTACACGGTGGAAGTGGTGCCGCCGCTGGGAAAGGCGGCGAAGCGCATCCTCGACGAACTGGGCTATGAAAACGTTCACTACCGCACCGCCGACGGTCATCTCGGCTGGCCGGAACACGCCCCGTACGATGGCATCATCGTCACCGCCGCCGCCCGCGAGGTACCGGACGAACTGATCGAACAACTCAGGCCCGGCGGCCGCCTGGTGATCCCCGTCGGCCCGCCCTGGTCCACGCAACAGCTCATGCGCATCACGCGCACCGGGGATGGGGAAGTGAAGAAAGAGGCGATTCTGCCGGTGGCGTTCGTGCCATTGGTCGAGGAAGGCGGCAACGATGAGGCACCGGAATCAGTGAAGTGAAATTTTTTGGATCAGGCGAACGGCAGAGCCAGGATTTTTGATCCCCTCACCCTGTCCCTCTCCCTGAGGGAGAGGGGACCCTTCGATTCGGTATCATGCAATATCTCTGCTTTTTGTTGCTTCACGAAGAAGGCTGAAATCTGCGGCAACGAATTCGTGCGAAGAGACGAACGGGCGGCTGGCAAGTGCGCTGGCCGCTTCAACGATTCCGGATATTTGATCCCCTCACCCTGTTCCTCTCCCTGGGGGAGCGGGGATCCTTCGATTCAATGTTTCCAATACCCCTGCCGGTCGGGCTTCCTGAAGTCGGGACGAGATCCAGTCACGAAGGAAACGGATGGCTGGCAAGCGCGTCGGGAAATCTTTTCCCAGCCACCCGCTGCCCGCTCCCGGCTACCCACTACACCCGGGCCAGCTCCAGCCGGTGATAGCGCGTCACCTTTTCGATCAGCACCCAGTGAAAACCCATGCCGAACAGCACGGCGACATGGAACAGTTCGTGGGCGCCGATGACGCCCGGCAGCACTTCCGGCGGGTGCAGGAAATCGATCACGGCGCCGAGGGTGAAGGCGACGGCGCCGTAGACGAGCGGGCGCAGGAAGCGCGTGCCGTGCCAGCGGTACAGGGCCACGGCGGAGAGCAGGCCCATCCAGCCCAAACCAAGGTACATCAGCAGCCCCACGCTCTCGGGCAGATCATCGAAATAGATGCTCTTGAGGGTCAGGCCGCCGATGGCCAGGCCCCAGACCAGCAGCAGGATGCCCCAGCGCCAGAAGCCGCGGAACAGCAGGATGTGCAGGGGGGTGAAGGTGCCGGCGATCTGGATGAAGATGGCGGCATGATCGAGTCGCTGCAGAACCAGGCGCGGTGTGCCGCCGGGTTCGAGCAGGTGGAACACCCCGCTCATGGTCAGCAGGAAAACGCAGGCGAACACGTACACGGCCAGCGAGGCGATGCGCGCCGCATGGCCCCGGGCCCGCATCAGCAGGGTGATGCCAAGGCCGAAGAAGACACCGGTGGGAAGCAGATGGGAAAGGGAACTGAAGGGTTCACTGAACCCGGGTATGGCCTGAATCAAGAGAAGCGATCCTGCAAATGAAAAAACCGGCATGACATGCCGTTCGTTGAGCATACGCCATTTGCGGCCAAAGTAAAGGCGCGGACACAAATCCGCTGCCCATGACCGGAACGGAATTGAGGCTGTTCAGGCACGCGCGCTGCCGGTGCTGTCCCGCTGACCGGTCAACAGGCGCCAGAGGTAACCGGCAGGATGTTCCTCGCCGGTGACGACATAGTTGAGCACGCTGGCATTGCCCCGCACCCATTCCATCATGCCGCGCGCCGCGGGCTGACCACAGAACAGCAGGCGATCGCCGGCCTGCAAGCGGAAGTCTTCATCCGGCAGCAGGATGTCTTCGTCGTGGCGCTCGCACAGGAGCGGAACACAGGGCAGAAGGCGATCCCGATCCCGGGGATCACGGCAGACATGGTCGAGGCGCAGTTCCCCCGTCTCCCGGACCCGGGCAGCCAAGGCCGGTGAATCGTCCGCGGTGATGTCCACCTCCCAGGTCATGGGCGCGCGCTCCTCCACCACGCCGTAGATCCGGCTGTTCAGACGGTTGGCCCAGGCATTGTCCTGGCGGCGGGCCAGATGCAGGAAGGTTTCCAGCAGGGGCGTCTGGATCAGGGCGAAGATCTTGTGGGCGATGATGCTCCCGCGGCGCATGATCAGATCCACGTCGGCCGCCTGAAAGATGGCATCGTTGCTGCGCGAATTCTGGCGGGCCACCCGGAACAGGTGGGGATTGAGATCGTGGGCCGTCATCAGAATGGACAGATTGTTGGCGTCGTTGTCGGTGCCGGCCACGATGCCGACGGCCTCCTGCACGCCGGCCTGCAGCAGGGTTTCGGCCTCGGTGCCCCAGCCGACGACCGTATCGTGCGGCGCGCCCGTGGCCTGCGGCTGCGATTCGATGATGGTCACCTCGATGTTCTCCTGGCGCAGACGTTCATGAACCGCCTTGCCGAACCGCCCGTAGCCGCACAGGATCCACTTGCCGTGAGGCGGGTAGATGGGTGTCTTCAGCGGTTCGTTCGGTACCGAGGTCAGCCATTCGTAGAGCAGATAAATGCCAGGGGAATGCAGTGCCAGCGCCAGTCGCCCGGCGAAGGTATCGAAGGGATTGATGATGTGGTTGGTGCCGAAGGAGGCGATATTGGCTTCCACTTCCCGGGTCTCGGCCCGGGCGATGGTGGCGATTTCCGGATTGAGCAGGTTGCTGGTGATGGCCACCTGCAGGTTGACGGCGTCGTCGTTGGTCAGGGCCACCACGCCGATACAGTTGGGCTTGTGCAGGCCGGCCTTGAGCAGATTGTCGGGCTCGGCCGCATCGGCACGCAGGGCGGGCACAAAGGTTCGCAGGTCTTCCAGTTCCAGGGCATCGACCCGTTCCTGCCGAAGTTCCACCACCGCCGCATTGAGGCCGGCATCGGTCAGTGCCCGCACCAGCATGCTGCCGGTATCACCGTATCCGCAGACCAGGTAGAACGGATCGCGAATGCGATGCACGGCCCGGCGGAAGGCCTGCTCGGTCAGCAGGCGCCGGAAGCCCGGATCCTGCAAGGCGGAGAGCAGCGAACCAATACCGTACAGCCAGGCGACCACCGTGGCATAGATGGACACCGTGGCCCACAGGCGCTGGGCGTCGGTGAAGGGATAGGGAATCTCGCCGAAACCGATGGTGGTGCCCATGAAGCTGACGAAATAGAAGGCATGGAAGAAGTCCATGCGCCAGGGGCGTCCCTGATCGTCCACGCCCGGAATCAGGGTGAAACCGAGAATGGAGACGGCATAGACCAGGATCAAAACGATGAGCGGCGAGTGGAGCCGCCGCAGCAGGACGAAGACGATGTTGGGCATGGCGCGCGCCTCAGCGCCGGACCATCACCGTTTCGGTCACCAGCAGCACCACCGACGTCACGTTGGCCAGCACTGCCCCGCCGGAAAGGGAGACGATGGCGGCCATGGCGTGGGGGGTCAGGCCGGTCTCGGTCATGTTCTCGATCACGCCCCAGACCACCGCCGCGGCGATCAGTTGCAGATCCGCCACGAGGCTGGTGGCCAGCAACACGGCACCGATGTGACTGCGGTCGCCGAACTTGAGCACCGTGGCGATCAGGCTCACCACGATGGCGGCATACAGTTCATACACATTGTGATGGACCGGATTGTCGATGTCCCCGAGGAAGAAGCCGAAGTTGAGCGTCAGGGCCAGGACGATGAAGAAAGCGAAAATGACCTTTTCCAGATTCATGTTCGGCGCCTCGGGCCGCGATGGACGATGGACGAAAACCCCGGCAAAATATAGCACGATTCCCCCGCTTCGCCCCCTCGTCTGCCGCAGGCGCCGGGAATCGCTACCGCCTGTCGGAGAATGCGCCCCCTCACTTTGACAGGCCCCGAAATCCCCACTATATCCAACGGAGTAAACCCGATTTCGAGGAGCAGGCCATGGAACTCAATCGCAACGGTGAATCGGGTCCGGTCCCGTTCCGCTCCGGGCGCTTCTTCAACGTCGGTTCCGCCTGGTACTTCGCCACCCGCGAAGCCCTGGATCAGGGGCCCTATCCCTCGCGCCAGGAAGCCGAAGCCGCCCTGGCCATGTACATCGAAAACGTTCGCGAAGTGGAACGCCACTGGCGCTGAGGCCGCCACGGCCCTGCCCCGTCGCAGGCAGGGTGCAGGCGATCTGTACGGCCGACACGCGGTCAACGGCCGTGTGGGCACGTTGTGCCTTCGTCGCGACGGCATGCGGCTTCATGCCACCCTCGTCCGCCTCCCCACGACTAGCCACCGCCGCTCGACGTAATCAGCTCGCCGTAGCGCGGCGCCAGCCGTCCCCAGGCCAGATGGGCCACCGAAGGCGCCGGCGGCAGGGTGCCCTGCCGCTGCTGTGCCGCCAGTGCAGCCAGTCGCCTCGCCAGGGTCTCGGCCTCCGCTTCGGGATCGTCGGGGCAGGAGGCATACCGCCAGGGTTCCTCGAACCATTCCGGATAGGCCAGCCGATCCGGCACCAGCGGCCGGCATCCGCAGGCCACCGCCTCCAGCACGGCCAGGCCCTGGAAATCGTGCAACGCGGTGGACAGCACCACGTGACTGCGCCGCAGCAGGGCCCGGTAGGCCTCGCGATCGGCCACCGGCCCCCATTGCCCGATGCGCGACCCGAGCCGCTCGCGCAAGGCCGTAAGCGCCGAAGGCACCCGGCGGAAGCGCTGGCCGAGCACGTGCAGGGTGAAATCCACCCCCTGATCGGCCAGGCGCGTCATGGCCGCGGCCAGCCGCTCCGGCCCCTTGTCGTACTCCCAGCGATGGTTCCAGACGATGGTGAACCGGGATGGCGGTGCCGTCGGCTGTCCGAACAGTTCGTCCTCGAGGGGCACCGGCAGGCAGACGGCCTTCGCCGCCAGGCGCCCGACCACGTCCGGCGGCACGGCGTCGGGCATGCGCCGCAGCAGTCCGGCCACGCCGTCGAGGAAGGTATCGCGATTGAACCGGCTGTTGAACACGAGGCACTCGGCCGCCAGCGCCCCGTAGAGGGTCACCATCAGCGGTTCGAGACGCGGCGCGGCCTGCCCGGCGGGATAGGCGAACTGGTTTTCATGGAAATAGAGCAGCGTCGGCACCGTGGCCAGCGACGGCACCAGACCGCGCAGGGTGGCCAGATCGGTCATGGAGGTGGCGATCACCCGCTCCCAGCCGCCATTCCCGATGGCTTCCAGTTCCCGTGCCAGTTGCAGGGGATTGCCCCGAATGCGCCAGGAAAAGTGGCGCGGCGGCAGGGTCCGGATCGTCCAGTCGTGCCCGGGCAGCGCCGCCTCCAGCCCCTCGCGCCAGCGGCGGTGGCTGTCGGCATCGTAGGGCGAGAGCAGCAGAATTCGCACGCCGGCCGCCAAAGCTGCTATGCTTGAACTGGATCAGGACATCTCACTGCCCTGCCGACGGCCACACGGCCCATTCCGTTCATCACCGCAATCCCATCCAAATCTCTGTCAATCCAAGGATTTTTTTATCATGCAAATCGCTGAAAACGCCGTGGTCACGATCGACTACACCCTGAAGGACAACGAAGGCAACGTCATCGACCAGTCCACCAACGGTCAGTTTGCCTACCTGCACGGCGCTGCCAACATCATTCCCGGCCTGGAAAAGGCCCTGGCCGGCAAGCAGGCCGGCGACGAACTGAGCGTCAGCGTCAGCCCCGCCGAAGGCTATGGCGAGCGCAACGACGCCATGGTCCAGGCCGTACCCCGCGAGATGTTCGAAACCGGCACCAACCCCGAAGTGGGCATGCAGTTTCACGCCGAATCCCCGCAGGGTGACGTCATCGTCGTCACCGTGATCGGCGTCGAGGACGACACCATCACCGTGGACGGCAACCATCCCCTCGCCGGCGTGGATCTCAACTTCGACGTCAAGGTAATCGACGTGCGCCAGGCCACCGAAGAGGAAATCGCCCACGGCCACGTGCACGGCCCCGAAGGCCACGCCCACGCCTGAGGCATTTCCCGGCGGTCAGGTTTCGACCCGGACCGCCCGCAGATCGGCATCCGGCAGCCCTGCCCGGCGCAGGGCCTGCCGGAATCCCTGCCGCGTCGGACAGCGACGCGCGAAGAACAGGTGTGACGCGCCCGGCTTCCCGTCGGAGGCGCCGAACCCCGCCAGCGGCACCCTGAGGCCGCGCATTCCCGCCAGCACCTCGGCCCACCGGGCCTCGTGGTGTACATCACCGCACTGATACCACACCTCGACCAGCCGGGTCCGCTCCCGCAGATAGTCGATGTGCCAGCGCGCCGTCTTCTTGGCCTGCGCGTGTCGCCCCACCCGCGCCGCGATACCGCCCGGCCCGAAGGCCGAACCCACGTACAGATAGCAACCCGGTTCCAGATGAAGGTTGCCGAGCCGGCCGACGGCCAGCTCGGCGAAGGTGCAGGATTCGAGCAGCAGCACGTAGGTGCCGGTACAGTCCGGCAGCGATTCGCGGATCACGGCCGGCTCACATCAGGCCGCAGGCGCCACCGCCACAGCAGCCACCGGTGTCGCAGGCCGGGCCGCTGCCAAGGCTGGACGCATTGACCACCTGCCCGCCGGTGGCCAGCTTGCGCACCGGCGCATCCGGCGGCGTATCGCCGGTTTCGATGCCGGCCCGCGCGCACAACTCGCCCCAGGTGCGGATTTCCTCGTTCATGCCGTGGCGGACCTCCACCACGCGATCGTTGGCGTCACAGCGATAGTCGTAGGTTGGCATGGATACTCCTGTGGATGAATGGGTGAAAAGAAAGCTGACCGATGCGATATAGTACCGCCTCGACCGAATCACAACCGCCCGCAATGCCCACCACACCCCGGATCCTCGGCCGCCATCAGGCCCGTCTGCGCCAGTGCCATCGCTGCCCGGACATGCAGGGCCCGCCGGTCACCGGCCAGCCGGTGGTCTCGCCGGTGCTGCTCGTGGGCCAGGCCCCGGGGCCGAAGGAGATCGTCGAACACCGCCCCTTCGCCTGGACCGCCGGCAAGACCCTGTTCGGCTGGTTCGCCACCCTCGGCGTGGACGAGGCGACCTTTCGTGCTCATGTGTACATGGCTGCCGTCTGCCGCTGCTTTCCCGGCAAGAACCCGAAGGGGGGCGACCGGGTTCCCAGTCGCGAGGAAATCGCCAACTGCGCCCCCTGGCTGGAAAAGGAATTCGCACTCCTGCAGCCCCGCCTGCTGCTGCCGGTGGGCAAGCTGGCCATCGCCCGCTTCCTGCCGGTGCAGAAACTGAACGACGTGGTCGGCCGCCGGTTCAGCGTCGAATACGCCGGCCACACCTGCGACTGCATCCCCCTCCCCCACCCCTCCGGCGCCTCCACCTGGCACCGCACCGAACCGGGCAAGAGCCTGCTGCAAAAGGCCCTGCGCCTGATTGCCCGGCATCCGGGGTGGCAACAGGCGTTTCGTAATGTGTGAAAACCCAACGCAGAGGCGCGAAGGCGCAGAGGGCGCAAAGGTTTTTGTGGTTGGTGATGTGTTCATCACCAACACGATGGTTTTTTCCGTTTCGACAAGGCTTCCCCTGTAGGAGCGGCGCCCTCGCCGCGATCCATGCAGGGACGAGTGGCGAGGGACGAGGGACGAGGAAAAAACGGAAGTAATTGGCTTCGACAACCTCGTCCCTCGCCACTCGTCCCTGCATGGATCGCGGCGAGGGC
>Ga0256830_1002516_pt1 | contig 12030 bp, 8 predicted proteins | sample 128326metaG_FD_190537 | JGI IMG/M metagenome (GOLD analysis project Ga0256830, IMG submission 190537) | Hydrothermal vent microbial communities from Lau Basin, Pacific Ocean - 128-326 | ecosystem: Environmental > Aquatic > Marine > Hydrothermal vents | place: Pacific Ocean: Lau Basin | collected...
TGGGCGAAGACCTGCCAGAGGTTGCCGGAGGCGCTTCCGGTGTAGATCTCGGGACCGGGGAGGCGCGGGTCCAGGTCGGCGAGGTCCAGCCCGCCCAGCCAGCCTCCCGGGTCGTGGACGGCCTCGAAGCGCGTCCAGCGCCCGCTGTAGGGCACGAGGACCAGAAGCCTGCCGTCGTCGGCACAGGCCACGACCTCCGCCCCCGCATAGGCGGGCAGGAGATCAAGGGGCTTGACGGTCCAGATCCCGGTCTCCCCCAGGTCGGTGGCGAGGACCGCCCTCCAGCCCGGGGCGGCGGGAAGCGGGACCTCGCCCCGGGCAGGGTCGGCGCGCTCCGTGCCGCGGGCCGCGGGGAGCTGGCAGGCCGCCGCCAGGAGGAAGAGCAGGGAGAGGCGCATGCCCGGGACCGGCCGGCACACCGGATGCCCTGGTCTAGGCCGCCCTCAGCCCCCGGGCAAGGGCTCCAGCACGACCTCGGCGGTCTCCCCGGCCCGGACCTCCACCGGCTCCGGCGCCTGCCAGACCCGATCCTCCTCTCCGCCCTCCCCGGGCAGGCGCAGACGCAGGCGCCAGCGGCCGGGACCGACCGGACCGAGTTCCCGGACGCCCGCTCCGCCGTCGCCCGTGTCCTGCGCCACCCAGTACACAGCTTCGCCTTCGGGATCCAGGACCTCGAGCAGGCCCGGACGTCCGGGCGGCAGTCCGGCCGGCCACTGCACGCGGACCCGGCCCGCCGGCGGCAACCGCACCTGGACCCGGTCCTGATGGCTGCCCGCCAGGGTCTCGGCCACGAGTGTTCCCAGCCCGGCCTGGAGGAGCACCGGGCTCCCCGGCGGCAGGTCCTCCACCTGGAATCGTCCGGAACCCTGGTCCTGGACCTCCCCCACGGAGACGCCGCCCTGGAGGACCCGAAGCCGGGCACCCTCGGCGGGACGGCCCTCGGCGTCCACGACCTCCACCTCCAGCTTCCGCCCGGGAGAGAGCACCACCCGGAGCGGAGTCTCCACGGTCTCCGGCCGCAGACCGAGGAGGACTTCCTCTCCGAAGCCCTGCCGGCGCAGGCGGAGATCCAGCGCCGGCGCGTGGATCGGGCCGATCCAGAGCCGCCCGTCGGCGTCGGTGGCCTCCGCCCAGCCCAGTCCCGGGCGTTCGGCATCGAGGACCTCGGCGCGGACCTTCGAGAGGGGCCTGCCGTCGGGATCCTCGACGAGGAGTTCGAAGGACCAGGGCCGGCGGTCCAGGAGCAAGCGGACGCTCCGGTGCTCCCGGGGCCCGAGGGGCGGCAGCGCCCGCTCCTCCAGGAGGAAACCGAAACGATCCTCGAGCAGGAGCCGCAAGGGGAGCCCGCTCTCCAGACCGGGCAGGACCAGGGGCTCCTGCCGCGTCTCGAAGAACAAGCGCGCTCTTCCCCCCTCCGGACCCTGGAGAACCCGGGCCGAGGCCGTCCGGGCGGCTCCCAGGAAGACCTGCCAGGCCTCCGCGCTGGTCTGCCCGCCGCGGAAGGGCGCCTGCCCCGCTTCGAGGACGAGGACCAGGCCGGGGACCGCTTCCCCCCCGGGCCCGCGGACCTCGACTTCGAGCGTGGGGATCCGGTCCAGGACCGCTTCGAGGGGGCCGTCCGGCCAGGGCTGCAGGGGGAGACTCCGCGGCTGGAAGGCCAGGGCGTGGACCTCGAGGGAGACCGCCTCCGCCGGGACCTCCACCATCCGGATCCGGCCGTCGGGGCCTGCGGGAGGACTGCGGCGCCAGCCGAGGATCGCCCGTGCCCCGGGCAGGGGACGTCCCTCGGCGTCGAGGGCGATGATCTCCAGCTCGCGGACCGGGCCGAGGAGCAGGTCCCCGAGATCCCGGCCCGCCGGCGGCACCGGACCGGTCTCGAGGGCGAGGAAGCCCGCTCCCGGAGCGTGGATCTCGAGGCGCCCCTTCTCCACGGCGCCGCAGGAGAGCGGGATCCGGAACCGCCCCTCGCCGTCCGTCGCCACCTCGCCCTGGGCGGTGCCGCTCGCGCAGGTGAACTGCCAGGTCACCTGGGCGTCCGCGGCCGGCTCCCCTTCCGGGGCCACGACGCGCCCGGTCAAGGCCGGCCGGCGCCGGAGCCGGATCCGCAGGAAGCGGTCCGCCCGCGCGGGGAGAGGCTCCTCCACGCCTTCTTCGAGTTCCAGGCCGGGACCGGCTCGGACGAAGCGCCCCTCCCAATCCGGGGCGAAGCCGGGCAGGCGGAAGCTTCCGTCCGTCCGGGTCTCGAAACCCACGACCGGGGAGTCCGCCGGAGAGAATCCGAGAGCCCGGAGAGCCGGAGCGGGAAGGGGCCAGGGGGGCTCGCCCCGGAGACTGCGGAACACGAGCCGCACCGGTTCCCCTGGCGGCTGTCCGTCCACGAGCACCTGGCCCGTCAGGGCTCCGGCTCCCGGCAGGCGGAGTTCCCGGACGGCGGGCCCCACCGGAAGGCGGTCGCGCACGAGCACCGCGCCGCCCGCGAAGACGAGAGCCTCGGCGGCCTCCTCCAGGGGATCGAGGCGCACCGCCCCGTCCGGGCCCGTGGAGACATGGGCCAGGAGCTCGCCCTCCCGGTGGACGAGGACCTCGAGACCGGCGGCCGGGTCCCCCGCGGCTTCGAGCACCCGGAGCTCCAGGAGGGCGGGGCGGGCGGGGCCCGGGGCCGGGATCCGCTGGACCGGGGGGGCAGGCGCCTCCGGCCCCGGCGGGTCCGGCGGCGGCGCCGACCGCGGATCCTCCGCGGCGCCGGCCCCCCGGGCGCCCCCGGCCCACGGCCGGAGCGCCAGCAGACCGGCCAGGACAGCCAGCAGGAGCCCCAGGCCGAGGGCGAGCCGAGGCGCAGACCGTGAGGGAGGAAGCCCGGCCATTCAAGGACTCCAGGATTCCTCCTCCCCTGCACCTTCCAAGCGCAGGATCTGCAAGGCTTCTGAGCCGACCTGCAGCCCGAGCAGATCTCCCCAGACCAAACCATCTGCAGGCCGGATCTCGTACATCTTCCTGTTCCCTGTGGCCAGGGTCAGCACCAGGTCAGAGGCGGGGTCCACATCCGGGAACTCGAAAGAATAACGGACAGAAGCTCCTCCGGAAGGCTTCTCCAGACCCAACCGGACCTGCACACAGACGCGTCCAACGGCAGAGGCGCTCTCCGAAACCTGGGCCTGCCAAGTGGGAAGAAGTGCCTGCGCAGGATCCGCATGGCCCATTCCCTGCGAAGGGAAGCCCTCCCCCGATCCGCAGGCAACGAAGATGCCGGACAGAAAAGCCCAGGATAGTGCGCGGCGGAAAGGGCACGTTACCGTACGAACCTTCAACTCACCGTGACCACGAGATTCGAACAATCGTCGGCGACATCGTCCCAGTCCTTTCCCGCAGCCGGCTGTACACAGAACCGCTGGCCGTCACAGACCAGGCAGATCTTCGAGTTGTCGTAGCAGCAAAGCTCACACCGCACGTTGGACTCGCAATGCTCGCCTGGATCGCCCGAGGGAATGCCAGGAGGGCAATCCACGATCAACTGCACACAGTACTGCGGACAATCCGCGGAGCCGCAGGGACCATTGGGATCGTAGGTCATGCGCACTTTGAGATCGCAACCTTCCGAGCCCACATTCTCGAAGAAGCACTCCTTCTTCCAAGTCGGAGGAGGCGGCGGCCCTTGCAGGGCAAGGCCCAGCGCCAGAGAGGAGGGCGGCCGGAGGGCCGCAAGGCTGAGAACAGCCAGGAAACCAACGACGGATGCGTGGAGAGTTTTCATACCGGCTTTTTACCCCCCCCCCGAGTGTGTCAACCCAAGGCACCCCTCTCCGGCCACCCGCGCCGTGGGCCGCGCCGCACTCTGGCGTCCCGCTCCCCCTCAGACCAGGGCGGCCTCGGGGTCGCGGAGGATGCGGTTCGGGCCGGAGCGGGTGGTGACGCCGCGCTCGTCGAGGTACTCGAGGAGGGGCATCAGGTACTTCCGGGTGGTGGCGAAGCGGTCCCGCAGCGAAGGGATGTCCAGGCGGCCGTTCCGGAGCTGTTCCACCACCTCCGCGCGCAGGGCCTCCACCGCCTCCAGGGCGAAGGCCCGGCCCTCGCCGCCCGGGCGCACCGCCCGCCCGCGGTCGCACAGGAGCTCCAGGGCGCGGCCGACCGCCTCGGGATCCTCGCCCAGGGCGGCGGCGATCTCCCCGGGCTCCGGCGGCCGCAGGCCGGCCTCGCGCAGGATCCCGAGCACCCCTTCGGCCAGGGCCTCCAGGGCCTCGGGGACGGCGCTCTCGGTCAGCTCCCACTCCGGCCCCTTGCGGCGGCGCAGGCCCAGGGCCGCGAGCGAGGCCTCGTCCAGGCCCTCGAGGATCCGGGCCCGCTCCGGCCCCAGGCCGCGGCGCAGTTCCAGGAGGGGGATGCGCCCCCGCCAGGGATGGCGCCGCCGCCAGGCGGCGATCACCGCCAGGACCTCGCGCTCCAGGTCTCCGGCCCGGCCCATGCCGAGCCAGCGCTCGGGCCCGGTGGCGCGCACCTCGCCGCGCAGGCCGGCCTCCTCCAGGGCCCCCTGCGCCGCCTCCGGCCGCCAGCCCAGGGCCCGGGCCAGGTCCCGGCTCGAGCGCTCCCCGCCCTGGAGCTCCAGCCAGCGCGCCGCGAGCGCCGGCGGGTCCTCGAAGGCGGCGGCGAAGCGCAGCAGGCCCTCGCGCCGCGCCGCGTCGCGCTTGCGCAGGCGCCGCTCGTAGAACTCGAGGAAGCGGCCGGCGGCGAGGTTGGCCCCCGGCGAGGGACGGCGCAGGAGCACGCGCTCGCCCGGTACCAGGGCAGCCGGGGCGTCGAGCTCCATCTCCGCCACGACCCCCTCGCCGGGCTCGGCCCGGCGCGGCAGGAAGAGGCGCCCCGGAAGGGCCACGGTCCCGGCCAGGAGCTGGACCCGGGAGTCGTGCTCGAGGGCCGGCGCCCCCGGCAGGCTCTCGACGAGAAGACGCACCCGCCGGCCGCAGGCGAGCGTCCCCGGGGCGGCCACGACCGAGCCGCGCGGCGCCTCCGCGGGTTCGATCCCCGGCAGGTTCAGGGCGGTGCGCAGGCCGGCGCGGCCGACCGGGCTCTCGCGGCCGTGGACCTGGACCCGGCGCACCCGGCTGCGGCGGCCCGCCGGCAGCACCTCGACCTCCTCCCCCTCGCGGATCTCGCCGCTGGCCACGACGCCGGTCACCACGGTGCCGGCCCCGTGCAGGGCGAAGGCCCGCTGCACCGGCAGGCGGAAGGCGTGGAGGGGGTCCTCCGGGCCGCCGGCGGCCAGGGCCGTGCGCCGCAGGGCCTTGCGCAGTTCCTCCAGCCCTTCGCCGGTGTGGCTGCTCACCGCAACCACCGGAGCCTCCTCCCAGGGCGTTCCCTGGACCAGGGCCTCGACCTCGGCGCGCACGAGTTCCCGCACCTCCGCGTCGGCCAGGTCGGCCTTGGACAGGACGATCACGCCGTGATCCACGCCGAGCAGGCGCAGGACCTCGAAGTGCTCCCGGGTCTGGGGCATGACGCCGTCATCGCAGGCGACGACGAGGAGCGCCGCGCCCATGCCCGTGGCTCCGGCCACCATCTTCCGGACCAGGCGCTCGTGCCCGGGGACGTCCACGAACCCGATCTCGAGACCATCCGGCCAGGCCAATTGGGCGTAGCCCAGGTCGAGGGTGATGCCGCGCTCCTTCTCCTCCCGCCAGCGGTCCGGGTGCTGGCCGGTCAGGGCCTCGATCAGGGCGCTCTTGCCGTGGTCGATGTGTCCGGCGGTGCCGACCACCACGGGAAGGGGACGGAGGGAGCCCATGGCTAGAATCGCCGCCCATGCTAGCCCCCGGCGCCCCGGTCCGGACCCTGGGCCGCTACCTGCGGGAGCGGTACGGCCGCCGCCTGCGCCGGGTCCTGCTGGATCTCGGCGGGACCTGTCCCAACCGCGACGGGCGCGACGGCTACGGCGGCTGCATCTACTGCGACCTGAAGGGCAGCGGCACCGGCGCCGCCGCCCGCGAGAGCCTCCAGCAGCAGTTCGAGCGGGAGCTCCGGCGGGTGCGCCGCAACCAGCCCGAGGGGCCGGCCGCCATCGCCTATCTGCAGTCCTACAGCAACACCTACCCGGACCTCCTGCCCCTGGCCCGGGCCCTGGACTGGCTGGCGACACGCGCCGCCGAGGCGCCGATCCTGGCCGTGGGCACGCGCCCGGACTGCTTCTCCGCCGAGGCCGCCGAGCTTCTCGCCTTCCACGCCCCCGCCTTCTCCGAGATCTGGGTGGAGTTCGGCCTGGAGACCGCCGACGACCGGGTCCAGAAGCTCATCGGCCGCCACGACCGCCTGGAGAACTTCCACCGCGCCACGGCCCTGGCGCGCTCCCGGGGTCTCGGCGTCGTGGCGCACATGATCCATGGCCTCCCCGGCGACGCTCCCGACACCCTCCTGCGGCAGGTCCGCGAGGCGCGCCAGGCCGGCGTCCAGGGTGTCAAGTTCCACCACCTCCTGGTCCTCCGGCGCACGAAGCTCGCCGCCTGGTGGCGCCAGGGGCGCTTCCTCCCCGGCCGCCCGGAGGACTACGTCCGCGCGGCCGCCGACGCCCTGGAGGAACTGCCCGCCTCGACCGTGGTCCACCGTCTGGCGGCAGCGGCCCCCGAGGCGGAGCTCCTCGCGCCCCGGGACTGGCCCTCGCCGAAGCAGCTCCACGCCGCCATCGAGAAGGAACTCCGCCGCCGCGGCACCACCCAGGGCGCCCGCCTGGAAAGGGAAGCGGCCCGGCGTACGGGCGCCGGGCCGGACTGGTGAGGGCGGAAGGACTCGAACCTTCAACTTACGGGTTAAAAGCCCGCTACTCTACCGATTGAGTTACGCCCCCGGGGAGGCCGCCGGCCTCCCGGAGCACCTCAGACCTCGAGGATCTCCCGGGTCTTGGCCTCCAGGGCCCCGTCCACCTTCTTCTCGTATTCGTGGAGGACCTTCGTGACTTCCTCCTTGGCCTCGGCGACATGGTCCTCGGTGAGGGTCACCTCACCCTCGCGGTTGCGCCAGGCCTGCTCGACCTCCTTGAGGACGTCGCGGCGGACGTTGCGCATGGCGACCTTGGCCTCCTCGGCCAGTTTCTTGCAGCGCGCGGCCAGCTTCTGACGCTGCTCCTCGCTCAGGGGCGGCACGGCGATGCGGATCTGCTTGCCCTCCACGGAGGCCGTCAGCCCCAGGTCCGAGGAGACGATGGCGCGTTCGATGTCCTTCAGGGACGAGGGGTCGAAGGGCTTGACCACGAGGCTCCGGGGGTCCGGGGCGGTGATCGTGGCGATCTGGTTCAGGGGGCTCTTCTGCCCGTAGTAGTCCACACGGATGCCCTCCACGAGGCCGGCCGAGGCACGCCCGGTGCGGATGCCGCGGGTCTCCTGGATGAAATGCTCCAGGGACTTCTCCATGCGGTCGCGGGCGGAGGCGAGGAAGGGCTGCAGCGGCGAAGCCATGTCAGTTGTGGATGAGGGTTCCGATGGGGTCCCCGGTGGCGGCGCGGACCACGCCGCGCTCGGCGTTCATGTCGAAGACGACGATCGGCAGGCTGTTCTCCCGGCACAGGGCAAAGGCGGTCTGGTCCATGACCCGGAGCTGGCGCCGGATGACCTCATCGAAGCTCAGGTCCCGGAAGAGGGCCGCATCCGGATCCTGCTTCGGGTCGCGGTCGAAGACGCCCTCGACCATGGTCGCCTTGAGGAGCAGGTCGCAGTCCAGCTCCACGGCACGCTGGGCGGCGGTGGTGTCGGTGGTGAAGTAGGGTGCGCCCAGGCCGCCGACCAGGATCACGACCCGCCCCTTCTCCAGGTGCCGCAGGGCGCGGCGGCGGATGAAGGGCTCGCAGACCTTGTGCACGTCGACGGCCGACATCACCCGGGCCATGACGCCGTTGGACTCCAGGGCATCGCACAGGGCCAGGCCGTTGATGACCGTGGCCAGCATGCCCATGTAGTCGGCGGTGGCGCGGGTGATGCCGTGGCGGTCGGTCTGGCCGCCGCGCAGGATGTTGCCGCCGCCGATGACGCAGGCCACCTGCACGCCGTCGGCGGTGAGTTCGCGCAGCTGCGCGGCGAGGCGCGCGGCGCGTTCCAGGTCGAGGGCGCTCTCCCCGGGGCGGGCGAAGCCCTCGCCGCTCACCTTGAGGAGCAGGCGTCGGGCCCGAGGGCGGGCAGAGGGAGAGTCGGTCGGGGTGGAGGTCACGGCGCAGGCTCCTGGCCCGACAGCCTACTCCTCCCCCTCCCCGAGTTCGAACCGGACGAAGCGGCGGATCCGGATGTTCTCGCCGACCTTGGCGATCACCTCCTTGAGGCGGTCGCCGACGGTCTTCGAGGGATCCTTCACGAACTCCTGCTCCAGAAGGGCGCGCTCCTGGATGAACTTCCGGACCCGGCCCTCGACGATCTTCTCCTGGATCTCGGCCGGCTTGTCCGCGAGGTCCTCGGCGCCGAGCATCACCCGGCGCTCGGCCTCGACGGCCTCCTCGGGAATGCCCGAGGCCTCGACCGCCAGCGGGCTGGGCACGGCGGCGGCGATGTGCATGCCGAGATCCTTGAGCAGGTTCTCGAAATCCTCGCCGCGGGCCACGAAGTCGGTCTCGCAGACCACCTCCAGGAGCACGCCCACCTTCTGGTTGTGGTGGATGTAAGCGTAGATCCGGCCCTCGCCGGTGGAGCGCCCGGCCTTCTTGTCGGCGGTCTTGAGACCCTTCTGCCGCAGGATCTCCATGGCCTTCTGCTCGTCCCCGCCGGCCTCGGCCAGGGCCTTCTTGCAGTCCATCATTCCGGCGCCGGACTTGCGGCGCAGGGCGGCGACGGCGGAAGCGGTGATCTCGGTCATCTCGGGCGAGGAAGGGATGGGGTCCTGGGAGGGTCCGGTCCCCGGGCCGCGACGGCCGGGCCGGTGCTGCGGTTCCGGCGGAGGCTTCAGCTCCGCTCGGAGGGGCCGTCCTCCCCGCCTTCGGGGGAGGCCGGAGTCTGCGGCGCCGCCTCGGGCGCCGCTTCGGAGGGCGTCGCGGGGGCCGGGGCCTCGGACTTCTCCTCCTCCATGGGCGTGATCTCGACCCGTCCGGAGACACCGCTCGGCGCGATCAGGTCGCCCGGCTTCGGCCGCGGGCGGCCGGCGCTGCGCGGCTTCGGCGTCGGTGCCACGGCCACCGGCTGCGCTGCTGCGGCCCGGGCCTCCTCCGGGCTGACCTCGGTGCCGCGCTCCTTGCGCAGGCGCTTGCCCTCCTCGATGGCCTCGACCAGGTGCTCCAGGATCAGGGTCACCGAGCGGATGGCGTCGTCATTGGCCGGGATCACGATGTCCACGGGATCCGGGTCGCCGTCGGTGTCCACGACGGCCACGACCGGAATGCCCATGCGCGCGGCCTCGCGGACGGCGTTGGCCTCGGTCTTCGGATCGAGGACCAGAAGCGCCCCCGGCAGGCGGAACATCTCCCGGATGCCGTGCAGGTTGCGCCAGATCTTGCGCTTCTGGCGTAGGAAGCGCGCCGCCTCCTTGCTCGAGAGGGTGTCCAGCCAGCCCTCGGCCTCCTTCTTCTCCATGTCCTCGAGGAAGGAGATGCGGCTGCCGATGACCTCGTAGTTCGTGAGCGTCCCGCCGATCCAGCGGTCGTCCACATAGGGCATGCCGGTGCGCTCGGCGGCCTGGACGACGACGCTTCGGATCTGGGGCTTGGTGCCGACGATGAGGACGTCTTCGCCGCTGCCCACGAGCTCCCGCAGGAAGTGCCGGGCGCGGAGGATGCCGCGGATCGTCTGCCGCAGGTCGATGATGTGGATGCGGTTGCGGGCCTCGAGGATGTAGGGCTCCATCTTCGGGTTCCAGCGGGAAACCCGGCATCCGATGTGGGCACCGGCCTCGACGAGGGCCTGGACGGACAGTTCCGGCACGGCGGCGGCTCCGAAAGGGCTTTGCGCGCAGGGGGATCGAAGGAATCTCCGGCCTCCGGGCCGGAAACGGGGGCGAAGATTCTACCGGCCCCGGGAGCGCCGTCAACCGCGGGCGAGCGACCGCCGGGCCCGGTCCCCGCCCCTGGTTCCGCCGCCCGGGGGCCGCTAGAACCGCCTCCGAGGCCCTTCCCGGACCCGCCGCCGGCGGGAAGCTTCTTTTTTCCGGATTCCTATTCCGGGCCATAATGCCTTTGTCCCCCTCCGATGCTTCCCTCCCCCGAGCCCGGCGGCGGTCCGCCCCGGCGGATCCTGCTCCTGAACCACCGGCGCGAGCCCGTGGACCCCTTGCGGGCCGCCCTGGCGGGGCGGGGATGGACTGTCCGGTCCGCGGCCGATCTGGAGGCCTCGGCGGCCGCCCTCCGCGAGGAGAGCCCGGAAGCGGTCCTGATCCTGCCCCTGACCCTGGACCCGGAATCCCTGGAATGGGAGATCCTGGCCCCTCTCCTCCAGGCCCGCGGGCCGGCGCTCCTCCTCCTGCCCTGGAGGGGCGCCGCGGCCTCGGCCGCCGACCCCCTGCTGCGGGAACTCGGTCTGCCTGCGGACTGGACCGCCGACCCCACGGACCTCCGCGAGATCCAGGCCCGCCTCCGGGCCCTGCTCCGCCGCCGCCGCGAGGCCGCCGAGCTCCGCGACCGCCTGCGCAGTCTCGAGGGCCAGCTGCTCAGCGACCACAAGACCGGCCTCTTCAACGACCGCTTCTTCCGCCGCCGCCTGGAGGAGGAGTTCGAGCGCAGCCGCCGCCACGGCGAGCCCCTGAGCCTCCTGCTCCTGGACCTCGACGACTTCAAGGCGGTGAACGACCGCTCGAGCTACGAGTTCGGCGACCGGGTCCTGGGCGAGCTGGCCGCGGTCCTGCGCCGCGGGCTGCGCTCCATCGACATCGCCGCCCGCCTGGGCGGCGACGAATTCGGCGTCCTCCTGCCGAACACCCGCCTGGACCGCGCCGTCCTGGTGGCCCGCCGCCTGGGGCGGCTGGCCCGGCGCACCCGCCTGGAGGCTCCCGCGGAAGCGGAACTCGACGAGGTGGCCCTGCGCTGCAGCATCGGCGTGGCCTGCTTCGAAGGGCAGGGCCTGGCCGAGGCCCGGGCGCTCTTCCTCCTCGCCAACGAGGAACTCAAGAAGGCGAAGCGCGCCGGCAAGGACCGGATCTCCTTCCACGATCCGCGCTACGCCCCGCCCGCCGGCGGAGAGGAGGCGGCCCGGGGCGGCGAACCCGGGGCCCGGGCAGGCGACCCCTGAGGGCCGGCGCAGGCCCCCGCCCGGAAGGAATCCCGCCTCGCCCCGCCGGGCCGACGCGAAACGCCCTCAGGGACGCCCCGCCGCCTCCGGGACCAGGAGCGGACAGAGCCAGTCGCCGTGGGTCCCGAAGGGAAGCGGCCCGGCGGGCTCTGTTTCCAGGGTCAGGATGCCGGCCCGGGGCAGGGCGACGCGGAGCCACACGGGCTCCTCGCCGGCGCTCCGGGGCCGGCTCTCGTGCAGGCGCTCCCCGTCCAGGAGGATCCGGAAACGGACCGGGGAGGGCCTGCGTGCGCCCAGGACCTCGTCGTCCACCGCGATCGCTACGAGGAGCAGGCCCGGCTCCGGCAGGCGCAGGCGGATCCGGGCGGGAGCACGGGTCCCGAAGCCCGTGGGCCAGACCCGACCGCCGGCGCGGAGCGGGCGGTCGCTGATGCTGCGGCCGACGCGCGGCCGCCAGTCGAGGACCGGGGACTCGGGCCCGGTCCGCTCCAGGAGGGGCAGGCGGTCGAGCTCCGTGACCCCGCCGCCCTTGCGGGCCAGGCCCGCGACCTGCTCCCAGGCGATCTCGAGGGCGCCTCCCCAGGGCAGGGCCACCCGCAGCCCTTCCGGACCGGCACCGAGGACGCGCACCGGAAGGTGGCCGGCCGGGCGCAGGAGCAGCCAGACCGGGGCCTCCTCCCCCTCCACCGGCTCGTCCACGAGATCGAGGGCCGCCACGCGCTCCCAGGGGAAGTGCCGCGCCCCGGCGGCGTCCTCGAAACGCAGGCCGTCCTCTTCCCAGGCCAGGAGCCAGCCGTCGAGGCGGTCCCAGCCGCCGCCCGGCAGGGGCAGGAGCAGCCGGTCCTCCGTGAGGGCG
>Ga0256830_1002517_pt1 | contig 12028 bp, 11 predicted proteins | sample 128326metaG_FD_190537 | JGI IMG/M metagenome (GOLD analysis project Ga0256830, IMG submission 190537) | Hydrothermal vent microbial communities from Lau Basin, Pacific Ocean - 128-326 | ecosystem: Environmental > Aquatic > Marine > Hydrothermal vents | place: Pacific Ocean: Lau Basin | collected...
GGGAAATTCACTGCAAGCAGCAAGTCTCCCGACCACCTCCCGGTGAACTCACCGCTGATACGGGATCAGCAGTCAGCCCCCCGGAACCGGTGGCGGGGACGCCGGTAACACGCCCCCACACGTTCTGTATGCCGGACCTCAGTCGTCCTCGCCGCTGCCACCGGCCGCGGCCGTAAGGGCGGCCTCGATGGCGGACGGCGCGCACATGATGGAGGCGAAGCTGTTGCTGCCCATCATGGACAGGTCCGGGAAACTGATGGCGATGCGGAACTCGGCCGGCAGGGCATAGACCTTGCCCTTGTCGATGAGCATCTCGTAGGGCAGATGGCCGGTGGACTTCACCTTCTTGAAGTCGATGCGTTCCATGATGTAGGCATCGCCGGAGCACTCGGTGTCACTGTCGGGACCGGCCATGCTCACGCCGATGACGGCCTGCTGCTTGCCGGGGATGTCCACGCGATAGACCTTGCGCACGCCCCCTGCGCCCTTTGCGAGGTTGGCCTCCACGGCGCGCACGGCGGCATCGAAGCCGGGATACTCGGCCAGTTCCAGGCGATCGTCGAAATAGGGCATCAGCCACTTGTAGTGATACTCACGCAGGTCCTCGGCAGTGAGCCCCTCGTCGGGACCATACTCGCCCTGATCCCCCAGGGCCGCCGCCAGCGCCTTGCGTACATCGGCGAGATCGCCCTTCAGGCGATAGACATTGGCGGTATAAAGGGGATTGGTGTACGCCACCTGGATCTCGCCGTCGGCGTTGGTGATGGTCACGCGCTGCGTGGCGCCGAAGCCGCCGAAGGGCGTCTGCGCCGCGGTGTTCTTCAGGCTGTCGTTGGTGACCACGATGATGTGTGCCGTGGGATAGGGTTCCACCTCCCCCACCACCTGGAAACCGGCGGCAGTGAGCTTGCCTTTGACCGCGGCCACCGTGGCGGCCATGTCGCCACTGCCCCTGGAGGCCAGCACGTAGGGTTTGAGGGTCGCGGCCGCCTGGGCCGCCATGGAAAGCCCTGCCAGCAGGAACAGGCAGAGCGCAGATTTGATCAGTTTGTTCATAACCACCTCAACGGGATACGGGTTGGGCCGGCAAAAAATTATTATTGTATGTGCCGGGAAAACTGCCGGGGCAGACGCCCCGGCAGTCAACTGGCATTGCGCTGTTTGCTATGCCCGTGGGCTTAGAACTTCCAGGCCCAGCTGGCTTCCACTTCCCACTGGGTCATTTCCAGCGTGATGGTCTGCTGACCGGGAACTTCCATGCCGTTCGGGCCGGTCACGCTGGACTTGGGCGCATACATGGCGGCGAAGTTGAACTCGCTGTTCGGGCCTGTGTCCTTGGTGAAGCCGAAGGTGATGTGCTCTTCCATGACGCCCGGCGCCAGGATATTGAACAGGGTCTCCGACGGCGGGATGGGCTGGCTGCCGGTGGAGAAGCCCACGCGCCAGGTATAACCGCCGCTGCCGTCCCACTGGTAGCCGATCTTGTAGATGGTCATGTCTTCCCAGCCGAAACCGGCGCCGTTGTCGGTACCCAGCAGATTGCCGCCAACGGTCAGGTTGCTCAGCGGGTTCGCTATTGAAGCAATATCCGAGTAGTTGATCTGCTGGATGTCGAAGACCAGCTTGGAAGTGGGGGTGACGTCATAGGCCAGACCCAGGGTCCAGGTGGAGGGGATGTTGAAGTCACCCTGCTCGGCGAACAGACCGCGGTAGTTGTCGAACTCGGTCATCTGCATTTCGCTCTGGTAGGACGCCGCCAGGGTCAGTCCCGGAGCCACTTCCCCCTGCCAGCCCAGCTTGAAGCCGTAGCCGTAGGAGTCGTCCACGCCACGGTTGCTGAGATTCGCAGGATCTGAAGAAGAACCACCGAAAGCGGCCAGGCCCTTGGCCTCGAAGCGCTGGTAGGCGAGAACCACACTGGCACCCCAGGAAGAGGTGGCGTCGATCTTGGCCGAGTAGCTGACGTTGAAGAACAGCTGCTCCAGGTTGACGCCTGCAGGTCCCATACAGAATACGCCATTCTGTAACGTGCCACCGGGACAGAACGCATTGGAGAAACCGGGATAATCCGTATTCATGCCGCCATTACCGTAGACGGTCAGGCCAACGGAGCTGCTGGCATCCAGCATCCAGTTGCGCGCGAAGTGGGGAACGATGAAGTAGTCGGAATCGCTGTCCACCGAGACCGGGGCCAGGCCAAAGGTACCCGGATTACCGCTGGGGTTGCCAGTGACGGTATAACCACGCGGGGACGGGCTGAACAGGGCGGCGCCCACGTCCATGCGGTCGCCCACCCACACCATGCCGGCGGGGTTGGTGGCGGCGGCCATGGCGTCCTGGGGCAGGGCGACGCCGGCGCCGGCCAGGGCCTTGTTCTTGGTGCCGTAACCGTGGGCGAAATAACCGTTGGTGGCCATTGCGGAGCCCGGCGCCAGGATGGCGGCGACAATGGAGGCAATGGCAAGCTGCTTGACCTGCTGTTTCATAACTCTCTCCTCGACAAGTTCCGGTTTCGACAAACCGAAATATGATTGTTGTATTTTCGATACACTATGTTGCAAAAGTGATACATTGCAATAGTGCATGAAGCAGTGGAATACTGCTTCGCAGTGTGAACCGTGTCAAGAGCTTTTTCTTATTTTCTAACGCGGTGATGTACTGTTATACCGAGTCTAAATTATTCAGTACGTACTGATGCGGTAATGCCAGTCCCGTCACGGGTTCTGTTTCCCCAACGACGTTTTCACCGCCAAATCCCGCGCGATTGGGGCCAGTCGAACCCCTGCGCATCTTGTGCTTTAATGCGGGGAACAGGGATTTTTCAAACAATAGCTCAATAACGAGGGGAGACCATCATGCGACGTCACCTACGTGCATACCTGAAAAGCATTCTCGCCATTACCGCACTGTCCATTGCCGGCCAGGCGGCGCTGGCCTCGGGCTTCCGCGTGCCGGAAGTCTCCACCGCCGGCACCGGCCTGTCCAATGCCATCGTCGCCAATACCGACGAGCTGGGCGCGCTCACCTACAACCCGGCGGCCATGAGTTTCCACAAGGGCAACAATCTCGTCGGCGGCCTCGCCTTCCTGGCGCTGGACATGTCCGTGGTCCCCCAGGCAGGCACGCCCACCGACAGCAAGGTGAAGAGTTTCTTCACCATCCCCAATGTCTATTTCTCCGGCGACCTGCAGAACGGCTGGTGGTGGGGCCTCGGTATCAATGCGCCCTTTGGCCTGGAGACCAACTGGCCACAGGGCACTTTTACCAATGGCGGCAGCGCGGCGCCCACCCTGAGCCGTATCAAGATGGCGAATTTCAACCCCAATATCTCCACCATGATCGGCCCCAACACCAGTTTCGCTTTCGGCATCGACTTCTATGATGTGCGCGAGGTCGCGTTGGACGCCATTCAGGCACCGATCAGGGGTTCTGGTGACGGCATAGGCTTCAACGTCGCCATCATGCACAAGGCCGGACCCTGGACCTTCGGCGGTTCCTATCGTTCTTCCGTGAATGCCGACATCACCGGAGCCGTCTCCGCCGCGCCGGCCACGACCTCCCTGGAATTCCCATCCCTGTTACAGGTGGGCGCCAGCTACCAGGTGAGCCCTGCCATGACAGTCGAGTTCGACGTGGAGTTCACCGGCTGGAGCTCTTTCGATGTCATTACCATTTACGCTCCCGCTGCCGGAACACCCATCACCAGTACCAACAACTGGGAGGACACCACCACTTACCGCCTGGGCCTCACCTGGAAGATGAGCAACGACACGCGTCTGTGGTTCGGCTATTCACTGGACGAGACGCCCCAGCCCGACGCCTATTTCTCCGCCCGCGTGCCCGGTGCCGATCGCCAGCTGTTCTCCATCGGCATGGCCCGCAACATGGGCGGCTGGGAACTGGAGGCCTCGTACATGTTCGTCGATGTGGATACACGCACCTTCAATTCCTCGGTTGTTCCGACCACCGACCTGAACGGTACGCTGGCCTACAACGGCACCTACAGCTCGGACGTTTCCATCCTCAGCATTGGCCTGAGCAAGAAGTTCTAAGCGCCCGGATCAGGGCAGCGACACGGAAAACCCGGCCCCTGCGAAGGCGGCCGGGTTTTTCTTCAAGGAACTGTTTTTTAACCACGGAGAGCACAGAGTAAAGAACTACTAAACCACGGGGGACACGGGGCGCACGGGGAAAAGAAATATCGTCATTACGGGCGGAGCCATGCCTCGCACGGTGCAGACCCGGAATCCAGCAGTAAAAAATTCAGCACGCCAACCTGGATTCCCGCCTCCGCGGGAATGACGTAAACAAAATCTCCCAATGTTTGTTACGGGATCTCACGATTTTTTCGTGGTCGTCAACGAATCTCCCCGTGTCCCCCGTGCTCCCCGTGGTTCAAATTCCGTCAAGTTGTTCGCGCACCAGTTCGACATCATCCGCGTCCAGCGCGAAGGGGAAGGAACAGATGTCGCCCGGCGGGGAATCGCCGTAGGGCCGGTTGCAGGCGGAGATGTCCTCGGCCTCCTTGCCGGGGCAACCCGAGGTGCGAAACGGCAGGCCCGAGTCGATGACGGCTTCGAGTTGCGCGCGCGGCATGCCGAAGTCCGCCACCCTGCCCCGCCCGTCGAAGCTCATGGCGTCGAGGCGCACGCCGCGGTAGTCGATGAGGTAGCGCGCCAGTTGCACGCGCCGCCACTGGCCGCGATCCACCGGCGCCCAGTCTTCCATAAGCGAGCCCTGCTCGGGAAAGAAGGCAAACAGGTGGTTGTGCCCGCCCAGGTCACGGATCTGCTGGCAGACGCGCAGAAATTCCTCCTCCGTCTCGCCCATGCCGCAGATCAGGTGGGCGCCGAAACACTCGGCGCCGAAGATGGCCGCCGCCCAGTCGATCACCTGCCAGTACTTTTCCCAGCGGTGGGGGCTGGCGACGGTTTTACCGCGCGTGCGCTCGAAGATTTCGGGGGTGGCGGCGTCCAGCGCGACGGTGAAGATCTCCGCGCCCAGGTCCTTCATGCGCAACAGGTCGTCACGCGCCAGCGTGGTGGGATTGGAGAGAATGGACACCGGGATGTGCGGCAGTTCGCGCACCCATTTCTCCAGCAGCACGAAGGTGTCGGCATCGGAGGCGGGGTGGGTGATCTGCGAGATGCACATGCGCTGGAACTGGCCGCGGTCGTCGCCGTGCTTCACCCGCGCGATGATGTCGTCGAAACGCACCGTCGGCCAGTCCACGCGAATGAAGTTGCGATCCGCATAGTCGCGGTTCTCCTCGCGGTGGCGCGCCAGGCCGCAATAGGCACAGTTGGCGCGACAGCCCTGCGGGTAGGTCACCAGCAGGTTGAGACAATGGGTACAGGGGGTACGGTACATGCGCCCGGGAACGAGCCCGAGCGTAATGGCCGCGGCGGTGGACAGTTGCACGTACGCCGGCGAACGCATGACCGGCGTGGGCCGTGCCGTGTCAGGGCGGTACATACTCGTGACAGGTATTTCCATCGTCATGCTTGCCTGCTTGTCTGAAAACGTTTCTTACCGCAAAGGACGCAAAGAAACGCAAAGCTGAAAATCAAAATCTCCTACCTTGCGGAACTTTGCAAGCTTTGCGGTTTTGCTTTTCTTTCCCGGCAGAATTCCCCCGGATCCCGGTCTACGGCCTCCATCCAGGCTACACGGTTCCTGGATTCCGGGTCTGCGCCATGCGGTGCATGGCTTCGCCCGGAATAACGGCATTTTGCTATCTCCTGCTTTGCGTTACTTTGCGTCCTTTGCGGTTAAATGTTTTTCCTCGCACCTCGCACCTCGCTACTCGCCCCTGTTTTCATGCCGCGAAGTATTCCGGGAAGACGACCCAGCCGCGCCGCGCCGCGGCGTCATCGAAACGCCCCGCGCGCCAGGCGTCCAGCATTTCCGCGCGGCGCGCGCAGGCACGGCGCAGGGACGCGCCGAAGCAGGCCTCGATTTCTTCCGCGTAGTCGTCGAGGGCACGGGCCGCGCCCCCCAGATGGCGCACCGCGGCCTCGCCGGCCAGCCTGCCGGATTCCACCGCCGGGGCGATGCCGGCGCCGGTGACGGGATGGGCGAGCCCCGCGGCATCACCGGCAAACAGGATCCTGCCCGTCACCAGCGGCTCACGCAGGCCGCCCACGGGGATGGGACCGCCCGTGCGCGCAAGGATGTCCGCGCCCACCTCGCCCTCGGCGTGCAGCTGCGCGTGCAGGGACTCCAGCGCCGCCCTGAGATCCCCGCCCGCGGCCTTGTCCATGCCCACGCCGAGGTTGGCCTCGCCACCCTTCGGAAACAGCCAGGCATAGCCGCCGGGGAAGGCCGCGCTCAGCCACACGCGCGTCTCGCGCAGCGGCGCGCACAGGGAAACAAGGTACTGACGGGTATGGATCACGGGCTGCGGCGACAGGCCGGCAAGACGGGCCACCGCGCTGCCCGCGCCGTCGGCGGCGATGAGCACGCGAAACCCGGTACGGGTCTCGCCCGCCCGCCCCCGCAGGCGGACCCATCCCCGCCGGGGATCCAGCGCCACGCAGCGCGTGCCGGTGCACAGTTCCGCGCCCGCGGCCACCGCCGCGCCGGCGAGGGCCTGGTCGAAGCGGGCGCGATGGATCATGTGTCCCGGCGCGGCGATGTGTTCCAGCTGCCCCGAGGGCAGGAAGGTACCCAGGGTGGCGGTGGGCTGGACCCGCGCGGCCTCCACCGCGCCCTCGCGCAGGGCCGCCGGCACGAACTCGGCGCACTGCACGGGCAGACCCACCTCCCGGCGTGCTTCCACCAGGCTCACGCGCAGACCCGCGGCGGCCGCGACGCCCGCCGCCGCCGCCCCCGCGGGGCCGGCGCCCACCACCAGCACGTCGGTGTTCCGTTCAGTCGGCATGGGAGGCTTCCCCGCGCGAGGGGGCCGCGGGCGCCGGCGCATCAGCCACGGCATTCTCCACCGCCTTGGCGAAGTCGTCGGCGCCGAGGCCGATGCCGTGCGCGGCCTGCGCGGCGAAACAGCCCGCCAGGGTGGCGCGCAGATGGGCCAGCGGCGTATTGCGCAGGGCCGCTTCCATGTCCGCCACCAGGCGGCGCGGGCTGACGAAGAAGTCACCGTGGAACCACACCTGGCGCAACAGGCGCGCGGCGGGCTCGAAGACCACGTTGGCGTAGATGAGGCCCCCGTCGCAGCGGTGCATGCCCTGCAGGGTGGTCTGGGCGGGATAGACGCGCTCCGGCTGATACACCCACTCCCGCGTGTCCAGCTCCGCCAGCGCCGCGCGGTAGCGCCGCTGTTCGTAGTCGTTGAGTTGCGCGGGGGCCATGTCCACCCCGAAGGCCTCGGCGAAGGCGGTGGTCAGCGCCGCCTTGATGTCGTCCAGCGGCGGCAGGCTGCCCAGCAGCTCGCGCAGGTTGACCACGCGCTCGCGCGCCGAGGCGATGGCGCGACGGGTGAGTTTCTCCGCCGGGATGCGCAGCACGCGCAGCATCTTTTCCACGTCGAAGTCGATGAGCAGGGTCCCCTGGTACATGAGGGCGTCGCCGTCGAAGACGCCGCCGGTGCCGGAGATCTTGCGACCGTCCACCTCGATGTCGTTGCGCGGGCGAAAGCGCGCCGCCACGCCCAGCGCTCGCAGCCCCGCCGCGGCGGCGGTGCAGATGCGCGCGGCCACGGCCGCCATGTCCGCCGTGCCGAGGCCGTGGCGGTCGAGGAACAGCTCCCAGCCCAGTTGCGCCGGGTCGAAATAGATGGCCCCGCCGCCGGTGATGCGGCGTTGCACGGCGATGCCCTGTGCCGCGCAGTAGTCCAGGTGCAGTTCCCGCGCCACGTCCTGGTGGTAGCCCACCAGGGCCGCCGGCTCGAACTGCAGGAAGCGCAGGGTGTTGGGACTCTCACCCGCCTGGCGGGCCTCCAGCAGGGCGCGATCCAGCGCCATGTTCTCGGCCGCCGGACGCAGCCCGGTATCCACCACCCGCCAGGCGTCGCCGCTCATGGCCGGGCCGCCTTTGCGGGCGGGGCCACGCGCACCGATGCGGCGCGCGGCGGGTCAACCCGGCGGGCCAGGAGCGTGGCGAGATCCAGCACCTCCCCCGCGTCCGCCTCGGGCACGAGGGTGGAACAACAGGCCGGCACCACGCGCACCGGCCGCCCGGCGCGCGCCGCCAGTTCGACGATGCCCGCCGCGGGCTGGGCCAGGCCGTCGAAACCGGCCATCACGGCCAGGGCGTCGATGGCATGACGGGCGAGGCCCGGCGGCCGGGCGCAGCCCAGCAGCAGGGGAAGATCCGGCAGGCGGCGGCGCGCATGGCAGAAGAAGCGCCCGACGATGGCCGGATGGGGGATGCGGAAGGGCCGTCGAGGATGGGCGAAGAAGGGCATGGCCACCACCAGCACCAGGGCGTCGGGTCGCCAGCGCGCCACCATCTCCAGCGCCTGCCATTCGCCCAGCAGGTAACCGTAGTGCAGGCCGAGGACGATATGGGGCACCACGCGCAGGGGCGAGGCCACCAGCAGGGCCAGTGTTTCCTCGAAGTCGGCCACCTCGCGGCGCAGGTGATAGACCTGGCGCAGGGTGTCGCGGGCGCCGATGACGTCCAGCATGGCGATGTCGATACCCGCCTGCGTCATGCAGGCCACGCTGTCTTCGTCCATCAGCGCCGTGTGGCAGGCCATCCGCAGGTGGGGAAACTCGCGCCGGAGTTCGGCCAGCACGGGCCAGAAGGGCGCGTAGGGCACCTCGTTTTGCAGGCTGGAGCCGCCGGTGAGGAGAAAGCCCGTGGCGCCCTCCTCCACCAGTTGCCGCACCCGCTGGCGCAGGAGGGCCGGCGTGGTCACGGGGATCATGTTGGCCAGCACGCCCCCCTTGCAGTGATCGCATTGCAGGCGGCAGTCGGGGCCGGTGATGGACAGGGCCGGCCAGTGCGCGCGCGCCGCCGGCAGTTCCTCGCTCTCGTAGTGGCGGAAGTCGGGGGTATGGAAGCTCACCGGGCGACCGCGCACTGCGTCGAGCGGCAGACGCGGCGCGGCGCTCAGGTAGTCGGCCAGGTCCAGCTCGGCGAGGGTCTCCACCTCGCCGAGGAGACGGTCCCATTCCCGCGCCACGGCCGGGCCGGGATCCGGGCCGGGATCGGGGATGGAATTCGGCATGGAATGCGGCGCTGCCATCGCGGCGTGGCGCTAGCAGCCACCGAAACCGTCGGCGTCCATGCGCGCGGCGAAGGCATCCAGCGCGGCGGCGCCGGTGAGGAGACTGGCGCGGTCTTCCTCCCAGTTGCTCGGTTGCAGGCGCACCACCCAGCCCGCGCCGTAGGGATCGCGGTTGATGAGGCCCGGATCGGCGATGACCGCGTCGTTGACGGCGACGATCTCGCCGTTGACCGGCGCCTTCACCGGCCCCACCCACTTGCCCGACTCCACCGTGCCGCAGGACTTGTCCTGGCGGACGGTCTTGCCGATCCTGCGTGGCGTGAAAGAGACGATCTGGCCGGCGAGGGAACAGGCATAGGCGGTCATGCCCACATCGAGACTGCCGTCCTCGCGCCGGCGCGCCCAGACGTTGCCGTCGATGTGATAGTAGAGATCCTCGGGGAGTTCACACCCCTTTACCGTGCCCATTGCTCACCCCTGCATGCATAGACCCTGCGCCGTGGCATTATGCCACGCAATCGCGCCGCGTGGCGCACCCGGGGAAACAGGGAAGAAAACCGAACAGACGGGAAACCGGGAAGGAAGGAAAAAGGCCCGTCTCCGCGGAGACGGGCCCGGTCCTTTAAATGTACAGACAGATATCGGATTCGCCAGCGAATTCGAAGAAGGTCGCCGCGCCGCCAAACTCGATACCATCCAGAAAATCACTCTGGTTCATATCGAAGAGATCGACTGTCATCTGGCAGGCGATCATCTTGACGTCTCCGTCGATACACATCTCGCGAAGCTCTTCCAGACTGGCCACGCCCTTGGACTTCATCTTGGCCTTCATCATGGCCGTCATCATGGCTTCCATACCCGGGATCGCCGTACCAAGTACGGGGAACCACTTGTCCATGCCCATGGGCATCGGCATGCCGGGATTACCGAGCGGACTCACCTTGACGTTGATCTTCTTCTTCAGGAGCTGAAGACCGTAGAAGGTAAAGAAGATCTGGGTCTCATAACCCAGCGCTGCGGCAGTCGACGCAAGAATAAATGGAGGATATCCCCAATCGAGGGTTCCTTTGGTAGCAATAATCGCAAGTTTTTTCTCAGACATCGGTGTCCCCTTTCGTTGAGATTTCCCCACTTGCTAACTGGCAGACAAAACTACGTTGTTCTTGCAGACAAGCGCGCCGGCGTCGGTCATGACGCCGGCGCACCCGGAATCAGGCCTTCTTGATGAGAAACTCGAACTTGCCGCCTTCTTCCTTCGATTCCATCAGCTCGTTGCCGGTCTGCTTGGCAAAGGCATCGAAATCCTTAACCGAACCGGGATCCGTGGCGATGATGTGCAGCACCTGGCCCGACGACATGGAAGCCAGCGCCTTCTTCGCGCGCAGAATCGGCAGCGGACAGTTCAGTCCGGTTGCATCCAGTTCTTGATCGAAATTAGCCATTACGTTCTCCTGCTCTTGAATTTGAGAGTATCGAAACTCCGGGTTAAAAATTGCTCTCGTTGGCGTCACTGTCGACCGCGCGATGGCGACGGCCCAACAAAATATTAGTATTGAAACTAACTCTTATATGATATGTGGGCAACGAAGGCAAGCACTACAGGCCGCGCCGCGCCCACAATTCCTTATATAGCCGGTGGATTAAGCGCCGGAACCCTGCCGTTCAGGCCACCTGCAGGCCACTGGAGATCCACGCCTGGATCCCGCCGCGCAGGTTCAGGACGTTGTCCACGCCCTGCTGGTTGAGAAAGGCGCAGGCCTGGGCGGAGCGCGCGCCACTGTGGCAGTACAGCACCACCGGTCCCTCCGCGGGCAACTGGCTCATCTTCAGCGGAATGAGATGCAGGGGGACGTTGCTGGAGCCCGGGATGGCGCCCCGCGCCACCTCGGCGGGATTACGGACGTCCACCAGCTGAACGCGACCATTTTCTTCCATCAATTTCTGCAGGTCTGCAACCTCGATTTCCCTGACCGGATACATGGCGATAATTCCCCTTCCTCTAGTACGGTTTAATACCCTGCCGCCGACGCGACGGGGCGGGAGTATATTAATTGTTACTAATATATACAATCCCACCGGTCTCATTCCGGCCCCATTCCGACCCGGCGAAACCGATTGTCACCGGCCCTGACCCCCGGTTCGGCAGGGGGCGTTTGCAGTGGTAAGATTCCGGCGAGGCCCCGGCGCGGTCGCACGCCCGGCGTGGCGTGGGCGCCATGCCGGGGGAAACAGGACGCCAACAGGGAAAGCGGGCGCTCAGAACCATACATCGAGTCAGGAAATCCCGGTGCCCATGCTGTCACCCCCCACGCCCAGGCCACGCTGGCCGGCCATTCTTCTCGCGGCGCTGTTTTCGCTGGCCGCCCTTGCGCCCGCCGGCGCCGAGATCGCCCTGCCGGACATCGGCGACAGCGCCCTCGAAGCCCTCACCCCGGAACGCGAACACCAGATCGGCGCGGCCGTGGTGCGCAACCTGCGCCGCGCCAACGCCATCATCGACGACCTCATCGTCGCCGACTATCTCAACGATCTCGGCTACCGCCTGGTGGCGGCCGGCGACGGCACGCGCCCGGAGTTCCAGTTCCTGCTGATCAACGATCCGGAGATCAATGCCTTTGCCCTGCCCGGGGGCTTCGTGGGCGTGCACTACGGCCTCATCACCGAGGCGGAAAACGAGAGCGAGCTGGCCGCCGTGATGGCCCACGAAGTGGTGCATGTCACCCAGCGCCACCATGCCCGCGCCTACGAGGCCGGCGAGGACAACCTGCCCCTCACGGCGGCCATCATCGCCGCCATTCTGCTGGGTGGACAGGGCGACATCGCCCAGGCGGCGGCGGCCAGCCTCGCCGCCCAGAGCGCCCAGTCCCGCATCGATTTCATCCGCGCCAACGAGGA
>Ga0256830_1002518_pt1 | contig 12028 bp, 11 predicted proteins | sample 128326metaG_FD_190537 | JGI IMG/M metagenome (GOLD analysis project Ga0256830, IMG submission 190537) | Hydrothermal vent microbial communities from Lau Basin, Pacific Ocean - 128-326 | ecosystem: Environmental > Aquatic > Marine > Hydrothermal vents | place: Pacific Ocean: Lau Basin | collected...
CGGATCTGAGGAAGCTCGAAAGCCTCATCGATCTCGACGTCCCGGTCACCGTGTCAGTTCTGCCCCATCTCAGGCATTCGAGGGATGTGGCCGAGATGGCCCACGCAAGCGGGCTCGAGGTCATGCTGCACCTGCCGATGGAGCCTATAAACCCCACGGTCAACAACCCCGGAGACGGCGCCCTCTTTACCGGCATGCCAACCGATGAGATACGCAGCCTTCTCTTGGCTGACATAGAATCCATCCCCTACCTCAGCGGTGTCAACAATCACATGGGTTCCAGGTTCACAGAGGATGAAAGGGGTATGAGGGTTGTCTTCGAGGTCCTGAGCCAAAGGGGCTTTTTCTTCCTCGACAGCCGCACATCCCCGCGTTCCGTCGCCTTGAAGCTCGCACACGAGTTCGGGGTGAGATCGGCATCACGGAATGTTTTCCTTGACAACAAACGTGAAAAGGAGTATATAAGGGGACAGTTCGAGGAGCTTCTCAGGATCGCGAGAAAGAGGGGCAGGGCGATCGCTATAGGGCACCCGTACCCCGAGACCATAAGCGTTCTGAAGGAGGCTCTGGGCTCACTGGAGGATGAGGGGATAGAGGTTGTCAGCGTCTCCGAGCTCATGGAGTGACGCCTCAGAAAAGGCTTGACAGACTTTTTCTTACTTGATAGGATTTTCACAAAGGTGGGGACATATACAATGGCAGCAGGCGGTTATCAGGCCCTGGAAGGGCGGAGTAACCTTCCAAGGCCTTTTTTTATGCACTAATAATTTTGGTGTTAACAAAAGAAGGAGGATCTGACGAGATGGCGAAAGGCAAGGTAAAGTGGTTCAACGAAACAAAGGGTTTTGGTTTTATCCAGCAGGAGTCCGGCGAGGAGGTCTTTGTCCACTATACCGCGATAACCGGTGAAGGCTTCAAGACCCTCAAAGAGGGTGAAGAGGTTGAGTTCGATATAGTGCAGGGACCCAAAGGCCCTCAGGCCTCCAACGTGGTGAGGTCCTTATAGAACCTTTGTTGTTGAGCCGCGCCAGGGGCCGGCAGAGAGCCGGCGCTTTGCTACCGGGCATTAACGGAGCAGAAAAAAACCCTTTGCCGTGTTTCATGCGGGCAAGGGGTTTTTTTATGGGATCGTGTATGTGCCCGAGGGGTGCGAGACACGTTGCCCAGGTTGTTGTAATTGGTTTAAGATTTTGTTATGATTGGATATTCGTTGATCAATACGGCCGCGTATTTCGCCGGTTTCTTATGGAGGGAGTTTGAACTTAGAGCAGTATATAGAGGAGAAGGCCGGCCTGGTCAACAGCGCGCTTGACCGGCTTCTTCCGCGTGAAGAGGGATACCACAAGAACCTCCACAGCGCCGTACGTTACAGTGTCTTTGCCGGCGGCAAGAGGGTCCGTCCGGTTTTGGTCCTCGCCTCCTGCGAAGCAGCCGGGGGAAGGCCGGAGGATGCCTTGACAACGGCCTGTGCGTTCGAGTGCATACACACCTATTCCCTGATTCACGACGACCTGCCGGCGATGGACAACGATGACACCAGGAGGGGCAAGCCCACCTGCCACAAGGCCTTCGGCGAGGCAACCGCGATACTCGCCGGAGACGCCCTTCTCACGGTGGCCTTCAAGCTCATAGCGGATACCAAGGGGGTCGACTGCGAGAGGCTTCTGAGGGTCGTGGGCGAGCTCGCCCACGGTGCGGGATACGCCGGCATGATCGGCGGCCAGATGGTGGATATCGAATCCGAGGGCAGGGAAATCCCCTTTCCCGTGCTGGAGCACATCCACATACACAAGACCGGCGCGTTGATCCTGGCCGCGGTGAGGTGCGGCGGCATCATCGCCGGGGCCGACGAGCGCCGGATGAAGGCCCTCACGCAGTACGGCGAGGCCCTTGGGCTCGCCTTCCAGATAGCCGACGACATACTTGACATAGAGGGCACGGACGAGGAGCTGGGCAAGCCGGCCGGCTCCGACTTAAGGAGAAAGAAGGCGACCTATCCCGCGTTGATCGGGGTACAGGAGTCGAGGAGGCTCGCCTGTGAACTGGTGGAAAAGGGGCTCCGCAGCCTCGATCTCTTCGACGAGAAGGCGGACCCGTTGAGGGCGCTCGCCAGGTTCGTCGTCGACCGGAGGAGCTGAGCCCTCGACCCGCTACCCCTTGGCAAAGGACGAGACATGAAAAGGATGCTGGACAGGATAAGCGGTCCCGATGACCTTAAAGGACTCTCCCTCCGGGAGCTTCAACTGCTGGCCCCCGAGATAAGGGAGCTAATAGTGGATACCGTCTCGAAGACCGGCGGGCACATCGCCTCAAGCCTCGGTGCGGTGGAGATCGCCATTGCGCTGCATTACGTCTTTGATACGCCGCGGGACAAGCTCATCTGGGACGTGGGGCACCAGGCCTATGCCCACAAGATACTTACCGGCAGAAAGGGCAGGTTCCATACCCTGAGGCAGCTCGGCGGCATAAGCGGCTTTACAAAGCCCTCAGAGAGCCCTTACGATACGGTGGTGTCAGGGCATTCGTCCACATCCATATCGGCCGGCCTGGGCATGGCCGTGGCAAGGGACCTCAGGGGCGAGGACTACAAGGTCGTGTGCGTCATAGGTGACGGCTCCATGACCGCGGGTATCGCCTTCGAGGGGCTCAACCAGGCCGGACACCTCGACAAGGACATCATAGTGGTCCTCAACGACAACGAGATGAGCATATCAAGGAACGTGGGCGCGCTCTCCACGTTCCTGAGCCGCAAGATCACCGGCCGCTTCGCCACCAAGGTCAAAAACGAGATAGAGTCCTTTGTAGAGTCTATCCCGAGGATAGGCCGCGGGCTTGCGAGCATAGTGAAGAAGGCCGAGGACTCGCTGATAACCTTTCTCACGCCAGGGATGCTCTTCGAGGGGCTCGGTTTCCACTACATAGGCCCCATAGACGGACACGATATAGGCGAGCTCATAGATACACTTAAGGATGCGAGCCACCTCAAGGGCCCCGTGCTCATACACGCGCTCACGAAGAAAGGAAAGGGCTATCAGCCCGCCGAAAAAAGGCCGTCTTTGTTTCACGGCATAGGCCCGTTCGACGCGGCGACGGGAGAGCCGCACAGGTCATCGAAGCTCACCTACACGCAGGTCTTCAGCTCCTCGCTCATAGAGGTTGCCGAAGAGAACGAGAAGGTGGTGGCAATCACCGCCGCGATGCCAGAGGGCACAGGGCTTGTGAAGTTCGCTGCCCGGTACCCCGACAGGTTCTTTGACGTGGGTATCGCGGAGCAGCATGCGGTGACATTCGCCGCTGGCCTTGCAAGGAGCGGTTACATACCGGTTGCGGCCATCTACTCCACCTTCCTGCAGAGGGCGTACGACCAGCTCTTTCACGATGTATGCCTCGACGGGCTGCACGTGATCCTGGCCATCGACAGGGCCGGTATTGTGGGGGCAGACGGTCCCACACACCACGGACTCTTTGACATTTCGTATCTCAGGCACCTGCCAAACATGGTGGTCGCGGCTCCCAAGGACGGCGCGGAGTTGAGGAGCCTCCTGAGGTCTGCGGTCGGATACGAGGGGCCGGTGGCCATAAGGTATCCGAGGGGCGCATGCCCCGACTCCGCGATGCCGGAGGGTGGCGGGAGCATACCGTTGGGGCGCGCCGAGGTGCTCAAGTACGGCACCGACGTTACGTTGCTTGCCATCGGCAACATGGTGCACCCGGCCCTTGAGGCCTCGGAGAGGCTCATGAATCACGGCATAGATGCATGCGTGGTGAACGCGCGCTTCGTAAAGCCGCTCGACGGCACAACGATACTCGATCTGGCCGGACGGACGGGAAGGCTCGTCACACTTGAGGAGAATGCGCTGCAGGGCGGCTTCGGCAGCGCCGTGCTCGAGCTCCTCGAGGAGCACAACCTCAGGTGCGAGGTGAAGAGGATAGGTGTGCCCGACAGGTTCATCGGCCACGGCACGCAGGCCGAGCTCAGATCAGAGCTGGGCCTTGACTGCGAAGGTGTTGTAGAATCCGTAAGGCTCTTCCTCAGCGAGGGCGGCAAGCACACGAGCGCGGCGTCATGATGCCGCTACGTCGCCCTGCGGTCGGTCGATGAAGAAGTCGGGAAAGGTTCGCATAGACGTCCTCCTTGTCGAAAGGGGGTTTACAAGGAGCCGCCAGAGGGCGCAGGCCCTGATCATGGCCGGCAGGGTGACGGTGGGCGGCGTGGTGATAGACAAGGCCGGAACACCGGTTGATCCCGAAGGCGAGGTCGGCATAAAGGAAGAGCTTCCCTTCGTGTCCAGGGGAGGGCTCAAGTTGGAGGGGGCCCTGGACGGCTTCGGCATCGACGTGAAAGAGCTTACGGTCATGGACGTGGGTTCGTCCACCGGTGGGTTCACGGACTGCCTCCTAAAGAGGGGGGCCGCAAGGGTCTTTGCCGTGGACGTCGGCAGGGGGCTTATGGACTACGGGCTACGCAGTGACGAGAGGGTACACCTCCTCGAGGGAAGGAACATACGCCACCTCTCGGAAGAAGAGGTGGGAGAGAAGGTCGACCTTGCGGTCATAGACGTTTCGTTCATTTCCCTCATGAAGGTGATACCGAAGGTGAAGGAGTTCCTTAAGCCCAGAGGAAGGGTGCTTGCGCTCGTAAAGCCCCAGTTCGAGGTGGGCAGGAAAGAGGTGGGCAAAGGGGGGATAGTGAAGGATCCCGCAAAGCACCGTGCAGCCGTGGACGGTATCAAGGCCTTTTCCGAGGCCGAGGGTTTCAGGGTGCTCGGCGAGACAGAGTCACCCATAAGGGGGGCAAAGGGCAACAGGGAGTTCTGGCTTTACCTCTGCCTTGAAGGATGATATTTTTTGGGAGCCTCTGAAAGGCTCCGGATTTGTTGCGGTGTGGCGAAGGATCACCTTTTTATGAACTCTGGCGGTCGGAGACTGTGTCGCAGCTCCGTCCGGGATTCCGGATCACCGGGTATTCAACGTACCATCGCAATGACATCGAAGGAGCGATTTTTCGGAAATTCCTCAGACAAGAAAGGAGAGTCGACGGAGATGTTCGAGATAACGGAGAAAAGGGAGCTTGCCCACCTTGTGAAGCTCCTAAAGATCAGGGCGCCCCGGATCGCGAAGAAACGGAAGGCCGGACAGTTTGTGGTCCTCAGACTCAACGAGCACGGTGAAAGGATCCCCCTGACCATAGCCGACTCGGACGCGGAGGAGGGCACGATCACCATAATCGTGCAGGAGGTCGGTAAAACTACCGCCATGCTCTCGAGCAAGCGCAAGGGGGATACCATACTCGATGTGGTCGGTCCTCTCGGTAAACCCACGCACATCGAGAACTACGGCACGGCCGTGTGCGTCGGCGGAGGCATAGGCACCGCCGTAACGTACCCCATAGGCAGGGCCCTCAAGGAGGCCGGCTGCAGGGTCGTCTCCATCATAGGTTCGAGGACCAAGGACCTACTCATACTCGAGGACGAGATGCGTTCGGTGAGCGACGAGTTCTTCGTGACAACGGACGACGGAAGCTACGGGCACCACGGTTTTGTGACCAACGTGCTAGATGCGCTCATAAAGGAAGGTATGAAGATCGACATCGTTCTCGCCGTGGGGCCGGTGCCCATGATGAGGGCCGTAAGCGAGGTCACAAGGCCGCACGGCATACACACCATGGTGAGCCTCAACCCCATAATGGTGGACGGCACCGGGATGTGCGGTGCGTGCAGGGTTACGATAGGAGGGCAGACGCGCTTTGTCTGCGTCGACGGACCGGAGTTCGACGGCCACGAGGTCGACTTCGATGAGCTTATTCGCCGCAACCGCAGCTACCTCAAGGAGGAGAGGATGGCCATGGAGGAGTTTGCATACCATGAAGGCCCGAGATGCTACGAGAAGAGAGGAGGAGCGTAGTCCATGGACCCCAAGGAGATAAAGGAGCGGATGAAGATCCCCAGGCAGCCCATGTCCGAGCAGGACCCCGCCGAGAGGGTCAAGAACTTCTACGAGGTCCCTTACGGTTACACCCCCGAGCAGGCCATGGAGGAGGCCAAAAGGTGCATACAGTGCAAGAAGCCCATTTGCGTGGGCGGCTGCCCGGTCAACATAGACATACCGTGGTTCATAAGGCTCATTTCAGAGGGCAAGTTCGTCGAGGCCGCAAGAAAGCTCAAGGAGACGAACGCGCTGCCAGCGGTCTGCGGCCGCGTATGCCCGCAGGAGGACCAGTGTGAGAAGGTGTGTGTGATAGGCAAGAAGGCCGAGCCGGTCTCCATAGGCAGGCTCGAGAGGTTCGCCGCTGACTTCGAACGCGAGCACGGCGAGGTGGCCATACCCGACATACCGAACTGGACCGGAAAGAAGGTCGCCGTCATAGGGGGAGGGCCTGCGGGTCTTACTGTGGCAGGAGACCTCGTCAAGAAGGGACACAAGGTGACGGTCTTCGAGGCGCTCCACATGCCGGGGGGCGTGCTTGTCTACGGGATACCCGAGTTCAGGCTTCCGAAGAAGATCGTGGCCGCTGAGGTGGATTACCTGAAGCGCATGGGTGTAGAGATAGAGTGTAACGCGGTCATAGGCAAGCTCGAGACCATAGACGAGCTCCTTTCAAACGGCTATGACGCGGTCTTCATAGGCACAGGCGCCGGGCTTCCATACTTCATGAACATACCCGGTGAGAACCTCGTGGGCGTCTACTCGGCCAACGAGTACCTCACGAGGGTGAACCTCATGAAGGCCTACCAGTTCCCCCAGTACGACACCCCGGTCATAAGGGGCAGGAGGGTGGTGGTAGTAGGGGGCGGAAATACCGCCATGGATGCCGCAAGGACCGCACTCAGGCTCTGTCCGGAGGAGGTGACCATCGTCTACAGGCGTTCAAGGGAGGAGATGCCGGCCAGGATCGAGGAGATACACCACGGCGAGGAGGAGGGGCTCAAGTTCCAGCTCCTCACGAATCCGGTGCGCTTTATAGGGGACGACGAGGGGAGGCTCAAGGCCGTTGAGTGCATAAGGATGGAGCTCGGCGAGCCGGATGAGTCTGGAAGGAGGAGGCCCGTTCCGGTAAAGGGCTCGGAGTTCACCATTGATTGCGACGTGGCCATAATATCCATAGGAAACGGGGCCAATCCGCTCATACCGCAGACCACGCCGGAGCTCAGGCTCAACAAGTGGGGCAACATCATAGTGGACCCAGACACGGGCAGGACCAGCAAGAAAGGGGTCTTCTCTGGCGGAGACATCGTAAGGGGCGGGGCCACGGTAATACTTGCGATGGGAGACGGCAGAAGGGCCGCGAACTCCATACATGAATACCTTACGACGGGCGAGTGGTAGGGGCAGCCCCTTACATGACTTCTCGTGTAAGGTCTTTGTGACCATGACTTGAGCGTTGAGAGGTAGTCCTTATGTCGGCTAAGAAAAAGATCCTTTTCCTCTGTGTGGGAAACTCCTGCCGCAGCCAGATGGCCGAGGGCTTCGCCAAGGTCTACGGCAGGGGCAGGGTGGAGGTGAGGAGCGCCGGCACCGCGGCATCGGGCATCGTGAACAGGCAGGCCGTGGAGGCCATGAAGGAAAAGGGGATCGACATAAGCTCGCAGACCTCGGACCAGCTTACGGACGAGATGCTCGAGTGGGCTGATGTGGTGGTCACGATGGGCTGCTGCAGCGCCGACGAGCTGTGTCCGGTGGACTTCAAGGGCAGGAAGTACGACTGGCCTGTGGATGACCCGCTCGGAAGGCCGTGGGAGGTGATGCAGCGGGTGAGAGACGACATAGAGGCGAGGGTAAAGGCACTTTTAGAGGAGCTTTGAAGTGGGAGGGCTTAAGCCTGGAATTCTTGTGGTCGATGACGAGGCGGATATCCTGAACCTTCTCAGCTATAACCTCGAGAAGGCAGGGTTCAGCGTGCTGCGGGCAAAGGATGGACCCGAGGCCATCGCGATCGCGAGGAAGAAGAACCCTGCCCTCGTGGTACTAGACATCATGCTTCCAAACATGGACGGCACCGAGGTCCTCAAGAGGCTCAAACACGACGATTCCACGGCCGACATACCGGTCATAATGCTCACGGCCAAGGGCGAGGAGGTCGACAAGATCGTGGGCTTCGAGCTCGGGGCCGAGGACTACATAACAAAACCCTTCAGCCCCAGGGAGCTCGTCCTGAGGGTAAAGGCCCTCCTGAAGAGAAGGGCAGAAACGGGCCGGTCCGCCGGGTCAAGGCTCTCATTCAAGGATCTGACGCTGGACCTTTCGAGGCACAAGGTCACCGTAAAGGGCAGGGAGGTTGAGCTCACGAATACGGAGTTCAAGCTCCTCGAGGCCATCTTCCGGGCAAAGGGCAGGGTGCTCTCAAGGGACGTGCTCCTCGACATCGTCTGGGGTGGAGGCTACTACGTAACCCCGAGGACCGTGGATACTCACATAAGGCGGCTGAGGATGAAGCTCAAGGGCGCCGGAAGGTATATAGAGACCGTAAGGGGCGTGGGATACAGGTTTACGGAGGGATGATGCACGAAGGTTCCCTGCTCGGAGCCATAGCGCGCGAGATGCCAACCGGCGTGGTGGTCCTGGACAGCGATGGAAGGATCCTCTATGCAAACCCGTCGTTCCTGAAGTCCTTCTTCGAGAACGGCGACGTCGAGGAGGTCGTGGGGAGGGACCTGGGTACCCTCATAAGCGACGCCGCCCTCTTGAGCGCCGTCGACGGCTTTCTGAAAGGCAACGGCGGTGACAGGCCGTCCGCTGGCGAGATCGAGGTCAACGAAAAGAACAGGTGTTTCAAGATACGCATGGTGCCGGCGGAGGATGGGGACTGTTTCGCGCTTATGCTATTTCTGCAGGACATAACAGAGGAAAAGATGGTCGAGGCGATAAAGAAGGACTTCGTGGCCAATGTCTCGCACGAGCTCAGGACCCCGCTTGCGAGCATAAAGGGATACTCCGAGACCTTGCTCGACGGGGGCATGGATGACAAGGACACGCTCAGGGACTTCCTGAAGGTCATAGACAAGCACGCCACCCGCATGTCCCGTCTCATAGAGGACCTCCTGGTGCTCTCGAGGCTCGAATCCAACCAGATGCCGATGGTATCAGAGCCCATCGACATCTCGGAGGTTGTGCGTTCGATCACAGACGGCTTCCGCAAGCAGGCCAGGGACAGGGGCATAGAGCTTTCGATGCGGATAGAGGACGACGTGTCGGGTGTGCTCGCCGACAGGGTGAGGATAGAGCAGGTGATGGTGAACCTCCTGGACAACGCGATAAAGTACACGCCGTCCGGCGGCAAGGTTGACGTCATTGTCACGGCCGACGACGGCTGCGTCAGGGTCGACGTGAAGGACACGGGCATAGGTATCCCGGCCCCTGACATCCCTAGGATATTCGAACGCTTCTATCGCGTGGACAAGGCACGTAGCAGGGACCTCGGAGGCACCGGGCTGGGGCTTGCGATAGTAAAACATATCATACAGGGGCTTAACGGCAAGGTATGGGTGGAAAGCTCGCTTTCGGAGGGCTCGACATTCAGCTTCACCCTGAAATCGGCGGCAGAGCGTGTTTAGATGGTATCCCGTGAGTCATGCTATCTCCGGCATATCCCAGAGCCCTTCCCGCACCGGTAAGTCTTCATCTGCACCGGTAGTATTCCGATGCCCATAATAGAGGTAAGAGACCTTGTAAAGAGCTACAACGGCCTGGAGGCGGTCAGGGGCGTCTCTTTTGAGATAGAGGAGGGCGAGACCTTCGGTTTCCTCGGCCCGAACGGGGCCGGAAAGACTACCACCATAAGCATCCTCTGCACCCTCCTCTCTCCGACCTCCGGCACGGCCGTTGTCAACGGTTACGACTGCATGAAGGATCCCAAGGGGGTGCGTTCCTCTATAGGCCTTGTCTTCCAGGAGGTTACCCTCGACAACGAGCTCACCGCTTATGAAAACCTCAAGTTTCACTGCTACCTCTACAATATGCAGAGGAGCGTGGCCGAAAAGAGGATCGACGAGATGCTCGAGGTGGTAGGCCTCGGGCCGAGGAGGAACGACTTTGTCAAGGGCTTTTCGGGCGGCATGAAGCGGAGGCTCGAGATAGCAAGGGGGTTGCTCCACAGGCCCAAGGTCCTCTTCCTCGACGAGCCCACGCTCGGGCTCGACCCCCAGACGCGAAGCCACGTGTGGCACTTCATAGAGGAGCTCAAGAAGAGGGAGGGCAGCACGGTCTTCATGACCACCCATTACATGGACGAGGCCGAGATATGCGACCGTATAGCCATCATTGACAGGGGCAGGATCATAGACTGCCGAAGCCCCGAGGAGCTGAAGAGCTCGCTCAGGGGGGATACGGTATACCTCGAGACCGACGATGATCAGGCGGCGCTCAAAGAGCTCTCGGAGAAGCTCGGGCTTGAGGCCCGCAGGATCGAGGGCGGCGGGCTTGCGCTCATCGTGGAAAGCGGGGAGAAGGTGATACCGAGGATATTCAGCGGGCTTTCAACCGGCGTCAGGTCCGTCAACCTGAAGAGGCCGTCACTTGATGATGTCTTTCTGCACCTTACCGGCAGGGAGATACGCGACGTTGAGGGCAGTGGTACGGACAGGCCGGTCCGGGGGTTCAGGAGATGATCTCCTTCAGGGCGGTCTACGTGATAGTGCTGAGGGAGTTCAAGCGCTTCTTCCGGCAGAGGGGAAGGCTCCTTACCACAATAGCAAGGCCGCTACTGTGGCTCTTCATCGTCGGATCAGGGCTCACGAAGATCGTGGAGCCGGGCTCAAAGGGGAGCTACATGCAGTTCCTCCTGCCCGGTGTCGTCGGCATGACCATCCTTTTCAGCTCCATATTCTCCACGATCTCGGTCGTGTGGGACCGCGAGTTCGGATTCCTCAGGGAGATGCTCGTTGCCCCGGTGTCGAGGGTGACCATAGTTATAGGAAAGCTCCTGAGCGGAACGAGCCTTTCCATCTTCCAGGGGATGGCCCTCCTTGTGGTGGCTCCCCTCGTAGGGCTCAGCGTAGGGGCGGTAAAGTTGGTCGTAATGTTCTTCCTGATAGCGCTCGTTTCATTCTCGCTCACGGCCTTCGGGCTCTTCATAGCCGCGCGTCTCACCTCCCTTGAAGGCTTCAACGTGATAATGAACTTCATAGTGCTGCCCATGTTCTTCTTAAGCGGCGCGCTCTATCCGGTGGAGGCGCTGCCCGGACCGCTTCGCTGGCTCACGTACATAAACCCGTTGAGCTACGGAGTGGATTCCTTCAAGCACGTGCTCCTTCCGGAAGGTGCGAGGCTCGGAGCGGAATTTTCCATGACGCTGGATGTAGCCGTGGTCTGCGCCTTTGCCGTGGTTATGACGCTCCTTTCGGCGTGGGCCTTTGAGAGGAGGTAGGCTTGGCCAAGCTCTACGTCGTTGCAACCCCCATCGGGAACCTGGAGGATATAACCCTGAGGGCGTTGAAGGTGCTCGGGGATGTGGGCCTCATAGCCGCGGAGGACACCAGGCATACGAGGAAGCTCCTTTCGCACTACGGCATATCGACCCGGACCACGAGCTACCACGAGCACAACGAGAGGGAGAAGGCGCCGCGGCTCATAGAGAGGATAAAGCAGGGCACAGACGTTGCGCTCGTTACGGACGCCGGCACACCGGGGATATCGGACCCCGGCTACAGGCTTGTACGCCTTGCGCACGAAGAGTCCGTGGAGGTGGAGTCCGTACCGGGTCCCTCGGCCCTCACAGCGGTCCTCGCCGTCGCTGGTATTCCTTCCGACGAGTTCACCTTCAAGGGCTTCGTACCCTCCACGCCGTCGCGGAGGAGGGCGTTTTTAGCGGCGCTCAAGGGGTGTGCCACAACCTACATCATGTATGAGTCCCCGAGGAGGCTCAAGGGAACGCTCGGCGACATACTGGAGATACTCGGCGATGTCGAGATCGTCATCGCGCGCGAGATGACCAAGCTCCACGAGGAGATACTGAGAGGCAGGACCTCGGGTGTTGCGGAGCGCCTCGCGAAGAGGGAGGTCAAGGGCGAGATAACCATTGTTCTGAGGACCG
>Ga0256830_1002519_pt1 | contig 12028 bp, 8 predicted proteins | sample 128326metaG_FD_190537 | JGI IMG/M metagenome (GOLD analysis project Ga0256830, IMG submission 190537) | Hydrothermal vent microbial communities from Lau Basin, Pacific Ocean - 128-326 | ecosystem: Environmental > Aquatic > Marine > Hydrothermal vents | place: Pacific Ocean: Lau Basin | collected...
CTCAGGCGAGTGCGAGACAAGGCGGAAATGGGCGAAAAAGCGCAGTTTACAAGCAGTAAATGAGCATTTTGAGCCCATTTCCAACGCCGTATCGCGCCGCATGAGTAGAATTTCAACAGCCTGTTAACACGGCATACTTGGTTGCCGGGTTAATAATCGACAACAACGCGGGTCAATGGACAGGACCGTGACAAACCCAAACCCCTACTACGGTGTACGCCGACTCGGGCCCTATCTCGGCGTCATCCAGGTCATCGACGTGGGCGATGCCTGTGCCTACTCGGTCAACGGCCGCTGCTGGCGCATCCGCCAGCAGACCGCCGCCGGCCGCTTCCGCTGGGGCGCCACCCTGATCAGCGACGAAACGCTCGACCAGGCCACTCTGGTTGGCGCCGACGACCTGGTCGAGGCCCTGCGCCGCAAGCCGCCCGTACCCTTCCCGGTGCGCGACCGCTTCGAACTGTGGCTGCTGAACAAGAAAACCCGCAAGCCGCTGGCCCTGCTCAAGACCCGCTACAAGGCCATCGACATGGAACAGGTGACCGACCCTCACTGGCGCCCCTTCACCCTCACCGACACCGCTTTCATATCCCCGACCCTGGAGCGGGTCGAGGCCGGCAAGATCCAGCGCGGCTGGAAAGTGCCCCACCGGGACCAGCTTGAGCGCATGATCAACGACGCCTCGCGCCCGCTCCCTGTCGCCCAGTGGATCATCCGCCAGCCTGACGGCAGCGGCATCGGCCAGGGCGGCCTGCGCGTCGAGCCCGACGATATCGACAGAACCTTCGAAGCCGACGATTTCCCCGAACTGCTCATCAGCCAGGACTGGGAAGACGAAACAGCCAGGGGCCTGGTGAACGACTACCACGAGTGGAACGCAGCCATGCTGCTGGCGCACCAGAACCTGAGCCATGAAACCCGCCGCCGGCTGGAGAAGGCCGCCTGCAGACGACCGCAGACCCTGCTTGTCAGCTACCCACTGATCCCCGAAATCATCGATCAGGACGCCATCGACGTTGCGCTGGTGAGCGCGAAACTGATGAACGCAGGCTGAAGACCTGGTGCCGGGCGGAGTTGTTGCATTACCGGGCCAGGCCTGCCTCCTTGGTGGCCGATCCGGTTTTTCAGGGTCCGTCCGATATCAGTCCATCGTCCTGGAAAAACGGCCGCAGTGCCTGATAGTCCTCTGCGCGAATACTGTTGATGACGTCCTGCACATGGGGCGCAGGGAGGCCCAGCGTGAGCAGCAGCTGGGCGCCGAACATCAAGCTGGCTTCCAGGCCTTCCGGGAACACCCGGGCGCCGGCTTCGAACAGGGCATTCTCGTCGTCGCCCTGCACGCTGCGCACCAGCACCGGCAGGTCCGGGCGCAGGTGCCGCACCTGATGGATGATGCGCAGCGCGAGTTTGGGCGCATCGAAACTCACCACCACTGCCGATGCACGCGCCAGCCCGGCTGCCTGCAGCAGCGCCGTGCGGCTGGCATCACCAAAGCTGACGTTCATGCCCAGCGCGCGTGCCTGGCGCACCCGCTCGTGGTCGAGTTCCAGCGCCATCCAGTCGATGCCCTCGCGGTCGAGCACGCGCGCCAGCCGCTCGCCTACGCGGCCGAAGCCGCAGATGATCACGTGGCCGCCGATGTCGCCCGCGTGCGCCGCCACCAGATCCGCCTGGTCGTCCTGCAGTTCGGGCTGGGTCGGGCGCAGGAAACGTGCAGCAATCGCTGCGTTGAAGCGTACCAGCAGGGGCGCCACGGCCATGCTGGCGATCAGCGCCGTCAGCAGCGGCTGGGCGTTGCTTTGGGGCAGCAATTGCAAGCCGGTTGCCATGGACAGCAGCAGCAGGCCGAACTCGCCACCCTGTGCCAGGGATACGCCACTGCGCAGCGCGGCCTCCGGACGACCGCCGACAAGCCGTGCCACCACCGTATTGAGGACCGTCTTGCCGACGATCAGCGCCGGTATCAGCCAGGCCAGTGTCCAGGCATGCCGGGGTAGGGAGGCGAAGTCCAGCTGCATACCAATGGTGACGAAGAACAGCCCCAGCAGCAGGTCCTTGAAAGGCAGTATGTCGGTCTCGACCTGGTGGCGGAACTCGGTTTCGCCCACCACCATGCCGGCCATGAAGGCGCCCAGCGCCGGCGACAGGCCCATGCTTTCCGACAGCCAGGCCGCCGACAGCGCCACCAGCAGGGTGGACAACATGAACAGTTCCAGTGAGTGGGCCGCCGATAGGACGCGCAGCACCGGCTTCAGCAGCCAGCGGCCGGCCGCCACCAGCAGCAGGAACACCAGCGCCGCACGCGCCAGCGGCTGTGCCAGCACCTCGACGAGCGCGGCATGCTCGCCGGCCAGCGCCGGCAGGATCACCAGGAAGGGAATGGCCGCCAGGTCCTGGAACAGCAGAATGCCGACGGCGATACGGCCATGCGGCGCATCCAGTTCCATCTGTTCGTCGAGCTGCTTGAGCACGATCGCCGTCGAAGACATGGCAAAGGCACCGCCGGTGACAAAGGCGGCCGCGGGCGGCAGTCCCAGCAGCCATGCGGCCAGCCCGAACAGCAGCGTGCCCAGCGCCACCTGCAGACCGCCGGCGCCCACTACCAGACGCTTCTGCGCCAGCAGCCGTGGCAGCGAAAACTCGAGACCGATGGTGAACATCAGGAACACCACCCCGAACTCGGCCAGCAGGCGCGTCTCGTCGGAGTCCGGCAGCCAGCCCAGCGCGTGCGGGCCCAGCACGGCACCCACCGTCAGGTAGCCCAGGATGGGCGACAGATGCAACTGGCGGAACAGTGCCACCGTCAGGGTGCCTGCCGCCAGCAGCATCAGCACGGTTTCCAGAAACGAGTGCGCCATGGTTTGCCGGGCTTCAGCGGGCGCTCAGTACCACAGGCCGGACAGGCGGTGACGACGTGGTGTGCTGGTGATCATTGGCTGACGGGTCATGAAGGCGTCGTGCAGCGGCTGCACGGCCACCGCTGCAGGCTGACCGCCCGTCTGCAGTTCCAGCAGCCGGCGCACCCGTTCATCGGTCGGCGGGTGGGTGCGCAGCAGTGAGGGTTCCGGGTTGGCGCGGCCCGGCGCCAGCACCCGTTCCAGCCAGCCGCCCTGCGCGCGTTCGAGTTTCTGCAGCGCCATGGCCAGGCCCTGCGGGTCGCCGGTCAGGCGCGCGGCCTCGAGGTCGGCGTCGAATTCGCGGGTGCGCGACAACGCCAGCTGCAGCAGCGCCGATATCTGCGGCGCGAACACCAACAGCAGCAGGCCGCTCCAGGAGATGGCCACGCCCGACATCAGCAGCAGGGGCAGGTTGACCAGAATCAGGAACTGGCCGAACCAGGACAACATCCGGGTCAGACGGCTGACGGTGTCCGAGAGGCCCATGACCCACATGTCGTTGTTGTGCACATGGCTGATCTCGTGCGCCAGTACGCCGCGCAGTTCGCGCGGCGTCAGGTGGCGCACCAGGCCGTCGGTGACGGCGATGGCCGCCATGTCGCGGTGCCCCACGGCGAAGGCATTGAGCATGGCGCTGGGCACGTAATAGAGGCGCGGCACCGACGGCAGTCCGGCGCCCCGCGCCAGCTCCTCGACCAGGCCGATCAGGCCGGGCGCCGCATGCCGGTCGAGCGGCCGTGCCCCGTACAGGCGCAGGATCATGGCGGGTGACACGCGTGGCGCCAGCCCCATGAACAGCGCCACCCAGCCAAATACCCACAGGGTGACGCCCTCACCGAACAGCAGGCGCGCGGACAACGCCAGCACCAGCGCCATGCCACCGATCAGCAGCAGGGTCTGGGCGACATTGAGCAGTTTGTGGCGGGCCAGGGTGTCGTTGTCCATCGGGTTTTACGGGCATGTAAAAGCGGGGCAGACAACCCCCGAGGCCTAACTATGGGGCCGGCCCGCAGAAACCTCAACCGGACCGGCCGCACGTGCCGGCGCCTGCCCGCGCATTGAGATAGGCGCGCTCGGAGATGTCCTGCCACTCCACGACCTGGGCGCGGAACGTCTGGAAGGAGTCGAACACCTTGCGCGCGCCTGGATCCTTGTCGGCCACCTCGGCCACCACTTCGTCGGACAAGGCACGCAGGCGGTCCAACACTTCGTCGGGCAGGCGGCGCACCTCGACGCCGTGCTCCTGCCTGAGCGTGTGCAGCGCCTGGTTGTTGCGCGCGACGTATTCCAGCAGCATGTCCTGGTTGGCCACCCGCGCGGCGTTGCGCACGATGACCTGCAAGTCCTGCGGCAGTGCATCGAAGGCCTGCTTGTTGACCATGCATTCCAGCGTGGTGCCCGGTTCGTGCCAGCCTGGGTAATAGTAATACCTGGCCGCCTTGTACAGCCCGAAGGCCAGATCGTTGTAGGGGCCGACCCACTCGGTGGCATCGATGGCGCCGGACTGCAGGGAGGTGAACAACTCGCTGCCCGGCAGGCTCACCGGCGTGCCGCCGGCGCGCGCCAGCACCTCGCCGCCGAGACCGGGAATACGCATCTTCAGGCCCTTGAGATCGTCGAGCGAATTGATCTCGCGGTTGAACCAGCCCGCCATCTGCACGCCGGTGTTGCCGGCCGCCATGGGCACCAGGCCGAAGCGCGCATAGGCTTCCTCCCACAGCGCCATGCCGCCACCGTGATACAGCCAGGCGTTCATCTCCTGCGCCGTCAGCCCGAACGGCACGGCGGAAAAGAACTGCAATGCTTCGCTCTTGCCCTTCCAGTAATAGGCGGAGCCGTGACCGAGCTGGGCGGTACCACGCGCTACGGTATCAAACACCTCGAAGGCCGGCACCAGTTCCTTGGCCCCGTAGACCTTGACCTGTATGCGGCCGCCGCTCATCTGTCCGATCAGCTCGGCGAGGAAGTTGGCGCCTGTGCCCAGCCCCGGAAAATTCTTGGGCCAGGTGGTGACCATCTTCCAGTGGATGGTCTCGGCCTGCTTCACCACGGCCGGCGCCTGGCTGCCCGTCTGCGCCCGGTCCTCGCCCTTGCAGCCGGCCGCCAGCGCCGCGCCCGCGGCCAGCGCGCCGCCGCCGAGCCGGCGGATGAACGTGCGTCGTTTCATGTGCTGTCCCCTGTTGTTGTGGTGCGCGCCGTATTTTATAGGTGAGTGGGCATATAAAATAATTCTTGCAAATTACGTCTGTTATGCCATTATGTTGCCGGAGTTATTCAAAAAGCCGTCTAGTGCCATGCAATATAAAGGATTTTGCTGGCAGAAAAATATAGAATCATGGCTGAAATAACGGCCCGCAGACAAGGCCGAAGCCCCGAGGGAAAACATGCTGGACGCACCGGAGCGCATTGGCGCCCGTTTTTCGATACTGTTGTTTTTCGGTTTCCTCCTGACACCGGTGGCTGGTTTCGGCACGGCTGTCTTCCTCGATATCCTGTCGGTCGACCAGCTTCTGGGCGTGCTGGCGCAGGGCGTGGTGCCCGGCTTCAGCCTGGTCATGGTGTTCTGGGCGCTGTTCCATTTCCAGCGCCTGGTGACGCCGCTGGTTGCCTGGGCCATCCAGCACCCGCAGGAAGACATCGCGCCCGATCACCTGCAGCACGGCCTGCAGCATTTCAGCCGTGATTTCTGGGGTCTGCTGGCACTGTACGCGCTGATCAGCCCGGTACTGCTGTTCTGGGTACTGGACGGCGGCGTCGACGGCGACAACCTGTCCCGCTTTATCCATGCCCTGCTGCTGCAATGTGCCTCGGCGGTGCTGGTCGGCATGCCGGCCTACCTGTTCGGCGTACACCAGCTGGGCAAACTGGCCGGCCACCTGAGCCTGGAATGCATCCACCTGAGCCTCAAATGGCGCACCCTGCTGCTGGTCGGCCTGGTGCCGCTGCTGTCCTACTCGCTGCTGGCCGACTATCACTGGCAGCAGAGCGGCGAGCTGTCCCGCGGCTACCTGGTCACCTGGCTCGTGCTGGGACTGATTACCGCCACCATCAGCCTGTTGTCGGTGCGCAGCCTCAACCAGGCCATGCGGCCCTTTCAGGAACTGTTCAGTCGCAGCGGCGCCTCGACCCACACTGACCTGTCGCAGCTGCGGCCCGCCTCCATCGACGAGATCGGCCACCTGACGCAGACCCTGGGCAAGGTGTTCCGCCGCCTGGACGAGCAGGAGACGCACATGCGCGCCATCGTCGATACGGCGGCGGAAGGCATCATCGTGGTCGACGAGCAGGGCCTGATCGACACCTTCAACCCGGCTGCCGAACGGCTGTTCGGCTACCTGGCGCAGGAACTTCGCGGCCAGCACCTGTCGATGCTGTTGCCGGATGAATTCCGGGTACGCCAGACCATCGACCCCCACACCGACGAACGCGAAGTGGAAGGCCGGCACCGCAACGGCGAGCGCATCCACATGTCGCTGCGGATTTCCGACATGGAAATCAGCAACCGGCGCATGTTTACCTGCCTGATCGGCGATATCACCCAGCGCAAGGCGGCGGAACGCGAGCTGATGGCAGCCGAAGCGCGCTACCGCGACCTGGTGGAGACCGCCCACGACCTGGTGTGGAGCGTGGATCCGCAGGGCAACTGGAGTTACCTCAACGCCTCCAGCCAGGTGATCTACGGCCTGACTCCGGACAGCATGCTGGGCCGGCCCGTCACCGAGTTCAGCGCACCCGACAACATCGAGCCCGACCGCAAGGCGTTCGCCGAACTGCTGGCGGGCAAGGATCTCTATCAATATGAAACGGTGCACCTCGACAGGCACGGCAAGCGCCGCCACCTCAGCTTCAATGCCAAGGCACACCGCGACGAATCCGGCCGCGTTATCCGCATCAGCGGCACGGCCCGCGACATCACCGACCAGAAGGCCTTCCACCAGCAGCTCACCTACCAGGCCGAGCACGATACCCTGACCAAGCTGTTCAACCGCCACTATTTCCAGCAGGAACTGGAGCGCACCGTGGCACGCGTGTCGCGCAGCCCCGACGCCACTTGCGCGCTGTTCTATATCGACCTGGACCAGTTCAAATACATCAACGACACCCTGGGCCACGCCGCCGGCGACCGGCTGCTGGTCGAGGTCACCCAGCTGCTGCTCAGTCATGTGCGCGACGGCGACCTGTTGGCGCGCTTCGGTGGCGACGAGTTCACCCTGCTGCTGTACAGCATCCGCCCGGCCGACGTGCTGCTGGCGGCGGAACACTTCCGCCAGTTGTTCGAGGAGTACAAGTTCGTCGAGGACGGCAAGACGTTCAATGTCACCTGCAGCATTGGCGTAACCGTCATTGACCCGCTGGTGACGACTGCCGAAGAAGCCCTGTCGCACGCCGACCTGGCCTGCAACATGGCCAAGGCACAGGGTCGCAACCGCTGTAAGCTGTACGATCCCAGCGACCGCAACAAGGCCGGCATGGCCGAGGACATGGGCTGGGCGGCGCGGGTGCGCGAGATGCTGGACCAGGACCGCTTCCAGCTGGTGTACCAGCCCATCATGTCCCTGCACGACGACCAGGTGCAGGACTACGAGGTGCTGGTGCGCATGATCTGCGACGACGGCGAGATCATCCTGCCGGGCGGTTTCATGCCGGCCGCCGAGCGCTTCGGACTCATCCACAGCGTTGACCGCTGGATCGTGCGCCGTGCCCTGACCCAGCTGGCGCGACTGCACCAGCAGGGCGAGCCGGTGCATTTCTCGATCAACCTGTCCGGCAAGGCCTTCGAGGACGAGCTGCTGCTGCCGCTGATCCAGGAACTGCTGGACCAGTCCAACCTCGACCCGGCGCGGGTGTGTTTCGAAATCACGGAAACCGCCGCCATCGCCAAGCTGTCGGCGGCCGAGACATTCATCACCGCCCTGAAAGACATGGGCTGCCAGTTCGCGCTGGATGACTTCGGCTCCGGCTTCTCCTCCTTCGCCTACCTGAAGCACCTGCCGGTGGACAAGCTCAAGATAGACGGCGGCTTCGTGCAGGGCATGGCCAGGAGCAGCGTCGACCAGGCCATGGTGCAGTCCATGAACCAGGTCGCGCACGCGCTGGGCAAACAAACCATCGCCGAGTATGTCGAGGACGCGGCGACACTGGAGCTGTTACGTGAATACGGTGTCGACTTCGCCCAGGGCAACCACATCGGCAAGCCGCGCGAAGCGCTGATGAACCTCACCCGGCTGCCCGGGGTCAGGCTGCAGCAGGTGGGGCGGGTGGATTGATCGGGTTTATTCCAATCCAACGCAAAGGCGCGGAGAACGCGAAGGACGCCAAGGGGAAATGAATAAAGGGTATTGATTGGCCCGTATGAGTAGTCCTGATCGTCAGACGCTGTCCGTGCACAGACAGAGGCCACCCAGGTGAAAGCAGCTAACGGCCTTGAGATGCCCCCCCGTTCTGGAAGCCCGGCTGCGCACCTTGAGCGGTTTTATCTGGCTGTCCCTGGTCTCGGTAGACTGTTATCGACCTTTGGAATGCCGGTGGCTGGTGATGCCTCACAGATACTTTTGATTGTAAGGGCAGCAAGCCTGATCGGTTCCGGACGACCGTGGATCGCCCAACGCTACCTGCCCGGAAGACTTCGATTTACATGATGCTCTGTTACGTTCCTTGATCCCGGCATCCATGAGCCGCCGGAATGGCTCCGAACCGGCAGGTGTTCAAAGGAGGGTGTGTTGAAATAAGACATTTGCCCGGTTTTGCCAGGCAGGGTTTTCGATCAATACGTGCTGTCCCGGATGAAACGCCATGTTTGCCGGGCCATTGAGTTGAAATTCCTCGGTTTCACCATTTAGCGACCAACGCATACTGGCGATAGTCTGGCGCCGTGAAACTGCTGTCCGATCGTGACATCTTATTAGCGTTTGTCAGCCGAGTCTCGCCGCCTCTGCTGCTATATGGCCCGCAAACGCGGTTACAAATGTTTTGAGACCTGTCATAGACGAAACTTGTGAATATTCCCCTGAATCTACAGCACCCCGCGGCGACGCTATTACGGTGGCTGCTGAATATAGCTGTTCTTGTATAAGCCGCTGACATAGCAAATCGTACCTTTTCAGGTACGAGGCCCCCCTGAATTCTCTGAAAACAGGAAAGTGAGGCGACGAATCTCGTACCGGCTTCCTTGATTTCGGTGCATCTTCAACCATTATGAACCAACCTATAAATGGGCGTGGTTGTTGACCGAAGGCTCCTTCACGATAAGCCGTCCATAGATCATGCGCCGTTCCGATAGCTTCCTCGGCTCGATTGTTGAAGTTGTTTCCAAATGACGGGCCTACTTGGCTTTTTAATTCAATCGCCGCAATCAGCTCCCCCTTGTAGATCACCAAAAGATCCCACAGCTTGGCCGGGCGAAAGTATCCGGGCAAGGTCAACATTGCCCGGTTCCGCTGTACCTCGGCGTCGGACAAGCCATTTGCCCTTATGATGTCGTATGCCAGGGACAGGAAACCGTCCATGTTCTTGCCGGCGGTTACGCCTGCGCGTTCTCCTCGATCTGTCTTTCCTGACTCACGCTGCTTCTGCCTCGCTGCCTCTCTATTACCCCAAAACGTCTTAACGGCTTCGCGGGCTTTCTGTTCGTAATTTACGAGATCAAGTGCCATTTAGTCTCCATTGCCTCCAAGGGCAGATCGCTCGTCTTCATTTAGGCCATATAACTTAAATACTGCACTATTACAGGCTTGAACGTCCGACCTGATCGCTGCCTCGGCCAGCTCCCGGCGCAAAGGTTCGGGCACATCCGCCCAATGTGGCAGACGTATGCGACGCAGATATTGCGCTTGGAAACGGAGGAATCCACCCTTCATTTTTGTGGAATATGTCGCTACGAACAGACGGGTGACGGCCGACAGCAGAACAGCTTGTAGCGCTCGCAAATCCCATTCATCTGATATGACGTAGTATAGATTGTGATGGGGATATAACTTGCCACTTTCGTAAACTATGTGGGCTTCACCTTTGATGTCCGGAATAAGAAGTTTCGGTGTAGCCGCCAGGGCAGGAGTGATGCGATCGATCGTGCGATACCAGTTAGCGGGATTTTTTCTTGCACAGTGTCGTCCGGCAATGACTTCACGCCGATCCTCAAGGTAACGCCGCAAGCGGGGGTAATCATCAAGGTCGACTAATCCGCCCGACTCGGCGAAGGGATTGATAACACCCTGGCCGCGCCACTTGACATCACCGGATATAATGTCCTTGGTAGTAACCAGCGGCACCTTTCGGTCCGGCTCTACGTCAAGCGCTTCGTAGTCATCGATGAATGCCTTGTCCGCACCGGTCGCGACTCCGATCCCAACTTTGCATCCCACTTCTTCCAGTGCAGGAAGGCAGTTTTCCAAGCGGCGTATGAGCGCGATCTGATCAGATGACTCCAATAACCACGGTTCCACGCCACCGGCGACTCGAGCGAGCTCGCGTACCGCACTGGTTTCTCCAGGTGGCGTCGTAGACTGCAACACTTTAGCCAATGTGACCAAAGTTGTCCGGTCAATGGCTTGGCAGCGGGCAATACGTGTCGCACCTGGCGTTTCGCGGCTTATGATAGTGATTGCGGGATACGCGATAACATCGGAATGGAATGCCTGTGTATCCACCATATCGACGTAAACTTTTAGATGAAAGTGTTCGGATACGAACCTACGCAACGGCCCGCCATAACGGTTCTTCATCCAACGATCTGAGCAGATAAAGCCCAACACTCCGCCGTCCGACAATAACTTGAGTGATCGCTCGATAAAGGGGACGTAAATATCGGCCCGGTCATATATCGTCTCGAAGCGAATACGATACTCTGTCAGCAATGGGGCGGGTATTAATTCTTGACGGACATATGGCGGGTTACCCGCTACGAAATCAAATTCCCCCTCCATGGGTGCCAGAAGAAAATCGCCTTGCGAAAGCCACCGATCAGTCAAAGCTTGCGCCATATTTTCCGATATGCCCTCGCGCTTGAGCAAGGCTACAACGGCAGCGTAGGTATCGCGAAAAGTATTGTGGTGGAGTTCAACTGCCCGGATAGCATCGCCTAATTCTTCTAATGCGGTACTGTTCGTCTTTGCCGCTCGCCATGCATTTAAAAGACGCTCGATGATTGGCAGCAGGAAGTCACCAGCACCAAAAGAAGGCTCTAACAACCGCTTTTCATGGAGCGGTTGATCCGCTGTGTAGCCAGATAAATCAAGAATGAAATCAACTACCTCCCGCCGGGTAAAAACTGCACCGCGAGAGTTCACTTGGGCGTTCAAAGCCAGTTGCTCAATGGCAGCCTGCACCTCCCGGGACGCGTAGGCTGGACTGGTAAGACCCAATGTCATTTGTGCCGATTGTTGCAAGAAATGACCTCATTGTATGGTTGTGATCGAACCGCTAACGATTCACTGACACGGGTCTGACCGACAACGATGGATCCCATGGCGGGAAAGATTTACTACGAGCGCGTTCCTTCACACAGTTCGGTGGCCCTCATCCTGTGTGTCGTCAGGTGACAGTGGCTGAATACTGAGTTTCAGACCCATGGCACGCAGGATGGCATCGAGGCTGGAGAGTCGCGGATTGCCGTCGTCGGACAGTGCCTTGTAGAGACTTTCGCGCGTCAGCCCGGTTTCGCGAGCCAGCTGCGTCATCCCGCCGGTCGAGTCCGCGATGTTACGAAGCGCCTTGAGCAGTACCGCCGGATGGCCGTCCTCGATGGCGGCGTTCAGGTACCCGGCGGCCTCCTCCGGTGTTCGGATATAGTCGGCGGACCGATACGGTCTAAACACGTTGCTTGCGCACATAGTAATCTCTCCGGCAGGTCTTGGCGTTATTGTCAATTATAGATTACAACCCACGGTCAGATTGCAATATATGCCCCCACCCCTTCTGGAAAAACGCTTTATCCCCGTTTTATTTTTCCCCTTTGCATACTTCACGTTCTGCACGCCCCTGCGTCGAGCCGCACACCGCGGCCCCCTAACAGGCTGTTGAAATTCTACTCATGCGGCGCGATACGGCGTTGGAAATGGGCTCAAAATGCTCATTTACTGCTTGTAAACTGCGCTTTTTCGCCCATTTCCGCCTTGTCTCGCACTCGCCTGAGC
>Ga0256830_1002520_pt1 | contig 12014 bp, 14 predicted proteins | sample 128326metaG_FD_190537 | JGI IMG/M metagenome (GOLD analysis project Ga0256830, IMG submission 190537) | Hydrothermal vent microbial communities from Lau Basin, Pacific Ocean - 128-326 | ecosystem: Environmental > Aquatic > Marine > Hydrothermal vents | place: Pacific Ocean: Lau Basin | collected...
TTTGGTCGATTTTAAGGCTGTGTACAATAGCCGATAGATTCTGAATGGTACTGTTGGTATTGAGCTCTGGATCGTTATCTCTTCTTCCCACTGAAAAATACTGACAAGCCGTGTATCATCAAAGCAAATATCGGCCATACTGGAAAGGATGACGAGTGTTGTTAATTTCAGCAATGTAATTTTTATTTATTCTTGTATTTTATTCTTAAGTTCTTAAAAGGAAGATTCGGATTGGTTATTAGCTTCATGACATTCGATTTTAGATACATTTAATAAATTTTACTTTTTTAATGATAAGTCATAGAATAAGATTTAATTGAAGAAGTAGATAGGATGTATGCTGGTAAGAAATTGTTGAGTGTGTTGATGTTTCTGGTGATGCTTGGAAGCGTAATGAGTCATGTCACAGCCGAAAATGCAAGGGCAAGTGAAAAACTGAAACTTCCGAAATAGATCGCGAAAAAGGAATTGCTTCAACTTTAACGTTTTCTGGTATTCTGGTCTCCACGTTAGATGCGTTTCGATGCTTTTTAGTCAGATCGCATCACTCTTATCTCTAATTTTAATTGATGAGCATAACCCATGGATATTGTGGAGATAACGATACTTCTCTCAGATTGTGAAGCTGACTGGCAGACTGGTTCCTGACATTCGTGAAAATTGCCTGCTGCCAGTAATTTTTTAAACGCCTGATAATATTGAGAATACATGCTTGATGGTATGAAGGTTCTTGAACTTGCATACTACTACCCAGGGCCGTACTGCTGCAAGATTCTCTCAGAACTCGGTGCAGAGGTCATCAAAATCGAACCACCCTCAGGAGATCCAATGAGGTATAGGAAAAATATTTTTGCTGGAGTCAATGCAGGTAAAAAGATCATGAACCTCGATCTGAAAAATGAGAACGACAGAGAAAAGCTTTATGAGATTGTAAGGGATGCTGATGCTGTTGTTGAAGGCTTCAGGCCGGGTGTGGCAAAAAGACTCGGTGTTGATTATCCCACTTTGAAAAGAATAAATGAGAATTTGATTTACTGCTCAATCACAGGATTTGGACAGAATTCTGAAATTAAAAGACCGGTGCATGACATAAACGTTCTTTCAATGGCAGGAATTTGCCAGATATCAGGACTTCACCACAGCAACCCATGTGACCCCAACGTTCAGCTTTCAGATTTCTCATCTTCCGTAATTGCTGCCATTGCAATACTTTCCGCATATATCAGAAGGTTGAAAACCGGAAGAGGTACCTACATAGACGTGAGCATGTACGATTCTGCAATATTTTCTGTTCCACTCCACATCCTCATGGCTGCAAACAGGGAAGGGTACATGCCTGATTTCTACCTGAATCCGGGATACAGGATATACAGAGCCAGAGACTGCTATGTGTCTCTGGGAATTCTGGATGAGCCTGTATTCTGGGAAAAACTGTGCAAATTGCTTGATCTTGAAAGATACATCAAAATATCTTTTGAAGATAGAATTGAAATGGCTGATGAAATCAAGAACGAAATTGCAAGAAGGATTTCCAAAATGAACAGGGAGCAGATAGAAATCCTTTTTAATGAAGAGATACCATACGGAATCCTCTCTGATCTTGATGATGTGGTGGAGAATTCAAGACTGATCAGAGAATGTGAGTTTGAAGGAGATAGAGTGAAGACCATCTCCTTTCCGGCCAGTTTTGATCAGGGTTAAATTTATCTTTTTTTCAGCCCATAAATGGTGTGGACGTTTACGTTCTCAGACTGGGCCACAGGGCAGAAAGAGATAAGAGAATCTCAACCCATGTTGCACTGACTGCAAGGGCATTTGGAGCGAAAGGGATATTTTTTGACGTTTTTGACAGAAACCTCTTTGAGAGTGTAGAGGATGTTGTCTCCAGATGGGGCGGTGATTTTTTCATAAGACACATCCACTCCTGGAGAAGTCTGGTAAAGAATTTTGAAGGAAAAACGGTTCACCTGACAATGTATGGGATACCGCTTACTGAAAAAATGGAAGAGTTGAAAAAATGTGAGAGAATTCTCGTTGTAGTCGGTGCAGAAAAGGTGCCTCCCGAAATTTACGAGATTTCCGATTACAACATATCCATAGGTACCCAGCCTCACAGTGAGGTTGCAGCACTTGCAGTTTTCCTCGACAGGATTCTGAACGGAGAGGTCTTCAGAAAAGAGTTTGAAAATGCCAGAACAAGAATAATTCCCTCGAATAGAGGAAAAAAGATCTGCTAAATGTTTTCCATTCGATGATGATAATAACCATTCAGTTACGATAAGTTTTTATTTTTCCGTGTGCCAGAAAAGACAATGGACGATGTTTTGTATCTGATACAGGGTCTTTCACTTTTACCCGTATCACTAATTCTCACGAATCTCATTCTGTCTGAAAACTCAAAGGATTTTCTCAATGGAAGGGTTAAAACAGGATACTTGCTTTCTTTTCTGATATCCATTTCCCTAATTTTCACCTGGCTTGGAGGGCTTATCTACTTCGTCACTCTAACCAAAACAGGAAAGCTGTTTATGGAACTCTCCTCATCTGTCTTCTGGGTAATAATGATGCTTTCAGGGCTCTATATAACGAAAATTCTGGCAATAGATTACAAAATCAGGCCAGCAATAAGTGAGAAATTCTTCAATATAGTTTTTTACTTCACCGTTACCTGGCTGATAACCATCCATCTTCCTGCCATATCATACATGCTCTTGGCACTGCTTTCAACAGTAGCATCCACGGCCGGAATTTACCTGAATTTCATACTTGGTAAATACTATAAATTCAAGGAGTTTTTCATCATACCTCTTGATCTGCACAGCTTTTACATCTCATTTGCCCTTGCCTCTGTATCTCTGAGTCTGCTATTTCTGGCCAGAATATACAGCCATAAATCCTATCTGTTTTTTGCAATTGTGATATACCTGGTAATAATTTACGGGATTGGTTCGCTGTTCAGAGAACTGAGGGCTCTGATTGCAAAGATTTGAAAATAATTTAAACCAGAATTGAGTTGATGTTTCGATGCCATCTGTAATGATCTCGGGTACCACAAGCAGTGCTGGAAAGTCTGTGATCGTGGCCGCTCTTTGCAAAATTCTCTCAAAAATGGGATACAGTGTCAGCCCATTCAAAGCCCAGAACATGAGTCTGAATTCATACATAACCAGAGAAGGGCATGAGATTGCCTATGCTCAGGCATTTCAGGCTTTTTCAGCTGGAAAAGAGCCGGATGTCAGAATGAATCCAATACTGCTTAAACCCAAGGGAAATCTGAAGTCACAGCTTGTTGTGATGGGAAAGGCAAGAAAAGATGTGAACGCTCTTGAATATTACAGAGAAATTCCTGAACTCCTAAAAACTGTTAAAGAGGCGTACAGAGACCTTGAAAGGGAAAATGATATTGTGATAATAGAGGGTGCAGGCGGGATGGCAGAGATAAACCTTTACGAAAGAGACATAGCAAACACAGGAATTGCAAGAATCGCCAGACCAGATATTTACTTGGTTTCAGACATAGAACGTGGAGGGAGCTTTGCATCCTTATTTGGGACGTACTCACTCCTCCCAGAAGATATAAAACCTCTTGTCAGAGGATTCATGTTTAACAGATTCAGGGGATATGAAGATCTGCTTCTTCCGGGAATTGAGAAACTTGAGAAACTCACCGGAATCAGGACTGTGGGAATTATTCCCTATCTTGACAGTGCTTTACCGTCTGAAGATTCTCTGAACCTGGAAGACTGGAGAGACAACGAGAAAGCAGATGTTGCCGTCATAAGGTTACCAAGAGTCTCCAATTTCACAGATTTTGAACCTTTGAGAGATGCTGTCAGCTTTGTTTCCCTGAAAGAAGACATAGATGACTTCAAAATCATCATAATTCCTGGGACAAAGGAGACCCTTCGGGATCTGAAAGAATTGAAAAGATGGGGGATGGATAAGAAGATAAAAAGATTTTCAAGAGAAAAACCTGTTATCGGAATATGCGGTGGTTTTCAGATACTCGGTACCGAGATACGCAGTTCTCTTGAGAACATGAGGGCGAAAGGAATTGGACTCATTGATGCCTGCACCGAATTCACAGCCTACGATAAGATAACAAAACAGGTGAGAAAAAGAGTAACAGAGAGAGTTGCCGTAATTGACGGTATTGCTGGAGAGACAGTGACAGGTTATGAGATTCACATGGGGAGAACAAGGGCAAGGAGACCTGTGTTTCAGGATGACGGTGGTGCAAGTGAGAATGGACTTGTCTGGGGGACTTACATGCATGGCCTCTTCTTCAATGAAAACGTCAGAAGAGAATTTTACAGGTATTTGGAAAGAAAATACAGAGTTGTGAATGACCCCATAGAAGAGCTTTCCAGCATTATTCTGCAGAAAACCGACATTGAGTACATTATATCAGGTGTTCTCAGCAGACAATCATAGCCTCTACAGAGGGAAAAGCTTAACTCCCAGCAAGGAGTACATTCTTCATGGGTTTTGTTGGATTTATCGGAACGCTGCTAAAATACACTGTCTTCTTCTCCGTACTTGTCATCATTGCTCTCACATTCTATTATTACTTCAGCGGATCAGGATACCTTCCCTACGGCTATTACCAGACGGCAAAAAAGATGTACGGTGACATCGGAGTGCATGATATCAGTAATCTCACCTACGTCCTCAATCGAGCATATCTCCCGCCTTACAAGGAGGATGTTTTCGACAGCACTGAATCCTCAGCCTACCTTGAATGGTATCTCGAAGGACATGGATTCAAAGCTTACATGGCAAGATCAGACGCAATCAGCCATCTCTGGGTCATTGTTGAACTCGATAACGGCGAAAGAGTTGCAATTGAACCAACTGCTTTGACAAGTAACAAGTACAACCCTCCCGGCATAATTGATGCTCCTGATGGAAGATACAGAAACTATTCCATCACATGGAAGGAATACATAAACAAAAATCCCGGAAAACCCTACGAGGAGTTTCTCAAACAATACAGTTACTATTACAATCCCCCAAAGCTCTTTGACAATCCGGGACAGATTGTCGGTATCGCATCAACTCTGAAATACCCGGGATGGGCCAAGATGGATATAAGCGAATTTGACTGGTGGAATTCCGAGCCGTTTAATTCTACCTATCCATTTTCTGAGTGGAATTGACTGAAATTTCCCTTTTTATGAAATCAATCACATCATCGATGTATTTTCTGCACCTATCACTCAGCTCAAGGCAAGGTTCAATTTTCTCAGGTTTAACACCAACAATCACAACCTCTTCAGGCAGCTCATAAACATCTCTCGCCATGATGATGAGATCTTTGAAGTGCATGTCGTGAATGCTGAGCATCACATCTGACGGGAAATCATCTTTTTTTGGATTGAACCTGTAGTCAACAACACCCTCCTTATCGCCTGTGTCAATTGCATCAACAATTATAACCTTGTCTTCTCCATCCATTGCCTCAAGAAGCATAACAGGATTTGTCATGGCATCGACAATCTTTACACCCGAGAACTCCATTATTCCCTGCATTTTCCTGATTACATGTATCCCAAATCCATCATCTCCAAGCAAATAATTGCCAACTCCGATCACCGCAACCATTGAAAAGCCCTCCAGATCGTACTCTTCCTCTCCATCACAGCCTCCTCCCCCTCACCTTATCGACATCAAATCTCGCCCTGTCAGACACGTGCATTACAGCAAGTGTACCTGCCATTACCGGATCGCTGACCACGAGATCGCTGACCTTTGGTACTGAACCAAACATGTTCAGACTCACAACAGGAATTCCGGCCTTTCTCAGTTTTTTAACCTCCTCAGTAACCTTACCTCCCATAAGTCCACCTGCCAGAATCAGGATTTCGGCTCTGTGAAGCCTTGTAACTGCTCTAACAGCATCTGCAAGCTCTTCCTCTCCAACAAGGGGCATGGTATCAACACTTATCCTTTCACCCCTGAGATTGTGTCTGTCTGCTTCTGTTATAGCACCCAGAGCTACCTGCGAAACCTGAGCCCCTCCTCCAAAAATAAGAACTCTCTTTCCAAAAACTCTCTCAAAGGGTTTCTCCTCACTTATCTCCAGCACAAATGTGAATTTCCTGATTTCATTTAGAATCCTGTCAAAATCTCCTCCCTCCACCTCGAGATAAATCAGTGCTTTACCTTTATTTTCGCCGTGCTCTATTATGAAGCTCTGAGCGTAGGTTATATTTCCACCATGCTCCGCTATTTTTGAAGTTATGTCTCTCAGAACTCCAACCCTGTTCTCAGCTATAATCTGAAGACCCCTTATCATTTTCAGAATTTTGCTCCAGTAAGTGTTTTTGTCTCAATCACTCCATCAATCGATCTTATCTTCTTCACAACCACATCACTGAGCTCCTCGAAATCCCTCACAGAAATTTTGGCTATCAGATCATATTCTCCAAAAAGTGGATGAAGTTCTTCCACCTCCTGAAGCCTGAGGAGTTTTTCGTAAACACTTCTCTCTCTTCTCGGCATTACCTTTATCAAAACAAATCCCAGAGCCATCAATCTTAGTTCAAACAGAAAATATTAAAACTTTCTGATTATGTAGTGCTCTATCTTCTGAACATCCTCCCTCATGCCCATCTTTATCAGAATGTAGATCAGCAGAATGTTGACGGCAAACAGTATGAGCGTGAAAACACCTGTGAGAGCTGATGTATTCCATATGAGATGAAATACTCCTGCAAGAATGAAATATGGCAGTATTGAGGTTGTTTTTCCCTCAGATTTGAGCCCGAATCCGACACCAATCACTGTGGTAAATGCCGAATGGGCAATGGGTGTGAGAAATGCTCTTGTTACTGCAGTGCCATACCCGTACGACAGCCCATACATCAGATTCTCAAGTGATGCGAATCCAAGCCCCGCTGCAACACCGTACACGACTCCATCCATTACCCCATCAAACATTCTCCTCCAGTAAGGAATCAGCAAGGCGAGCATTTTCGTAAACTCTTCTACGAACGGGGCAATCAAAAATACCTGAAAGCCGGTTAAATGACTCTCAATGGCAAGTGCAAGAGACGTGGAGATAAATGATGAAAACAGGAATGTCAGTATGACGTAAAATTTTGGTTCGGGTTCAATTCTGTCCTTATGATAGACGTACCACAGAATGAAAAGTGATGGTGCATAGGCAAGAATTACATACTCAATCATCCAAAAATACTTTTCAGGCAACTATTTAATTTTACCCTATCTCTTCCCTCCGCCTTGTTCGGTATTCTGAGATAATCTCCTCTATCCTTTCAAGTTTTCTTTTTTCAAGTGATTTTTCAGTTTCAGCAAGTATCTCTTCAAGTTCTTCAGATCTGACAAGGGCGAACTCTTCAAACATCTTAATCCTGATTCTGTCCTGTGGTATTACGGGAATGCTTTCCCTTTCAAAGACTTCCATTGCAAGATGGGACATCTCGCCACTTGCAATAATGGCCCTAACACCTTTTCTAACCAGCATCTCTGCACCTATTTTTCCTCCTCCGGCCACATTTCTGATGTACAGGATATCTCCCCTGTTCAGTCCGGCTGAGTTTTCAAGTCGTTCTATTTCATCCTTTGTGAATTTTCTAAGGACTTTTACAGACCTCCATCCTCTGAACTCCAGATACTTCATTCTTTTGAGCATCTCTATCCTTCCGCGGAGCTCTTCAATCATTCTGTCCTTTTCGTTTATGGCTATCCTGAGATCTCTTATCTCAGATTGAAGTGCCTTAAAAACATTCTGTTCTCTGATTTTTCTGTGCTCTTCTGAAGAAATGTTGTAAACTTTCTCCTTCAATCTCTCAATTTCCTTTCTGAGTTCAGAAATTTTTTTCTCAAGCTCTCTGTTTTCGCTCCTTAATTTTGCAATTATTCTGTCTCTTTTCTTTACCTCATCTTTCGGAACCAGAAACTCTTCTTTTTCAGATTTTTCCTGAATTTCTTCCCTTTTTTCAAGCATCAGCTTCAGAGACTGGCCTCTGATAATTCCGGCTTTTATTTCGTCGATGTCATATCCCTCGGGAACTCTTTTTTCAACATTTCTCAGTTTGTTCCTGAACGTGTTGAACGCATCAAGAGCTGACGCGAGAGCATCCCTTTCATGATCATTTTTCACACTGAATTTTGATGCCAGAGCCTTTTTTTTCTCAACAGGAATGTCTTCCTTGGGAGTGTGGAGGATGCAGTTAAATGATGCTTTCATTTTCAAAATGTAATCCGGTGGATTTTTCTTGTCCGTTGCAATTAGAATGGGTTTCCCAAACGAAAGTATAAATTCTGATACGCTGGATGAGCTCCATTCCTTTTTACTCCCAATTCCCAGCAGATTGCCACTGAGATCAAGAACCGCAACACCAACTGTGTTGCCGGGATCTATGCCCACTATTGTGTATGTTTTCTGCCTGCCTATGGGCAAAAATTCGATTTTATCCTTTACAACAGCACTGACTGTCACCTGAACATCTCTCGTTCTGAATGAATTTACAGGAATTCTTTCTCTGGGCTCATTAACAACAAAAATACCTCTCGATATTCCTCCGTAGGCAGTCCTCATCTCTTCAGTGTAGTCAAACCCACACTCATCAAGTACCCTTTTTATCTCTCTGAAAACTGCCCTGACAGAGTCGTGAACCTTTCTTCTGTATTTATTCTGTCTCCAGCCTCCCTTTCCAAGACTTCTGTTTCTCGAGACCTTTATCACAGTTTTATCAGAGAATACAGAGACCACCTCTCCAACACCGTATTTCACCAGAAGTGCTGAGGCTTTCGCCTCATCAAACGGATTTTTTGGATCGATTGATATCCCGTACCTCTTTGCCAGAGAGGGTAGGGATGATTTTCCTGCTGTTTGAATCAGCTTGGTGTCTGCAGGAAGAAATCTCAGAAACTCAACAAGCTCTGTTCTGTCCTTAAAGATTTCAGATATGTTGTCCACAGCAATGAAATCAGGTTTTTTTTCCTTGACAAACCTGAACAGCCTTCCCCGTGAAACAGATTTTGACCACTCCTCACTATCATCAATGTAGTAAACAGCATATTTTGACTTGAATCTTGCATGGGGTGACCCCCTGATTATGTCCACTCCGACTATTCTCATGCCCTACCTCTAACGTAATTCAAAACTTCATTTAAATCTTTTTTTACACCGTAACTCCTATCAAAGTAGTCAATGATGTTTGAAACATCCCTTTTCAGAATTTCATCAGAATGGGGAGACCAAACATCAGCATACTGGGGAAAATCTATGATCCATATCCCCTCCTGATTCGCAAGTATGTTGAACTGACTCAGGTCGCCGTGAATCACCCCCCTGTGGTACATCTTCCTCACCTCATCGATTATCATTTCAAGAACTTCTTCAGGATTCTTCAGCCTCACCCTGTAAAGCTCCCTTGCATCTATAAGTCTGGATACAACTGCATTTCCATCAAAGAAAATCGGTTCAGGAACGCTAACATATCCATAAAGTCTTTTTAAGGCAGAATATTCCCTTTTGGCAGATCTGACAGTAAGAACAGTGACATGCAGCGTCCCGTAATTCCGCTTTTCCCTTACTTTTTTGAAGCTCGGATAGCCAACTCTGTGAAACTTTACGGCAAGCTCCTCATTCCTGTCATTGAGTGCATTGAACACAACACTTTCTTTTCCCTCTCCAAGTATATTTCCCATTTTTGAGATTATCCCTTTCATTACAAGTCTTTTTAGTGAGAAAACAGACAGACCTTTGAATGTAAATCTTGTTCCGAGGTATTCATCATACTTGTTCTCCACAATTCCCATGCTTGAAAGCTTTTTCAGAATCAGTTCAAGTCTGTCTTCCTTAAATGCACAGTCCCTGATTATGGCATGGAGGGGAACGTATTCAAAATCCCACATGTTTCTGAAAATCGAGCTTAGCACACATGTGTCAGTTCTGTCAATTCTGTGATATGCTTCCAGGAGATCATTCACATACTATTTAAAATCGAGACTGTTTAAACCTATTTCGTGAAGTGCTCGTACTGCAACAGAAATGCGGTTTACTTCCAGAGGCATTCAGGAAAACACCTCTGCAGAAAACACTTCATTGAGAATTTTTTCAGGCGGATCAGAAGAAACATCAGGAAATTCAGGATGATAGAGAGAGATGAGAGAATAGCAATTGCCATGAGTGGTGGAAAGGACAGTGTCGTCCTTGCCCATGTTCTCAGTGAGCTCTATGGAAACAGAAAGGACATAGAGTTAGTTGCAATTTCTGTTGACGAGGGGATCGAAAATTACAGAGCTCCAACACTTAAAATTGCAGAGAAAATCTGCAGGGATCTTGACATCAGTCATCATGTTGTACGATTTGAGAGAGAGATTGGTGCCAGTCTCGATGAAATGGTTAGGAGAGGTGGAAAAAAACCGTGCACCTACTGTGGAGTTTTCAGGAAATACCTGCTGAACAGAAAGGCAAGAGAGCTTTCAGCCACAAAGCTCGCAACAGGTCACAATCTTGACGATGAGGCCCAAACAATACTCCTGAATTTTCTGCAGTCTGATATTGAGAGACTTGCAAGGCTGGTCCCATCAAAAATTCAGAAAGGGCTTGTCGTGAGAATAAAACCTCTCAGGGAGATCTATGAAAGAGAGATTGTTGCATATGCAGTTTTAAATAATCTGTCTGTTTCTTTCGAAGAGTGTCCCTACAGTCAGACTCCTGTAAGAGCTGCAGTCAGGGATTTTCTGTATGAATTTGAGAAAAAGTATCCAGGCAGAAAATTTTCCGTGATGAGAAGTTTTGAAGCAATTTTACCATGTCTGAGAGACAGATACCCTCAAATAGATCTGAATGAATGCAGAATTTGCGGAGAGCCAACACCAAGGGAGATATGCCAGGCATGCGAGCTGAGAGTTGAGCTCAATTTAAGCTGATCTGGACTGTCTCAGGGGAACGACACCTACGATTCCTGCCAGAATCCCTCCAAAAAGTGCCATAAGGAAATAGTACATTGCATCCTCTCTCAAACTTGAGTAAACTTCTGTTGTAGAAATGATGTAAACCGATCCACCCCATATTATCAGACCTGCAGACACCAAGAGAAATATCATCGAAAGATACCTTCTCATGCTCCTTCCCTCAATAAACGCATCGAGACTCTTCCCTATGATTATGCTAACTCCAGCAGATATTATCCACCACAGACTCCCGTAAATGAATGCGGTTGCAAGGATTATCGCACCAACCGCAACAGGCTGATAGAGAAGCTTCCAGAAACTGTTTATTCCCTGAATGAATCCAACGATAATGAGAATCAGGGAGATTATATATGTGATAAAGGAAAACCGTCCTTCAAGAAGTGAGTTTTTGATGGTCGAAAAGTATTCCTCTATTGCATCATCCATACCGTAAGCCTTTAAAATCAGATAAATTCCAACAAAAAGAATTATCGTGCCGTATCCTATTTCAGTAAAGCCTGCAAGAGAGAAAATGGAGAATATCAGGAGAATCGACCCAAAAGGAACAAGAGTTGATTTCGCTATTCTCGGATCTTCAAACATTCTTTTCAAAAGGTAATAGGTGCTTTCAATCGTTTTGCTCTGTTTAACAACTATTCTCTGAACCCCGTCTATTCTCATTCTTGACGAAATAACCGGAATTACGAACTCATCCTCACTTCCATCTGTAACAAGCACAACACTTTCAGGCCTCAGTAGATTTTTCAGGTAGTCAATTTGATCTGCTATTTTGTTGTCTGAGACCACCCCAACATTCTCATCTCCAGATACGATTGCTATCTCAACCTTTTCCTTACTTTTCAGCTCATCATAAATCTTTATTGCTCCAAAAATAGTGTTCAGATCACTATCCTCCGGATCAGCAAGACCCAGTTGTTCTCCGGCCTTCAGACACTTTTCTCTACCCACAACAGGAGAAGGTATTCCGGTTTTTCTTCCAAGATCGTCATCTCTGTCTATGACAAGTATTAGCCTCATTTTTCAGGAAATATTATTTCGCTTAGTTTAAATTTATTTTGTTT
>Ga0256830_1002521_pt1 | contig 12012 bp, 11 predicted proteins | sample 128326metaG_FD_190537 | JGI IMG/M metagenome (GOLD analysis project Ga0256830, IMG submission 190537) | Hydrothermal vent microbial communities from Lau Basin, Pacific Ocean - 128-326 | ecosystem: Environmental > Aquatic > Marine > Hydrothermal vents | place: Pacific Ocean: Lau Basin | collected...
GGATGCGGGCGGGCTGGTGGATATAGAGTTCATTGCCCAGTATGGGGTTTTGCTCAAGTCCTCGGAAGACCGGGACTTACTGAAATATACCGCGACCCGCAAAATCATACAGCGGCTAGGGCAAAGCGGGCTGCTGAGTTCCGAACAGGTGGCAATACTGTATGAAGCCTGTCGGCAGTATCGGGAATGGGGGCACCAGCGCGCGCTACAGGAGCTGTCATCGCAGATCGAACAGCCCGCTGACGATTCGGCGCTGGGCCGTTTAAGAAACAGTGTTAGAGATATATGGCAGGATGTGCTGCAGAAGTACGCCGAGCCGAGTGTTACAGAATAATGAGCAGGAGTGAAGTTGTATGCAAACCATGGCCGACCGTGATGGTGTAATCTGGTTTGACGGGGAACTGGTTCCCTGGCGTGAAGCTAAGGTACATGTATTAACCCATACATTGCATTATGGTATGGGGGTGTTCGAAGGGGTGCGCGCCTATAAGGCTGAGCAGGGCACCGCCATATTTCGTTTACAGGCCCATACGGATCGCCTGTTCGATTCGGCGCATATCATGTGCATGGACATGCCCTTCGACAAGGACACCCTGAACGAGGCCCAGCGCATGGTGGTGCGTGAAAACAAACTTGAATCCGCCTATCTGCGGCCGATGGCATTTTATGGCTCGGAAGGCATGGGCCTGCGTGCCGATAACCTGAAAACCCATGTCATCGTAGCGGCCTGGGAGTGGGGTGCTTATCTGGGCGAAGATAACCTGAAAAACGGTTTGCGGATTCGCACCTCATCCTATACCCGTCACCATGTCAATATCAGCATGACCAAGGCCAAGGCCAATGGACACTATATCAACTCCATGCTGGCCCTGCAGGAAGCCATAACCGATGGTTATGATGAAGCCATGCTGCTGGACAATGAAGGCTATGTGGCCGAGGGCAGTGGTGAAAATATTTTTCTGGTAAAAAATGGTGTCATCTATACCCCGGATCTGACATCGGCACTCAACGGCATCACCCGTAACACCATCTTTGCCTTCTGCAGGAAACTGGGCATAGAGATCATTGAAAAGCGGATTACCCGGGATGAAGTCTATATAGCGGATGAAGCCTTTTTCACCGGCACAGCGGCGGAGGTGACCCCCATTCGCGAAGTGGATAACCGGAAAATAGGCAGTGGCACCCGGGGACCGATAACCGAAAAGTTACAGACACTGTATTTTGATGTGGTGCATGGTCGTGTGGAATTCGATCCACAATGGCTGACCACCGTGGCATAAACTTATAGAGAGAGCAGGCAGATGACAGCGAATACAGCAAGCGAGGGATCAACACCGAATGCGAAAAACAGCTATGAAGTAACGCAAGCTGATTTACCTGTGCACTGTCCCCTGCCAGGCAGCAGCTTATGGAACTCCCATCCACGGGTCTATATTCCGCTGGATAAAAACGGTGATGGTAAATGCCCTTATTGTGGTGCCGAATATCACCTGACAAAATAAATGAAGATGCTGGATCGCCTTAATCATAACTGGCAGCAAATGCTCAGCGGCCTGTTATTATCCCTGTTTATAATCAGTCTGCCGGTTTATACCCAGTTTGGTAAATCCGTATTCAATTTACTAGGCTTGCTGGCGATTTTTTATGTGTTCAGATACCGATCCAGCTTGCCTCGGCTCAACGAGCAGGAAAAAATCATTTTCTATCTGCTGGCCCTGTTTCTGGGCTGGGCGATTTTCACCTTCTATATAAACGGCAGCCCGGGCCGAGGCAAACTATTTCTATGGAGTCGTCAGTTTTTTATTATTATACTGATTCCATTGTATTTTCTATTGAGAAAGTATGAGTTAACGAGTAAGCCTTTTTTCTGGGTGCTTGTTCTAACCGCGTTACTCATGTTTTTGAATACGATAAAAACTGTATATATAGATAACGGTCAGTCAATAGTTGATCTCTCGGAACTGAGGGTTGGCGGAGGGATGCATTCAATTCAATATGGCTCTATCGCTGTTCTTCTATTATCAATGATAGTTGCTTATCCTTTTTTTTATAAAACATCCTTTAGAGAAAATATTTTTATAGTATTGGCGGTGTTTTTTCTGATTGCCAGTGCGATTTCAACACAGGCCAGAGGGGCATGGGCAGGGCTACCGGCAATAATATTAGTTTGGCTGATGTTTTATCCATTTAAAAAAGTAACCTGGCGGATGCGTCTGTATGTGGCGATGCTTATTCTGGGGGTATTGGCATCTTTATATTTTCTGAATCCAGTACAGAAAAGGATAGATATAACAATAGAAAATGTGCAGAAGTATCTCGATAGTAAAGACATGAACGATGACTTAAGGCGGTCTTCCGTTGGTGTCAGGTTTGAAATGTGGCGAGCGAGTTTTTATATATTCAAGGAAAATCCAGTTCTGGGTGTGGGTCTGGGCGGATATCAGGATGCGGCCAGGAAGGTTTCAGCCAAAAATGATATAAATAGCTCGGCTTACTGGTTCTATCACCCACATAATCAATTTATTTCCGAGCTGGCATCAAAAGGTCTGCCGGGTCTTGTTATCTATATTCTTTTGCTGGCCGCCCTGATGCGATATTTTTATTGCAGATTGAAAGCGGCCGAAAATAATGAAACGGCTTATTTTGCCTTTATGGGTATACAGATAGTAGTTATGTATATTGTTTTCTCGCTCTCCGACGCGGTGATCGAGGGCAAGGTTATGTTGCTGATATTTGTGGTGTTTATTGCGTTGATCCTGGCAAAAATCACAATAGATGAAAAGCATGCCAAAAACCATGAGTAATATCAGTATCGTTATTCCCACATACCGGCGAGGCGATATGCTGAAGCGAGCACTGAATAGTGTAATGAATCAGACATATCAGGATTTCGATGTGCTTGTGGTGGATAATGATGGTACGGATAAACATATTCGAGCACTGGTGGAATCATTTCCCGGCAATAAAATACAATATCTGATTCAGCCAGAAAAAGGTGTGTCGGCGGCGCGGAATATGGGTATTGAAAATGCGAGCTCCGAACTGATCGTATTTCTGGACGATGATGATATGCTGGATAAAAACGCATTACGTGAGTACACGGGATTTATGCTGAACGACGGGCATATGGTGGATTCATTTGCGTGGTCAAGCCAGATAAAATATCAATATGCGGCCGATGGCAAGGAGATTGAATGTGGTCGTTTCAAGCTGCTCGACGCTGATATAAGGGATAAGAGTTTTATTCTGAAAACTGGCGCGGGCGGATTATGTGTTAGCAAACCGGATTTGATATCGGTGGGTTGCTTCGATATGAGTTACAAATTATCCGAGGATCGCGATCTGATATTGAAGTTGCTGGCAAAAGGCAAAAAATTCAGGCAATTGGACAGGCTAGTCTACAAGCGGTTCTATCATAATAATGAGCGTTTGAGTGATGGATCAAGTGCAATTGAAGAGGCAGAACACGATGCACGTTTATATAATAATCATCGGGCATTTATTGAAGGTTATCCGGCTTTAAAGCTTCGGTTAATGGATGTTATGGCGCAGCATTACTTTAATGGAGGTAAGCGCAATAAAGCGATTGAAATCGCTTATGCTGCATGGAAGGCCCAGCCATTGAGGTTGAAATCGATACGCCGATTAATAAAGTACAGGCTTAAGTCCATATCCGCCAGAACAGGCCCTGAAAATGCATAATAAATCGGTGCTGATTTTCAGAAAAAAACTACTGGCCTATTCGGAAACATTTATTGCGGATCAGGGACGCTATTTGCCGCAGTATATGCCATTTTATTGTGGCTTTGATAGTGATTCCAGCGGTCTGGGTTTGCTGCCCGACTCAAAAGTCATTCTACTGAATAAATATGCAAAACATAAAAATCTGGCAAAGATTCTGTTTCGTGCTGGACGATTCAATCATCAATGGCTGAGTGAAATAGATGCGGTTTCGCCCGCTATTATTCACGCGCACTTTCTGAACGATGGGATTGATGCCCTGAAACTGGGGCAGAAACTTGAAGTGCCATTAATAACCACCTTGCATGGGCATGATATTACCAAGCCTGAAAAGAAATCATGGCTTAAATGTGGCCGGAAAGCGTTTTTTGATCGGGTTGACAGGGTGATCGCCGTGTCTGATTATATATATGCTCAGGCGCTGGAAAATGGCTGTCCAGAACAGAAACTGTTAAAGCATTCCATTGGTATCGATCTGCAGAAATTTAGCAGTGAAAAGCATGAAACGGGCAATCCATCGCTATTATTCGTTGGCCGACTGGTGGAGAAAAAAGGTTGTATTTATCTGCTGCAGGCTTTGAGGATTTTGCAGAAAAAAAATCCGGATATCAGTTTGACGATTGTGGGTAATGGCCCCCTGGAAGACGAACTGCGGCAATATGTCACGGATCATCGGTTAAATGTAGCCTTTGTGGGTCGTGAATCAGCGGAACAGATTCGCCAGCGGCTGTCACAGGCCTGGGTGTTTGTGGCGCCGAGTATTACGGCAGAAAATGGTGATGCGGAAGGTCTGGGTATGGTCTTTCTGGAGGCGCAGGCACTGAAAACGCCTGTGGTGAGTTACGCCAGTGGAGGTGTGGTCGAGGCGGTTGAGGACGGGGTCAGTGGACTGTTATTGAAAGAGAAGGATATTGACGGGCTGGCCGAGAAGATCGCTTATCTCATTGAAAATGGCACCCTGAGGCAAAAATATGGGCAAAATGGCAGAAGCCGAGTGGAAAAGCTGTTCGATATACGTCAGCAATGTGTCATACTCGAGCGGATCTATGAGGGTGTTCAGTAAACATTATGCAAGCCTCGGTAATATTTACCACCTATAATCATCCCCAATGGCTGGAAAAGACCCTGTGGGGTTTTGCGGCGCAATCAAATAAAAATTTTGAAATTATCGTGGCGGATGATGGCTCCGGTGAGGAAACCGCTCAGGTTATTCAGCGGTTTATGGAAGAGAGTGGGTGCAAGGTCAAACATATCTGGCATAAGGATAATGGCTTTCAGAAGTGCCGAATATTGAACAGGGCCATTCTGGCCAGTGAATCCGAATACCTGATATTTACTGATGGCGACTGCATTCCGCACCCGGATTTTGTAAAAAACCATATTGAGTTATCGGAAAAGAATCGATTCCTGTCCGGTGGTTATTTCAAGCTACCCCTGGATGTCTCCAGGGCAATCAGTCGACAGGATATACTGGATGGAAATGCCACCCGCCCCGGCTGGTTGCTCAAGCAGGGTGTTCCCTTCAGTTATAAAATATCCAAACTCTTCTCCCATCCTTTCTGGGGCGCGGTGCTGGATACACTGACCATTACCCGGGCCACCTGGAATGGTCACAGTGCGTCGACCTGGAAAGAACTGGTTATGCAAACCAATGGCTTTGATGAGCGAATGCAATACGGTGGTCAGGATCGTGAATTCGGAGAGCGGCTGGTCAATATGGGGGTTAAGCCGAAGCAGGTGCGTTACCGTTGTTGCTGTGTGCACCTCGATCATAAACGGGGTTATGCCCGCCCTGAGAGCATACAGAAAAACAGACGTATTCGTAAACAGACTCGGGCAGATAAAATTACCCGCACCAAATACGGCATTGCGGAAATCCCGGAGGACGACTTGCAGGTATGAAAAAGCTTTTGCCTCTGAGCTCGGCACCGGCCAGTGTGTGTATATTACGCCTGTCCGCCATCGGAGATGTCACTCATGTGATACCCGTAATCAGGGCCTTGCAGCAACACTGGCCAGAAACAGAGATAACCTGGATATGTGGCAAGCTTGAATATAAATTGCTACATATGATCGAGGGTGTGAAATTTATTGTCTTCGATAAAAACGCGGGCCTCAAAGCCTATACCCGTTTATGGCAACAGCTGAAAGATACGCGCTTTGATGTGCTGCTGCATATGCAGGTTTCTGGCCGGGCAAATCTTGCCAGTATGGGAATTCGGGCGAGCATTCGACTGGGTTGGGATAAGGCTCGATCCCGTGATTTTCATCAGCTGTTTATCAATCACAGTATCCCAGAGCATGCTCAACAGCATCAGGTGCAGGGCTTTTTATCATTTGCCCGTGCCCTTGGGGTGCCGGTGGAGGAGCCGAGCTGGGATATTCCAATTACGGAGAATGCCGCTCAGTTTGTGAAAGCCCATGTGGATAGTAGCAGACCCTATATTGTGATATCCCCCTGTTCCAGTCATAAACTGAGAAACTGGAAAGCGGCGCGATACGCGCAGCTGGCGGATTATGCCATTGAAAAATATAACTTGCAGGTGGTATTGAGTGGTGGACCCGCGCCCAGTGAAAAGGAGATGGCTCAACACATTGGCGCCTATATGAATAATGTGCCCCTTAATCTGGTGGGCAAGGACACCCTGGAACAGCTGGTGGGCTTGCTGGCGGGCGCCAGAGCAGTGATCTCACCGGATTCCGGACCCGCGCATATTGCCAATGCCCTGGGGGTGCCGGTGATTGGTCTGTACGCCTGTACCTGGAGCAAACGCAGTGGCCCCTATAACTCACTACAGTATTGTGTCGATAAATTTGAGCTGGCGGCAAGGGAATATTTGAAAAAGCCGGCAGATTCCCTGAGATGGGGAAGCAAAATCGAAAAACCGGGGGTTATGGATATGATTTCAGTGGACGAGGTTTGTAGTAAGCTGGATAGTGTGCTTTTAGGCTAGCCCGAATATTTATCGCTTGAGCAGGTTTTCAAAAAACTCGATATGTTTCCTGACGGTCAGCTGGTGAGACATTTTTCCTTCGATCACTTTTTTGCTATTGGCGGACAGAGTGGCCAGGGTTTCCGGTGAATCATACAGTTTGATCAGGCAGTCGGCGATGGCATCGGAATCGGCAACCGGAACAATATAACCATTTTCGCCATCGCTAATAATTTCCATACTGCCGGGATTGGCGGAACTGAGAACCGGTGTGCCATAGGCCAGGGATTCCAGAATGGCCCGGGGCAGGCCTTCACCGCCGGTGGAAGGTTGAATCAGAATATCACTGGCGGCAATCAGCTCAGGTGCATCATTGCGATAACCGGCAATATGAATTCGGTCACGCATTTTGCTGTTTTCGATCAGGCTTTTGTAGGGTTCTCTGTCGGCCCCCTGACCCACCAGAAGCAAATGAAAGTTTTCCAGTTGAGCCAGCCGGTTACTGGCTCGCAGAACGATGTCCAGGCCTTTATGGGGGCGGTTATTGATAACACAGATGGCGCTAAAGTCGGTTGGGCCAATACCAAATTCACTGAGGTCGGCGGCGGGTTTGTTATACCAGCTCAGCTCATGACCCTTGTGTATGGTCTTGATATATTTATTTTTAAGTATCTTTTTTGAAGCAACATAGTCGCAGACATATTGTGAAACACAGATAATGCCATCGATTCTGGGATTTAGCATGCCCAGGTAGTTGCTTGGGTCATGCCAGTAGAGCCCACTGGCCGTGCCACGATAAACCGCGAGTTTAACCGGCATGCCGATACAGGCAAAGGCGGAGTTGGGGATGGTTCTTGAGTGCGAAGCATAGACGATATTGATATTTTTCTGGCGGATGGTCTGGCGAATCAGTCGAATATTGGCAAAGCTGATCTTGTGCTTGGGAGGGCAGTGAATAATATCGATGCCATGTTCGAGAAAACGTGGAATATATTCCTTGCCAGCTTCAATAATAATACTGATATTGTGACCCGCTTTGGCCAGATCGACATAAATTTCCATTTCCGGGCGCAGGCTGTTGTAGGAGCCACCGGAAGGGGGCAGAACCAGAATATTCATTAGATTATTAGTGAAATCATAAGTTTATGCGTCAAATAAGGGGTTCTTGTGAAATGTTCGGGCTAGCAATGTCAGGGTCAGGTGTAATCCTGATAGGATTTTTCTTCCACGATCTCGGATTTCAGATGCAGATTAATGCGTTTTTTCACATCGGCCCGCTGATCATTGGTGACATAGACACTGCGGGCCAGTTCGATAAACCGATCGGCAAAGCGTTTATTGCGTTCCTCATCACGGATATCATCTTCGATGTCCCACAGATTTTCATTAATGGATTTAAGCTCGGCACGCATGGCCGATAGCGCATTATCTTCAGTAACCGCGTCGGACCAGACCCTGTTTAGCATGGCCAGTTCCTTATTGACATTGGCCCGTTTGTCGGCATCCGCTATGCGTTCGGACTTGATTTCCAGAATGGTGATTTTATCCAGCAGTTCACCGGGGGATATGGGGATAAGTATCTGATTCATAATGGTATGTATCCGGCGCTCATAAACAAATAGATTGAATTTGCATTATAATGCAAATTCACCGGGATAATGAAATATTTTGAAAAAACCCTGGACAGGGTAAAAGGCATACTACAGGATCCAAAATGGATATAAACAGCTATATAGAACGCATCGATCTGCTGGATTATCTGGTAATAGTCACTAATCTGTTACTGATGATTTTCGCGCGCCGGATTCTGCAGATTTTTCAGGCGGAAAATACGGATAAATCCGGGTTTCTGTTCAAGGTACAGAGTTTCAGAGCCCTGAACCTGCTCATTATACTCAGTTATGGCTATAGCAATATCTATCTGGGTGCGTCTGAAAATGCCTATGGACTGAAGCTGGTGAGTATCTGGGTAATTATCTATCTGGCCTATCTGAGTCAGCAGATCTTAAGCTACTGGGTACGCAGAAAATACGGCAAATTGCGGGAAATCAATGGCCAGCAGAAAAGTATCGAAACCTATACCAGTCGTCTGCTGGCGTTGCTCAGTGGGGTGGTGGTTTTTGTCATTGCCCTGATTTCGGTCATCAATGTGCTTGAGTTCAATAGCCTGCTGCAGGCCGGCGGAGTAATCGGTATTATCGGTGTGTTTCTGGCTCTCACCCAGAATGCCTGGGCGCCGGATATTATCAGTGGTCTGATCTTTCTGAATAGCGGCATGATCGAAGAAGGAGACGTGATCGAGCTGGATGATAATGGTGTGTTGATCGGTGTGATATTCAAAACCAAAATGTTTCATACCGAGGTGCTTAACCTGGTCAATAACCACCGTATTATGATGAAAAACGCCCGACTGAGGGAGTTTACCATTCAGAACCTGTCGAAATTCGCGTCGGCCAGGGGGCTGCGTGAGAGTCTGAATTTCAAAATAGCCTATGATGTGCCGGCAGACAGGGTCAGGCAGCTGTTTGCCGCGGTGGAAGAAAAAATAAGGGAAGAAAATACGATCGATATAGTCACCGAACAACCCCTGGAATGTTTTGTTCAGGACACTGGCGATCACGCGGTGGAGTGGGCGCTCTATTATTACACCAAAAATGTGAAATCACTGATCAAAATTCGTCAGGCCATACGCGAACTGGTTTTGCAGACCTCACGGGAAATGGATATATCACTGGCCACTCCCCTGACTTATACGCGGGTGTAATTTGAAGGGACATAGTGGCCGCAAGTGGATGCAAAAACGCAAGTTTTGAAAAAGAAAACGCTACAAACGCGAATGGACGCGATAGATGCTATGTGATATGTCAGTCGGTTTGATTATTTCCTGCAGTTACTTTTTCGATCGCCCGCCGAAGCATAGCCTCCGCTAGGGTTCAAGGGGGATCGTGAAAAATGGCCGCTGAGATTTTTCCAGAAACTGCATAGCGTTCATTGGTACATAGTGTACTTCTCTAATATACGAAGAATGATTATTGAAATCATAATCTTATACATCAAATAAAGCGTTCTTGTGAAATATTCGGGCTAGATTCGATCTGATTTAATGACCATAAGTTTCCTGATCTGCATATCCTCGAAAGTATAGGGTATCCCACCCACGCCCAGGCCTGAATGGCGAAGTCCGGCGAAGGGCATCCAGTCGACCCGGAAAGCGGTAAAGTCATTGATCATGACCGCTGAGGCATTGAGCTGTCGGTACGCATGCATGGCGGTATCCAGATCCGCTGTATAAACCGCCGCCTGAAAGGCGAAGTCCAGGGAATTGGCTCGTTCTATGGCGTCATCGATATCATCGTATTCATAAACACAGATAACCGGGCCAAATATCTCGCTATTGCTGACTCGGCTGTCCTGGGGTGGGTTGAATAATACCGTTGGGGAATAGCAGCTGGCTGAAAGTTTAGCCTGGCCGGAAATTTTCTCGGCTCCCGCGGCGATGGCTTCATCCACCCACTGTTCGATGCGATCGGTTTCGGCGTGGCGTATCAGGGGGCCAATATCCGTATCGGCGGAGACCGGGTCACCCACCCGCATGGCATTGCCCTGTTCGGCCAGTTGTTCGGCCAGCTGGCGGGCAATGGACTGATGGGCAAAGACCCGTTGTACGGAGACACAAACCTGTCCCGCATGGTAGAAGCCGCCCCTGGCCAGCATGGGGATGGTTTTATCCAGATCCGCGTCGGCGGCGACAATCACCGGTGCCACACCCCCGTGTTCCAGGGCGCAGCGTGTGCCGGGTGCCAGTTTTGAGCGTAGCATCCAGCCCACTCGGGCGCTGCCGATAAAACTGAAAAAACCCACTCGGCTATCGCTCACCAGGGATTCTGCGACCTGCAGGTCAACCGGGCTGAGTACCTGCGCCCATTCCGCCGGCAGTCCCGCTTCGTGGAACAGTTTGACCAGTTCATAACAGGAAAGCGGGGTATCCTCGGCGGGCTTGATAATGACCGGACAGCCACTGGCGACGGCGGGCCCCACCTGATGAACGATAAGGTTGATCGGATGGTTAAAAGCACTGACCGCAACCACAACACCGATGGGCTCATGGTGGGTCATGGCCAGTCGGTTCATGGAGGCGGCATTGATTGCCATGGGAATTTCTTCACCCCGATTATTTCGAATACATTCGATACAGCTATGAATGCCGTCGATGGCACGGGCCATTTCAACCCGAGTGTCCAGCAGGGGCTTGCCGCCTTCACGAGCCGATAACAGAATCAGGCGTTCGGCATTCTCCTCCATTAAAATCGCGAGGCGTTTTAATATTTCAATGCGTTGCTGGGCGTCGAGCCATCGGGATTTGTCATTGAACAGGGAGGAGGCGATTTGCAGGGCCTGATCAACTCCCTGTTTATCCACCGTATCAACGGTGGCAATCAGCTCATCATCGAAAGGCGCGGTAACGCGAAGTGTACCCGCTGCCGGAACATCGGCAGCAATCATGTGGCGGTAATGATTGGTCATAGTGTGTTCCTTAAATCGGGCAGACGATATCGCCAAGTCGCTCAGTCAGTTTCATATTTTCACGGTAATCAATGGGGACCACGACCAGGCTTGGGCCGGTTTCATTAAAGGCGGTCTCCAGGGTGGATTTTATATCGGCAGAGTCTGTGATCCGGTGACCATGCCAGTTAAAGGATGCGGCCAGCTGCATCCAGTCGGGGTTATCAAATGATAGCTCGGTATGGTGACCAAACTGGTTCTGTTGTTTCCAGGCAATGAGACCATAGGCGTTGTCTTCCCAGATCATCACCACACAGTTGACATTGAGGCGGCGCGCGGTTTCCATTTCCTGTACATTCATCAGGAAGCCGGCATCGCCACAAATGGCCAGGATACGCTTTTCCGGATAGATCATGGAGGCGGAAATGGCACCGGGCAGGGCGAAGCCCATGGAACAGAAACCATTGGGAATCAGGCAGGTATTGGGCTCGTGGCAATGGTAATGACGCGCGATCCACATTTTGTGTGCGCCCACATCGGAAAGCAGAATGTCGTGTGGCCCCATGACTTGACGAACATCCCAGAGAATCTTTTGTGGTTTGAGTCGATCAACCGCATCGTCATCACGGTAAATAGCCAGCTCCTGCTGCATCTTTTGGCGCGTCGCGGCCTGCTGGGAGAGATCGAATTCAAGACCACCATCCGTTTCGATACACTCGAGTAATTTTGTAATGGTATGGGCCATATCACCAATGAGTTCGACTTCCGGATGGTAGTGGGCATCGATTTCAGCGGGATAGAAATCGGCGTGGATAACTTTCTTGTCACCGCTGCT
>Ga0256830_1002522_pt1 | contig 12008 bp, 9 predicted proteins | sample 128326metaG_FD_190537 | JGI IMG/M metagenome (GOLD analysis project Ga0256830, IMG submission 190537) | Hydrothermal vent microbial communities from Lau Basin, Pacific Ocean - 128-326 | ecosystem: Environmental > Aquatic > Marine > Hydrothermal vents | place: Pacific Ocean: Lau Basin | collected...
CAGAAAGGCCATCGATGGCGGTTCATCTTCCGCCCTGGCCATGCTGGTATGTGTGCTGCCAGCCAGTAACAGGCTGTAGAGCAGGGCATGGGGCAGGGGTTTAACCGGCATTGTTCTGATCCAGTTCTTCGGTCAGCAGCCAGCTGACGAATTCCAGTTGTTCCAGCAATTCCAGCTCGGTGTCCGAGCTCAGCATGTTCAGATCTTCATCATTGAATACCAGCTGTTCCGAGGCGATTGGCCCGGGTGTTGTCTGTGGTGTCTGGGATAAGACTAACCAGCCACTCACCACGGCAATGCTCAAGCCCGCCATAATGCCCGCCGGTAGGGGCACATTGAAGAGCCGCCAGGGACGCCGCCCGGCCGGGTAGTTCTGCAGGGCTTTCTGGCGGGCCTGATTGAGCCGTGACAGGGTGGCGCCGTCCAGTGCTTCGGCACTGTCATCCAGCTGCTTGCGGCTGCGTTGCAGAAAGTCTTTATCTTCCGGCTTCATAATGCTCCTCCAGTGAGGCACGTAAACTTTTTACGGCCCTTGAATAGTGGGTCTTAACGCTGCCCTGGGAACAGCCCATGGCGCTGGCGGTCTGCGCCACATTCAGGCCTTCCCAGTTGCGTAACAGAAAGGCCTGTTGCTGACGCAGGGGCAGCTGCTTCAGGGCGGCGTCCAGCGCGTTTATGGTATCACCGCTGCTGGCCTGTTCCTGCGGATTTTTGGTATAAAGATCCGGTGCGGTCTGTATCGGGTCCTGCTGCTCATGCTCATCGGTGTCCAGTTTGAGCCAGCCCCTGAGTTTGTTGCGGACTGTATTGCGTCTGTACCAGTCCCGTATGCGGTTTTGCAGCATGCGGTGAAATAAGGGGCCCCAGTCATCGCTGTTTTTGTGGCCATAGTTTTTCACCAGGGCAATCATGGCTTCCTGCACCAGATCCAGGGCATCCTGGGGGTTGCCGGTGGCAATTTCCGCCATCCGATAGGCCCGCCGTTCCACCTCGGCAAGAAAGCGGTTGAGGGCCTGTTGCTGTGCCAGCTCATTGTCCTGTCGGGTTTTCAGGGGCTGTTCTCTCCGCTCGGGTGTATCAAAATACTGGCAAATATCGCCACTGCTTAATTCGATCATGGTTCAGGCTTCGTATTATAGGGTCCATCGGGCTTTCCTGGTTATTAATAACGCAGCCCAGTGAAAAAGGTTGACCCGGAAGCTGATTTTTTTACCACATATAGCCCAGGCTCAGGCCGGCGGTCAACAGGCCGTCCTCCAGTGGCACCTCGATATTGCCCCCCAGCAACAGTTGTGGCCCGATGCTTTTTAGCAGATACAGGCTGACATAGGTATAGCGGCTGCTGGAGAAGGCGGAGTCGACCCGGCTGTACAGCAATTCATAGCTCATGCTCTGTTGTTGCAGGCCCAGTAGCAGGCTGGATTCACGGTCCGCCAGATTCCGCGCCTGTTGCAGACCAATGGAACTGGCCAGCCCCAGTAACAGACGGCGTCGAGGCTGTGGCTGGCGGGAGATATAGTCATGCTGCTTGTGTTTGATTTCGCTGTACCACCGTTCCCCGCTATAGCCCAGGCTGAGTTCAGTGGCCTTATGGTCGCGGCCAATGGAATCGATTCGCAGGATATTCGGCTGCTCGAAAAATAGCTCAACCTCGCCCGTTTCATAACTCAGACGGCTGCTAAAGCCCTGGTTGAAATAGCTCAGCATCAAGCGCAGGTCTTTTTTCTCCAGGGTGTTCCTGTTGCCCCACCAGGTCTGGTAGATGCCCCAGCCAAATTGCTCATTGAAATCACCGCCAAAGCCCCAGCTCATGTCATCGGTTTCAATGCCATAGCTCTGCCGGGTGGCGCTGAAACTGAAACGCAGGGATGGACTCAGGCCCAGCTCGCTGCTCAGGCCATAGTAGCCGCCGCTTTCTTCATCCAGCCCGCCATACAGCCAGAGGCTATTCCGGGGTGGCAGGTAATCCTCCAGTCGCCAGAAGTCATCCGATACCATCCCTTCGTTATTCTTCGAGTCTTCAAGGGCTTCGGTTTTGCCCTGCGCCATGGCGGCGGGCAAACAAAAGACAGAGAGCAGGGGAAATAGAATACAAATTTTTTTAAAATACATATATAAAGCCGGGTAGACTACCCGGCTATTCGGTTATCCGATAGTGGTTGTTTTATTCAGGCCTATTTTACGGGGCCAGGCGAACACTGATTTTACTGCTGCTCAGCTGATTCAGATCGCTATTATACACCCCATTGGCATGCACCGCTTTTACCGCGACGGTACCATCCAGCAGGCCATTCAGGGCCGTCTGGAAACTGCTGTAGAGGGTGTAGACCCGGATGCTGCTTCCCCGGCTGATGACAAACAGCCCCGTAGCGGATGGGGTTGGCATGATCAGCGGCATACTGCTCAGGCCGAGCAGGTCGGTGCTGATGCCGGCCCGGTACATATAATGACGGCTGGCGGCCTGCTGTAGATCAAGCAGAATACCACTGTCACTGATGCTGCTAATGGCATTCACACTGCCGTCGATAAAGTCGGTTACCAGGTGAGCTCGCATATTGGCGGCATCCACTATGCTCTGGGCGCTGAAGTCCTGGGGCGCGCTGCCAAAGGGGCGAACATGGCCAAGCACTTTAAGGGGATCACCCATCCGCACACCGGACAGGCTCAGGCTGGCGGTATCCACCTCATAATTGCTGGCATCCGCGTCGCTCGTGGGGTCGCTGCCGGTGCCGCTAAAATCGAACTGCTGAATACGGTGGCGGTCGATGCCCTGCAAATCAATATTCAATGGGCTGACACTCACCACGCTGCCGCCAATGTGGGTATAGAGCATGCGCACATGATCGGCATTCAGGCCGAGGCCGGTACCCGGGGTGAGCCTGCCCAGTATATTGACCCGCTGGCCCACCGAAATATCATCTTTGGTGTAGCTGCCACTGATATCCCCCTGTTTGACCACACGGGTGTTGCTGCTCAGGCTAACCTGTAGCGTATTGCTGAAGGCAAAGCTGCCATCGGCGCGTATCAGGGTGGCGCCGCGAATCACCAGACTATCGCCACTGCGGGCAGTGACATTGCCGGATACCATATCCTTATTGCCCCAGGGCACACTGCTGCCGGCATAGACTTCCAGGGCATTGAAGCGGGGCTTGCCCTGTGTGTTTCCGCCAGCTGAATTGCGGGGCAGGGCCAGCTTGCCCAGTACGATAACCGCTGCCGCAGGGTCCAGGCTGGCCAGTTGGCTGAGACCGCTGGCGCCACCATACACCGTACCATCGATTTCATAGGCGGTATTGTCCGATACATGCACATTCAGCTGACCAAAGCGGTTATTGCGCTTATGCCGGAAAGGGCGCATGAGCACATTGAAGCTGTTATCGGCTTCATCCACCCGACCCAGCAGGCCGCGTAAACGGTGGGGTTTGGGGGCTTCAAGCTGGGTGTCTGCCAGCAGTACGGGTTTGACCATCACCGTGGCGGTGCTGCCATTGAGTATGATGTCATTGGAGGCGTCCAGATCGAAGTCCAGGGTAATATGGGCGGGTATGCCGGGGGCAATCACAAAATCCCGGTCGCCATTGAAGCTTAGATCCAGCGTCATGATGCCAGCGGGATTGCCACTGCTGTCCTGTGGTGTGGCGCTGATGGCATTGCCGTTCGGGTCCTGTACCACAATGCTGGCATTGCTGAAATCCAGCACAATGCGGGCTCCGGTGTAATGTCCCGCGGGTACGGTGGCGGCGGTAAGAAACTCGGTGACCTCCACATAGCGGGCAAAATCCAGCCGGGTTGTCAGGGGCAGCACCTCCACCTCGGCACCATTGCTCTTGCGCATTTTAATCGACTGTACATCCACGGTATAACTGAGAAAATCACCCTCGGCATCGGTCAGGCTAATGACCAGTTCCGAATTGCTGTCTGCCGAGGTGGCATCGGAGCCGGCGCTGCAGCCATAAAAACCGAAAATAACAATCAGCATCAGGCTCAAGGCTAACAGGCCGTTCTGTAACCAGCACCTGCCAGACCAGGCCGGGGATCGTAAAGAGGGTGTGTGAAGTGAATTCATTTTATGCTCCTGTTAATTGAATGTCCGGGTTAACAGGAATAACGCAGGGGGCTGTATCTGGTTGACAGGTTTTGAAAAAAATGCGGAGCGGATCTAATAATTGTGCCTGCGTTTTGAGGTGTCCGTATTGGGTGATTGATAAGGCTCGATTGAAAGGGTAATATGTAATGTGGATCATATAATGAACCGATATGATACAGGCAAAACAAAGTCCGTGGCAGGGAGCCCCAGCTAAAGTAAACGGCATGAGTGAGGAGAAGAGATTTGTTTATGAAGCCATTGCAGCGGAAAAACCTCAGTTAATCCATCCCGATTCACAAAAGCATTAAGAAATAATTCTGATACACGTTTTTTTGTGAGTGGTGCAGCACTGAAATTTAGACGTTAAATATTGCACTCCTCATAAATTTATTTTATTAGGTTGAATGGGATTTATTTATGGTATTACCCAGAAACGATAAGAAGCCCTATCAGAAAGACCGGCTTGATCTGGCGATTGATCGGTTTGCATTATTGGAAAAACCGACTCGCGGTGACCTGAACCTGGTGAAAGTCACTGCACAGGTTGAACGCGGTCTGGACAAATATCGGGCGGCTGCCATGAATATGAGTATTGATGAGCTGGAAGATGAAAACCATCAGTCCAGCTTGCTCGCACATTTCTTAACTGTATCAGGTGATCCGAAGCCACATTCCAAATGCCATGCCCATGCGATTGTATCTGGAGCACACCGCTATGCGGCTGAACTGCGTGCAGTACTGGCATGGCTCAAGCTACGGATAGATGACCCAGACAATGGGTGCTGGCTGCCGGAAAATACGGCTGCCAAAGTCAAGATGCCTGCTCACCTGAGAAATGCTGTCCCACACAGCCGTATACATCGCTTTAACTATTATTTCTGGCTCAATACGCTGATTGATCCGGCCATCACCTCCTCGCAAACGAATTTACGCAGAACACTGACGATGGTCGCTACCCGTTTGCAATCGGGAACCCAGCCCAAATATGTGATGAATAAAAAGGGAGAAGGGATGTACGTATGATTTATCTGATACACCCCGATTACCGGCATTACAAATCCTTCGTCTATGACCCCAAAGCAGTGCGTAAAGCTCTTGGCAGTGAAACACAGTTTCACTTTGCCAGATCGCCGCAAACCTATCTGGATGACTGGAAACCTCTGGAGATTGCCTTTGAAGCACTGGCCTCCAAAAAAGCGGGTTTACCTGACATCATGGTACGAAATGGCAGGATGTTTTTGAACCAAATTGCCATCGATGCACTTAAGCCACTGATAGATAATCAAGGTGAATTTCTACCCGTCACCTATGGAGGTCAGGACGGCATGTTGTTCAATATTCTGGCTACAGCCGAGGATGTTGACGGACTGGATACCCAGAATTCGTTGAACAACGAATTTGGAGAAGTCCAGGCACTGGCCTTCCATGAGGAAAACCTCAAGGAGCTGAACGTGTTTCGCACAGCCTTTGATGGGTATATGGGGGTATATTGTAATGAGGTTTTCAGAAAAGCAGTGGAAGATACCGGATTGAAGGGGCTGATATTTAGTAGTGATATCGGTACGGCTTTTCCACCGGATACGCAAGCACAGAGCCCCTTGATGCATTAACATTAAAAATTGCGCCTGCTCAATTATAGAAAGGCCAAGATACCATGCATCGCTGCATATACCTTGAAAACTGCTCCTGCCCATTTCATAGAAGAGCCAAGATACCGTACATCCCTGTACATACCTTAAAAATTGCTCCTGCCCAGTTATAGAAAAGCTAAGATACCATGCATCCCTGTACATACCTTAAAAACTGCTCCTGCGTTTTTAAGATACCGTACATCCCTGTACATAAAAAAAGCCCTGAAATTCAGGGCTTTTTTTATGGGCTGTGAATACGCTTTATTACTTATTCAGACTCTGATAGTAGTTAATCAGAATCTCAGCGACTTCAGGGCGTGAAAACTCCTTGGGTGGGGCAATGCCCTGGCCCAGCATTTCACGTACCTTGGTGCCGGACAGCAGCACAAAGTCTTCCTTGTTATGATCCGGGGCTTCACGCATCATCACAACCTTGTCCAGTTTCTTGGAGTAGGCGGTGTGGTCGGCTTCGAAGATCTCGATATCCAGGGCGCCTTCGGGGACTTCTTCCTTGAATATGGTTTGCGCGTCGAAGGCACCGTAGTGGTCGCCAACACCGGCGTGGTCACGGCCGATAATAAAGTGGGTGGCACCCATGTTCTGACGGAATACCGCGTGCAATACGGCTTCTTTGGGGCCGGCATACAGCATATCGAAACCGTAGCCGGTTACCATGGCGCTGTTTTCAGGGAAATACAGCTCAACCATCTTGCGAATGGCCGCGTCACGAACCGGGGCAGGAATATCGCCGGGCTTGAGTTTGCCCAGCAGCATATGAATCACCAGGCCATCACAGTTCAGTCGATCCATCGCCATGTGGCACAGCTCTTCGTGGGCCAGGTGCATGGGGTTACGGGTCTGGAAGGCAACCACCCGGTTCCAGCCACGCTCGGCAATTTCATTCCGAATTTCAACCGCGGTGCGGAAGGTATCGGGGAATTCAGTCTGGAAGTAGGAGAAGTTCAGTACTTTGATGGGGCCGGACAGACACACCTTGCCCTGCGAGTTAAAGGCCTCGACACCGGGGTGTGCTTCATCGTCACTGGCGCGGTAGATGCTTTTGGTCATCATGGCCATATCGTCGTCGCTGAACTCTTCAACGGCTTCAACATCCATAACCGCCAGAACAGGGTTACCTTCCACATTGGGATCTTTCAGGGCAATGCGGTCGCCGGCCTTGATATTGCCCGCGTCTTCCAGCAGGTTCAGCACCGGTGTGGGCCAGAACAGGCCAGAGGTGGTTTTCATCTCTTTGGCAACGGACAGGGCATCGGCCTTGTTCATATAGCCGGTTAGCGGATTGAAGTAACCCGCGCCCAGCATAACCGCGTTGGCGGCACTGGCGGAGCTGACTACAACCGAGGCCAGACCTTCGGCTTCTTTCTGCAGGGCTTCATTTTCAGCCGGGTCGTAAACAAATAGGGGATTCAGTTCGTCTGAACCGTGTGGTTTTATCATTGATATGTCTCCTCATGCCCGGACCGTCGTGTGAGCCCGAGTGATTTATATAAAATCAGTTAAATAATCGGCAGCTAAAAACTGGCAGCAGATTAGCGCTTCTGTGCCCGCCGGTGCTTGATATTAATCATATCCTTGCGCAATTTCACCGGGCAGCTGCTGTAGGGCTAAAATTCAGTGCATCCATCATATAGCCGTATAGAAGATAAGCTAATTCATATCATTAAGGGGTGTATGAGTTTTTTTTATTGATAAAATCAGAAACCCTATATTTATCAATTATATATGTTTTCTCTAATATGGTTGCTGGATATTAAGGCAGTCTGTGGCGGATTTCTCAGAACTGAACTCACCGGCTGGAGCTGGCAGTAGAATCCGGATAAAGTAAGCGCCGGAGTGGGCATATCAATGCATATCCCGGGATTCCCCTATGGGTATTTTGGTTTATTAGCGTTATCTAATGCTGATTAAGCTTATTGATCTGGCACAAGAATTACTTGCATTAGTGCAGTGTAAAAGTGAAACTACGTAACTCAGATTATTCTGGGTACATGATTAGAATATTATAAATAAAATATATAATGCTTTTTTATACAAAGAAAAGCTACCTTTATAAAGGAACTCTGAATAATTCAGGGTTTCAATAAACAGAATTCAAATTGACAAATGGTAGAGGATTGTTAATGAAACATCTTATTTCAGGGTTAATAAAATTTTCAGCGGCATCGATTCTGGTGGTATCACTGGTTGCCTGTGGTGGAGCGGAAGAACGAAAAGCCAAATATCTCGAAAAGGGTAAGGCTTATCTGGCAGAAAAAAATTATGAAAAAGCCAGGATAGAATTCAAGAACGTCTTACAGATAGACCCTAAATATCCGGATGCCTATTTTTTGATGGGCCAGCTTGAAGAAAGAAACAAGGAACTGGGTAAAGCACTTGGGAATTATAAAAAAGCTATGGAATTAAACCCAAAGTTTACCGAGGCAAAAGTTAAGCTGGCTAAAATTTATGTTATTGCAGGAACTACAGATTTTATAGATCAGGCTAAAAAACTGTTGGCTGAGGTTAAGCAGGAGCAGCCAGAAAATACTGAAGCCAAACTGATTATGGCGACTATTGAATATAAGTCCGGATCTAAATCTCAGGCAACTAAAGAATTAGAAGCAGTCGTCAATGAAGATAAAAATCTTGTTGAGGGTATAAGTTTATTGTCAACCATATATCAGGCTGATGGTAAAGAATCAAAAGCTTTGAAATTACTCAAGCAGGGTGCGCTAGATAATCCTGAAAATATCCCGTTGAGAATAACCCTGGCCCAGCTACTGGCCAAGAACAAAGACTATGTCGGAGCAGAAAAATACCTGAAACAGGCGCAGCAAATTGAACCTGAAAAATATTCTCTTCAGGTGGCTCTGGCCTCATTTTTTGCGACATCTAATCAACTGGATAAAGCTGAATCGGTTTTAAGAGATGCTATAAAACAGGATGAGGATGATGCCCAGCGTTATCTAGTTCTGGTTGAAATGTTGTCTACCCGAAGAAGTATTAAAGAAGGTGAAGAAGAGCTTGAAAAGGCAATCAAGAAAAAACCTGACTTATATGAATTAAAGTTTGCGCAAGTTAAATTTTATGAGAAAACAGGCAGGCGCGATAAAGCTAAATCGGTTCTCAAACAAATTATTTTGGATAAGTCATATGATGTGGAAGGTGTAAGGGCAAGAACACAGCTGGCACAGATGCTTCTTGATGAAGGTGATCAGGATGGTGCCAGAAAATATGTTGAAGAAGTAACTGCTGAATATCCGAATAATAATGATGCATTATTAATAACCAGTAAACTGGCTCTGATTAATTTAGATGCTGTTTCAGCTATTAATAGTTTACGAACTGTTGTAAAAAATGACCCTAAAAACCCGGAAGCATCACTTCTACTGGCTCAGGCACATGAGTTAAATAAAGAAAGTTCTCTGGCTGAAGACGTGTTAAAACGGGCAATTGAAGCAAATCCATTGAATCCTGAAGTGCACGCAAATTATGCACAGTATCTCGGTAGTAAGGGGCGCATAGATGAAGCTTTAAATGTAGTCGATAAAGCGTTGGCATATTTTAAAGATAACTATGATCTGATGAACATCAAGCTTCGTATCATGGTTTCACAGGGTAAGGAATCAGAAATTCTGCCGATATTAAATATGATGGAACAGGTAAGCCCACTTAAGGCGGAAGTGAATATTACAAAAGGTGAATATTATTTAGCAAAGCGTAAAATACCGGAAGCTGTCGAGCAATTTAAAAAAGCAGCCAGTAAATCACGGGATAAATTTAAACCCTTACAGCTGATAGTTAAGGCGTATATCTCAAATAAACAACCTGAAAAAGCTCTTGAAGTATTGCAGTCAATTCTTGACAAAACACCTGAAGATCCAGTTGCAAATCTGCTGACGGGACAGGTTTTTCTGGCGCAGAAAAAACTGGAAGAAGCAAAAGCAAAATTCAAACAGGCGATAAAAGCGGCTGATCAGTGGTTTGTTCCATATACAACACTGGCATCGACTTATCTGTCCCAAAAGCAGCCTGAGAAGGCGATAGAAGTTTACCAGCAAGCACTGAGTAAGATGGATAATAAAACGCCCGCCAGATTACAGCTGGCAGGAATATATGAGCAGCAGAAGAATTATTCCAAGGCAATGAAAATATATGAAGCTATATTGAATGATAATCCAGGAAATAAACTTGCTGCAAATAATTATGCATCCCTGTTACTTGACTTTGGCTCCCAGGCTGATGTTAAAAAAGCACTTGAATTATCCAGAGCCTTCGAAAAACTCAATCAACCTGCTTTACTGGATACTCTGGGCTGGGCATATGCAAAGTCAGGTGATAATCAAAAGGCTATCGAGATTCTTAAACCTGTAGTTGATAAGGCTCCAAAAGTTGCAGTATTCAGATATCACCTGGGTTATGCGTTATTTAAGGCAGGGGATAAAGCAGCTGCCAAATCACATCTTCAGATAGCTGTCGACAGTCAGCAGGAATTTACAGGGAAAGATAAGGCTGAAGAAATACTTAAAACAATCTAAGGTTCTTTGTAAGTTTACAGATGCCGTACTTCAGGCTGGTGAAATTTTTCACCAGCCTTTTTCGTTTTTAATGTTTCTTAAGTTGTTGAAAATAAAAGAAATTTTATGGCTGTACTGGTTTATCAGCAGAGGGGGCTAACCCGAATATTGCATCAAAAGGGGTAGAAAAACGGCGGAAAATCCTCGAAAATCAATGTGCTAGCAACAATTCAAGAGGACAATCCGCCGTGACAAAATGCTACCAGAATTCCATTCACTTTTCATCCGTCAAACGTCGCCAGGTTGAAGCCAATTTTTCCGGCGGGGATATCACCTCCAATGCGGGTGCCTTACTGCTCAGTGAAGCGGACAGGGCACTGAACTTGTGCCAGTCGGTTGCGCGAGCACTGGGTGATCAACGGGTTCGCGGTCGTTGCGAATACTCGGTTGAGGAATTGATCAAGCAACGCGTCTATGGACTGGCACTGGGTCATGAAGATCTGAATGATCATCTACAGCTCCGCCATGATATGGCGCTGCAAACCGCCGTTTCGAGAGACAGGCCCCTGTCCAGTGCCGCCACCTTGAGTCGTTTCGAAAGCCGGGCGGATCGGGAGGCTGCCATTGCGATCCACCAGGTTCTGTTTGATCAGTTCATCGCAGCCCATGATCGGGCACCCCGACGATTGATTCTGGACTTTGATGCCACCGACACACCGCTGCATGGTGAGCAGGAGGGGCGTTTTTTTCACGGCTACTATGATCACTATTGTTTTCTACCCCTGTACGTGTTTTGCGGTCGTCACCTGTTGGTGAGTTACCTGCGCCAGAGTAATATTGATGCGGCCCAACACAGTTGGGCGATTCTGGCATTACTGGTCAAGGCCATTCGGCAACATTGGCCACGCACACAGATCATCTTTCGGGGTGACAGTGGCTTTTGTCGCTGGCGCATGTTGCGTTGGTGCGAACGCCATCATGTCCATTATATAGTGGGTATCGCGCGTAATGCCCGTCTTGTACGGCTGGCGCAACCCTGGACGAACGAAGCGGAACAACAGTTCAATGACAGTGGTCAAAAACAGCGTCTGTTTACCAGCATTCACTATGCGGCCAAAAGCTGGGACAAGCCGCGTCGTGTCATCGTCAAGGCCGAGTATGGTCGCAAGGGTAGTAACCCGCGCTTTGTGATCACTAACCTGCCGCAAACGGATCGTTATCTGTACGACAAACTCTACTGTGCGCGAGGGGAGATGGAGAATCGTATCAAGGATCAGCAGTTGGGCCTGTTTGCGCACCGGACATCGAGTCATTATTGGTGGAACAACCAGTTCCGGCAGTTGCTATCTGGCCTGGCCTATGTGTTGCTGGAAGGGATACGTCGACTGGCACTAACGGGTACCGCCATCGCCCGTGCCCTGCCACAAACGATTCGTTTGACGCTACTCAAAATCGGCGCGGTCATCACACGCAACACCCGCCGCATCAAAGTCATGATGAGCAGCGCCTGCCCTCATCAGGACTTGTTCAAAACCGTTGCCCTGCGACTCAACTCCTCATAACCCCCTCTGAGCGCTGCCCCGGCGTGTTGATAAAATTTGGGGTAAGGGGTTCGTGCGCCTGAAATTTGAGATTGGCGCACAATTCCGCGGATATAAAGCAATCTGACAGCAACAATTGGACTATATCCAGAATTTCGCTTTGTTCTATGTTTTGGTGCAACACCCGGGTTAACCCGAATGTTTCATGAGAATGCAGAATTTTGGGGACATC
>Ga0256830_1002523_pt1 | contig 12004 bp, 9 predicted proteins | sample 128326metaG_FD_190537 | JGI IMG/M metagenome (GOLD analysis project Ga0256830, IMG submission 190537) | Hydrothermal vent microbial communities from Lau Basin, Pacific Ocean - 128-326 | ecosystem: Environmental > Aquatic > Marine > Hydrothermal vents | place: Pacific Ocean: Lau Basin | collected...
CGAGGTGGCCCTGCTGGTGGCCACCTTGCTGTCATCTGGGGCCGAGTGCCGGCGCATGACCTATGCCGAGGCATTCGGGGTCTATGCCGGTTGCGACCCCCACCGGGCGCCGCTTTCGGAACTATACCAATGCCTGCGGGAGGCGACGGGCGGTGAACTGCAGGGCATCGATACCGATGACCGCGACACGCTGCTGGACCTGCTCATGAGCCATGCCGTCGAGCCCCGCCTGGACGCGGGGCCTGTTTTCATCCATGACTTTCCCGCCTCCCAGGCCGCCCTGGCCCGGGTGCGCCCCGGCGATCCTCCGCTGGCCGAGCGTTTCGAACTCTACATCGATGGCGTCGAGGTAGCCAACGGCTATCACGAGGTCACCGACCCCGGGGAACAGGCGGCCTGTTTCAGGCGTGACCGGGAGAGGCGGCGCCAACTGCAACGGCCCGATGTCCTGCCCGACGGGCGCCTGCTGGCGGCCATGGAGGCGGGCATGCCGCCTTGTGCCGGCGTCGCGCTGGGGATCGATCGTCTGTTGATGGTGAAGGCGCGGGCGAAGGGTATCGACGAGGTGGTGGCGTTTCCTGTTGGTATAGCTTGAGGAACCTCTGATTAATTCATGAACCGGCGTCTGGCGGCTGAAATGTCCCGGCTCAGCGTTGAAAAGCTTGGCAATAGCGCGCTATTGCCTGCGCTTTTCGCCTTGATCCGGAACATTTCATCTCGCCATCCATCCGGTCCAGAATTGATCAGAGGTTCCTTGAGGCAGAGAGCCGGGGTGAGGGGCCGCCTCAAGAGGCATCGGTGCTTGCAATATGCCCCAGCCGCTGTCCCATCCGCACCACCGTGCCAGGCTGCAGGGCCTCATCCAATTCAATCCTGCCTTGCTCGAACAGCATGATGACCGTGGATCCCATGTTGAAGCGCCCCATTTCCTCACCCTTGGCCAGGGCGATGGGTTCGCGGTCCGGGTCGTAGTGCCAGTCCCTAATGGCGCCGCCGGCCGCCGCGCGCAGGTCTTGCTCCCACACGGTCTCCATGGAGGAGACGAAGATGGCGCCCACCAGGATCATGGCCATGGGGCCGGCCGGGGTATCGAACAGGGTGACCACCCGCTCGTTGCGGGTGAACAAGCCGGGGATGTGTTCGGCGGAGTAGGTGTTGACGCTGTACAGGCGGCCGGGAATATAGCGCATGCGGCGCAGCACGCCGTTCAGCGGCATGTGGATGCGGTGATAGTCCCGCGGTGAGAGATAGAGGGTGGCGAAGGTGCCGTTGTGAAACAGGGCCGCCATGCCCTCGTCTCCGCCCAGCAGGCTGTACAGGCTGTAGTCCATGCCCTTGGCCTGCAGCAACTGGCGGTGCCAGATGGGGCCGAGCTGGCTGACGGCGCCGTCCACCGGGCAGGCCAGGGTATCGTCACCGGGCACGACGGGCCTGGCCCCGGGCTTGAGGGCGCGGGTGAAGAAGGCGTTGAAGTCGGGATAGGACTCGGCTTGCGGTTCCACGGCCAGTGACATGTCCACTTTGTATCTGCGAATGAACATCCTGATGAGGAAATTCTTGACAGATGCCACCTTGACCCGCGCCAGCCAGTGCATGCCCCGCGACAGCAGATGGTGGGGTGCAATGAAGACGAGGAGGGCGGTGAGGCGGTCGAGGAGTTGCAAGGGCCGGGAGTGTGCGTTACAAGCGTCTGTTATGATATTGCCATGGACTATAGCATAAAATCCGGGCGCCTGGAGCGGGCTCGTGGCGTTTGATGACGCCGCCTTGCGCGAACTCGTGAGGGCGGGACGCGTGGAGGAGGCCAGGGCGCGCTGCCATGACCACTGCCGCGACCATCCTGACGATCTGGAGGCGTGGCATCTGCTGGGCCTCATCCATGGCCGCCTGGGCGACTACCCGGCGGCCGCGGCATGCTATGACCATCTCCTGGAGATCGCGCCCGGCGACGCCGCGGCCCTGTACAACCGGGGCAGGCTCCATGGCCTGGAAGGCCGCTGGCACGAGGCGGCCGGGTGTCTTCGCGCCGCCACGCGGCAGCGCCCGGAATTCTCCGAGGCCTGGGCGGGCCTCGGCAACATGCTCTACAACCTGCTCGAACTGCGGGCATCGGAAGCGGCCTTCCGCAAAGCCCTCGACACACCGCCCGCGCTTGGCGATTCCCGCTGCTACCTGGAGCCGCCAGCGGAGCGCAATGGCGTCCCCGCCACCCATGTGTGGCGCGCTCATGTGCTTTCCTCCCTGGGGCGGACCCAGCGCAAATTGGGCCTCCTGGACGCGGCTCTCGACAGTTTCCAACAGGCCCTGAGATTGCGTCCGGACGACGCCGTCACCCATGCCAATCTGCTGTTCCTGATGAGCTATCACGTGCTGTGTTCGCCCGGGGCGACCCTGGCGGCCCATGAGGCGTGGGACAAGGTGCATGGCGCGGCGGGGCGGGCGGGGCGTTTTTCTCACGAAAGAACGGGGGAAGCCGGCAAGCGCCTCAAGATCGGTTACGTCTCTCCCCATCTGTGCCGCCACGTGGTCAACTTCTTTTTCGAGCCGCTGCTGGCCCATCACGACCACGAGGCGGTGGAGGTCTACTGCTATGCCGAGGTCCGGCATCCCGATGCGGTCACCGCGCGCCTGCAATCCCATGCCGATCACTGGCGCTCCACGGTGGGCATGAGCGACGCGCAGGTGGCCGCCATGATTCATAGCGACGGCATCGATATCCTCATCGACCTGGCGGGGCACACCACCAGCAGCCGCCTCAAGGTCTTCACCTACAAGCCCGCCCCCGTCCAGGCGACCTACCTGGGCTATTGCAACACCACCGGCCTGGAAGCCATGGACTACTGGATCACCGATGAAAACCTGCATCCGGCGGATACCGGGGAGCTGGCGGCCGAGACCCTCTACCGCCTGCCGCGCTGCTGGTTGTGCTACCGCCCCGATGCGCATGCGCCGCCCGTGACGGTGCCGCCGGCGCGCCCCGTGACCTTCGGCTCTCTCAACGACCTTTCCAAGATGTCGCCCCAGGTCGTTGCCTTGTGGAGCGACATCCTGCGCTCCGTGCCGGACAGCCGCCTGCTGCTCAAGACCTGGTTGCTTGCCAGCGGCGAGAGCCGGGACCGGGTGCGGGAGCAGTTCGCCGCTCACGGTATCGAGGCCGGGCGCCTGGAGCTGCTGCCCCAGACCGAGGACTACCTGGGGGTCTATCATGACATCGATATCGCCCTCGACCCCTTTCCCAGGACGGGCGGGGCCACCACCGCCGATGCCCTGTGGATGGGGGTGCCCGTCGTCACCCTGGCGGGGCGGCGCTACATCGACCGCCAGGGAGTGAGCCTGCTCAGGGCCGTCGGCCTGGATGAACTGGTGGCCACCTCGCACCGGGACTACGTGGACAAGGCCGTGGCCCTGGCCCAGGACGCGGAGCGGCGCCGCGCCCTGCGCGCCACCCAGCGCGAGCGCATGGCCGCCTCGCCCCTGTGCGACGGGCGCGGGCTGGCACGGGCCCTGGAGACGGCCTACCGTGACATGTGGCGCAACTGGCTGGAAGGAGGAGAACATGCTGGATGACGAGCTGGTGCGGCAGGCGGCCGCACTGGGGGAGGAGCTGCAACGGCGTGGCCTGATGCTGGCCGCCGCCGAGTCCTGCACGGGTGGACTGATCGCCGCGGCCATCACCGCCGTGCCCGGCAGTTCCCAATGGTTCGAGCGCGGCTTCGTCACCTATACCAACCGCGCCAAGGCCGAGATGCTGGGGGTGCGGGCCGCGACCCTGGATGCTCACGGGGCGGTCAGCGAGGCGGTGGTACGGGACATGGCGGCGGGCGCCCTGCGCCACAGCCATGCCCAGGTCAGCCTGGCGGTGAGCGGCATTGCCGGGCCGGGCGGCTCCACCCCCGGCAAGCCCGTGGGCATGGTGTGCTTCGCCTGGGACGGGGAGGGCATGGCCGCCCGCGCCTGCACCCTGCGCTTCGCCGGGGACCGCCACCAGGTGCGCCGCCGCGCCGTGCTCGCGGCTCTGCAGGGCATGACGGGCCTGCTGGCAGTCCGGGACTGAGGGGAGGCGGGTGGAAATCATGGAGACCCGGGAGAAACCGTCCTCCCGCCGCCTGTTCTTCGCCCTCTGTCCCGACGCCGCCCTGCGCCAGGCGTTGAGGCGGCTGCTGCGCAAGGCGTTGCCGCGCGGAGCGGGGCGGCCCGTGCCCCTGGACAATCTCCATGTCACCCTGGTGTTCCTCGGGCAGGTGGATGAGGAGGCCGCGGGCTGCGCGGTGCGCGCCGGCGATGACGTGCGCTGCCCGCCCTTCCGCCTGGTGCTGGATCACCTGCATCACTGGCCGCGGCCGCGCATCCTGTGGCTGGGGCCACGGCATACGCCTCCCCAACTGTTCACCCTGGTGGGCGATCTGCGGCAGCGCCTGCAACCCTGCGGCATTCCCCTGGATGCGCGCCCCTACCAGGCCCACATGACCGTCATGCGCAAGGTGGGCGCGTCGCCCGCGCCCCGCGAAGTCCCGCCCCTGGCCTGGGATGTCACGCGCTTTTCCCTCATGGAATCGGTTTCGGCGGAAGGGGGGGTGCGCTATCATGAGCGCCACTCATGGTCTTTGCGGGAGGGCGCCTGATGGGCTATGCCGGAGGTTGTGTTCTGTGTGATAATTGGCCCCAGCCTGGGCACTGGCGCCGGGGACAGGGACAGCCCGGAGGAAGCGTGGTAAAGGCATGCGGACGCTTGCGGGGCGGATACATTTCAGGTAGACAATTTTCGAGGTTTCACAGGGGGTAGAATGGAAGAGAACAAGAGAAAGGCTTTGGACGCGGCGCTGTCGCAGATCGAGCGCCAGTTTGGCAAGGGGTCCGTCATGCGCATGGGGGATTCCAGCGCGGTCCGCGACGTGGAGGCCGTGTCCACGGGCTCGCTGGGCCTGGACGTGGCGTTGGGTATCGGCGGCCTGCCGCGCGGGCGCGTCGTGGAGATCTATGGGCCGGAGTCCTCGGGCAAGACCACCCTCACCCTGCAGGTCATTGCCGAGGCCCAGAAACTGGGCGGCACGGCGGCCTTCGTGGACGCCGAACATGCCCTCGACCCCGTCTACGCGGAGAAGATCGGCGTCAACATCGATGACCTGCTGGTCTCCCAGCCGGACACCGGCGAGCAGGCTCTGGAGATCACGGACATGCTGGTGCGCTCCGGCGCCGTGGACATCGTGGTGGTGGACTCGGTGGCGGCCCTGACCCCCAAGGCCGAGATCGAGGGCGACATGGGCGATTCCCACATGGGGCTGCAGGCGCGCCTCATGTCCCAGGCCCTGCGCAAGCTGACGGCCAACATCAAGCGCTCCAACACCCTGGTGATCTTCATCAACCAGATCCGCATGAAGATCGGCGTCATGTTCGGCAACCCGGAAACCACCACCGGTGGCAACGCCCTCAAGTTTTACGCCTCCGTGCGCCTCGACATCCGCCGCATCGGCGCCATCAAAAAGGGCGACGAGATCATCGGCAACGAGACTCGCGTCAAGGTGGTCAAGAACAAGGTGGCGCCGCCCTTCCGCCAGACGGAGTTCGATATCCTCTACGGCGAGGGCATCTCGCGCGAGGGCGAGATCATCACCCTCGGCGTGAAGGAAGGCATCATCAACAAGTCCGGCGCGTGGTACAGCTACAACGGTGACCGCATCGGCCAGGGCAAGGACAACGTGCGCACCTTCCTCAAGGAGTCGCCCGACATCGCCCGCGAGATCGAGGACCAGATCCGTGCCAAGCTGCTGGGCAGCGTGGCGCCCCGGACAGAATCGGAACTCGTTGAAGCCGAGGCCTGAGGGTGACCGGGCCGCGCCGCCAGAGGCGGTGCGCCTCAAGGCCATGGACTTGCTGGCGCGGCGCGAGCATACCCGCCAGGAACTGCGGCGCAAGCTGGAACGCAAGGGTTGTGACGGGACCCTGGTTGAGGAGGTCCTGGCGCAGCTCGCGGCCGAGGGGCTGCTCAGCGACGGGCGCTTCGCCGAGTCCTACGTGAACGCCCGGGTGGCGCGCGGAGAAGGGCCCGCGCGCATCCGCGCGGCGCTCAGGGAAAAGGGCGTCGATGAGGCACTGATCGCAGAGGCCCTGGAGGGGGTTGAGGCCGACTGGCGGGCCCTTGCAGAAGCGGCATGGCGCAAACGCTTTGCCGGCAAACCACCGCAGGATCACAAGGAACGCGCCCGCCAGGCGCGTTTTTTACAACAGCGCGGTTTTACCATGGAGCAGATCGGCGCGCTGCTGTTCAGGGAAGAAGAAACACAAGAATGACCGGTCGACCGGGGTTGTAAACACATCATGATGACGAGCGCAGCCATACGACAATTATTTCTGGACTATTTCCAGCGGCACGGCCATACGCTGGTGCCCAGCAGTTCCCTGGTGCCCGGCAACGATCCCACGCTGTTGTTCACCAACGCGGGCATGGTGCAGTTCAAGGAGGTCTTCACCGGCCAGGAGACCCGCCCCTACAAGCGCGCCGTTAGTTCCCAGCGCTGCGTGCGCGCCGGCGGCAAGCACAACGACCTGGAGAACGTGGGTTATACGGCGCGCCATCACACCTTCTTCGAGATGTTGGGCAATTTCAGCTTCGGCGATTACTTCAAGCGCGAGGCCATCCACTATGCCTGGGAGTTCCTCACCCGGGAGTGCGGACTGCCGCCGGAGAAGCTGTGGGTGACGGTGTACGAGGAGGATGACGAGGCGGCCGCCATCTGGCTCGATGAGGTGGGCGTGGACCCGGCCCGTTTCGGGCGCATCGGCGCGGCCGACAATTTCTGGTCCATGGGCGACACCGGCCCCTGCGGTCCCTGCTCGGAGATCTTCTACGACCACGGCCCCGAGGTGGCGGGCGGGCCGCCCGGTTCCCCCGATGCCGACGGCGACCGCTACGTGGAGATCTGGAACCTGGTGTTCATGCAGTACAACCGCGACAATAGCGGCGCCATGACGCCCCTGCCCCGGCCCTCGGTGGACACGGGCATGGGCCTGGAGCGCCTTGCCGCCGTGTTGCAGGGCGTGCACAGCAACTACGATATCGACCTGTTCCAGAACCTCATTGCCGCCGCCGCGCGCCTGGCCGGCGTGGAGGACACGGGCCAGTCCTCCCTGCGCGTCATCGCAGACCATATCCGTTCCTGCGCCTTCCTCATCGTGGACGGCGTCATTCCCTCCAACGAGGGGCGTGGCTATGTGCTGCGCCGCATCATCCGCCGCGCCATCCGTCACGGCTACATGCTGGGCATCAAGGAGGTGTTCTTCCATCGCCTGGTGCGGCCCCTGGTGAAAGAGATGGGCGAGGCCTACCCGGAACTCGCCAAGGCCGCCGCCCAGGTGGAGCAGGTGCTCAGGCAGGAAGAGATGCGCTTCGCCGAGACCCTGGAGCAGGGCATGCATATTCTCGAACAGGCCATCGCCGGGCTGAGCGGCCCCGTCATACCGGGGGCCACGGTATTCAAGCTCTATGACACCTATGGCTTTCCCGTGGACCTGACCGCGGATATCGCCCGCGAGCGGGGCCTGCAACTGGACATGGAAGGCTTCGAGCGCGAGATGACGGCGCAACGGCAGCGGGCGCGCGCCGCCAGCCAGTTCGGGCGGGACTATACCGGTGAACTGCAGGTCAGCGGCGGAACCGCATTCACGGGTTACGAGCATACCCGCGGCGCGTCGCGGGTCACGGCCCTCTTCGACGGGGACAACAAGCCGCTGGAGGCGCTGGAAGCGGGCGCCACGGGGCGCGTGGTGCTGGACGAGACGCCTTTCTATGCCGAGGCCGGTGGCCAGGTGGGGGACAAGGGCGTGCTGTTGCTGGACGGCGAGGTGGTATTCGAGGTGAGCGACACCCAGAAGGCCGGAGAGGCCACGGTGCTCATCGGCAGGGCCGCGGGCGCGCTGCGCCAGGGTGACAGGGTAACCTCGTGCGTGGACGAGGCGGCGCGCCATGCCACGGAACTCAATCATTCGGCCACCCACCTGCTGCACGCGGCCCTGCGCCAGGTGCTGGGCACGCATGTCACCCAGAAGGGCTCGCTGGTGGATCCGGAGCGCCTGCGTTTCGACTTTTCCCACTTCGAGGCCATGACGCCGCAGCAGATCGAGAAAGTGGAACAACTGGTCAATGCCCAGATCCGCGCCAACCTGCCCGTGGAGACACAGCTCATGGCCTACGACGAGGCGGTGGAGAGCGGGGCCATGGCCCTGTTCGGCGAGAAATACAGCGACCAGGTGCGCGTGCTGCGCATGGGGGATTTTTCCATCGAGCTGTGTGGCGGTACCCATGTCAGGCGCACCGGCGATATCGGCCTGTTCAAGATTATCAGCGAGGGCGGCATCGCCTCTGGCGTGCGCCGCATCGAGGCCCTGACGGGACAGCGTGCCCTGGAATGGGTGGAGGCCGAGGAGCGACAGTTGCAACGCCTGGCGGGGCTGGTCAAGGCCGGCCGCGATACCGTGCTGGACAAGGTGCAGCAGGTACTGGCGCGCAACCGCGAGCTGGAGAAGGAAGTGGAGGCCCTGAAGTCGAAGCTGGCCAGCAGCGCCGGCGGCGACCTCGCCAGCAAGGCGCGGGATATCTGCGGCTGCCAGGTGCTCGCGGCCAGACTGGATGGCGCCGATGCCAAGACCCTGCGCCAGACCCTGGACCAGTTGAAAGACAAGTTGGAGGCGGGCGTCATCGTCCTGGCCACTGTCTCCGGCGACAAGGTGAGCCTGGTGGCCGGCGTGAGCAAGGGCCAGACGGACCGCATCAAGGCCTCGGACCTGGTAAACTTCGTCGCCCGGCAGGTGGGCGGCAAGGGCGGCGGCCGGGCGGACATGGCGCAGGCGGGCGGCAATGATCCCGAGGCCCTGAACGACGCCCTCGCGGCGGTGCCGGACTGGGTGCGGGAAACGCTTGGACGTGAGGCGTGAGACGAGGGTGACAAGGCAGGGTTCCGTGAAGAACGCTTTCCGTTTCACATCTCACGATTCACGCCCCACGAACAAAAAAACATGGCATTGATCGTACAAAAATATGGTGGCACCTCGGTGGGGTCGCCGGAACTCATCGCCAACGTGGCGGAGAAGGTGCTGGCGCGCCGCAACCAGGGCGACGATGTCGTGGTGGTGGTGTCCGCCATGAGCGGCGAGACCAACCGCCTGCTGGCGCTGGCGCGGGCCATCACCCCCACGCCGCCGGCGCGGGAGCTGGACGTGATCCTGGCCACGGGGGAGCAGGTGACTATCGCCCTGCTCAGCATGGCGCTGCAGGCGCGCGACTGTCCGGCCTGCTCCTACACCGGGGCCCAGGTCCACATCCTCACGGACAGCACCCACAACAAGGCGCGCATCATGGACATCGACGCCCAGCGCATCCGCCGCGACCTGGAACAGGGGCGCGTGGTGGTGGTGGCGGGTTTTCAGGGCGTGGACGAGCACGGCAATATTACCACTCTGGGGCGGGGCGGCTCCGACACCACGGCGGTGGCCCTGGCGGCGGCCCTGGAGGCGGACGAGTGCCAGATCTACACAGACGTCGACGGCGTCTATACCACCGATCCCCGCGTCGTTCCCGAGGCGCGCCGCCTGTCCCTCATCACCTATGAGGAAATGCTGGAGATGGCCAGCCTGGGGGCCAAGGTGCTGCAGATCCGCTCGGTGGAGTTCGCCAGCAAATATGACGTACCCCTGCGGGTATTGTCCACCTTCGAGGAGGGACCGGGTACATTGATTGTCAAAGAGGATGAAGGAATGGAACAGGCACAGATTTCCGGGATTGCTTTCAACCGTGACGAGGCCAAGCTGACGGTGCTGGGCGTGCCCGACCAGCCGGGGGTGGCGGGCCACATATTGGGACCCATCGCCGACGCGGACATCGAGGTGGACATGATCGTCCAGAACGTCGCGGAAGACGCCACGACGGACTTCACCTTCACCGTGCACCGCAACGACTTCACCCGCGCCATGGAGATCCTGCGCGGCACGGCGGCCAGGCTCGGCGCCCGCGAGGTGAACGGCGACGACCGTATCGTGAAGATATCCCTGGTGGGGGTGGGCATGCGCTCCCATGCGGGTATCGCCAGCAAGATGTTCCGCGCCCTGGCCGAGGAGAAAATCAACATCCGCATGATCTCCACCTCCGAAATCAAGATTTCCGTGGTGGTGGACGAGAAGTACCTGGAACTGGGCGTGCGCGCCCTGCACGAGGCCTTCGGCCTGGCCCAATAGGGCCCGGGGAACCCTCTATATCCCTGTATTCAATAAGGAATAATGGCGCATCTGCCAGCCTTGAGTCCGCCCGCATTCATTTACTCCTATAGTTTCCTCTTCCTCCGGCCGATGAAGAATCATGGGCGTCATGGAAATAACGACAAAAGGCCCTTGTTGAAAGGGTATTTTGGTAAGGAGACTTGCAATGCTGATTCTCACACGCCGCGTAGGCGAAACATTGATCATAGGCGACGACGTGACCGTAACGGTGCTGGGGGTGCGGGGCAACCAGGTGCGGATCGGGGTAAACGCCCCGAAAGACCTCAGTGTGCACCGTGAAGAGATCTATGATCGCATCCAGAAGGAAAAAGACCAAGCGCCAGGCCGTATCCAGGCCTGATCCCACCCACATAATTTTGCGTCCCTCGGGCAGATTCGGTATTCTTTCGCATTCGCCGTGGAGCGGACATCACGCCACCCCGCCGGGCGGCATGATGACATGCGGAGAGATGGCCGAGCGGCTGAAGGCGCTCCCCTGCTAAGGGAGTATGGGGTCAAAAACTCCATCGAGGGTTCGAATCCCTCTCTCTCCGCCACTTGTAACTGAGGTCGGCCTTTTCCAGCCCAGCGTCCGGATGCCGCGCCGTGAAAAGGGACAGATCATTGACAATACCGTGTACTACCGGGATAATCCCGCTTCAATTTTGCGCCCGTAGCTCAGTTGGATAGAGTACCTGGCTACGAACCAGGCGGTCGGGAGTTCGAATCTCTCCGGGCGCGCCATTTAAAGCAATAAGATCAAGCGGTTACCGATTCATTGGGGCCGCTTTTTTCATGCCTGTTTTCCGACTGTGCTAGATTTGTGCTAACCAGCCGGATCTCCGAGAGACCGTCCGCATATTCCGCCAAATGCTCGACTGACAAATGAGCATATCGGCGGACCATTTCATAGTCGGACCAGCCGCCCAGTTCCTGCAACACATGCAGTGGCGTTCCTTGCTGAACGTGCCAGCTCGCCCACGTGTGCCGCAAGTCGTGCCACCGAAAGTCTTTAATCCCTGCCCGCACGAGTGCTTTGCGCCAGGCATGGTTGTTGGCCTTGGTGACAGGCTTGCCTTTATAGGTAAACACCCGATGCGGATGTTTACCTGCTTGCTGCCTGAGCACCAGCACCGCTTCGGCGTTCAGTGGCACCGGGATGGCTTTTCGAGCCTTCGCCTGGTCAGCATGTATCCATGCACATCGGCGCTCCAGATTGACTTGCGTCCAGTCAAGCTTGACCACATTGGCCTCTCTCAATCCGGTCGCGAGTGTAAATCTCGCCATCGCCGCCAGGTGATCAGGAAGCTCCGTCAACAACCGATCCGCTTCCTCTCTCGTCAGCCAACGAATCCGGCGTTTCGCTTGCGGCAGCATGCGGACATGGGGCGCACGTTCCAGCCAGTCCCATTCACGCTCGGCGCGTCTGAGGATGGCTCGCACAATCTCCAGCATCCGATTGACGGTCGCATTTGAAACACCGTCGGACAACCTCGACTTGGTCAGGTCATCCAATACGTCCCTGTCGATTTCATCCAGATGCCGACCATACAGGAGGGTATGTACCCAACGCAGGTGGCCGACATCATCATTCAGGGTGACTTTCTCGCCCTGTTTCTCCATCAGCCAGCGTTCTACCGCTTCTTCCCACATCCGACGTGGTTTCTCTCCGAGCTTGGAGATACGCCAGTAACTGGCTTTCAGCTCGTCGTGATACTCCTGTGCTAACCGCTTGTCGGCAGTTTTAGCAGATTTGCGT
>Ga0256830_1002524_pt1 | contig 12001 bp, 12 predicted proteins | sample 128326metaG_FD_190537 | JGI IMG/M metagenome (GOLD analysis project Ga0256830, IMG submission 190537) | Hydrothermal vent microbial communities from Lau Basin, Pacific Ocean - 128-326 | ecosystem: Environmental > Aquatic > Marine > Hydrothermal vents | place: Pacific Ocean: Lau Basin | collected...
GAAGGGGGCGAACAGGGCGTTGACGGTGGCGTACCAGGCCTGGTGCGAGGCGGTATGGGTGAACTGGTAGGGTCCGGTGACGTCGCCGCAGACGTAGATGTTCGGGAAGTTGGTGCGCAACAGGGGATCGGCCTCGATGGTGCCGTTGCGGCGCAGGCGCACGCCCAGTTCCCGCAACCCGAAGCCCTCGCTGTTGGCCTGCCTGCCGAGGGCGATGAGCACCCGGTCGAAGGGTAGGGCGAGTTCCTCGCCGGCGTGCTCGCAGACCAGGGTGTTGCCGCCCTCGAAGCGCGTCGCCGCATGGCCGGTGAGTACGCGCATGCCTTCGTCCTCGAAGCGCCGGCGTACCATCTCGGCGACCTCCACGTCCTCGCGCGGCAGGATGTGCTCGCCGCGTTGCACCAGGGTGACCTCGCTGCCGAGGCGCTGAAAGCACTGCGCCAGTTCGCAGCCGATGGGGCCGCCGCCCAGCACCAGCAGGCGGCGCGGCCGTTGGCGCAGGTCCCAGAGGGTGTCGGAGGTCAGGTAGTCCACCGCTTCGATGCCGGCGATGGCCGGCACCGCGGGACGTGCGCCGGTGGCGACGATGATGTTGCGGGTGGTGATGGTGCGGCCACCGACCTCGACCTCGAAGGGGCTGCGAATCCGCGCCTCGCCCTGGATGACATCCACGCCTAACTGCGTATAGCGCTCCACGGAGTCGTGCGGCTCGATCCGCTTGATCACCCGCTGGACGCGCTCCATGACTTCGGCAAAATCGAACTCGACACTGTTCCTGCGCAGGCCGAACTCCTCTGCGCGCCGGGCATAACTGAGCATCTTCGCGGTGCGGATCAGCGCCTTGCTGGGCACGCAGCCGGTGTTGAGACAGTCGCCGCCCATGCGCTGCTTCTCGACCAAGGCGACCTTCGCCTTCACCGTGGCCGCGATCAGCGCCGAAACCAGCCCGGCGGAGCCGCCGCCGATCACCAGCAGGTTGTAATCGAATGTTTTCGGGCGCGGAAATCGCTGCTGCACCTTGCGATGCCGGAGCCAGTCGACCAGCTTTTTCGCCAGCAGCGGGAACAGCCCCAGCAGGGCAAAGGAGGCGATCAGCCCCGGAGAGAGGATGCCCGAGAGGGACTCCAGCTGTCCCAGCTGGCTGCCGGCATTCACGTACACCAGGGTGCCCGGCAGCATGCCGACCTGGCTGACCAGGTAGAAGCGCCAGGCCTTCATGGGCGTGAGCCCCATCACCAGGTTGATGACAAAGAAGGGAAAGATGGGGATCAGGCGCAGGGTGAACAGGTAGAAGTCGCCGTCGCGCTCGATGCCTTCATTGACGGCCCGCAGCTTGTCGCCGAAGCGGGTTTGTACATAGTCGCGCAGCAGGAAGCGCGAGACGAGGAACGCCAGCGTGGCGCCGATGGTGCTGGCGAAGGAAATGATCACAAAGCCTTCGAGGAGGCCGAAGATGGCGCCGCCGGCCAGGGTCAGGATGGTCGCCCCGGGCAGCGACAGGGCGGTGATGACGATGTATAACGTGAAATAGATGGCTATGGTGAGCGCGTGATGGGCGGCATCGTAGTCGAGCAGGGCCTGGTGTTGCGACTTGAGGTAGCTGAGGGTCAGGTACTGGTCGAGATCGAAAATGAAAAAGACGGCGATCAGGGTGGCGATGAGCAGCAGTACGGCGTAGCGGGTGTTCATGCAGTGGATCCTGTCGGGATAGATGGGCTGTGGCCTACTGTCTCGGAAGGGATGTGGGTATTACAGTGAGGAGATTGTAAAATTGCCCTTCCGCCGGCAGAGTGCCAGTCCGTGCCTGCCGGGTAATCATACAAAGCGAGTAATCAGCATGAGTGACGAACGAGCTTCCGTGGAGCTGCGCATCCTGCGTGCCATGCGCCGCACACTGACCAACGTGGCCAAGGATACCTATACACCGCCCGGCATGCGACATCCGCTGTCGGAGGACACCATCAACGACATCCGCGAGTGCCTCACCCTGATCACCAGCCGCGAGAACGAACTGGGTGGCATGTCCGCTGACGACCGGCCGCATTTCATCGATGAGAAGCGCGACTCGGTGGTGGTGCAGATCGATACCAGCAATCTGAAGAAGAAGGACTGACGGCGGCTCCTTCTGCCGCCACGGCGCTCGTGGCGGGCGCGTTCTTTCGGGCAGGGAGTGATGGTGCCGATGAGAGGAGTCGAACCTCCGACCTACTGATTACGAATCAGTTGCTCTACCAACTGAGCTACATCGGCGTTTTCGCGCGGGAGGCGCGAGTATACGAGATGGGGGGGCGGGGAAACAACCGGGCGCCGCCCGACAGACGGCCGGTGGCGGTCAATCCTTGTTGCGCAGGCGGACGATGATGTCGACGCCTTCCAACTCGGTGCCGTCGGGTGCCGTGGGCAACTGGCTGAGGGCGAGCTGATCGCTGTCGATGTCGCTCAGCTTGCCGGTGCTGAGGTTGAAGTAGTGATGATGTGGGGTGGTGTTGGAGTCGTAGAAGACCTTGCTGGGGTCGACCACCACCTCGCGGATCAGCCCCTTGCGGGTGAACAGGCCGAGGGTGTTGTACACCGTGGCCTTGGAGACCAGGTGCTGTTCCGCATTGACGCGCTCGAGGATCTGCTCGGCGGACAGGTGCTGCGGGCGCGCGAACAGGACGCGGGCGATCTGCCGCCGCTGCTGGGTGGGCGAGATGCCATGGCCGGCCAGCAGCTCGTCGACATCGCCACCGAATTGCTTGTCTGTATTTCCTACCATAATGCTAAGTATATCGGTCCTTGCGGAAAATTCCTAATACCTGAATCCGGATCGTTGGGCAAGTTCGGTTCAGGCGGCGCTGGAGTGGTCGTCGGGCGCGAAGGGGGCCGGGTTGACGATGGGCCGGCGTCCCAGCATCAGGTCCGCCAGCAGATGCGCCGAGGCCGGGGCCATGACCACGCCGTTGCGGAAGTGGCCGGTATTGATGTACAGGCCCGCGAGGCGTGGGTGGGGGCCGATATAGGGGATGCCGTCGGGTGAGCCGGGGCGCAGCCCGGCCCAGTGGCGTTCCAGGGGCACTTCCGCCAAGGCGGGCACCAGGGCCCGGGCGGCGTCTTCCAGGGCCTGCCGGGCCTCCGTGGTGACGGCCTTGTCGAAGCCCACCTCCTCCATGGTGCTGCCCACCAGGACGCGGCCGTCGCGGCGCGGGATGGCATAGTGCCCCTGGTGCAGCACGATGTGCCTGAGCAGCCCGGGGGTGCCGCGATAGAGCAGCATCTGCCCGCGCACCGGTGTGACCTCGACGGCTTGGTCGATCTCGCGCAACAGCATCGTGCTCCACGCGCCGCCGGCGATGACCACCCTCTCGGCGACGATTTCGCCGTCGTCGGTGGCCACGCCACGGATCCTTCCCTGCCGGTGCAGCAGCCGGGTGACCTCCGTGTTCTCCGCGATGCGCACGCCGCGGCGTTCGAGGTCGCGGCGCAGCGCGAGCAGCAGGCAGGGGTTGCGGACCTGGGCCACGGCGGGGAGCAGCAGGGCGCCGGCGGGGCGGGGACCGACGGCGGGCTCGCGCCGGCCCAGTTCGCCGCCCCCGAGGTGGCGCAGGCGGGCGCCGTTGTCGCTGGCCCAGGCGTTGGCGGCGGCGTTTTCCGCGTCGTCGAGGATCAGCATGCCGCTCTGGATGTATTCGGGATCGATGCCGCTGGCGGCCTGCAGTTCGTCGGCGAGGGCGCGGTAGCGCCGCTGGCTCCAGCGGGCCAGCAGGTTGACCGCTGGCGGGTAGCGCCAGGGGTAGAGCGGCGAGAGGATGCCGCCGCCCGCCCACGAGGACTCCTGGCCGATGCGCTGGCGCTCCAGCACGGTGACGTCTTCGCCGGCCTGGCTGAGGTAGTGCGCGGTGAGCAGGCCGATGATGCCGCCGCCGACGATGAGAATGTCGCTCATGCCCGTTCCTGATTCGTTGCGAGGCCGTGAAAACCCTGCTGGCCGACCTTTCTGCCCGCCAGCCGGCAGGCGTCATGCAGGCCTTCCGGGAATTCCCGGCCCGCCAGCCGGGCGTGGATGAGTGCCGCGTTGAAGGTATCGCCGGCGCCGATGGTGTCGACCACCCGCGCGGGCGTGGTGGCCGCGGCGTGGTGTATGCGCTGCTCGCCGGCGCGCAGGCCGAAGGCGCCATGCCCGCCCCAGCTGCAGACGTGGTCCGCCTGGGGCGCCTGGCGCTGCATGCGGCGCAGGAAGGTCGCGGCGGCGTCCGCTGCCGTGGCTGCCTCGGCGCCCAGCAGCCACAGGGCATAATGGCGGGAGTATATCAGCAGGTCGGCGTGTTCGCGCAGGCGCTCGATGCCCTCGCGGGGCTTCTCGATCTCCACCGACAGCGGCAACTCCGGGCGCTGCCGGCGGGCGTGACGCAGCATCCCGGCCACGGCCGTGACGTTGCGCCCCTCGAAGTGCAGCCAGTCCAGGGCGGTGAGGTCGATGCCGAGAAAGGCCTCGAGGCGGTATTCCGGCAGATCGCGGTAGTGGACGATGGTGCGCGAGCCGTTCTGCCGGCTCAGGGCGATGTAGGAGGTCGGCGCGTGGCCGCCGGGGATCAGCTCCACATGGCGGGTGTCGATGCCGTAGCGTGCCAGGTCTGCGCGGATCGTGGCGCTGTCGCTGTCGTCGGCCAGGGTGCCGGCCCAGCGTGTGTCGTGGCCAAGCTGGCTGAGGACCACCAGGGTATTGGCGACATTGCCGCCGCGGCGCACCTCCTGCGACAGGGCGCGCACCTCCGCGTCCTCGGCCGGGTAGTGCTCGACGTGGTTGACGATGTCCAGGGTGGCGATGCCGACGCCGAGGATGCGTGCCATGGGCCGCGCGTCAGCCGCTCTTGTCGCCGCCGGCGCGGCGCATGGCGGAGAGGGGGATGTAGAGGCTGAACCAGTCGAGGATCAGCCAGACCACCAATCCCACCAACAGGTACCAGAGGCTGTCGAGATAGGCCAGGTAGCCGAACAGCACCACGTCCCACATGTAGAAGAAATAGAGGATGGCCATCAGCAGCGGCTGGGCACAGACGCGGCCGCCGCAGCCGTTGCAGTGCATGATGGCCCACTTGCCGCTGCGGTATTTGTCCCACAGGGAAAAGGTGTTCTGTTCACAGTGCGGACAGGGATTGGCGGCCATGGAGGAATCACTTGCGGGTGTTGCGTAACAGGCCGATATTACCCGAGAGGCGGGGTGTCTGCCTATTCCCGGCAAGGGGGATTGGTTACAATCGCAGGCAAAAACCATCCAGATGGCGTTTGTGGCGGGCTTTTTCGCAAGTACAGTCGGGGGTTGATGTGAGACGAATGGGGCGGCTCTTCGGGGTCTTTGTGCTGCCGTGGCTGGTGACGGCCTGCGATGGCAATACCGAGCTGATGGAGCAGGCCATGTCGGGCGACGTGGCGGCCATCGCAGCCACGCTGGGCAAGGGCGTGGACGTCGACGAGCGCAACAATTACGGTTGGACGGCGCTGATGCACGCGGCCCGCCGCGGCGATGTCGACAGCATGCGCGCGCTGCTGGAAGCAGGTGCCGATGTCAATGCGCAGGACAACGATGGCTGGACACCCCTGTTGCGCGCCGTGATCAAGGACCGGCAGGAGGCGGCGGCGTTTCTTATCGAGCACGGCGCCGACATCGACCAGGCCGACAAGAAGGGTTGGACGCCACTGCTGTGGGCGGTAAACCGTGGCTACCCCGGCCTGGTGGAGCTGCTGTTGAACGCCGGTGCCGACCCCAATGCAACGAGCAAGGACGGACGCAACGCGGTGATGATCGCGCGCAGCGAGGGCTATGCCGAGATACTGGCATTGCTGCAGGCTGCCGGCGCGAAATACTGAGTGGCAGGCGCGTGCGTTTTCTGGCAATCACATCGATCCTGCTGGCGTTGCTGCTGGCGGCCTGTTCCGCGCCGCCTTCCGCCACCCGCAGCGCCGGCTACGTGGTCGAGGGCAGCGAGGACACCGGCACCAGCTGGCGCCGTTCCCGCCCCCGGCAGGCGAAGCTGGAGGTGGAGTCCCTTGCCAGCGACGGCATCCACGACCCGCAGAACGAGGCCTTTGCGGCCCTGCAGGAGCCGGGCGAGGCGCTGGCGGCCTTTCCCATCGACCGCCGTGGCGCGGTCGACTGGGTGAAGGCGCTGGAACTGGGCATCATTTCACCGCGTGCCGATCTGCTCGGCGAGTCCGAGATGCAGGTGCTGGAGATGGACATCATGTTCAAGGATACCGGCGCCATGCCCTGGGTGCTGTTTCCCCACGGCCGCCACACCCAGTGGCTGGATTGCACCAACTGCCACGACGAGATCTTCATTCCCCAGGCCGGCGCCAACAAGATCAACATGGACGCGGTGCTGGCGGGCGAGTTCTGCGGCCGCTGTCATGGCAAGGTGTCCTTTACGCTATGGGTCTGCGAGCGCTGCCACAGCGTGCCGCACGAGGGTTCACCGGAGAAGTGGTGGTAACGATGTCGAGACGCGCGCAACGAAACCTTTCCCTGGCCCTGCTGTTGTTGCTGGGCGGCTGTAAGACCGGGCTGGACGCGAAGCCCGGCGCGGCGGCCGAGGATGCCGTGTCTCCCGTGCTGACGCCGGAGTTGCAGGCGGCGTTGGAGGAAGGCATGGCCCGGGCGGCGGAAGAGGAGGCCACGGCCGAGCAGGCGACGGCCGCCGTGGCAGCCAAGCCGCTGAAGGAAGTCATCGCGATGGAAAAGGCCAGCGAATCGCCGCGCAACGATGGCATCCACGATACCCTCAACGAGGCGCTGGCCATGCTGCAGGATCCGGCTCAGGCGATGGCCGATTTCCCGCGCGACCGCCGTGGCGAGGTGGACTGGGTGGCGGCGCTGGCCGAAGGCCTGATCGCGCCGCGCGCCGATCTGCACGGCGAGTCGGAAATGAACGTGATGGACATGGACATCCTCATGAAGGGCACCCAGTCCATGCCCTGGGTGCTGTTCCCGCACGAACGTCACACCCAGTGGCTGGACTGCACCAACTGCCACGATGCCATCTTCAAGCCAGAGGTGGGCGCCAACGACATGGACATGAACGCGGTGCTGGCGGGCGAGTTCTGCGGCATCTGCCATGGCAAGGTGTCGTTCTCGCTGTTCATCTGCGAGCGCTGCCACAGCGTGCCGCATCCCGGTTCCGGGGAGAGGTGGTGGTAGCCTGACGGCGGGCGCTCCCGCCGTACCCATCAGGACTTCGCGGCCGCCTTCAGCAGGGCGACGATCTCGTCGTTGCCCTTGTCCTCCGCCACGCTGATGGCGGTCTCTCCGTCCTCGTCGCGCAAGCCCGCGTCGGCGCCGCGCCTCAGCAACAGGCGGACCACCTCGGGCTGGTCGAAGGCGGCGGCGGCCATCAACGCGGTGCGTTGCTTGAGACCGCGGCCGTTGACGTCGACGCCGTGATCGAGCAATGCCTCCACCACCTTGAGGTGTCCCAGCCCCGAGGTCAGCAGCAGCAATTCCTCGCCGTCCTGCTGGTTCAGCGCGGGGATCCTTTTCAGCAGCAGGCTCACGGTCCCGTCGTGGCCGAAATAGCAGGCGTTGACCAGCGGGCTGCCGCCACTGTCGTCGCGGGCCAGCGGGTTGGCGCCGTTTTCCAGCAATACCTGCACCGCTTCGTCGTATCCGCCGGTGGCGGCGACGATCAACGCCGTGGTGTTGTACTTGTCCACCGCGTCCACCTCGGCGCCGCGCTCGATGAGCAGGCGCACCGCATCGGCGTGGCCCTCTGAGGCCGCCAGCATCAGCGCGCGCTTGCCCTCGGTGGTGCGCTCGTTGACGTCGACGCCGCTGTCGAGCAGGCGCGCGATGGCCTCCACGTTGCCGTCCCTGGCGGCATTCATCAGCGGCGTGTAGACCTCGCGCGAGCAGCCGCCGAGGAGGGCGGTCAGCAGCAGTGGGAGAAGGAAGGAAAAACGCCACGCGGCGGCGTGGCGGGTACGGCGATGGGGCATCATGGGGTTCCGGTCAGCGCTTCATGGAAGCGTAGAACTCCTCGTTGGTCTTGGTGTCCTTGAGGCGGTCGAGGAGGAATTCGATGGCGGCGATCTCGTCCATGGGGTGCAGCAGCTTGCGCAGGATCCACATCTTCTGCAGTTCGTCGGGCTTGGTGAGGCGTTCCTCGCGGCGGGTGCCGGAGCGGTTGATGTCGATGGCCGGGTAGATGCGCTTCTCGGCGATGCGGCGGTCCAGGTGCACCTCCATGTTGCCGGTGCCCTTGAATTCCTCGTAGATCACGTCGTCCATGCGCGAGCCGGTCTCCACCAGCGCGGTGGCGAGGATGGTCAGGCTGCCGCCCTCCTCGATGTTGCGCGCGGCGCCGAAGAAGCGCTTGGGGCGGTGCAGGGCGTTGGCATCCACGCCGCCGGTCAGCACCTTGCCAGAGGACGGGATCACCGTGTTGTAGGCGCGCGCCAGGCGGGTGATGGAGTCGAGCAGGATCACCACGTCGCGCTTGTGCTCCACCAGGCGCTTGGCCTTCTCGATCACCATCTCGGCCACCTGCACGTGGCGGCTGGCCGGTTCGTCGAAGGTGGAGGACACCACCTCGCCGCGCACCGAGCGCTGCATCTCGGTGACCTCCTCCGGGCGCTCGTCGATGAGCAGCACGATCAGGTAGCACTCGGGATGGTTGGCGGCGATGCTCTGCGCGATGTACTGCAGCATCATGGTCTTGCCCGACTTGGGCGGTGACACGATGAGGCCGCGCTGGCCCTTGCCGATGGGCGCGGCGAGGTCGATGACGCGCGCGGTGAGGTCCTCGGTGCTGCCGTTGCCCAGCTCCATGCGCAGGCGCTCGTTGGCGAACAAGGGGGTGAGATTCTCGAACGGCACCTTGTTCTTGGCATTCTCCGGCGGCTCGAAGTTGATCTCGTCGACCTTGAGTAACGCGAAGTAGCGCTCGCCCTCCTTGGGCGGGCGGATCTTGCCGGACACCGTGTCGCCGGTGCGCAGGCTGAAGCGGCGGATCTGGCTGGGGGAGACGTAGATGTCGTCCGGACCGGCCAGGTAGGAAGAATCGGCGGAACGCAGGAAACCGAAGCCGTCCTGCAGTATTTCCAGCACGCCGTCGCCGTAGATGTCCTCGCCCTTGCGCGCGTGCGCCTTGAGGATGGCAAAGATGATGTCTTGCTTGCGGGCGCGGGACATGCCCTCGACGCCGCTTTCACGGGCCAGTTCGATCAGTTCCGTGGCGGTTTTCTTCTTCAGTTCTGTGAGGTTCATGGTTCTTCGGTCGGTTGGATGGGGTAGAAAGGGTTAGCTTGTTCAGGAAATCTTGGGGTGCCGTTCGGGGAACGGGTGCGACGAGCAGGCGGTCGGGAATGACTTGCTGTGGTAACAGACTTAAATGGGAGTGGCCGGAACGTCGGCGGTGTATATCGGATTATGCGGCTTTTTCTTAAACCTAGCACGATGTCGGGGCGTCGTCCAGTATCCGGCGACGCCCCGCAGCGCAGGGAACGTTCAGATGTTGCTGTCGAGGAAGGCCGTGAGCTGCGACTTGGAGACCGCGCCCACCTTGGTGGCCTCGACGTTGCCGCCCTTGAACAGCATCAGGGTGGGGATGCCGCGGATGCCGAATTTCGGCGGCGTGGCCGGGTTCTCGTCGATGTTCAGCTTGGCGACCTTTACCTTGCCCTTGTATTCTTCGGCGATCTCATCGAGGATCGGTGCAATCATCTTGCAGGGGCCGCACCAGTCTGCCCAGTAGTCGACCAGGACCGGACCGTCGGCATTGACGACTTCTTCTTCGAAGGAATCGTCCGAGAGGTAAACGATGTTTCCGCTCACGTGATGGATCTCCATTTGGAATGAAATTGTGGCCATCGGCGGGGAAATCGCCGTCAGCCATGATTGATATGTCATTTCAGCCTAAGTCGCCGGTGATTTCAAGCCCAAAGCATCGGCAATTTTGTTATCCTCTTCCGCCTATGTCAGACACACATCTAACCGAGACTTCTTTCAGGGAGTTGGGGCTCGCCGAGGCGCTGGTTCAAGGCGTTGAAGCGGCGGGGTTTTCTTACTGCACACCGATCCAGGCAGAGACCCTGCCGCTGGCCCTCAAGGGGCAGGACGTGCTGGGCCAGGCGCAGACCGGCACCGGCAAGACGGCGGCCTTCCTGCTCGCCGTGCTGCACCGCCTGCTGACGGTGCCGGCGCCCGCGTCGCGCAAGCCCAACCAGCCGCGCGCCTTCATCCTCGCCCCCACCCGCGAGCTGGCGATCCAGATCCACAAGGATGCCCTGGCCCTGGCCGGCAGCACCGACTTCCGCATCCAGGTGGTGTACGGCGGTTCCGGCTACGAGCAGCAGCGCAACGACCTGCAGGCCGGCGTCGACATCCTCATCGGCACCCCGGGCCGCCTGATCGACTATTTCAAGCAGCGGGTCTACGACCTCAAGCAGGTGCAGGCGATGGTGCTGGACGAGGCCGACCGCATGTTCGACCTCGGCTTCATCAAGGACATCCGCTACCTGCTGCGGCGCATGCCGCCGCCGGACCGGCGCCTCAACATGCTGTTCTCTGCCACCCTGCCGCTGCGTGTCACCGAGCTGGCCTACGAGCACATGAACAATGCCGTGACGGTCAGCGTGGAGGCGGACAAGGTCACCGCCGAGCGCGTCACCGAGATCGTCTACGGACCCTCCAACGAGGAAAAGATACCCCTGCTGCTGGGCCTGTTGCGGCACATGGACCCGACCCGCACCATCGTCTTCGTCAACACCAAGCGCGCCGCCGAGCGCGTCTGGGGCTACCTGGAGAGCAACGGCATCAAGGCCGCGGTGCTGTCCGGCGACGTGCCGCAGAAGAAGCGCATCCGCCTGCTGGAGCAGTTCCAGCGCGGCGAGCTGCCGGTGATGGTGGCCACCGACGTGGCGGCGCGCGGCCTGCACATCCCCGACGTCAGCCACGTCATCAACTACGACCTGCCGCAGGACGCCGAGGACTACGTGCACCGCATCGGCCGCACCGCGCGCGCTGGCGCCAAGGGCGACGCCATCAGCTTCGCCTGCGAGGAATACGCCTTCTCCCTGGGCGAGATCCAGGACTACATCGGCTACGAGATCCCGCGCGGGCGGGTCACGCCCGAGCTGTTGGCGCAAGACATCAAGCCGCGCGTGCGCATCGCGCGCAAGCCCAGGTCGGGACGGCCCGGCGGCGGTCGATCGGGGTCGGGACGCGGGCGGGGTGGTTCCGGGCGGCGGCCACGCCGTGGCGGTGGCGGGTCGCCCAAGCCTCGCCGCTGATTTCCTGCCTGCTCGAGGTGCCGCCGCGCCGATGAGCGAGCGGTCGGGGTGCCTCAGGGCCGCTTGTGCGCACCAGGCTTCAGCTCGGTGACCGAGGCGCCCTCCGGGCTCTCTTCGTTTTCTTCCTCCAGCGCCGGCACCACCCGGTTGCGGCCGGCGTTCTTGGCCAGGTACAGGGCCTGATCGGCGCGGTCCACCAGCTCTTCGGCGAGGTGCTCGGCGTTGCCGTCGTCGCCCCGCAGGCTGGAGACGCCGATGGAGATGGTCGCCGACAGCCAGCCGCCGTCCTCCCGCTCGAAGCGTTTCGCCTCGATGGCGCCGCGGATGCGCTCGGCGATCTCCAGCGCCATTTCCTTTTGCGCATTGACCAGCAGGGCGGCGAATTCCTCGCCGCCGTAGCGCCCCAGCACGTCGGTACTGCGCAGCTGCTCGCGGATCAATGTTGCCACCTCGCTGAGCACGCGGTCGCCGACGCGGTGGCCGTGGCGGTCGTTGATGCGCTTGAAGTGATCGATGTCGAGAAACAGGCAGGCCAGCGGCTCGCCGCTGCGCCGCGCGCGCGCCACTTCCTCCCCCAGGCGCTGGTCGAAGAAGCGGCGGTTGTTGACCCCGGTGAGGGAGTCGGTGAGGCCGACGCGCTTGAGGCGCTCGTGGTTGGTGGCGTTCTCCAGGCAGATGGCGACGATGGTGGCGAGGCGCTGCAGGAAATCGGTGGCAGAGCCTTCGATGAAGCGTTCCG
>Ga0256830_1002525_pt1 | contig 11999 bp, 10 predicted proteins | sample 128326metaG_FD_190537 | JGI IMG/M metagenome (GOLD analysis project Ga0256830, IMG submission 190537) | Hydrothermal vent microbial communities from Lau Basin, Pacific Ocean - 128-326 | ecosystem: Environmental > Aquatic > Marine > Hydrothermal vents | place: Pacific Ocean: Lau Basin | collected...
GCGCGGCGTTTTTGCTGGGCGCGCAGCAACTCTGCCGGGAGCGCGGCGCGCTGCTGATCATCGACGAGGTGCAGACCGGTTTCGGGCGCACCGGCAGGATGTTCGCGCTGGAGCATCACGGTTTGCAGCCCGATCTGTGTACGTTGGCGAAGTCGATGGGGGGTGGTGTGCCGTTGGGCGCGGTGCTGATCGGCGAGCGCGTCGGCAAGCTGCCGCCCGGCATTCACGGCTCCACGTTCGGAGGCAACCCGCTGTCCGCGGCCGCGGGGCTGGCCGCGTTGGAGGTGCTGGTCGAAGAGGACCTGCCCGGACGGGCCGCGGAACTGGGCGCGTACCTGATCGAGCGGCTGAGCGGCCTGGAGTCGCCGCTGGTGCGCGAGGTGCGCGGGATGGGGTTGATGATCGGGATCGAGATCAGGAAAAAAGTGGCCCCCTATTTGCAGGCGTTGGCCGGGCGCGGGGTGCTGGCTCTTCCCGCGGGGATGACCGTCATCCGCCTGCTGCCGCCGCTGGTGATCACCCGCGAGCAAGTCGATCAGGTGGTGGAGGCGCTGGCAGAGGTGCTGGGGTAGTTTCCCGGTAACTGCTCAGGCCAACCACTCGATGGCAATGATGGCTTCTACTGCGCGGAATTCCGGATCGCCGGTCAACAAGGTGGCGTTTCGTTCGCGGGTGAGTGCCACCGCGAAAGCATCGGCATACGAAATCGGATAGCGGGCTTTCAAATGTGCGGCTGCCAGGACGCGCTCGCGCGTCGCTTCTGCAATGCGCAAGGGGCTGGTTTCGAGTAAGGCCAACGCATGACGGGCTTTTTCACTCCCCTGCCGGCGCTCGACAATGTACAGGAATTCGCCCAGATTGATCCGGCTGAGGTAGACTTCGATCTCTTCTTGCGATGCCCGGCGCAACAATTCGAACACTCGATCCGCCCCGGTTTCATCCTGGAAGTACGCCAACAGAGCGTATGTGTCCAGCACAAAGCGACTCACCGCGAGGCACCTCCCCTGCGTTCGATCTTTTCTTGCTCATGGGCACGCTCGCGCCGTCGTTCGGCCAGCAATTCTTGGGTCAGCGACCTGTCGCCTTTCAAAAAACCTCGCATCGCGGCCAACGGGTCCTCGGGGAGCGGCACTAACGAGACCACACCGCCGTATTCCACGATGGCAACTTTGGTGCCTGGCTGCATTCCGTAGCGATCACGAATCTCGCGCGGGATGACAACCCATCCTTTTTGGGAAACAATTGCTGTTTTCATCAACGTTCCTCACCAAACCTGTTATACATTTTCACGAAAAGTATAACCTAGTCTTATTTTGTTGTCAAAAACTATGCCTGAGTCAAAACATACCACCCTGATCGAACTGGTGAAACACTACAGCCCTTCGGGGGAGGAGGCCGGCGCGGTGGCGTGGCTGGTGGCGCGGATGGAAGCCCTGGGGTATGAGCGCGCCTTCCGGGATGCGGCCGGGAACGCGGTGGGGGTGATCGGGGCGGGGCCGCGGCAGGTGGTGTTGCTGGGGCACATCGACACCGTGCCGGGGGAGATTGCGGTGCGCGTGGAGGGGGAGAGGCTGTATGGCCGCGGCGCGGTGGACGCCAAGGGGCCGCTGGCCTGTTTCGTGGACGCGGCCGCGCGGCTGGGCGCGGTCGCGGGCTGGCAGTGGGTGGTGATCGCCGCGGTCGAGGAGGAGCGCAACTCCGAGGGGGCGCGTTTCGTGCGTGACCAGTACCGCCCGGATTTCCTGATCGTGGGCGAGCCGAGCGGCTGGCAGCGCGTCACGCTGGGTTACAAGGGTTCGCTGACCGCGCGGGTGGAGGTGCGCCGCGCCGGCGCGCACGCCGCGGGGGGCCAGGCCAGTGCGTGCGACGCGGCCATCCAGGTGTGGGACCGGGTACGCGCTTTTGCCCGCCAGTTCAACCACGACCGGGAGCGGGTGTTCGATCAGGTGTCCCCCTCGCTGCTGGGGATGGAATCCGGCGGGGATGGGTTCGAGGACTGGGCGCGGCTGACGATCGGGACGCGGCTGCCGGTCGGGTTGTCGCCCCAGGAATGGTTGGATGCGTTGCAGGGGATGTGTGCCCGCGAGCAGGCGGTCTGCACGCCGCTGGGGTTCCCCATTCCGGCGTACCGCGCGGCGAAGAACACACCGCTGGTGCGCGCTTTTTTGAAGGCCATCCGCAAACAGGGGGGCAAGCCGGGTTTCGTGGTCAAGACTGGCACCGCGGACCTGAACATCCTGGCGCCCGCGTGGGGCTGCCCCGCGCTGGTGTACGGGCCTGGCGATGCCGCGCTGGACCACACACCGGACGAGCACATTTCGCTGCCGGAATACGAGCGGGCTGTTATCGTTCTGGCCGAGGCGTTGCGGCTGCTCACGCGATAGTGCCCGGCGGATCGATGATCCCGTAAGCTTTTCGTAACCTTTTCATAAGCCCTTCGTAATCTCTCCAAACTACCATACGGAACATCAATCCAACTGCAAACGCGGCCCCGCGTTTGCGCCAACAATCATTTGGAGGTACAAAATGTTCCGTAAACCTGTATTACTCGTGCTCGTTGTGCTCGCTCTGTTCGCGGTGGCGTGCAACCCAGGCCCTCAGGCCACTACCGCGCCACAACCCGCGGCCACCGAGGCCATGGAGGACAACGACAACATGCAAGAGGGCCAGGACGAGGCGATGAACGACAATGGGGACGAGATGATGGAAGACGATGAGATGATGAACGACAACGGGGACGAGATGATGGAAGACGACGAGATGATGGACAACGGGGACGAGATGATGGAAGACGACGAGATGATGAACGAGAACGGGGACGGGATGATGGAAGACGAGGCGATGAACGACAATGGGGATGAGATGATGGAAGACGATGAGATGATGGAGGAGGGGATGATGGAAACCACCACCTTCGTCATCCGCATCGAAAACGTCGCGCCCGCGGACGGGCTGACGGTTCTGGCTCCGGGCGCATGGGAGCTGAACGATCATCCGCTGGCCTTCTTCACCCCAGGCGAGCCGGACCGCGGGCAAGGGCTGGAAGCGCTGGCCGAAGACGGCAACCCCACCGTTCTGGTCAGCACCATCGACGGGATGATGGCCGGTGACATGGGCAGCTTCGCCATCGGCGTGTTCGATACCCCGGTCGGTGCGGACGCGCCCGGTCCGGCCGGCCCAGGCAGCGCGTATGAGTTCACGGTCGAGGCCTATCCCGGCCAATACCTGACCTTCGCCACCATGTTCGTACACTCCAACGACTGGTTCTTCTCCCCCGGCCCCGACGGGATCGCGTTGTTCGACGCGGACGGCAACCCGATCAGCGGCGATGTGAGCGACCAAATCTTCCTGTGGGACGCGGGCACCGAGGTCGATCAGCCCCCCGGCGAGGGCGCAGACCAGGCCCCACGCCAGGCCGGACCCAACACCGGGGAGGCCGAGAACGGCGTGGTCGAGATGGTGGTTGAGTTCCAGGACTACGCCATCCGGGTGACGATTACCCCGCAGCAGTGAGGCGGTGTTCAGTATTCAGTGTTCAGTATTCAGTGTTCAGTATTCAGTATTCAGTATTCAGTTTTCGGTTTTCGGTAACAGACAGGACTTACGTTGGGAACTGTGAGCACCTGTCATTCTGAGAGAGCGAGGCCTTTCCTGTCACTCTGAGGGAGCGCAGCAACCGTCGGGGCGACCGGCCGGTCGCCCCGACCATCAATAACCACGCGGCGAACAACCGTCCCCGTCCCCGGTCGTCCGTCTCCAGCTGTAACAGGTACACAGGCAGGCCGCTTGTGTACCTGTTTTGTTGTGTGGAATCGGAGCTGAATCGCTGAGGGTGCCGGGTGCGCTGAACGCCGCACATCACACGTAAACAGGTAGACAGGGTAGACAGGGGAAACAGGTAGACAGGGTAGACAGGGGAAACAGGTAGACAGGGTAGACGAGGGGAACAGGGAAACACCCCGCACGGTCGGAACGCTGAAGGTACTGAGGGCACTGAACTGACAACTGAACACTGAAAAATTACGCATTATAATTTGCGCTAGCGCAAAGACAGATGAGAAATAAATGAGTTTAATTGTAACAGAATTCACAATAGGTGTTGGAGCCGCAAACCGTGTACCCCGAACGTCATCGAGGTGAACCATGAAACTTCCTCTCGCCATCGCTACCCTGGCCATCCTGGTCGTGATCGGGACCGGCATGTACGTCTCCGACTTCACCACCTACCTGGGAGACGACCCCACCGCGTGCAACAACTGCCACGTGATGGACGCGGCCTACGAAGGCTGGTTTCACGCGCCGCACAAGCAATGGGCGACCTGTAACGACTGCCACACCCCCTCCGACCCAATCCCCAAATACCTGACCAAAGCGCGCTCCGGCTTCAGTCACGTTTCCGCCTTCACGCTGGGAGACATCCCGGACGCCATCCGGGCCAGCGACAACACCAAACAGATCGTGCAGCAGAACTGTATCCGCTGCCACGCCGAAACCGTGAGCGACCTGGCCATCGGCCAGCCCACGAACACCGAACGCTATTGCACCGAATGCCACCGCGACGTGGCGCATGGTGAACGCGGGGTGTCCATCCTGCCATACAAAGACACCACCGGGCGATAGCACATCACCCATTTCATCCATCGAGGAGACACCGCCTATGAACAAAAAAGTGTCCACCACCGCCATCCTGACCGGGATCATCCTGATCCTGGCCGCCGCGCTGGTGATGGTATTGGCCTACCTGGGCAACCAGCGACCGGCTGCCCGCGGCATCGAACCGCTGGTCACCATCGCCCCCATGGAACCGGACTCCAGCAAGTGGGGGCTGAACTTCCCCAACCAGTTCGACACCCTCATGCTGACCGAATCCAACAACACCCGCACCAACTACGGCGGCTCCGAGCCGTACTCCAAACTGGAGGCCAACCCCCGGCTGGTGCGCCTGTTCGCAGGATACGGCTTCAGCAAAGATTACAACGAGGAGCGCGGGCACGCCAACAGCCTGACCGACGTGCGCGAAACCTTACGCGTCAGCGAGAAAACCCCCGGCACCTGCTACTCCTGCAAAGCCGCCACCAACCCCAAACTGTGGAACGAGATGGGCATGGAAGCCTTCGACGCCACCCCGTTCATGGAACTGGGCAAACGCATCGACGACCCCATCGGCTGCGCCAACTGCCACGAGGCCGGCACCATGCGCCTGATCGTCACCAACCCCGCGCTGGACAACGCCCTCAAAGCGCAAGGCATCAACTGGGAAGACCTCTCCCGCCAGGAAATGCGCACCGTGGTTTGCGCCAACTGCCATGTCGAATACTACTTCGCCGGGGAGAACAAACTGCTGGTCTTCCCCTGGTCGGGCGGCACCACAGTAGACGCCATCTCCGACTACTACGCGGAACTGGACTTCAAAGACTGGCAGCACGCCGAATCCGGCGCGCCGATGATCAAAATCCAGCACCCGGAATACGAATTCTACACCGCCGGCAGCACACACTACAACGCAGGGGTAGCCTGCGCAGACTGCCACATGCCCTACACACGAGACGGCGCGGCCAAATTCTCCACCCACGACGTCAAAAGCCCGCTGCTCAACCCCGAACAATCTTGCGGCGCGTGCCACACCGACGTGGACTACGCGGTCACGCGCGTCAAAATCATCCAGGACACAGTAGCCAACACCATGCAGACCACCGAGGAAGCCCTGATCGCGGCCATCGACGCCATCGTGGCCGCGGCAGACACACCCGGTGTAGACGAAACCCTGCTGGCCGAAGCGCGGCGGCTGCACCGCGAAGCCCAATTACGCTGGGACTTCATCGCCGCGGAGAACAGCATGGGTTTCCACAACCCCGAAGAGGCCCTGCGCATCCTGGCCGACGCCATCGACCTGGCCTACCAGGCCCAACTCAAAGCCGCCGAGGCAGCAGGCAGCGTGTTGAGCGTAGAAACCAGCAGCCAATAGCCCACCGGCATCCAACACCGCAGCGCGTTACAGACCCCAGGGATTCCGGAGCACCCCTGGGGTCTTCGTCCAGGCATAGACATCCGCCTCCAAATCAAGTAAAACCAGGGGGATGGACAGAAAAACGCTCACCAGCCTGTTGATCCTCGCGGCGATATTCGTGGGGGTCCAACTGAACCGGACCGGGGGGCGCGCCGCCAACCGGGACACGCCCCCCATCGTCCTCCTCCCCGCGGGCGCCATCCATACCCCAGCCGGGCAGGGGGACGCGCCCCCGGCGTGCGAATTCACCCCCGCGCCGGCTGCTCAAACCCGGCCATCCACCGCGCCCCCCGCGCTGGCCGCGCCCCGACCGGTCTACACCACCCGCGGCGCGCTGCACATCGCCCAATGGCTGCCCGGCAACCGGCGCCTGCTGCTGGCCCGCGACCTGCCCGGCACCAACCGCCAGGCCATCGAAACCCTCGACCCCTTCAGCGGCCAGGTCGTGTCCTACGGCGAGCGCAACTACACCAACAGCCCCCCACGCTGGCATCCCGGCCAGCAAGCCGCGCTGTACCTGGATTGGGCCTACACAGGCGCAAACGGCCGCGTGGCATACCGCCTCCTCCAAAACACACAAACCCTGATCGAAAACCTGCCCTCCCCCGCGTTCGCCCTCACCAATCGGGGAGAGCTGCTTCTCGCCGCCCCCCAAAACCCCGGCGACCGCCTCGCACCCCGCCCGTACAGCGACCAACTTCTCCACTACGGCTCTGGAGAGGCCCTCCTGACCGAGAAGAAGGCCGCCTGCCGCCTGGAGGTCTCCCCACAGCCCGAACGCGGGCAGCCGGACGGCGTGCTCGACGCCCGCTGGAGTCCCGCTGGCCGTTTCCTGGCACTGATCACCAGCCGCTCCGCGGGCAGCGGGATAGTGCTGGCCTCCGAACTCATCGTGTTCGACCTCCAGGCCGGAACCGTGCGCCGGATTTCCACGCTGCCCGCAATAGTCACCGACATCGCCTGGGGGCCGCAGGGCCGCTGGTTGGCCGTGCTGGGGGTAGAGCGCCTCAGCGATCAAGGGTATGAACGCGGCGCGCTGTTCCTGGTGGAGGCGGAGAGCGGGGCTGTGATGCGCGCGGGGCCGGGCCTCGCGCTGGGGGGCGGCGCGTGGGGGATGCAGTTGGCCTGGTCCGGGGATGGGAACACCCTGGCGGTGGGCTGCCCCACCCCCCGCCGGGGCCGGGTCTGCTTGATCGAGGTGGGGCCGTGATCGGGCGCAGGGTCCTGGCCGGGGCCGGCGGCCTGCTGCTGCCCGCGGTGTTGATCTTGCTGTGGTTTGGCATGGCCCGCGGGCAGGGAGTGGCAGCGCGGCCCGAAGCCCCGCTGCCCGGCGGCGATCCGTTCACCCCGCCGCTGTCGATCACGGTCGAGATGTACCGCCTGACAGCCAGCGGCGCGCAACGCCTGCCCCTCACCATGTGCTCGGCGGACGACACCGCGTTCGGCTGCACCGCGTTTTGCAGCGAGTCCGGCTACGGCTGCCCCGGCGATGCGATCTTTCCTTACCCCTACCTGACGGGCACGATCACGGTCGGGGTGGAGACGGATTACCTGCTGGATGTGGTGCCGCGCGAGATGGGGCCGTGGTATGACCCGGTTGCGCTGGAAGCCCAGGCCGTGGCCGCGCGCTCGTTTGCCTTTTATTACACCGCCTCTCCGCCCACGCTGCTGCCCTACAACAATTCCGCCAGCTTCCAGGCCTTCATCCCGCGCACTTTCGAGCGCCAGTTCCCGGAAAACTACCCCAACGACGAGGATTTTCAATGGGACGACCCCTGTGGCGCGCAATACGAGCAGTTGAACAGCGCTCAGCAACTGGTGTGCGATGCCTTACGCGAGTTCGCGTATCTGTCCTATGGCGACCAGTCCCCGTTACGAGCGCAGTTCTCGGCGGACGCGTACGGGCAAACCGTGGACGGCTCCACTGCCGGACTGGAGGCGGTGCCAGACCCGATCAGCACGGCCTGCGACGCGGACAACCTCGGCCACGGGCGCGGCATGAGCCAGGAGGGGGCCAGCCGCTGGGCGCGCGGTAACGAATGTTCGTATCCCGGCGCGCCCGTGGTGGGCGACAACCCCCCAGGAGGTGCGTGGAGCGTGGCCTGGCAGCGTGACCAGATTCTGGCGCACTACTACACCGGCATACACCTGCGCGGCCCGGACGGGGAACAGCTCACGCCCGATTACCGCTGGAACCCGCTGGCGGTGGATTGGGGTGTGCCCGGCAACCAGCCGCCGGTTTTCTCCTATCCCCTGAGCATTCCCATCACGATCTGGGTGCAGAACACGGGCACCACCACCTGGCTGACCGGCACGGTCGGGATGGTGCAGGTGTGGAAACCGGCCAATCCGACCGGAACGCTGACCGGCACGTTCCGCACGGCCATCACGCTGACCCGTTGGATGACGCCGGGCGGCTCCGCACAGGTTCCGCTCACGCTAACCACCGGGATGCTGCCCGCACCCGGCGTGTACACGCTGACCATCGATCTGGCCGTTGCGGATGGCAGCGGGGGATGGCTGTTATTCAGCCAGGCGGAGCCGGCGCGCCCGTGGTTCCCGCTTTCGATGGTCGTGGGGGTGGATGCCGCGCCGGTCAGGCTGTATTTGCCGCTGGTGGGGCACGACCCGTAAAAATTGAGTATACTACCCCCATCCGATGACAGACTTCACCCCGGTTGCCGAGGCCTTTTCCCGCAAGGCCAAAGTGTACGACGCGTTTGGGCAAGATCACCCGAACCTGGCGCGGATGCGCGCCCGCGTGCGCCAGCACCTCATGCGCCTGAGGCCGCCCCCCGCGCGGCTGCTGGAACTCAACGCCGGCACCGGCGCGGACGCGGTGTACTTCGCCCAACAGGGCTACCGCGTGCTGGCAACCGACATCTCGCCGGGGATGGTGGCGGAGATCAGAGCGAAGATCGAGAAGCGAGAATCGAGATTAGAGATTAGAGAATCGAGATTAGAGATTAGAGAATCGGGAATCGGGGATCGGCTTTCTGTGCAGCAGCTTTCTTTTACCGATCTCGACCGGCTCGATGATGGCCCGTTCGACGTGGTGTTCTCCAACATGGGCGGGCTGAACTGCATTCCCGACCTGGCCGCGGTCACCCGGCACCTGCCGGGGTTGCTGGCCCCCGGCGGGGTCGTCACCTTCGTGATCATGCCGCCCATCTGCCCGTGGGAGTGGACCGCGGTCCTGCGCGGGGATTTTCGCACCGCGTTCCGCCGCCTGAAGCCGGGGGGCGTGCTTGCCAACGTGGAGGGGGTGCGCTTCCGCACCTGGTATTTCACCCCCCGGCAGGCCAGGCGCGCCTTCGGCCCCGGCTTCCGCACAGCCCGGCTGGAGGCCCTCTCGCTGTTCACCCCGCCTGCGGACCGCAAGCACTTCGCCCACCGCTTCCCGCGGCTATACCGCGCCCTGGCCTGGCTCGACGACCGGCTCGCGCCGCGTTTCCCCTTCAATCATTGGGGGGATTTTTTCGTGCTTTCCATGCGGTTTGAGGGTGTCGAGTGATAGCCGCAGGGGGCTTGGGAAAATTCGGGGAATTCAATATGGGTTCCGTTGATTACGGCAATAATTCGGTCTCGTACGTGACATCGATGGAAGAATTGGCGGGATCGTTGAGGTCCAGGTACATGCCTGTCACTACCAGATAGCCGTAATTTCCGCTGCCGGTTTTGTAACACACGACATCGTTCGGTGCGATAGCGACTGCTGTGAACGTAGGCCCGCTGTCGATTTCGCTCTGGCAGTAGGTTACACTGGCTTGTAGGCCAATGACCAATTCCGAACCCCAAACGCTCAACAGTTGGGCGCCGTCGCCGGTGGTGTAGCTGAAAAGCACATCATCGCCATTTCCGTCGCCCAGATCGAGGCTGTAATTGTTCAACAACTGGCCCGACCCCATAGCGAAGGTGGTGCTGGGTTCGACCAGGATTTGTACCGAGGCGCTGACCTGGGTTGGGTTGTCACAGGGGCCGCCGTATGCTGTCAAGGTGTGTGTCCATGCCTGGTATACATTGTCTGCCGGTGCGTTGTAGGCGATGCTGCCGACAGCATCCACACCGAAGCCGTCGAGCAACACGCCGCAATCGGCGTCACTCACATCCCATTGCAAGGTGTACGGATCGCCCGGGGCGAGAGCATCGACAGGGCCAGTGAAGTAATTGATGGTGGGTATGGGGTAGATTTGGGTTTGGCATTCCTTGACATCCACATAGAAGATCGCGCTGGTGGTGGTCTGCCCTTGTAAGTCGACAACTTCGATGGTTCCTTCCAGCCAGCCGTCGCCGGTCATCTGGCCGAACAGATCGTTGGCAACCGGGAGATCGGCAGCGTAATCGCCGAGGCCGAGCTGGTACATGGTGGCCGCATAACTGTAGGAGGCGACGAGCATGTTACCCTGGCCGTAGTCGTAGCGTACGGTGGCCGAACCGATCTGGTCCAGCGGATCGATGGTGGCCTGCACCTGCACAACGGTGGGTTCCCCTGCGGTACACAGGCCGTAGTACACCGGATTGGGGTTGGCCTGCACGTTACTGATCGAAATCGAGGGTGCGGCGGGAGGCGGGGGCGGTTGGCCGACCGCAGTACACGTGTAGATGCGTACCTCTTTCGCGCCCGCGCTAGAGACCACTTTTCCGTTTTTATCCACCAGGTAGACTGTGATGTACACCGAGCCATCACCCCCGTTCAAAAAGCCGTCGGCTTCTGGGTCCACCTGAATGCTGGCTGTATAGTCCCCGATGCCTTGCTGCCGCGCCATAGGGACGACAAACACCTGATTGCTCCCGCTGTAAGTGTAATTGATCTCTGCTCTGGCGATCAAATCGATGTCGTTGACGCTTACCATCACTTCGACTGTGGTGGGTTCGTTCCCTGAACACCCGTTGTAATACACCGGATCGGGGAAGATATCCACATATTGGATGGTCAGGTTGCTGGAGGTCGAAGGCGACAGGGTAGCTATGATGCCCGGGGTTGGCGGAGGAGGCGTGTCTGCTTGTTGGGGTACAACGCCGGTGGGCGTGCTCTCTGCTACCGAGGCCTGACCTCCGACACACACCTTCACCGTGACGAACGCTACCCCTTCCAATGGTTCAGTTTGGGTGTTACCGGCGGTATCGATGGCATACACCTGATAGGCCAATGAGCCGTCCTCCCCGCCCAGCACACCTGCTGCTTCCGCGCCCGCGTTAATCGTGCCGGTGTACTTTCCATTTCCGGCAAACGCAAGCGGGAGTTGGCGCCATTCTCCGCTCGCCTGACCGCCAATGTAGCGATACTGGAGACCAATGGCTGCAATCTCTCCTGAATCGTCCACCGCGTCCAGAGAAACGGTAAGGTTGGTGGGGCCGCAGGTTGGTTCGTTGTAGTACACGGTTTGTGCCGAGAGAGTCAGGTTGCTGATCACCGGCGGGGTGGTGTCCGCGGCCTCTTGCGCCGGCGTATCGGTAGGAGACGCATTCACCGCGCCCAACCCGCACGCGATGTTCAACAATCCCAACAGCACAACGAAGATAAAAAGATGGCGATTTTTGTTCATGGAATTGATTCCTCCAGACAAACAAAAAATTATTAACGTTATACAGAGTGTTTTGAGATCCTTTTGAACCCGAAGTTTGTATAATTGCATATCAAAGCCGGATTCTACCGGCACAGGGCGAGATTGATGGCGGGCCAGGTAGGCCAACAACTCGAACTGCAAAGGAGAGACCGCCACCGGCTGCCCGTTTACCGCCACGGTCTTCGAGAGCAAACACAGCCTCAGCGCTCCACAAACAAACTGTTCAGGCGAGCGATCAAGATCCTCTTCCGTCGATACCGCTGCCATAAAGAGACTCCAGGACCAGATCAAAAACCAACAACCTGTCAACAACCCCCTGAGAGGAGCGGTTTCATTGTACTGACGATTTCACCGAATGTCAAACCTCCCCCCCTCTGGTACAATGACCACCCCAAACCCCGAATTCCCAGCTCCCTCCCTATCCC
>Ga0256830_1002526_pt1 | contig 11989 bp, 6 predicted proteins | sample 128326metaG_FD_190537 | JGI IMG/M metagenome (GOLD analysis project Ga0256830, IMG submission 190537) | Hydrothermal vent microbial communities from Lau Basin, Pacific Ocean - 128-326 | ecosystem: Environmental > Aquatic > Marine > Hydrothermal vents | place: Pacific Ocean: Lau Basin | collected...
AAGCATCGCCTTCACAACACACATGGCAGGTTTTGTTCCAATTGGCAAAGACGGGAATGAACTTTACAGTCTCGTTATATGGCTCGATGAGCGTGGAAAAGGATACCCTAAGAAGCTGTTTTCGGGATTTCCAAAAATTGAAGGGTACAATGCTTTGGAACTTCTCAGATTTCTCAGGATAACAGGAGGAGCCCCAAGCAGAACCGGGAAGGATGTTCTTTCAAAGATTCTATGGCTGAGGGAGAACGAACCTGAAGTTTACAGCAGAACCTGGAAGTTTCTTGATGTGAAAGGCTATCTGCTTTTCAGGCTGACGGGGAATGCTGTTACAAGTCATGATGAAGCAAATCTGACCTGGCTTGCAGACACGAGAAAAAAGAGAGCAGAATGGCACCATGGTTTGATGAGAAGATTCGGTTTGAATGCTGATATGTTTCCTGAGATAAGAGATAGCACGGAGATTGCTGGAAAACTCATCCCTGAGCTTAGAAAGGAGATCGGAGTCGATGAGAACATTCCTGTGATGGTTGGAGCGGGAGATATGTGCACTGCTGCAATAGGCTCAGGAGCTGTAAAGAGTGATGAGGCACACATATACATTGGAACAAGTGACTGGATAGGTGTGCACGTTGATAAAAGGATGGCAGATGTCAGGCACTATGTTGGCACCATTCTGAGCGGAATCCCTGGAAAATATCTGCTTGTTGCAGAGCAGGAGGTTGCGGGGGGAGCCATAGACTGGGTGATGGAAAATTTCGGAATACACGATCATGGTTTGATTGATGAAATGGCACTGAAAGCAGAAACAAGCCTCATCTTCACACCATGGCTCTATGGAGAGAGAGCGGTCATAGATGACCACTATGTAAGGGGTAGTCTGATAAACGTAAGCCTCTCCACAGGGAAAGATGAGATAATCAAAGCAGCTTTTGAAGGTGTTGCAATGAACATAGCCTGGGCATTTGAGATAATCGGGAAAATGGCGAGAGTTAGGAGAATAACCGCTGTTGGTGGAGGTGCAAGGTACAACAGCCTGTGCAAAATAATTTCCGACCTGCTTCAGATGAGGGTGGATAGAATGGCTGAGCCAGAACATGCAGGACTCAGAGGTCTTGCAGTTATTTCTGCAGTTGGACTTGGAAAGGAGAGCTTCAATCATGCTGTAAGAAAATTCAGAGTGGAAAGGACTTTTGAGCCGGAAAAAAGCAAAAAAGACCACTATATGAGAAAGATGAGGATATTCCGGGAATATTACAGGAAAACAAAAGGTATATTCAGAAAGATTAATATTTTTTGAATTTATGAAGATTTAAGAGATTTTATTTTGGTTGAAAAATTATTTGGAGTAAAGTCTGTTATGATAGTCCCAAAAACAAGCATGTTATCAGAAGTGAAGTCCACAAAAATAAACGGTAACCGCTTGATCTCGTAAACCTTGTCATAAATGCCAATTTACCTTCTAATTTGAATTTTTTGGTTTATGTCTCCTGAAATACTGATTCTTGTTGTATTCATCTGCAAATTCAACATTCTTTAGTAGATTCAACATCACCTCCTCACTACCTTCCTGATAATATCGATGTTTGACTAAGAACACAAGCAATACGAAACAAAATAAAAAACCTATGAGTATAGGAAAATTCAAAATGGTTTTTAAATATATATATAAATATAAATAATAAATATAAAAATTTTAATGATACAACTATAATATCATGATTAAATAAATAATTAATACAGGTAAATAATAGTAGCAGAGGGACTTACCTTTCTGCCATGAGGTATACGTGGAATTTACTGGGCTAAATCCAAAAGAACTGATAGATGAATCGAAAGAGGACAGAAAAAAAAGCCGAGAAGAGAACAGAGTAGACCAGAACACAGGTTAGCAGAGTTTTATGAATAGCTTATAATAGAGTACGAGAAAACGACAAGTGGATGGAGGGTGGTTAAGGCTTACAGAGATGATTTGGCTTTGATACAAAAGGAGGTGGACGAACTTAAGAGGTTTGTGGAGATACTGATGACATCTGTCCTTGATATTGGGGTGGATAAAGTAGACAAGGAGGAACTAATTGACAGCGTATCAAGGATTGTTAAGACGGGTGAAACGGTGAAGGTGAGTGAGATAGGGAGTTATACAAGCAGGTAGTTTTTTAATTGCCCTTTTTGTCACCTTTTTAGCTGTTTTTAACCGGTGCTGATAACCTTTTGAGCCACTTCCACCGGCTCCTTAATCCTATAATAGCACTTCCTGCCCTTTAGCTTGAAAGCTTGATACATGCCTAATGTTCTAACTCAATTTAAGTGAGCGTGGTCTGTGTAGCAATTTATTGTCAGATTGTAGTAATATTAAAAGTTGGCAGTCTCACTCACTGATCATTTCCTTTATTGCGCGATAGTATTTAGTTCTTTTTAGTCTCTTTTGCAAAAATTCTAATACATTTCTCTCCCCTAATGCCTCATGGAAGGCATGTTCTTCCTCTTTAAAAGTATAAGCATTATGTATTGCCCTATTGTAAAAAGTACCATGCTTAGAGTTATCTAAAGCTTTTTTCCTCTCTCTTAGCGGTTTGTCGACACAAACTGGGCATCTACATTTATTGAGCAGGTAATCTTCTTTAAGTTTCCTTCTACCATTGTTCGGAAAAATAAATCTGTCTCCTATTCCTGGGAGTTGAATCGCGCCATAAGCTGCTTTCATCCTCCAACTCATAGAATCGACAGAATCTACACCTAAACTGAACATTAAATGCATCGTTGCAACACTACCAACACCAAAAACATGTAGAACAGCATCTGGAAATTCCTCTCTAATAATTGAAATTGCGTCGATCATAAATTTAATCGTATTCATCCCATTTAATTTGGAGAGGTTTGACGTCTTCATATATCTGATTATGGGTACCAAGCTACCTATACCTATTATTTTGGGATCAGTGATGTCCTTTATTTCATCACAAGCTCTTTTTATCTCTTCCAGAGTGTATCCATGAACTACAGGCATTAAAATGATGTCATGAGAGTTATCAAGCATGAACCTCGTATTTTTCAAAGTTTTTTTCCATCTCTTCATTCTACTATCGAGATCCAATGGATTAAGAGGGTAATCCAAGACAACCCCAATGTCTGGTTCAGCTTGTTTGTAGATTTCGAGTATTTCGTTAGGGGTGATGTGTATTTTTCTTCTCATTAGTTGAAAACCACCAGAATCCATCATTATCAAGCCATCAGTATTTAAGAATTCGTGAATTGAACTTATCGCCAATTTTCTCTCAATTATTTCATAGGCATTCACCATTATAGTATTCACATCAAAATATTCCCAGGGGTGTGGTTTACTTTTTACCAAGCATCCAAGCCATAAAGTAGGGGTGTTTATTTTCTTGCCATTAAGGTTCAATGTGCCCAAACGGGCGTATGTAGAAGTATCCTCTTCGATGATTTTAAATTCTACCATTTAAAACCTCCTTAACCGTTTTTAGAAGAGTGGGCAGCTTATATAGATTATATGGTACGATGATTGGTTGAATTAACTCGTTTACAGCATCGAGAATAATTTCTCTGTGGTGATTAGGCGTAAAAACTATAAAAAATTCATGCAACTCCACTGCTTTCCTAAAAAATTTATTCAATCTAACAATAAACTCTTTCTTACCCTTTTCTGTCATTAAATCAGGTGGAAAATCATAATGTGCTGCAGGATATTTTGTTTCCCATTCTCTCGGAACAACAGCCAATGGTTCACCTATTATATACTGCTGAACATCAGAAGTAAGGTTATGTTTGTTTAGCAGTCCAATAACTTTTTTGTGCATAAATGACTTGGAGTAAGGTTTGTGGTTTGTGCAACCTAATAGCAAAGCTATTCTTTTTTCACTTTTCCACTCTTTAATTACCGAAGAATAGAATGAAACAACATCTGGATGGAAGAAAAGTTCGTCTCCTCCCGTTAGAGTCTTTACATGTTTGCTCATTATAATTCCCCCTTTATAGTATGATTTAAATTTAATCTATTGGTTTTTATAGGTAGGTCATATAGTATTTAACCAATTCAAGAGTTTCATTTAACTCATCTGTTATTGATATTCCTTTTGCAAGTATCTCTCTATAAATAATCTCTGCTGCGCCTTTCCGTATTTTGCATTTTTCATGAGCTAAATATATTGGAATTGGTATTCGTTGTCCTGGTAATGTTAGAGTTGTGGTTAATTTAATACCTTCAAGTAGATCTCTTTTTATATCGTTCTCATTAGCATCTTTAGGTGCCGCGATTTCGAGGCGATACGCTTTTCCACCCAAATATGGCATTGAATAGGTATAATAAATTTTGACATCATTTTGAAAATATCTGTGATATATCGGAATTTTTATGGGAGCTGGACAAGGTTTTGTGAAGAATATCTTTTGCTTTTTACTATTCTCTTTTTGTTTTAGATGTAACAATGTTAATATAGTAAAAATTAATTCTTCATCACTTGCATATATATCAACATACTTATTTAAATCATCATTCATCATAGCTAACGAATTTTTTAGAAAGTTATCAGTCTTTATATTTTTAACAAAACCATAGATTTTAATGTCTTGTTTCCATGCTTCCTTTAATATATTACATCTATTATCAATGTAACCAATATTTTTTAAAAGATTTTTGAATTCATCGCTCGACTCTCTCGGGGGGTCTACAATTGGACCATCTAACATAATACATTCGTCAGAATTACATTCTTTAATTTTTCTTTTAAGGGCTTCAGTCTCTATAAGTAGCATTAAATCCTGACCTAAAGCTTCTATTTTATCACCAGTTGGGTCCTCAAACGGTATCAACTCTATATTGGGATATCTAACTCTGAAGTTACCGTAAATCCCTTGCTCTAGCTCTACAATAGCTACAGATAACATTATATAGTAACGTTTACCTCGTCCTCCGACAATCTGCCGTGATCCATCTATACTTGTAATCGCTGATTTTGCCAATTTTTCCTTATCCTCAATAGAAATTTCTAAGCAATCTATAACACCATCATCAAAAAGCTTATCCTTTAAAACGTCTGCATTGGATTTTATAGCTCGTAACAATTTTTGGAAGTCTTTACCTTCATTAATTGCTTTTTTTATGAGACTACTAAGTACTTCTGGTTCAGTTTTGTTGAATTCAAGCCGTCTTATATACTCTTCCAAATCAAATTGGTTCTTTAGAGATTTTACAGGTCTCATAGTTTCGGGATTATTATTTCTTTATTTATTAAATTTTTAAGAATTTCTTTAACATCTGACGCTTCTAAGTTCAGAGATCTACCGATATAACTAGCGAACTCATTTAGTGTCATCTCTTTTTGCGTTTGTAATTTAATTGACACGTACTCCCTATAAATCTGAATTTCGTTCTCTACTAAAATACCGCTCTGTTTTATAAGTTCCCACAACTCTTTTTCTACTTTAGTCAGATTATTATACAATTGACACAAGGATACACCATAGGTTGATAATTCATCCAACTTTGATCTTGGAACTCGATTTAATGTGTTGTTTAATTTAGCAAATTCCTCTTTAAATTTATTGTAATTATCGATATAATCCTGAGGCATTTTACTTTCTAATCCCAATGCACACTCTATACTAATTCGTAGAGTTCTAATACTCTGAAAGTATACTGTTTCTATTTTTCTTAGTATCCTATCCATACCACTTAATAATTTTGATTCAAGACTTTCAAACTTATTTAACACATTTTCTTTTACCCACTCGGGGATTTCAGTCATATTACATACTTTTGAGAACTTCTCTACCTCTTGCTTGATCCTATCAAATTCATTAGGTATAACATTAGTAGTATACTCCTCAAAAATCTTTATTTCAGTAACTATTTCTTCGAAATTGGTTTCACACCCTTCAAATTGCCGCATTAATCTAGATGGCATTTCATGTACTTTTTTTCGAAGGGCAGCTAAATCATCTTCCTTTCGTATAACTTGTTGAGTTCGCTCCTGAACTTTCCTTAGAGATTTAATTAGATTTTCAACATTTCCTATTTCCCTAATCCATAAATCAACGAGGTCCTTTACATCCTCTATACTCTCTATATTCTCCTTATCAGTAGGTATTTTAGCTACATAAACTTCTTCAATCCTTTGTAATAATGGCAATAGAATTTGGCTTTTCTTACTTATACTTCTAATTTCAAATATAAGCCTCTGAACTTCTGTTAAATTGTTTACCGTATTACGTATTGTTTCACAAAAGTTTTCAATATCTCTTTTTAATCTATATATTGAATTAGATAGTTCAAATTTGCCATTTTCCTCTTTTATTATTCCTTTTTCATATAATAAAGCGATAATTTTCCAGAATTTGAAATTAAAATTATATTTTGGTCCAGACCTATCTTTGTAAAATATAAAGTCTTTTCCTTTATTTTTGGCCCATTCGCTCCCTATGATATTTTCGAGTTCTTCAAGATTGTATTGTTTGCGGATTTCTTCATTAATTATTTTTTTAATCATAACCAAGTCATTAATAGTCTTCAGATTAATCCTTACCTGCTTTTTGACAACATAATTATTGATTAATTTTTCCAAAGTCTTGCTAGAGCCATTTAACTGATCTAAACCCTCCTCAAATTCTTTTATTAGCTTTTTAATAATATTCGAAGAAGCTTCCATATATCCTCTTAGATCATCGTAAATATTCAAAAGATCTTCAGCAGTTTTTAAATATCTTAGAGATTTCTCAACTTCCCCCACGCTCAAAGACGATTTAGCTAGATCTAGGTATTTTTTGATTATATTGAAAAAATCCTTCATAATTGCTATTCTATAATCCCGTTCTTTACCACTACAGATAAACCCAAAATTTTCTATTAAATCTTTGTCTCTTTCCAATTTTTGCTCAATATCATAATATAGTTTATCGATTTTCTCTCGAACAGTCCCGGATTTAATCAACTTTATTATCCTTTTCTTATCATCATAATTTATTATTCCTTTATCATCGAGAATTTTGAGAATTGCTTGTAAATGTGAGCTCTGAGCTAGTACTATAAAGTAATCTTTCAGATGTTCTTCTGTGATTTCCCCACCTACAGTCTCAAGTATCCTAATAATTCTTTTTTCAATTGGAGTTACAGGAACCAATTTCCATTTCCTCTCAAATCTATTAACTTCTAGATATCCATTCTCACTAAGAATAACTGCTCGTTTAGCTAATTCCTCCTCTGACTCTATATCTCCACTTAGTATTCCTCTTTTCCAACCATAAATATGGTACCTCATAACATCTCTTCTAGCATGTCTCAAGCACCCATTAAAGTCCCCCTGATCATCAAGAGATACAAGAAAATACCTTAATCCATCTCGTAATTTTGAGGGTGAATCAACGTGAACTCCTCCAGTTTCAAGCGTTAAGTCCTTCAAAGTGACTAATGACTCAAAGAGTTCTTTAAATCCCTTATCTAAATTTAATTCGCTTGATAATGTTTTTAATGTACCCACAAGACGAGAGACATCGAAGCCTGTTTCTTGATCGTATCCTCCATAATTGATTATTTCTTCAATTTCAGTTTGAATACCAGGTAGTGTTAAAGTTAGAAATGTCTCACGCAAGACCCTGCCTATTGCTCCAAGTTTGACAAGTTGTAAATGACTTGGTATCTTTACTTTTATTATTTTAGTAAAGTATTTATTCTCAATTCCATTCAATTTTACGTTAGCAGTCTCTTGGATGTCATAAGCATACACCATAATCACGCAATGCACTGGTTTTCTGTCTTTGATATTCTCTTCAAGTGCTTTAACAATTGCATCTATATCGTCTTCAGTTATAGCTCGAGGAACGGTTAAAAGTAGTGTTCTAATCGTTGTTTCTGTTTCTGAATGATATAGTTCTGCAAAATGTAGATTCTCAGAAAAAGTTGGCAACACTCTGTAATCCTTTACGGCTACTCTAAGTCCTTGCAATAACGTTAAAAATCCATAAGCTAGATCAGTTGAGGTAATATTTGCTAGGAGTTTACGCCAAATTTCAAATCGTTTTGTCCGATCAGCTATAAAATCTAAATGTAGAAGCTGAGGTGAGAGATACAGTATGTCTATTAATTTTGGAGACAATATGTGATATTTTTCTTCAGGTATGGTACCTACATCTCTACATTGCTCCAATAATTTATTTAAAATTCTGATAAATTTAGATGCTTCATCATCAGATATTTCAGCCGGTACAATTTCTTTAATATAATCCTTTGCCTCATCTAGATCTTCTAAGGAAGGTATGAATAGACATAACTCTCCCTTTTCATCTACAAAACTCATTCTGTCTAATATCTGTTCTATTATGTCCTCTTCAACATGTCCACCAGTAAACTCGCCTAATGAGGGAATTTGCCTTAGGATTTCTTCTCTCAGTAGTTCGAAAATTCTTTTAACCTTACTAAAATTTGGTAATTTTTCAGTCTGATAAGTAAATCTTTTAGTCCCAAATTCAGCACCGAGAATTGCTCTCTCCCCAAAAATTCTGTTTAACTGTGATAGTATCTCTTGAACTTTAAGCCAATCAATATTAGTAATCTCCGGTAGCTCTTTTCGAGGTAAAATTCCAAAAGTAGCAATAAATAGCTCAAGAATAGGTTTAGATTCTTCGTATGTAAATTGTGGTTTAGCTTTTAGGTGCTCGCAGTAATACCTACAGTAGCTTTCCCAATTTGACAAAATCCTGTCGAATAGTGTCTTATTAAAAAGTTCCAACTCGGCTCCAGCAATATTAACTTTTAACTCTTTTAGTATTTGATACATATTATAAAAGAATATCGGGTTGAAAACATCGTTTTCAGTATCAATTGATTTGATTATAGTATCTTCGACAGCTTTTTTAAGTGCAGCAATGTTTCCTAACGTAGCGATAAGGAGTGGGTTTATTACACTCACAGGTGAGAATATTTTCGGCATTAAATCATAGTTTACATTCCACATATATCTTATAATACCTCTTATAAAAAGCAGCCGCTCCTCACGTGGTAATGGCGTCAAATCAATCCTATTTTCTCTTCTTTTTAACCTACCCACGATTGTATCCAAACCTGAGACACCTAACTGTGCTAATGCAGGGGGAGTTACTGAGATTATTAAGTGAATTTTACTTTGTTTATTTACAAACACTTCCTCAACAACTCCATTAATGACCTCAATTAGGCCGGAGAAAACCAATCCAAGTAACTCTGTATCCTTTATCGTTACGATGTCTTCAAATTCATCTAAATAGAAAATTATATATGGATATTTAGATATTACATAACCATAAAGCACATTCAGGTAGTCGTGAACGTAGTTAAGAGAGCTACTATAATCTGTTATATGTGGCAAATTTTTTACTCCTAACTCTTCTAATTTATTTTTCTGATTTTCTGTTAAGCTAGCTAATATTGCGGACAATAGTTTATATCCTGGACTCTCACCTTCAGGTAAATATTGTTTCTTGGATATTCTTCTTAGATATTCCATTACGGTCGGAGTTGATACTGCAAATGTTATCCCAATGTCTTCGGTTGTACTTAAGTAGGCATCATATAGTGTAGTTTTCCCTTCACCCCATTCTCCAACGATAAAAATTGGCTCGACTTTCCCTTCCATTCTTTTTATCTTTTCTAAAGCGCTTTTTAATCCCTCAAAAGCTCTTCGTCGGCTTGGCAATTCACCTAACAATTCTACGAAATCTTTGATATCCTTTCCGACATCACTCAGAATTCTTTCAGGAGGCTTTATAATTTCATCCATTTTTTCCAACTCCTTCACTTTCTTCATAAAGCTTTAGTAAAGAACCCATCATGTTTGTTTTGCCCATTGAATGGCTAATATCTCTCCTTCCGACATTCACCAGAACAGGATAGCCCAAAACGTTCATTTGCCCGGTTATTATTGCTTTTCCTCGACCAAGTGTTGTAAGGCGACCTTCCAGACTTTTAGGTAGCCCTCCGCAAACTTTCTTGATATACGTTGCATCTTCAGGCGATATTCGATGAATTATTAAAGTATTCATCATAGACAAAACTACTGGATCTATAAACGCTGGTCTTTGCGACACTAGACATAAACACAAACCAAATTTACGTCCTTGAGTAGCTATTTGAGCTAAATAGTCTCTGGTAAGTGTCCAACTAACTGGGTAGTTTGATGTGTTCGGTACATAATTTTGAGCTTCTTCAATAACAAATAGGAGATACCGTTCCTGAGTGTAATTCTTTGCCTGTGTCTTATATTTAGTAAAAGTTTTGAAGAGTAGGAGAGATATATAAGCTATTACCAGTTGTTTCACTGTAAGTGGAACACCTGGAGAACCCTCTACTGAAAAATCAATCAATACTAGAGATGGTTTTGTTGTAATTTCGTCAATAAATTTCTCATTTATTTCAGGCTCTGTTGTGATAAGTTTCAAGTCTTCAATAACATCTCTATAAAATTTTTCGATAGCTGACCTAACCGCTCTGGCGGTGCTATGGTGAATCGGAGCATCTCGACCAGTTGAGAGCTCATTAAGCTTATTGTAAATATCTTCTATGTTATTTTTAAATAGTTCAGTGTATCCGTAATCACCCACCTCCCTCAACACTCTTTCAAGTGCACTCACTTGAAGCTCATTTAATTCTCTTCCACCTGTTTTGTAGATTGTTATGAATTCCGCTAGCTCTCTGGCTGTGAATTGGTCGAGATCTATCGTAATCTCTTTCGTATTCGGCATAAATCGATCCGGTGATTTCGAGAACACAAATCTATATACCTTTTTAAATTTCCCAATCTTACCGAAATTTTCATAATAATTTAGATAATCTAAATAATCTCCATTCGCATCTACGATTAATATTGGAAGAGCTAACTCTTTAGTTTCGGTACTACTATCAGTTTTATACGGTATTCGAGATAGTCGTTCAATAAGGTATCCTACACCATATGACTTACCTGATCCAGTTATCCCAAAAACACCCATATGCATGGTTAGATTCTCTACATCAAGGGGAAGTGGAACATCCTTATACCCAACGATACTACCGTACCATATATACCCTGTATCTCCGTACTCCACTCCAAATAATTTTTTGGAGTATTTCTTAAGGTCACTTATCGTATATACTCTATCTCCAGGTTCTGGGGGGAACTTCACCTCTGTTAGCCCTTCATTACCCAATTCCCCTAAAAGTGCAAGATCTCCGACAATATATCTTTTGCCAACTTCTCTAGCCACACTTATCTCCATACCTTTTCGTCGAACTTCAGTCCAAGCGTCACCTATTTGATAGAACTCATTTATCGGTACTAAGCTATCTACTCTTCCAAGAACTTCACGACCATTTTGATTTTCAACCAAAACAATCATTCCTTCAAAAACCCGTTTTTCGCCTAATTCAGTTAATTGAATCTTGGCTTCGCTTGTAGTGGCACCGCTTAACACATAACCTACCAGTTCTAACTCAGACATATAACTACCCCCTCTAGTATCACTTAACTACATCTAACCTTAAAACTTTCTTTGTCGTACGTCGACTTTACTTTCGTCAATTCACTAAAATATATATAAAGTTATCTGATTCCCTCATATTTACGCTTTTGCAATTTAACCAAACTTTAACTCCAACTCAAAAATTTAAACCTATCTCCCCTCGATCAAATTATAAAATCACTAAATTATACCTCTCACCAGAGTTTGGTATAGTGGTTAGGAGGTCATTTACAAAATATAAAGTTAAAGTTATAAAATCATCAAAAAATAAATACACTTCTCACTAAGCAATTGGAAAAGTAGCTTAAAGTATTGACCCAGTATATGTTCCTAACAACGATTTTTAAAATACGTGCTTAAGTCCAGAGTGAAGGAGAAAATGGTTTTGATTTGAACGACCCCCAATCTCTCGATAATTTAAACTATCGCAAGAGTTATATTCATATTGTCAAGCCTTTAATTCAGGGGTCGTGGCGTAGCCAGGAAGCGCGGCGGGCTCCAGCGG
>Ga0256830_1002527_pt1 | contig 11989 bp, 8 predicted proteins | sample 128326metaG_FD_190537 | JGI IMG/M metagenome (GOLD analysis project Ga0256830, IMG submission 190537) | Hydrothermal vent microbial communities from Lau Basin, Pacific Ocean - 128-326 | ecosystem: Environmental > Aquatic > Marine > Hydrothermal vents | place: Pacific Ocean: Lau Basin | collected...
GCCATTTCTTTGTTTTAGAATATTGACGCCATTTATCTGAGTCGACATCAACAAGATCCATTATTCTTGTCTTTGTTTTTAATTTATCATCATTGATGAATTGCGCCATTGGTGATGAGAAGGCAATAATTTTATCAATGGAATTTCTCTCAATTATTTTATCGATCCATTGCCTAAAATTCCTGTTTCTATAATACGCTACGGACAGAGATTCCCCTGTCAATAAACCTGACAAACTGGATAATTTTCTCAATGTCGGATTTATCTTTATAAAAAATGAATCGACACAACGTGTTTTGAAATATTCCGTATATTTCCAGTCATTTTCATCATCAACAAAAGCACAAAGGTATATTTTATATTTTTTTGATAAGTACTTGAAAATATTGTAGGAACGTATCTTATCTCCCTTATTAGGTGGATACGGTATCCGATGAACAATATAAAGTAACGACTCCACAACTCAGCCTAAATTTTTTGCTATAAAAGGACCAATAATATTAGCTACAGGTAACGGTAATTTTTGCCACATTTTTATAAAGAGCTGATATTTCGGATTTAGTGGATTAACATCTGGAATCTTGCCTGAACCAAGCAGGTCATATTGATAGTGAAGTGGTTCTGGAACAAAACCCCAGTTTTTCTTAAAACTATATGAACCTGTTCCTTTTTTGCTTCGTCCATAATCAAATATTTTATAGCCATTGGTGCATGAGTCTTTCATTATCTCCCAATACATGAAATCAAATGCCTTATATTTTCTTCCATCAAGTGTGCCGCCACCATAATATGGTAGAACCTCATCTTTGAAATAAAAGCTCATAACCGTACTTATTGGATTGGCGCCTTTAAATACTACTCGTATTTCACATTGTTCAGAAAATATATCTTTTAAAATTTTAAAATATTTTTTTGAGAAAACGGGAGTTCCGTGATTTCTAACGCTCAACGAATATATTTTGTAAAAAATGTCAACATCTTCTGTTATCTCTGTTCTTAACCCTGCTTTTATTCCTTTCCTAACCATGGCACGTTGTTTTCTTGGAATAGCCATCATATTTTCTTCAGGAACAGCGCTCATTTCCTTTCGGAAAGTTACATATAAATCTTTTTCTGGCCAATCTTTGTATTTATTTTTTGAATGACGTGTCTCAAAATGATCAAGCTTCAATTCTTTTGCTAGTTCACTGGCTCGTTCATATAATATATCTATTGTTTTTTCATCATTGGCAATTGCACCACCATAGACGCAGAATGGTGTTGAAACCAGGGAATTACCAAATAACAAGCTTGATATATTAGCCATAGGCAGGATACCGGTTATTTCATTTTTATTTTCAACAAATAAAAAATACGTTTTATGACCGAATGATTTTTCTATTACATCCTGCCATCCTGCTTTATGAAAAAAAGTGGATTCAGGGTGGTTCTCTACATAGGAATCCCATTTCTCATAATATTCATGCGTCAATTCTTTGATCATATATTCAAAACTATTATTAAATCTTAATTTATTATTGATAAATTTTTCGTACTTTAATTACTATTTTCTAAAAAGATACGATCCATACGATCCCATGAAAAATCTTTAAGTAATGCTTTTAATCTTGATTCTGTTCTAGCAAGATTAAGATAATGTCGGAGCTTTGTTTTGAAATTTAGATTTGAAAATGGTTTTGGTTGTTCGGGATCAATTTCCCAGGGATGAAAATAGAAAATTCCAGCTTGTTTGCTTCTGGAATTTATATATCGATATGCCATTTTAGATACTAAATACGGGTATAGTCGAAAAAAACCTCCTCCTCCACAAGGAAATCTTTTGCTCCCGATTTCCATGGTAGTAATTGGTATTTCTAAAATTCCTGTATCACTATTTGGTCGGTAACAGAACCTTGGTGCATCTGGTATTCCATATAAATCATGTTTAATTGGATAAATACTGGAACTATATCTATGTCCTGTCTCCTCCAGAACATCTAACGCCCACATGTTTTCCTTACAAATAGAATAACTTGCCGCTCGATAGCCTTTTACCTCAACCCCTGAAATATCTTCAAGAATACTTTTTGTTTTTACTATGTCACCCCTGAATTCTTCAGGTGACTGATTTACAACACGGATATGTTCATATCCATGACTAGCGACTTCATGCCCTTCCTTCATTATGCGCTTAACGATGTCAGGATATTTTTCTGCTACCCAACCAAGAATAAAAAAAGTCGCTTTAACATTTGCCTCTTCAAAAATATCAAGAATTTTATTTGTATTATATTCAACCCTCGGTTCAAAACCGTCCCAGTCTGATCTATTTACATACTTCTCGAACGCAGAAACCTGAAAATAATCTTCGACGTCAACACTCATCGCATTGACAATATCATCTTCCCTGTTCATTTTTACCTGCGTTCATTTAAATTTTGCATTAACATTTACGAAAACAATATTTTGTGTGTATCCCGTAATTGGCGCTTCTACTTCATTATTTCTATACTTGTAACCTATTGATGAAGTAATTTTTTTAGATATGTTTCGCACTGCATTGAGTGAAAACCCAACAATATTATTTGATTGTTGGGTCTGACTCTTGTTTTTATACCAGCTGGCATTCATTTTTAGCGTAGTTCTGGAAGCTACTCTTAAACTAAAAATGACACTTGTACCTTTGTACCGTTGAAGTTCATCCGAAGAAATTATGCGACGGTCTTCACTGAAAAGTTCCCATGCAATTGTTGTTTTTGATTTTTTATACTTTATACGTGACGTATATCTTTTACTGATAAATGCCGTATCGGTAATATCAATCAGCTCATTTGAATTTTCGGCTTTCTGAACTTGGCCAAGATTCTGTCTACTGAACAATGAAGATGAGGTCGTTACACTCTCATTATAGTCAACCACAAGTTGAAGACTGCGACCCTGCGTTGACCATGAAAATTTATTGCTATCGCCATAGAATTTTTTTCCCCTGGCTGCCGATATTGAGGTTCTTTGAGTAGGGTTCCACTCCATCCCTACCTCCCAAAAGCTGCCACCGGAACTCAAGGTTGACTGGTATATACTATTATCTTCGTAGCCAACTGTTGCGTATGGTTCGAGTTTCTTACTTCTATTATATGATAGTGTTAATGACTCCACTGCATAGTAATTTTTATCTATGATATTTGTACTAAATTCACTTCTATTAGCATCTATTTTCCAGCCAATAATATTCGATGAATTTGCATTGTTCATACTAAAATTATAATTTTTATTATCTACTTCTGAACCAATATTTTGGACAAAATTATCATCATAAAATGTTTTGCTAAAAGTTGCCCGTAACAACAGATTGACTGTACCTGATAATTTTCTTGATATATATGGACTTACCGAATATGTGGCAACATCTGTTCTGTTTCTTGAAATTGGAATATTACCTACAGGCAAGTTTCCTGAAGTTGATATAATACTTTGTGAGTTTGTTGCTTGCAGATCTAGAAAAAAAAGGTTTTCTAATAGTTCTGCCTTCATATCTGCAAATAATTGATGGTATATAGTGTTAGCATCATTGTTTTTAGAATAATTTAGTGCCTGTAGCTGATAATATAAATCAAAATTTGTTCGCCCCCCCTCTGCCTGAGCAGATATATAGGGTCTAGTTTCCATTACTGTGTCGCTCTGCTCAAGCCCTGAACCAGCTAAAGCTATATTATCTACATAATTAATTGTCGCCCCGACACCATAATCTCTGGTCCATTCTGCTGCATGCAGAGCACCTTTTGCTAGCAACAAATATATTATCAGTATAAATTTAAAACTAGAGTAATCAGGAAATTTGATTAGGAAAAAATTATTTATTTTTATTTTCTTCATGACTTAACATCGATTCACCGTATGATCCGTAATAATCCATAGTAAACATCCTACGACTTTTATTCAGAATCAATCCAATAACCTTGTCCTTTTCAATAAAACTCAGTGCTTCGATTATATTGGCCTGTAGTGTAGAACCCGCTCCAACAACAAGTAAAATTTGCCCTGCCAGTTGCGCTAAAATAGTAGAATGACTGGTAGCTAATATTGGTGGAGCATCAAATAATATAATTCTATCCGGGTATCTTTCCGCTATTTCTTCTACAAACTCACTCATTCTTCTACTTGCCAATAACTCTGCGGCATGATCATTTTGATTTCCCGCAGGGATAAAACTTAATTTCGGAATATTGGTTTTACATATAACATTCCCAACATCCAGTTGTTCATCTTCTAACAGGTCAAGCAAACCTGCTTTTTCATTGCATTTAAAAAGGTTTGTTAATGATGGCTTTGTAACATCAGAATCAATGAGTAATACTGTGCTATTGCGCTCCATTGCCAGGCTGATAGCAAGATTCATTGCAGTAAATGTTTTTCCTTCCCCTGGCAGGGCACTCAAAACAGTTATAATATTGCCTTTATCAATACTAACTGCGCCTTTACCCCAGGCATTATTCAGGAGTGCACGCTTAATAAGTCTATATTCTTCAGCTTTTTTGGTTTTCAGATCATCATCTGTAAGGAATCCCTTTTCTTTCAAAAACCCCTTATCCAGTTCAATCTTCTCAGTGCGATTATTTTTTGCAACCTCTTTTTGTGCATGAAAAGTATATTGATCGTTGACAATATTATTTACAGGCTTTACTAACTCAGATGCATTTTCCTGGTTTTTCAGTTTTTCGATGATCTTTTCAATACTATTCATAATTTATGTTCTTCTTTTAGCATCTATAGTCCATATTGTTCTATATACATAATACTGCCGAAGGCAGCTATTAAGACTACAATTGATACAATGAAGCCCAAATATTCCATTTTCTTTTTGTGAATAAATTCATCGGTCATCACATTACTAACTTCACCAAAAACAGGTAAGCCTGTTATTTTTCGCAGCGTGCGCTGGTCATATACAACTGGTCTCAATTGTGCCATGAGAAAGGCTACGCCTAACCCAGCAACTAGCCCAAATAGAAACACACCCGAATTCAGGAGGGCTCGATTGGGGCCTGAAGGTTCCCGTGGTAAACGGGGTGGCTCAAGCACTTTTATTTTTATCCCATCTCCAGCTTCTTCGACTTCTTCGGATAACTTTGCAGTCTCATTCCTTTTACGAAACTCATCATATTTACTCAAATTTAGTTCGTATTCTCTATTGAGTCGTTTTAACTCCGCCTCAACTTCAGGTAATGTATCTACCATTTTTTTTAATTTATATTCACGCTTGCTATATTCTTTAACTCTGGCTGTTAAAACAGCCACCTGTGCTTCTGCTTCAGCTAAGGATACTTTTAGTTGTTGATAAACGGGGTTTCTCTCAAGCTCTGGCCGTCTTGCAACAATTTGCGGGTTTTCTCGCAGGCTCTTTTCCTTTTCTTCAATAAGTCGGTTTAGTGATTCTTTCAGTGTTCTTACTTTTGGATGCAATTCAGTATACTGTAGTAACAATGTGTCTATTTCTTCTTCCAGAGCTTTAATTTTAGCATCGTTGTGATGTTGTCTTACTCCTGCTCCGGATGAAGTTTCAGCTGAGCCAAAACCAAAAACAGGTTCTTCGCCTACAATCTGCCTTTTTAATTCATCGCGCCGATTTCTAGCTTCATTCAATAATAATTTGGCTTCATTTTTCTGTTGCCTGATATTCTGTAGGCTGGTGAAATATCCACTACCTATTGTTGGCATGTATGCTGCTTTTTCTCTCTTGAAGTTTTTTAATTTTTCTTCAGATATTTTTACTAATTTTTCATATTCATTGAGTTGTTGCTGTAAAAATTTTTGTGCCGTATCAGAGTTTTCTCTTGATTGCCCTAAAGTACTTTCCATAAAAATATTTAACAAATTCTGTACTATTTCTTTCGCCAACCTTGGATTTTTATTGCTATATGTAATGGTATAAACATTTTCCGATGTTCTTGAATTGTTGAGTTGAATATCATTGTGCAAACCAGTTACCAATTTTTCAAATTGCTCGGGATTTTTTACCTGTAAATCAAGATCTGACATTTTTGCCAGATTTTCCATATTTGGCCTGCTTAATAACGTCTTTGTTATTAAAAGCATACGTTGTGACAAGTTAGGTTCGATTGTTAAACCACGTAATAGTGGACGTAAGATCGACTCAGTATTGATATTAATTTTGGCATTTACAGAATATATATCCGGCATCTGATAAACTTTGTACCAGCCTACAACGACAATGATCCACGATACTAACAGCGCATACCAGCGATAACGCCACATGCTACGCAAATAACTGAGTATCTGTTGTAATGTTTCATACATATCTGTTAACAACTCATGTTTAACATTCTAATTATCTTTTAATAACCTCAGAACCATGCTTCAGGAATAATGACAATATCACCCGGATATATATCAACATTCGCAGATATATCACCATCCTTGATTAAATCATCAATTCTTACGCTATATTGCATCAGCTTACCATCCAGTTTCCGTGCAATCGTTGCCTGATTACCTGCCGCATAGTCAGATAAGCCACCAACTGCAATCATCACATCAAGCAAGGTCATATTCTCATTATATGGGATGGCCTCTGGTTTCTTGGCCTCGCCAATAACACGCACCTGCTCATTATATCGGCCTACAAATTCGGTCACGATAACGGTGACAATTGGATTTTTAATATAGCGTTTTAGCTCTTTTTCCATTGTCCGAGCCAGCTCGGATGGTGTTTTTCCACTTGCAGGCACATCTTCAACAAGTGGCGTTGTGATTTTTCCATCAGGACGTACAGGTACTGACGAGGACAGTTCCTCGTTACCCCAGACAAAGATATTGATACTGTCACCGGGTCCGATGATATAGGTTGCGCTACTACCGGAGTAGCTAGCCTCTTCCAGCAGTTGATGGCTACTACATCCCATACCTGACACTATAATCAGTGCCAGCCCCAGAATTCTTGTGCCTAATTTCATAAAATCACCTTAATTTTCTATGTAAAGTTTGAGTCTTTTTAGATTACAAATGTTGTGTCACAGGAAATCTCTAATGAGAAAACGCCCGCCCCGGACCCGGGCGGCTAATGTGTACATATCGACTTATGCTCGTATTTTGCCCACTTTTATCCGTGTAATATTATCATAAAACCCTATATCTTGTTGTTTTTAATAATTTATTATCCCCCGGTTCAGCTCGCCTCTTTACAGAAAAATAACGCATATTATTAATATGGATAATACGGGTGCACATTTCCACTAGTCGTGAGTTCACACGCCAGCACACATATACATCCATGAAATCAACAAGTTATAGATGTCACGGCTTTTGCGTTTCTGTTTACAGCAACGCGTCATGACTTTATAGTATTTACCGGCGAGGCTCCATGCCACTTACATCATATGACCAATTTCCTATATGCTCACCGGGTATATATCGACTACTATCAAGCAATTAATTTGAAGGAAGCGCTACTTAATTTTAATTTCGTTTGCCCCGAACTTACCGGAAAGGAAATCAAAGGGAGGGAATTTCTATTGCGTGGGTTTTATCAAGTTCAGTTTCATGCAACGAAATAATCAGTTTCTTTGGGCTTATTAAAAATATACAATCTAAACACTAAAAATTCTTGCTTTACCTAACTATGTATGATGCCAGGGAAAATACAGTGTAACAGAACGTATAAGCCCCTAAATTAAATATACTGGCAAACCTGACAGTCGTATTCAGCTCCTTTTTGTCTATGCCACCTCCTGTCGATTTACCCATGGTAAACATGCCGACTTAGCAGATAGTTTGCTAAATATATCACATGAGACATCACCAAATATTGAGCTTTTGATAATACACACCGCAAATGATTATGCCCGTTCTGTACTTTCCATGTTGGCAACAACAATAGCCAAAACCATTGCCGTTTCAAGTTTTCAGGTGAATAAGTGAGTACCATAAGGATTTTCAAACACTATATTAAAGTTCCTCTTTTATTCCTGGCCTTGCTTGAATTTGGTGTACTGGTTGCATCCGTCTATCTTGCGGCAGATATACGTATGCCGAATATGAAATATGATGGGCTTGATGATATCCTGAGTTATGGAACACGTGCTCAGATCTATGCTGTCACGATGATAGTTTCAATGATGTCAGTGGGTTTATATCAAACAAGAATACGTGATGGAATTAGTGGAATTTTATTGCGTCTGATTATCGCCTATTCAATTGGTATACTCGCCCTTGCCCTGTTATTTTACATCGTACCTGACGCATTTCTTGGCCGCGGAATACTTGTAATATCAACTGTCATCTCCCTAACAACTGTATTAATAATACGGTACATCATATACAAATTTGACTCTGATATATTCAAACAGCGTATTCTTGTGCTTGGCTCTGGAAAAAACGCGTCCACCCTGACCAGCCTGAGACGAAAAACAGATCAATTTGGATTTGTAATATTAGGTTATGTGCACGTAAGCGGAACCCCCCATTGCATTGCCCCAGATAAAATTATAAAACTGAAAATGCCCTTAAAGAATTTCGCTCTAAAAAATGAAGTGGATGAAATTGTACTGGCCATCGATGATCGTAGAAAAGGCTTACCAACACATGACTTGCTTGATTGCAAGATGAGCGGTATCAAAATCACCGACCTGGCCAGTTTTTTTGAGCGTGAGGCAAGAAAAATTCGCCTCGATCAAATCCACCCAAGCTGGCTAATGCTCTCAGATGGATTTAACAAAAGCATATTTCACGACATGGGTAAACGATTTTTTGATGTCGTATCAAGCTCGCTATTGCTGTTACTCACCTGGCCCTTCATGATTTTTACCATCATTGCGATCAAAATTGAAGATGGATTTAATGCGCCGGTAATATACAGGCAAATACGTGTTGGAGAAAATGGACGCCCCTTCCCAGTTTACAAATTTCGCAGCATGAGTGTTGATGCTGAAAATGATGGTAAAGCAAAGTGGGCTCAACAACACGATAGTAGAATTACTCGAACTGGAAAATTTATCCGTAAGGTGCGATTTGATGAACTACCACAGATATTTAATGTCTTCAAAGGACACATGAGTTTTGTTGGTCCACGACCTGAACGGCCTGAATTTGTTGTTGCACTAAGCGAAAAAATCCCCTATTACAGTGAACGCCACCGTGTCAAACCGGGAATAACTGGCTGGGCACAAATTTGCTATCCCTATGGTGCTTCAGAAAAAGATTCTCTTGAAAAGTTGCAATATGATCTTTACTACGTAAAGAATCAGAGCCTGTTTCTTGATTTTCTGATTTTACTGCAAACGGCAGAGGTTATTTTATTTGGCAGGGGAGCACGATAGTTCAGGTTAACAGCCCGAATCGGTCACGCGAATATCCGATTAACATCAAGAAGATTAAGATCAATGAACATAAAAATACCTGCCTTAATTCTATTATCAATCTCCCTTATCTCTTGTGGAAAACCACAATATACCGCAAACGAACATCTGCAACGTGCAGAATCTTATCAGCAGAACGGTCAACTCAAAGCTGCAATTATCGAGCTTAAAAATGCCTTACAACTTGACTCAAAAAATGCGGACACGCGCATTCGTCTTGCCCAACTTTATTTACAAATTGAAGATGGATCAAGCGCAGAAAAAGAGCTAACAAAAGCAAATGAATACGGTGCTGATTTAAAAGAGCACTCGACTATATTGGCTCGCACTTTTTTGTTGCAAAGAAAATTTAACGAGATAACCGGCCTGCGGGAACCAACAGCTGGCAGTGCCACAAAGAAAGCGGATTTTCATGCCCTTAAAGCTGAAGCCTATCTAGCGCTAGATAAGCCTGTGCAAGCTAAATCTGAGTTGGAACTGGCAGAAAAAATTGACCCAAAGAACACCAGCTTAATTATCAGCAAAGCCAAACTTGCCATATATAATTCAAAGTATGATTTAGCATTAGACTATTTACAGCATGCCCCAGAAGATAATATTCCCGCTCTCTTTTTGAGCGGGAAAGTTTTAACTTTCAAAAAAGAATATGATAAAGCCAGCACTTATTTTTTAAAATTGCTAAAGATTTCCAGCAAAAACATAGTCAACACATATAGTTTTGAATCACATGTATCACTATCCTACATATATATTGACAAGGGTGAGTTTGACAAAGCAACAACCCACATAAAATCGATTGAAGAAATTAATCAAAATCTATTTATCAGCAAATATTTACGTGCGAATATTGCCTATAAAAAGGGGGATTATTCAGCAGCAAATGACTTCCTCCTCGAATCACAAAAAATAAACCCTGACTTCCTCCCTGCCCACCTCCTTCTAGGATCTGTAAATTATGTGATGGGATTTTATAATCAGGCTCAAATGTATCTTGAGAAAGTATTAAGCAATGATCCACAAAACATTGCTGCACGTAAAATTCTCGGTTTAACAAAAATGAAACTGGGCAATGCAAAAGATGCGCTTTCAACCTTCAAAGCAGCAGAGAAACTTGATCAGAATGATGCTGAACTGCTTGCCATGATGGGTAGTGCCGCACTCAGAAGCGGCAACCTCAGTAGCGGTCGAACATACCTAAGAAAAGCACTCTCTTCCGGAATACATGACAATAAACAAATTAAATCTAATATTGCAGCCAGTTATATTGTCGAAGGTAATTACAACAAGGCCATTGATATATTAAAAAAGATAGACAGCGATCAACTATCTGAGTCCAGCATCCTGCTTATTAAAGCGCACCTTAAAAAAGGTGATTACAAATCAGCGCTCAAAACTCTACAAAAAATAGCTGACGGCAAGCCTGAGACATCAGAAATTAAATTTCTATATGGCGTTATTTATCTTGAAAAAGGTAATATTTCACTTGCCACAAAATACATTAAGGATTCACTTAATATAAAACCAGACAATATTCTCGCCAATTATCTTTTAGCTAAAATATATATTAACAAGCAGGCCTATACAGAGGCAGAACACCACCTTAATAAAATATTATCTGTTAACGAGAAGTTTATACCTGCTCTAATTGAGCTCGCACAAATTGCGGCAATCAATAACCAGGATAAAAAGATTACTGACTTTTTGAGTCGAGCGATAAGCATTGATTCATCTGCCATATACCCGAGACTCATACTAACTCGTTACTATCTTGCCACGCACAGACTGGATGATGCTTTTTCTGCCATTTCCGAACTGGAAAAAATCGCCTCAACCAACCCCTCAGTATTGACCCTGAAAGCAGATATATTTTCCGCCAGAAACAATAACAACAAAGCCATTAATATTTATAAAAAACTTTCCGCAAGCAACGATAGTCCTGAAATACAGGTAAAAATTGCAAATGCATATCTTAAACTTGGTGACATTGAACATGCACGCCAGTCACTCAAGTCTGCGCTTAAGTTGCGGAAAGAATATTTTCCAGCACTTGCAACATTAGCACTTGTCGAACAACGCAACTCAAACAACAAAACCGCTTTACAGCTTGCTGAACAAGCTATCAAGTACAACCCATCCATACAAAATGGTTATATATTGAAAGGTGACTTGCTTGCACAGCAGGGAAACTACAAGGCCGCACTTGCATCATATCGCGATGCTGAAAAATACCTAAAATCCTCATCCCTGGTAATCCGCCAATACCGCATAAGAAACAAGCTTGGACAATTCAAACAGGCAGAACGCACTCTTATCAGTTGGCTAAACAACAACCCTGACGATGATCAGATTCGACTAATTCTGGCTTCTTTTTACCAGATGCAAAATCAAATTGCCAAAGCAATTCGGGAATATGAATTACTCTTACAACAGCATCCTGACAATGTTGTTGTGCTGAATAATCTGGCTCTCGCCTATCACTCGGCCAATGATTCACGCGCCGTTGACTATGCCAGAAAAGCCTATGCCCAGGCACCCAAAAGCCCGCAGGTTTCTGATACCTATGGCTGGTTACTTGTTCAAAATGGTGAAGCTGAAAAAGGCCTGACTTATATACAGCAGGCATTAAATTCAGAGCCGGA
>Ga0256830_1002528_pt1 | contig 11983 bp, 17 predicted proteins | sample 128326metaG_FD_190537 | JGI IMG/M metagenome (GOLD analysis project Ga0256830, IMG submission 190537) | Hydrothermal vent microbial communities from Lau Basin, Pacific Ocean - 128-326 | ecosystem: Environmental > Aquatic > Marine > Hydrothermal vents | place: Pacific Ocean: Lau Basin | collected...
TCATTTAGTGCCTCCTTAAGATATTGTGGTTTACCTCCTCAGGGTACTTCACATCCTCATTCCAGGCACCTGGATCGGCAGGCCATTGGACTGATAGGTTAAGAACAGCTCCAGATTTCTGTACTCTTCGCTCTGGTACGGAAGTGGTTTGGCACGCATGTTCTTCATACAACCCCTGAACCGCCTCTGTATGGATCCTGCCTTGGCCCATTTGAGCCTGTATGAGGGCCAGTGGTCAGCATGATGTCTGTTTGGAGACATGAGGTTCGTCCTTACCCTTTTGCAGGCATACTTGACATGGCAGAGGGCACAGCTGAAGTTCCACTGTCCCATACGGGTGTAGTAGAATTTCTTGCCCTTTTCATAGAACTTCCTTGCAGGGCCATCAATGCTCACATTAATGGGCATCCCGTTAGAGAGGGATTTCACATAGAGCTCAAGGGCCAGCTGGTCATATGATTCATATTTCAATGGCTTGGCACCCATCTGCTTCTCACGACACCTGTTGATCTGTAGTGCAATGGTATTGATCCCTTTGATGGCCGGATCATATTTTGGGTATTTTGTTGCAACGCCAACCAGCTTCTCACCATCCTTGCCATGGCAGCTTGCACAAGACTTACCCTTTGTACCTTCAACTGTATTGTAGAGGTCCTTGCCATCGTCAACCATCAGGTCTGCAGGGTTTCCCTCCTCAGCCATCTCGTTTGTTGAGTTTCCATAAAAATCAAGGTAGATCTTCTCATACTCCTCATATGTACAGTTTGGTTCGTATTCCTTGATTGTATCAGAACTCCCTGCATCTACCGTCTTCACAGCCAGCAACGGGAAGAGCAGAAGCGAAAAGCATATCGCCATTTTCATTAGTTTTCTATGCATCCTCTAACCTCCTGTGTTATTGGGGATTTATCTGAATCGTTTTTTCATACTTGCCACCCTTTATGTCTTTCCAGACTATCTTCAGCGGGGCTGCCTTGTCCGCCTTGAGGTAAAATGTCATAAAGGGATTGGCACTGACTGCAATGGTCCACTCCATGCGGGATATCAGCTCATCACCATAGTAGACATTGACATCATTGATGTAGTAGGCAGGTATCCTCTTCTTGGTCTTTTTGTCCTTCCTGAAACCAGTCTCCATGGGGTGTGTTATCAACGCCTTCACAGGGATAACATCACCCTTTTTTATCTTCCTTGGAACCCTGATCTTTATCTTTCCTATTCCCTTTGGCATACATCCTCCTTTAACGTTTTTATAAGTATTGTCTGACTATCCTCCACAACCACCAATGGTTACCTTCACGGCCTTCTGTGCTCCGTAGAGCTTGCCTGTGTTTGTCTCAAGGATTGCCCTCACATTGGATGTCTTTCTCATCTTTATCCTCAGGGCAAGGGCTGCCTTGCCATTTGCAGGTGAAAGCTCTGCACTGGCAGTGAAGGGATGGTAGTTCTCGTCCACAAAGATATAAATCTTCTTCACATAGTTGTCCTTCTCCATCGGCAGGTCGGATATTATCGTGACAGGCACCACAGCACCATTCTCGGCAATTATGGGGGTCTTCAATTTTACATGGGACATCTCAATCTTTCTGTCACCAAAAAACTTCTTCAGTACATCGTTGATATTCTCCTTCTCGGGCTTTTTGGCCCCTTCTGCCACCGCTGGCTTTAACAATGAGCCAATAGAGGATGAAGAAACCACAGCTGCACAGGCCAGCCCGGTCATTATCATGAACTTTCTTCTTGAAATTGCGTTACCTTCCTTCATAAATTCCTCCTTTGATAATAGAGTACAACCTAATCAAGATTTCCTGAAGCTATTTACCACCTTTCAGGGAATACAGGTAGTCCACCACGGCGTCAATCTGCTCCTCTGTGAGTATCTTGTTGGCGCCGAATGGAGGCATCAGGGTGTCTGGATTAAACTTTCTTGCATCTTCAATCCACTGCCTGACGATATCCCTGTCAGCCTCTGTGTAGTTCTTCATGGACTCAACAAGATTGGGACCGGCATTGCCTGGTGATTCAATGTTGGGAAGAAAGTGACAGGAAACACAGTTGCCCAGCTTTCTTGTTGTAGCGATCTTTCTGCCTTCCTCAATCTTGCTGCCTGCATAGCTAAGTCCAGCACCCAGAAGGACCACCAGCAACACCGAAATGAAGAGCACTACCCTTGACACACCTCTCCTGTTTAGCATCCTCGCACCTCCTTTCTATTATTTTGATGCTACAAATTAAAGAATCGCACTTTTATTTTGAAGCAGCTTATTTTACCTTGATATAGGCATAGCCCTTGTCCTCAAGCTCCACGACCCTGACCTGCCCTGAATTGACAATGCTGACAAAGGGCTTGAGCTTTGACTTTGGCGTGTTTGTCCGCTTAAGGGTTATATCGCACTGCTCGAACTTGACATCGTAACCATCCACAAGGCTCTGCATCCTCTCCCTGATGGACTTTTCAAGCTTGGGCGGAATCTTCTTGGACTCAAATTTTGTGCCCTTTCTGTCTTTCAGCAGGAACTGAACACATGCTGAGTTTGACACAACCCTCACATCGTATGAAATACCCTTTGTGGTGTAATAGTTCACAAGGTTGTAGATGTTCCTGAGCATGGCGTCCATCCTCTTGGGATTGCCAAAGTCACAGTGGTAGACAGCCTTTCTTTCCACATCTGACGAAGCCTTTACACCTGAAGGAAGGACAACAAGTGTAGCTAAGAGCACAACAAGGAAAAGACCCCTTAAAAACCCTCTCTTGATCATCGCTACCTCCTTTTGCATATCCACCGGAAAGAGATATGCATTTTAATTACCCCATGCACCATGGGTATACTGAAACATTACTTACAGCCCTGCTTTGCTCCTGTCACATAACTGCAGAGCAGATCAATGAAATCCTCTTTTGACAAAAGCCCCGGTATCCTTAGAAACTCCTCCCCCTGTGAGTTTAAGAAAACAATGGTTGGCACGCCCTTTATGCGATACTCCTTTGCCAGCTCCTCCTCTGTCTTGTTCTTCTCTATGATCTTTTTTCCGTCAACCTTAATTTTTATCAGGTCTGTTGATGCAAGTATCCTTTTAACCCTGGTATCCTGCAGGATCTGATCCATCTTCTGACACCAGCTGCATCCGTCAATATAGAAGTACAGCAGTTTTACATCTGTAGCCTTTGCATATGTTGTTGAATATGTCAGGAAAAGAAAGGCTGCAAATGTTATTATCAACTGCTTCATCTTGTATTATGTAAAAGCAATATGTATGCCAGTGGATTTTCCTGATAGAAGGTGCATATCTGTACATTTTTGTACAGTTTTAATGGATCTACTGTTCAGATATGAACTGTCCTGACCTGCCTGTCTTGAAGAGATTTTCATTGAGGTAGAGGCTTACAAGGCTCCTGAGCCCCTTGATGGAGACAGAAAGGTCATGTATTGTCCTGATGGAGAGGAGCCTCCTTATGAGAAACCTTGGCCTGCCATAGAACCTCCTGAAGGCTATCTGTCTCAACCTGACTATCTCCTCCCGCGTCATGCTGTGGGGAACGAATGCAGCGCCCTGATATGTATAGTCCTCCCATTCATCCGAGATGTAGCCAAGCTCTGGTGCGCGGTCATACAGTTCAGTACCAGGGAAGGGGGTCAGGGCATGGAAGTTAGCCACATCAGGATCAAGCTCACAGGCAAACTCTATGGTCTGGAGGGCCTCTTCGTAGGTCTCTCCAGGAATACCGATCAGAAAAGGTGTAAAGACCTTCAGACCTTCCTCCTTTGCAACTCTTACGGCAGTCCTGATCTGTTCAACTGTTATTCCCTTTCGCAGGGCATTGAGATTCTTCTGCACTCCGCTTTCAGCACCCATCAGTATTGCCCAGCAACCCGCATCCTTGAAGGCCCTCAGCAGCCTCCTGTCCACCTGGTTTACACAGGCAGAGGCGAACCATGTGAAATCAAGTCGTCGCCTTTTTATCTCCTGGGCAAGCTCCAGTGCCCTTCCGTAATCAGACGCAAGGGTATCATCAATGAACTTTATCTCCCTGTAGCCCTGTCCGAGGCAGTGCTCTATCTCTTTCATTACATTGTCAACACTCCTGTATCGGATCCCCTTTTCACGGTAGCGATCTATCTGGAAGCAGAATATGCATCTCCTGTTACAGCCCCTTGATGTTATTATCACAGCCACGGGCTTTCTCCTGTATGTGGCAGGTGGGGGGATGTAAAGGTCGGGACTGCCAAGGAGTTCCCTTGCAGGGAAGGGTAGTTTGTCAAGCTCCTCTATCAGGGGCATCGGCGGGGTCTCAATTATTTCGTCTCCTTTTCTGCAGGCAAGCCCCCTTACACCTGAAAGGTTTCTTCCACAGCTTATTGCTTCTGCAAGCTCCACCATGGTTACCTCACCCTCGCCCGTAACCACCGCATCAACAGCATGGGTATCGCCAAGACACTGCCCCTTAACAGCTATGGGATAGGGACCCCCTGCCACAACAAAGACATGTCCAAGCCCTGCCTTTACAGCTTCTGCCATCTTACATGCCCTCTTCCATCCAAAGGTGGTTGAGTAAAGCCCGACAACCCGGGGCCCAAAGTCTTTCAAAGCCGAAAGTATCTCTCCATGGCTTAAGAACGCACCATTGAGAAACCTTACCTCATGGCCGGCCTCCATGAGGGCTGAGGCCACATAGAGGGTGCCAAGGGGTTGCCAGTAGTTTATCTGCACGGATGCGGTCTTTGTCGGGAATATATCCTCAGGCCGCCATGGCGGGATGACAAGGGCGATCTTCATATTAACTCCCTGTTACAGCACAAGTTTTAGTGAATCAGCATAGTCCTGTTCCGTGGAAATTTTGCGTACTCACCATCAATAAACGTTCAGACTCTATGCTACCCCTTTGAGTTACTCTTTTATAGATTTTCAAACAAGAAAGCACTGTTTCCGGCTTCCTTCTTTGGTCCCATTCTGCCTCAATATCTCTGATGCTGCCTTCATCCCTGAAAGGAGTGCATGATCCATGTTGAGATAACTGAATGAACCTGTTCTGCCTACAATAAAGAGGTTTTTAAAGCCCTTCAGATAATCCTCAACCACGGCAAGATTTTCCCTGAAGGCAAGGTCAAAGATGGGGTAAGCATTTTTTATTCTCATAGTGAGTGCATCCATAACCTCGCTGCTTTTGAAAAAACCAAGTCCTCTGAGCGCTTCCATGGTAATACCCTCAAGCTGCTCATCACTCATGCTCCAAAGGCCATCACTCTCGGAACAGAAGAACTCCACCACAAGGTGGGTCCTGCCCTCAGGCGCCATGTAAGGGCTCCAGTTCTTCGGCTCATGAAGACGTCCGAAAGGCAGATCCTTGTCAGGGAAATACAGCCAGGTAAGCTCTGTTGCCTGATCCCTCTCAAGGAAAAGGGTTACCAGTATGAGATGCCTGTAAGAAAGCCTTTCAAGGGCTTCAACTACAGGCGCTGGCGGTGCGGGTCTCATTATGTCCAGTAACGCATGAAGGGGAATAGTGGATACAAGCTGGTCCACCTCAGACCTGATGAGTCCCTCTCTTGTCAGGATTGCGACCTCCCTGACCATCTCACCATCATGAAGGATCTCAAAGACACTGCTGTCCGTTAAAATCCTTGCCTTATCCTCTATGGCCCTTTTCAGTCTATCAGCTATCATCCCGATACCATGGGAGGGATACAAGAACTCATCTGTAAGGGTCCGCATCCCTTTGTTCTTCCTCTTCAGCATGGCCTCCTTAAGGGCTGAACCAAGGGAGAGGCCGTTTATGCGCTGTGATATCCACTCCTTACTTATCTCTGAACAGTCTCTACCCCAGACCTTCTCTGAATAGTCCCTGAAGTAGAGTTCAAATATCCTGCGTCCGAAGTTTCTTACAACCCACTGTTCAAGGTTGAGTATATCATTATCACTACCATCACCAATAAAGGGGACCTTGAGCTTTTCTTTGAGATAGTCGGCAACCATAAAGACAGAGTTTAACGGGCCAAGCCCTGTCAAGGCATTCAGTGGCCTGAGGGGATAATCAATGTATTTGCCATTGATAAATATCTTGCTTCTGCGTCTTACCGTGAGCAGTTCATTACCAAGGAGCCCCTTGATCAGGGACCTCAACTCTTCGCTATCCGTGAGGAACCTGTGGCCGCCAAGGTCAAAACGAAACCCCCTGTGGTGAACCGTCCTTGAGAGTCCACCAACAGAAGGTTCCTTCTCTATCAAGAGCAGGGAGACCCCGGAGCCTGCCAGGGTATAACCAGCACCAAGGCCGGCAAGACCTCCACCAAGTACTACTATCATTTTACTATAAGCACAGGCACATTGGCCCTGTTTGCAATCTCTCTGCTCACACTGCCCAGAAGGATGTTATGCAATCTTTTTCCCCTTGACCCCACAACGATCATGTTAACCCCCTCTTCTTCCGCTATCTTCAGTATCTCCTCTACCGGATGTCCTTCCCTTATGACAGGCCTTATACCTGTTATTCCCTTCTCCTCAAGTGCTTTTTTAAAGTAATCCATGATCTTCTGGGCCTTCTTGTCTAAGAGTTCTTTATAGTCGGTCCCCTTGAGAGCCTCCTTTAGTTCCATGATCTCTGTATCGGTAACCAGGTCATCCATCATGGACAGGCCTTCAAGCTTCTCCACATATAGCAGAATAATCTCATCAGGTTTTACACAGGGAAAAAGTCTTGCCATTGTATCCACTATGGGAAGGGAGCCCTTTGTATTATCAACACAAACGAGTATCTTCTTCATATCCACCGTCTCCTTTGCAATTTGAGGATTTTACCTCTTCTTTTACTCCTCAGACTCGCTCAACTCCTGATAGTACTTCTGCATCTCCTCACTGAGACCTTCAATCTTGAGTTCGCTTCCACCACCGTACCCGGCAGCCTCAACTGCCTCAAAATAACCAGGCTCTGTACCTGTCTTGGCTGAGATGCTATAGCCAAGCATGAAACCGCCGGTCCACACAACAGCTGCAATCAAAAGCCAGTATATGGTCTTCATTCTCCACCTCCTGCCTCTGAGCCACCACCTTCTTCCATCTGATAGAGTTCTTCAAACTGTTTCTGCAGCTCTTCCTCTGATAGTGCCTTTTCCTGGGTCACAGCACCTTTACCGAACCCCACCTCCATGAAAGGCGGCACGGCATAGCCTATCATGAAACCAAGAAAGGCCATCACCACTATTATTACTATCCACATATATGTCCTTGTCATTACCTCCTCCTGAAGCTTTTGTAGTCACTACTTAGGCCTTTTTGATCTTGAAGGTGAATTTGCCACCCTCCATCTGCTTTTCAATGATCTCGTTACCGTTTGAATCACACATGGCGGAGATGGACTCTGAAGATGAAGGATTGTCAAATACAACCTCCAGTATCTCGCCACTCTGCAGTTTCTCAAGGGCCTTTTTCGTGTAAAGCTGGGGATGTGGACAGACATATCCTGTGACATCCAGGGTGTAGACTCCTTCTTCCTTCTTTTCAAATTTTACTGCCATTTTCTTTACCTCCTTAAGATTTAATTCTAAAATGTTTATTGTGATAAACTATTACAGCTCAAGCTCAAGCCCTGCCATCTCCTTTGCCATCTTGCGCTCTGTCCACCAGTTGAAGAACTTCACACCTATGTACGCACCACCTATCATTCCGATACCAAAGAGCCAACCCGAAGGGTCACCCTGGGCTGTACGAACAAAGAAGGCACCCACATTACAGCCAAGTGCAAGCCTTGAGCCTATACCCATGAAGAATCCACCGATAATCGCCCAGATGGCCAGCTCCTTGGTGGGCTTCTTGAATTTGAACTCGTTATGCAGAAGAGCCATCACAGCAGCACCACCTATGAGGGCAACACTCATCCAGTCAGCTGGATTAAAGGCAGGATTGGGAATACCGTTTACCCACCCGAAAAAGATGTTGTCCATGAAGTTCCAGCCGAATATCTTGTGCAAGGTCCAACCAACCCACTGGGCCTCCTGGGTTGTAACATACCAGTACCCCGGATCAAAGACCGTTCCCTTCGCTGAAAGGCCATAATCAAATCCGAGCCTGGCAAGGATGGTACCTGCATTCTTGACACCAAACTTCATCCTGAGCCCTTCAATAACAAACATCTGCAGCCCGCAGGCGATCCCCAGGAAGAGCCCTGCAAGGGCCGTCCTCTTTGACGCAGCAATCATGCCCCAGAAGCCCTGTATATGGTCGGCTAATGTAACAGACCTGCCCTCCTTCTCCACCTTCCGCACCACATTCTTTTTGACCCAGAACAGATAAACCCATATAAGTAGCAGAAGGGCAGGGATCACCACACCGATAAAGAGGTTACCAATGAAGGCACCTTTGATTGAGTCGGTCTTCATGCCAAGCATCTCGGCAAACCTCAATACAGGCTGGTTCCATACATAACCTGCCAGATACTGGTCTATCCAGCCATCTGCAACATTTATTGAGGGTGGAAGCCCCTTCTGAAGCGCTGATTCCTTCCAGGACTGGGGCACAAAATTATTAAAGAATCCACCAACATCAACAAATATGGCCTGGGTTACACTGATGGAGAGTATCACCATGAGGGATACCCCGTTACCCTCACCAGTCTTGTAAAGTGAGCCAGAAGCACAACCACCGGCAAAGACCATCCCAACCCCGAAGAAGACACCTGCTATCATGGCGTGAATACTGGTAGGTGCTGGATGGAATGTACTCCAGCCAGTGGCGTTAACAAAGGCTGATGTGAAACCGAAAAGAACGGTAGCAATCATTATGCCCACCACCATCCTGGGAACCCCCACAGCAAAGAGGTCCCTGAAGGCAGAGGCAAAGCAGAAGCGACCATATTGAAGACACATGCCATAGATAAATCCGAACCACAGATATGCCTGAAGATACACGTAATACTCATGGAAGCCATAGGACACGATACTGACCAACACGAAGAAGCCCACTATGGCGAATGCCCAGTTTCTGTTTTTCTTTGAGACTGTTTCCACCTCGTTACCTCCTTTTTTGTTTGGTATCTATTCTAAACCCCACAGCAGAGTCCAGACATCTCGTTACATTAAAAAGCAAACTCTGTGCCATGGAGAAAATCTCCATTTTTCATTATTCCATAGCTAAACCTGTCCCATATTGGACAGAATGGCACACCTCCCTGTCCTTTTATGGCCAGCCATGGGGTATGAGAAGGGTTACAAAGGTCTTATACCGGAACCTGCCTGTGGAGCTGGTAAACCCTCTTGAGATGTATCCACTTTGAGGGATAATATCCAGCTGGGTACTTGATATATATATCCTTGGCAGGGCTATGGTATCAGTATCAGGAGTGGTATTGTAAAATTCCGGACACCCCAGCTCCCATGTGAACTGAAGTGGACTTCTGTAAGTCTGTATATTGTCCCTCTCACTGGTTGAATCCATGCAGATAATCATCTTGTCAGTGAAGAGGTCAAGGATTGGTACCACAGCACGGGTATCACCCATGGACTGATCCTGTGTGATTGGATATACAAGTACCTTCTCGTAGGGCAGCGTGTCAATGACACTGCCAGCCTCCTTGATATTCACAAGACTGATTTTCATCAGGAAAGGCCTGTAAAACAGGGCACATATCATCAGGGCGGTTACCATAGCAAGGGTGGTTAGGAAAGGACGGCTATCCCTGTCAAGAATGCTCCTGAGTCCGTAGCCAGCAAGCAACGATATAAATGGGAGCAGAGGGATGATATACCTCATTCTTCTTGCATTAAAGAGAAGGATAAATAGCAGGGGCCATAAGAGGATAAGGACCCTTGAATCTCTCCTTCTGACCGCCATGATGCTGCCCAGCACAGCCAGTATGATCACAAAAGGGTGGGACTGAAAGAAAAATGAGGAAACAAGACCCTCCTGCCAGTGCTTAAGCCCTTCCCACTGGTAGCTCATGAGCAGCCTGAACTGATGGAGAATGACATCAGACCTGAAGAGCAGTACTGTTACAACAAACATGCAGGGTATGCCAAGGATAACAAGCCACCTCTTCATGGGGATATCCCTGAATACAATGCAGACCGATACAATCAACATGAAGAACATGGGCCATAGCGAAAACTTCGCTAAAAGGGTAAGGACTATAAAGATCCACGCAAGCACCATCACCACCCTGTTACCGAACCAGCGGTCATCCGCCTTTCTTTTACGGTGTAGCCCCTGTCCCTTCATACATCTAATGATAAGATAGAGGGTGAAGAAGAGGAAAAACATTGAGCCCACATCCACTAACATCAGAGGAACCTGTGTATAAAGGTAGGTAATTGATGCCAGAAACATACCACCATAAAAGCCTGTATCCTCATCCCATAGCTCCCTGCCCACAAGACAGCTGGTAATTACCGTGGATGAAAACATCAGGGTGTTTAGGATCTGTATCAAAATCCGTTCCTCGCCGATATATTTAAAGACCAGCCCATAGAGAAAGGGTATTGCAGGCAGGTCGGTCCAGACAGGTATGAGACCACCCCACTCCCTGAAGAAAAACCCTGCACCCCTGAGTTCAAGGTACTTTGCCTCTGTAAAATACCTTCCTGCATCAATGATCACCTCTGGTATCGGCCAGAAGGCCATACAGGCAAGAAAGGATGAGATAAAGAGAAATGTCTTTTTATACCTGTAAAAAAGGGGTAATCTTGACAGAACATAGGCAATCAGGACAGAGAAAATCCCTGATAAAAGGAGATGGGTATAGTTGGATTTAGAAAAAACCCACTGCCAGCTTGTGAGGGTATTGTGATCAAACCTCCTGAAGATATAAAGTACCGGCAGTATGACAAACCCTGAAAAACCTGCTATGAAAGAGTATTCAAGGGTACGGGAGTCTTTCATAGAAAAGTATAAAACAGGCAGGGAGATTTTTTACAGCCATTGAGCTCTACTGACATGCTGTAGTTCGCCCCGGGCAGTTGTAAAGTTCCGTGGAGATTTTGGCACCGGGAAATCCCATGATCTCCCGGGCCTGGATGGTCTCATGATCTTATCGGAATCTCAAAGAACAATAACCCTGTCTGCGTTATGCATCATCTGTGCATTGTTGTACTGGCTGCCACAGATGATCTCCCCTGGAAGCCCCTCTGTCTTTGCACCGAACTTCTCAGCATTGTGGCTGCAGAAGCTCATCTGCACGCCCTGCACATTACAGAGGCCTGAGAAGTCTGGCTGCTCAAGCAGAAGGGTCCCTTTATCCATGGCAAATATGATCACCTCGTGCCCCTTCTTTGTTGCAGACCTTGTTATCTCCACAATATCACCTAAACACTTGTCCGTGTTTACAAGGATTCCTAATTTCATTTAAATGCCTCCTTACCAGGATATCACCTTATCATGAGAAAAGATAAGATCAACAAGCTCATCATGCACAACATTCTCCCTCAGATCAACCACGGTAACCTCATTGTCCTGTTTGTGGGTCTCCATCATCTTTTTCCCTGTCTCATCCGGTTCTGACCTCAGGATATAAAGTATCTTCATAACAACGCCTCCTTGATTTGGGTTTTTATGTATCAGTAGGGTATTATGTGGTCGTACTGAAGCAGCCTCTCGGCTATCTCCTCTGTTGTAAGATACTGGAGTGATTCATTGTCCTTGCAGTTGGTGTAGACATTCATACCCATATCACCCATTGTCTCAAGATTCAGCATGTTCTCCTCTGTCTCTTCAACCTTCCTGTCAAGCACATAGACATCAATCTGATCATCAAGCAGGGTGATCCCCACTGCCATCCTCAGAGCCTCGGATTGGCGGTCCCTGACCAGCACTGCTACCTTCTTTGACATACACACCTCCTCATTAAAATATTATCTACATCACTACTGTCTGGTAAACAATGAAAGTTATAGTAATGGCAAGGGGCACTGATTTTTCGTCTCATTCTCGGCAGACCTCCTGTCTCTGCCCCAAAAAATCTGCGATTTTTCGGGGTGCCCCTGCCTCCGAGGTAATTTTG
>Ga0256830_1002529_pt1 | contig 11982 bp, 9 predicted proteins | sample 128326metaG_FD_190537 | JGI IMG/M metagenome (GOLD analysis project Ga0256830, IMG submission 190537) | Hydrothermal vent microbial communities from Lau Basin, Pacific Ocean - 128-326 | ecosystem: Environmental > Aquatic > Marine > Hydrothermal vents | place: Pacific Ocean: Lau Basin | collected...
CACAGAGGCTACGGACTGGCCGCTTGGGTTTGAATCACGGCGCTCGCTATACTGGCGCGACGTATTGGCCCGGTGGCTCTCCACGATACGAAAAGCCGCTACAAGAAGCCTCCATGCCGTCCATATCCCTGTGGTAACAGATGACCTATAACCTGCCCAACATCCTCACCCTGCTGCGCATCGCCCTGATCCCGGTGTTCGCGGTGCTGTTCTACCTGCCGGTGCCGTGGGCGCACGTGGCGGTGACCGCGGTGTTCGCCATCGCCGCCATTACCGACTGGCTGGACGGCTACCTGGCGCGGCGCCTGGGGCAGACCTCCGCCTTCGGCGCCTTCCTCGACCCGGTGGCCGACAAGCTGATGGTGGCGGTGGCGCTGGTGATGCTGGTGGACGTCAATCCCACGCCCTTCGCCAGCCTGCTGCTGGCCCTGCCGGCGGTGGTCATCATCGGCCGCGAGATCGTTATTTCCGCCCTGCGCGAGTGGATGGCGGAGATCGGCGAGCGCACCCTGGTGGCGGTATCCACCATCGGCAAGATCAAGACCAGCGCGCAAATGCTGGCCCTGTTGCTGTTGCTCTACCGCGAGCCCATTGGCGACTTTCCCACCGCCGAGATAGGTTTCGTGCTGCTCTACATTGCCGCCGGGCTGACCCTCTGGTCCATGTTCATCTACCTGCGAGCCGCCTGGCCCAGCCTCTCCGACAACTCGCGTGACTGATCGATTTTTCTCTCCCGCGAGGCTCGGGGTGTGCAATTCAGGGCAGCTTATGTATAATCGCCGCCCTGCTGAGATGGTGGGCGTAGCTCAGTTGGTAGAGCGCAGGATTGTGATTCCTGTGGTCGTGGGTTCAAATCCCATCGTCCACCCCATTTTCCGCCCGGATGCGCGGTTTCGCGGCCGGTTCGGGTTTGAAGGGCATGATTCGAATGAGGTAGAATCCGCGGATCGTGTCAGCCAGTTCCAGGATGCCGATGGTATCTTGCTTACGGGCCATTAGCTCAATTGGTAGAGCAGTTGACTCTTAATCAATTGGTTCGGGGTTCGAGTCCCTGATGGCCCACCAAATGACCAGGCCCGGCAATAGCCGGGCCTTTTTGTTTCTGTGCCGGCCGTTTCCACCGAGGGGTTTGCGCGGATGGTATACTGTTGGCCTTGATTTGCGCGGGGCTTGAAATTCGCGAAAGTGGCGGAATTGGTATTTAGAAACGCCCAACGAGCGTAGCGAGTGCTGGCGGTTCTTAAGGTGGATTCGCTGGCATGGCACAGAGGGTTGGCAAGGTTGCCATCCTAATATTGATAGCGCGAAAGTGGCGGAATTGGTATTTAGAAACGCCCAACGAGCGTAGCGAGTGCTGGCGGTTCTTAAGTTTTGCAGGTTGAATTTGTCGCGGTGGTCGGGTGTCCCGCTAACCGTGATCAATAGCGCGAAAGTGGCGGAATTGGTAGACGCGCTGGATTTAGGTTCCAGTGGGGCAACCCGTGAGAGTTCGAGTCTCTCCTTTCGCACCAGAATATTGCCTGGCCGGGCACTGAAAGCGTGGTCGTGCTCGACCGTTTCACTATTAAGTTTATGGGGAAGAAGACAATGCAAGTCTCTGTTGAAACCACCACGGGTTTGGAACGCCGCATGAAGGTTGCGGTGCCCAAGGATCGCATCGACAGCGAAGTGGAGAAGCGCCTCAAGTCCCTCGGCGGGCGGGCCAGGATCGATGGTTTTCGTCCGGGCAAGGTACCGTTCAGCGTGATCCGCAAGAGATATGGTGCCCAGGTGCGCCAGGAAGTGCTGGGCGAGGTAATGCAGTCCAGCTTCGTCGAGGCCGTTTCGCAGGAGAAGCTGCGCCCGGCCGGTACGCCGCACATCGAGATGGCCGATGCCGCCAATGACGACAGCCTGGAATATACGGCCACCTTCGAGGTCTATCCCGAGGTCGAACTGAAGGGGCTGGACACCATCCAGATCGAGCGCCCGGTGGTGGAGATCAGCGACGCCGACGTCGACAAGATGATCGAGAACCTGCGCAAGCAGCGCAAGACCTGGGTGGAAGTGGATCGTGCCGCGCAGGAGGGTGACCAGATCACCATCGATTTCGAGGGCACCGTCGACGGCGAGCCTTTCGAGGGCAACAAGGCCGAGGGCGTGCCGCTGGAACTGGGTTCCGGGCGCATGATTCCGGGCTTCGAGGAGCAGATCGTTGGCAAGCAGCCGGGCGAGGAATTCACCCTTTCCGTGACCTTCCCCGAGGACTATCACGCCAAGGAACTGGCCGGCAAGGCGGCGCAATTCGCCACCAAGGTGGTGAAGGTGGAAGAGCCGGCGCTGCCGGAGATCGATGACGAGTTCCTCGGCGCCTTCGGCATCACCGAGGGCGGCGTGGAGGCGCTGCGCGCGCAGGTGCGCGAAAACATGCAGCGAGAGGCTGAACAGACCATCAAGAACCGGGTCAAAGACCAGGTCTTCGACGGCCTGATGGCGCTGGAGTTGATGGAGATTCCCAAGGCCCTGATCGACGCCGAGATCGAGGCGCTGGTCGAGCAGCGTCAGGAGGCCATGAAGCGCTACGGCGCGCCGGTGCAGGACGTGGATCCGGCCCAGTTCGAGGACCAGGCCAAGCGCCGCGTGGCGTTGGGGCTGATCCTCTCGGAGGTGATTCAGGCCAACGACCTGAAGGTGCCGCCGGCCCGCCTGCGCGAGACCATCGAGAAACTGGCCGCCAGCTATGAACGCCCCGACGACGTGATCAAGTACTACTACGGCGACAAGAGCCGTCTGGCCGAAATGGAGAACGTCGCCCTGGAGGAGATGGCGGTGGAATGGGTGCAGGACCAGGCCAGTATCACCGACAAGCCGGTCTCATTTGACGACCTCATGAATCCGGGGCAGACTGCCGATTAGCCTCATGGTGGCGGCGACGGGGGCCTTCCCGGATCGCCGCGCCATTTGCCAATGCACAGGACGAGAGATTGAATGAACAACAGTTATAGTAGCGAAATCAAGGGCTTGAACCTGGTTCCCATCGTCGTCGAGCAGTCTGCCCGGGGGGAGCGATCCTACGACATCTACTCGCGCATGCTCAAGGAGCGGGTGATCTTTCTGGTCGGCCCGGTGGACGACAACGTGGCCAATGTCATCGTTGCCCAGCTGTTGTTTCTGGAATCGGAGAATCCCGACAAGGACATCCATCTGTACATCAATTCACCCGGTGGCTCGGTGACCGCGGGTCTGGCCATCTACGACACCATGCAGTTCATCAGCTGCGACGTCAGCACCATGTGCATCGGCCAGGCCGCCAGCATGGGTGCCCTGCTGCTGGCCGGTGGCGCGGCGGGCAAGCGTTACTGCCTGCCCCATTCGCGCATGATGATCCATCAGCCGCTGGGCGGCGTACAGGGGCAGGCCTCGGATATCGAGATCCACGCCAAGGAGATTCTCCTGGTGCGCGAGCGTCTCAACCGGATTCTCGCCCGTCACACGGGGCAGCCCTTGGAGACGATCCAGCAGGACACGGACCGCGACAATTTCATGAGCGGCGAGGAATGTGTGGCCTATGGCCTCATCGACGAGGTGCTCAACGCCCGGCAAATGGGCGAAAACCCGGACAATTGATGCAGTTGCGGGCGCGTTCCGGCAGCGGTAGAGTTGTCCTCAGGGGTTAAAGTTACGCCTTGGCGGAGACGATATCTTCAGGCAAGGCGACAGGAGACGGCGGCGCCACCAGCGCCAAGAGGTAATCTATGAGTGACGACAAACACGACAACAAGGGTGGTGACGACAACGGCAAGCTGTTGTACTGCTCCTTCTGTGGCAAGAGCCAGCACGAAGTCCGCAAGCTGATCGCCGGCCCCTCCGTCTTTGTCTGTGACGAATGCGTCGAGCTGTGCAACGACATCATCAGCGAAGAGGTCGAGGAAAAGTCCGCCGGCCTGGGTGAGAGCAAGCTGCCCACGCCGCGCGAAATCAACGACATTCTCGACGAGTACGTGATCGGCCAGTCGCGCGCGAAGAAGATCCTTTCCGTCGCCGTCTACAATCACTACAAGCGCCTCGAGGCCGGCATCAAGAAAGACGATGTGGAACTGGCCAAGAGCAACATCCTGCTCATCGGCCCCACCGGCAGCGGCAAGACCCTGCTGGCCGAGACCCTGGCGCGTCTGCTCAACGTGCCCTTCACCATCGCCGATGCCACCACCCTCACCGAGGCGGGCTATGTCGGCGAGGACGTCGAGAACATCATCCAGAAGCTGCTGCAGAAGTGCGACTATGACGTCGAGAAGGCGCAGACCGGCATCGTCTACATCGACGAGATCGACAAGATCTCGCGCAAGTCCGACAACCCGTCCATCACCCGCGACGTCTCCGGCGAGGGTGTGCAGCAGGCGCTGCTGAAGCTGATCGAGGGCACCATCGCCTCGGTGCCGCCCCAGGGTGGCCGCAAGCATCCGCAGCAGGAGTTCCTGCAGGTCAACACCGCCAACATCCTGTTCATCTGTGGCGGTGCCTTCGATGGCCTGGATCGGGTGATCCGCGAGCGCTCCGAGAAGAGCGGCATCGGCTTCTCCGCCCGGGTGCAGAGCAAGGACGACCAGAAGAGCATCGGCGAGGTGCTGGAGGACGTGGCCCCGGAAGACCTGACCAAGTATGGGCTGATTCCGGAATTCGTCGGCCGCCTGCCGGTGATCGCCACCCTCAAGGAACTGGACGAGGACGCCCTGGTGCGCATCCTCACCGAGCCAAAGAACGCCATCACCAAGCAGTACGCCAAGCTGTTCGAGATGGAGAACGCCGAGCTGGAGTTCCGCGACGAGGCCCTGCATGCCGTGGCCCGCAAGGCCATGGAACGCAAGACCGGCGCGCGCGGCCTGCGCTCCATTCTGGAGCAGGTGCTACTCGACACCATGTACGACCTGCCGTCCCTGGAAGGCCTGAGCAAGGTGATCCTCGACGAAGACGTGATCGACAACAAGTCCAAGCCCCTGCTGATCTACGAGGGCGGTGAGCAGCACCGGGCGGCGTCGGATTGAGCGCCCGCCGGCAATCGCTGAGACGTTGTCGAACGCCGGGCCGTTGCCCGGCGTTGTTATTTCCGCACCATTCTTATCTGTTTCCCCTTGAAGTTAGCCGCACCCGCCCACAGATTGTGGGTTGAAACGTCCCATCCTAAAGAGTGGACGAAGCAGTGCCGACGTGACTTGCAGAACGCGAACCCGCCGGCCGTATTATTTTCGAGGAAGGCTCGATGTCCGAAAAAGACAAGATATCAGATGTAATCAATGACCCGCTTCAGGTCATCCCCGTACTGCCACTGCGAGACGTGGTGGTCTATCCCTACATGGTCATTCCGTTGTTCGTCGGCCGTGACAAGTCCATTCGTGCCCTGGAAGCGGCGATGGAGGACGACAAGCAGATCCTGTTGGTGGCTCAGAAGAACGCCTCCCAGGACGAGCCCGAGATGGACGACCTGTACCGTACCGGTACCGTCGCCAACATCCTGCAGCTGCTGAAACTGCCCGATGGCACCATCAAGGTGCTGGTCGAGGGCGGCGAGCGCGCTCGCGTGCTCAACTTCGTGGGCACCGAGGACTATTTCCAGGCGCAGATCAGCCTGCTGGAGACCGGTAAGGAGCCGGCCCTGGACGAGCGCGAAGGCGAGGTGCTGATGCGCTCCGTGCTGGCCCAGTTCGACCAGTACGTGAAGCTGAGCAAGAAGGTGCCGCCGGAGATTCTTTCCTCCCTGGCGGGCATCGAGGAACCGGGCCGGCTGGCGGACACCATCGCCGCGCACATGTCGCTGAAGGTGGAGGAGAAGCAAAAGATCCTCGAGATGAGCGATCTGCGCGAGCGCCTGGAACACCTGATCGGCCTGATGGAGGCGGAGATCGACCTGTTGCAGGTCGAGAAGCGCATCCGCGGGCGCGTCAAGCGGCAGATGGAGAAGAGCCAGCGCGAGTACTATCTCAACGAGCAGATGAAGGCCATCCAGAAGGAACTGGGCGATCTCGACGAGGGCGGCAACGAACTGGATGAGCTGGCGCGCAAGATCGAAGAGGCCGGGATGTCCAAGGAGGCCCGCGAAAAGGCCGAGAGCGAACTCAACAAGCTGCGCATGATGTCGCCCATGTCCGCCGAGGCCACGGTGGTGCGTAACTACATCGACTGGATGATCAACGTGCCGTGGAAGAAGCGCAGCAAGGTGCGCCACGACCTGGCCAAGGCCGAGGCGGTGCTGGAAGCGGACCACTACGGCCTGGAGAAGGTCAAGGAGCGCATCCTCGAGTACCTGGCCGTACAGCAGCGCGCGCGCAAGGTGAAGGGGCCGATTCTCTGCCTGGTGGGACCGCCCGGCGTGGGCAAGACCTCGCTGGGCAAATCCATCGCCCGTGCCACCGGCCGCAAGTTCATCCGCATGTCGCTGGGCGGTGTGCGTGACGAGGCCGAGATCCGCGGTCACCGCCGCACCTACATCGGCGCCATGCCCGGCAAGATCATCCAGAACCTGGCCAAGGTGGGCACGCGCAATCCGCTCTACCTGCTGGACGAGTTGGACAAGATGTCCATGGACTTCCGTGGCGACCCGGCCTCGGCCCTGCTGGAGGTGCTGGATCCGGAACAGAACAGCACCTTCAACGACCACTACCTGGAGGTCGACTATGACCTCTCGGACGTGATGTTCGTGGCCACAGCCAACACCCTGAACATTCCGGGGCCGCTGTTGGATCGCATGGAGGTCATTCGCCTCTCGGGTTACACCGAGGACGAGAAGATCAACATTGCCGAGCGTTACCTGGTGCCGAAGCAGGTCAAGGCCGCCGGGCTGAAGGATACGGAGATCCATATCAGCGAGGCGGCGCTGCGCGACATCGTGCGTTACTACACCCGCGAGGCCGGGGTGCGAAATCTCGAGCGAGAGATTTCCAAGTTGTGCCGCAAGGTGGTGAAACAAATCCTGTTAGACCCAGATGTCAAGAAGGTCAACGTTACCGCGCGCAATCTGGAAAAACTGCTGGGCGTGCGGCGTTTCCGCTTCGGCCTGGCGGAGGAGAGGGACCAGCTGGGCCAGGTTACCGGCCTGGCCTGGACCGAGGTCGGTGGCGACCTGTTGACCATCGAGGCGGTGAAGATGCCCGGCAAGGGCAAACACGTGATCACGGGCCAACTGGGCGATGTGATGAAGGAATCGATCCAGGCCGCCATGAGCGTGGTGCGCAGTCGCGCTCGCACCTTGGGACTGGATCCCGATTTCTACACCGAGAACGATATCCACATCCACGTCCCGGAGGGCGCGGTGCCGAAGGATGGTCCCAGTGCCGGTGTCGGCATGTGCACCGCGCTGGTGTCCGTACTCACCGGCATTCCCGTGCGCGCCGACGTGGCCATGACCGGTGAAATCACCCTGCGTGGCGAGGTGCTCCCCATTGGTGGTTTGAAGGAGAAACTGCTGGCGGCCCATCGGGGCGGAATCAAGACGGTACTGATTCCCGAGGAGAACACCAGGGATCTGACGGAGATTCCGAAGAACATCAAACAGAGTCTGGATATACGTCCAGTACGCTGGATTGATGAGGTGCTGGAGGTTGCCCTGCAGCACATGCCGGAACCCCTGCCAGAGGAGGGTGAGACCGTGAAGCCACGTAGCCGTGGCAAGTCTGCCAAGGGAAAGGCTATTCGCACCCATTGAATCAATGCATTAGCGTGACAAACCGTTGAGAAAACCGCATGCCGCGGGCGTGAAAGCCTTGTGGCATGCGGCTTTTTGTCGGTTTTGTCGCTTGACAGGGTGGAAGCCCGATTGGTATAAAACACGGCGAATTTCAACCGACCGCCTGCCCTCGGCGGTTTTTTTTGCGGGGCGACCCGAAATTCCATAAAAACCACTAGAAGAGGTGACATTTGTGAACAAATCAGAATTGATCGATGCGGTCGCTGAGAGTGCCGACATTTCCAAGGCCGTAGCCACTCGCGCAGTTGATGGAATGATTTCAGCTATCAGCAAAGCCTTGCAAAATGGCGATCAGGTCTCCCTGGTCGGCTTCGGCACTTTCTCGGTCAAGGACCGCGCAGCACGCACCGGGCGCAATCCCCGTACCGGCGAAGCCATCGAAATTCCTGCTGCAAAAAATCCCGTTTTCAAGGCTGGTAAAGCGCTGAAAGATGCCGTAAACTAGCGCGCCTTCACTGGGGTGCTTAGCTCAGTTGGGAGAGCGTCGCCCTTACAAGGCGAATGTCGGGGGTTCAAGTCCCTCAGCACCCACCAGCAGGTTTTAGGAGTGGTAGTTCAGTTGGTTAGAATACCGGCCTGTCACGCCGGGGGTCGCGGGTTCGAGTCCCGTCCACTCCGCCAACTAAAGTGCGAAAGGCGTTCCTGGTAATTCGGGAACGCCTTTATTTTTTCCAGGTTTGATCAGGCCACGTTAAAGAAAAAATCACATGTTGAACTTCATTCGCGAGCGCGCCCAGGGGTGGATCGCCTGGGTCATAGTTGGTCTCCTCATCGTTCCCTTTGCCCTCTGGGGTATCAACGAATATTTTGGTACTGGCGGCAAGCTGGTGGCGGCAACCGTCAATGGTACCGAGATCGATCAACGTGAATTTCAACAGGCCTTTTATGACCAGCGCAGCCGCATGCAGGAAATGCTGGGCGGGCAATACGACTCGCGCATCTTCGATCCACAGCTGAGACAGCGGGTCATCAACGAGCTGGTGGAACGCGAGCTGCTGTTGCAGAACGCCGATGAGATGGGGTATCGCGTTTCCGACGAGAACGTGGCGGCGACCATCCGTTCCTTCGAGGTCTTCCAGGAGGACGGCGCGTTCTCCTCCGAACGCTATCGCCAGCAGCTGCAAGCCCAGGGTCAGTCGCCGACAGCCTTCGAGCGACGCATCAAGCGCGCCCTGCTGGCCAGCCAGCTGCCTACCGCGGTTGCGGCAACGGCCTTTGTCAGCGATGCCGAACTGGATGCCCTGATTCGCCTGCAGGAGCAACAGCGTGAAGTGGCCTACCTGACCCTGCCGTTGAAAAATTTCCAGGACGAGAGCGACGCCAGCGAGGCGGCCATTGCCAGCTATTACGAGCAACACCGCGAGCGTTACATGACGCCGGAAATGGTCAGCGTGGAATACGTCGAGCTGTCCGCCGCTGATCTGGCAAGCGGCGAGGAACCCAGCGAGGAGGAGCTGCAGGAGTTCTATCAGTCCCGCAGCCAGCAGTTCTCCCTGCCGGAAGAGCGCAAGCTACGGCACATTCTGCTGACCATCCCCGAGGGCGCCGATGAGACCGAGGTGGAGGCGCTGCGCAAGAAGGCCGAGGACCTGGTTCAGCGCCTGCGTGGTGGCGAATCCTTCGAGCAATTGGCCCGGGAGGTGTCCGAGGATCCGGGTTCTGCCGAGATGGGCGGCGATCTGGGCTTCATCGCCCGTGGCGCCATGGAGGCCGATTTCGACCAGGTGGCCTTCAGTCTCAAGGTCGGCGATGTCAGCGACCCGGTGCTGACCTCCTTCGGCTTCCATATCATCAAGGTCGACGAGATACGTCCCGGCAAGACCAAGCCCTTTGAGGAAGTACGGGCCGAGCTGCTGAAGGAATACCAGCGCGACGCGGCGGAGCGCAAGTACTTCGATCTAGCCGACAAGCTGACCAACATGGCCTACGAGACGCCGGATTCCCTGGCCGAAGTGGCCGATGCCCTGGGCCTGCCCTTGAAGGAAAGCGGCTTCTTCTCCCGCCAGGGTGGTGAAGGCGTGTTTGCCAATCCCCAACTGGCCGCTGCCGCCTTCAGTGACGAGGTGCTCAAGCAGGGCTTCAACAGCGAACCGGTCGAAGTGGGCGAGAATCACGTGGTGGTCCTGCGCCTGAAGGAACACCGCGAGGCGGCACCGCGTCCCCTGGAGGAAGTGGCCGACACCATCAGGCAGCAGCTCATTGCCGACAAGGCCCGCGAGCGCGCGCAGCAGGCCGCGGATGAGCTGGTGAAGCGCCTCGCCGGCGGCGCCAGCCGGGAGGAAGTCGCCAAGGACGCCGGTGCCGAATGGCAGACGCCGGTGATGCTGGAACGCAATGCCGCGACGGTGGATGCCGCGCTGCTGCGCAAGGCCTTCCGCATGCCGCGTCCCGCCGAGGGCGGAGCCAGTTACGGCAACACGGTGCTGAGCAATGGCGACTTCGCCGTGCTGGCCCTGACCCGCGTGGTAGACGGTGATCCCGCCAGCTTCGACAAGGCCGAGCGCGACAATCTGCGCCGGCAGCTGGCCAATCTGCGCGGCAACGAGGCCAGCCGGGCCCTGCTGGAGGACCTCAAGTCCAAGGCGCGGATCGTCATTCAGATCGACGAGTCCTGACATGACAGGGGAGGCCCACCTGCCGCCGCTGCTGGCGGGCATCGGGCTTTCCGCGAAAGGGGCTGAGCGCAGGTGCTGAAGCTGAAACTTCACTGGCAGATCGTCATCGCCCTGGTGCTTGCGGTGCTGGCGGGCAGCCTTACCGGCACCGACGCCGGCCTTTTCGGCGTCACCTTCTTCGACGCCTATGAATTCGTCGGCACCCTGTTCCTCAATGCCCTGAAGATGCTCATCGTGCCGCTGATCGCCTCCTCCATCGTGGTGGGCATGGCGGGGATGGGCGCCAGCGGTTCACTGGGCCGGCTGGGCGGGAAGACGCTGGGCTACTATCTCCTGACCAGCCTTCTGGCCATCACCGTCGGCTTGCTCATGGTCAACCTCTTTCAGCCCGGGGTCATGGACGGCGAACCGGTACGCGACATGATCGGCCTCAGCGCCGACACCGCGGAGATCCAGGCCAAGGTCGAGGGGCGCGGCGCGGGAGACGTGGCCGAGGTATTCCTGCGCATGGTGCCCACCAACGTGGTGGCGGCCGCCGCCGAGGGGCAGATGCTGGGGCTGATCTTCTTCAGCCTGCTGTTCGGCTATTTCATGACCCGCATCAAGGAGGGACCGCGCGGCACCCTGCAGAACTTCTGGCAGGGCGTGTACGAGGTGATGATGCTGATCACCGACTGGGTGATGAAATTCGCCCCCATTGGCGTGTTCGCGCTGGTGGCCAAGGTGGTGGCCAGCACCGGCTTCGATGCCTTCCGCCCGCTGGCGATGTTTTTCTTCACCGTGGTGTTGGCGCTGGCGACGCACTTCTTCATCGTCATGCCGGTGCTGCTCAAGGTGTTGGCACGGGTCAGCCCGGGCAAGCATTTTCGCGCCATGGCGCCGGCCTTGCTGACGGCCTTTTCCACCAGTTCGTCCTCCGCCACCCTGCCGCTGACCCTGGAGTGCGTGGAGAAGAACGCCGGCGTTTCCAACCGCACCTCCAGCTTCGTGCTGCCGCTGGGGGCGACGGTAAACATGGACGGCACGGCATTGTACGAGTGCGTCGCCGCCATGTTCATCGCCCAGGCCTACGGCATCGAGCTGGGCTTCGCCACCCAGTTCACCATCGTCATGGTGGCCCTGCTGACCTCCATCGGCGTGGCCGGCATTCCCGCCGCCAGCCTGGTGGCCATTTCCATCATCCTCGCCACCATCGGCCTGCCGGCGGAGGCCATCGGCCTGATCCTCGCCGTGGATCGCATCCTCGACATGTGTCGCACCACGGTCAATGTGTTCAGCGATTCCTGCGGCGCGGTGATCATCGCCCGCAGCGAGGGGGAGAAGGGTTTCTATCCGGGAATGAAGGGATAGGTTTCTTGCCGCGGCGCAGAGATAGAAAAACCTAACCGGGAATGTAGACCCCCGCGGCGCGAATGGCGCGCACGATGTGCCTGGTGGATTCCTCCAGGGTCTTGATGGCGGCCTCGTAATCGCCCCCGGCGGCCTGTTCCTCGGCCTGCTGGCGCAGGGCCTTGGCCTGTTTCATGTCCTTGTCGAAGCGTTGCTTCGCATTCGCCGACAGGGGCTTCTTCTGCAGCAGGATGCTGGTCAGCAGGGTATGGGACTGGTTGCGGCCCAGCTCGTATTCGTATTCTTCCTTGGGGCTGTCGA
>Ga0256830_1002530_pt1 | contig 11979 bp, 9 predicted proteins | sample 128326metaG_FD_190537 | JGI IMG/M metagenome (GOLD analysis project Ga0256830, IMG submission 190537) | Hydrothermal vent microbial communities from Lau Basin, Pacific Ocean - 128-326 | ecosystem: Environmental > Aquatic > Marine > Hydrothermal vents | place: Pacific Ocean: Lau Basin | collected...
CCGCGCCGCCGCCACCGCCAGGATCGGGTATTCATCGATCATCCTGGGCGCCCGCTCGGCCGGCACCTCGACCGCATCCAGGTCCGAGCTCTCCACCACGAGATCCGCGACCGGCTCGCCGCCCTGCTCGCGCGGGCGCGTCTCCGTGATGCGGGCGCCCATCTCGCGGAGCGTACGGTAGAGGCCGGCGCGCAGGGGATTGACGCCCACGCCGGGGATCTCGATCCGCGAGCCTTCGGCGAGGACGGCGGCGACCACCGGAAAGGCGGCGGAGGAGGGATCGCCGGGCACGACGAAGTCCCGGGGCCGCAGCTCGGGCTGGCCGGTGATCGTCACCCGGTGGCCGTCTTCCGTCTCCTCCTCGGCGATCTCGGCTCCCATGGCCCGCAGCATGCGCTCGGTATGGTCGCGGGAGGCCAGGGGTTCGGTCACGCTGGTACGCCCCGCGGCGTGGAGGCCGGCCAGCAGGATCGCCGATTTCACCTGGGCCGAGGCGACCTCGGAACGCCAGTCGAGGGGCAGGAGATCCGCCCGGCCGCGGACGGCGAGGGGCAGGCGGTCGCCCTCGCGGGCGAGCACCGTGGCCCCCATCTCGCGCAGCGGTGCCGCCACCCGACCCATCGGACGCCGCCGCAGGGAGGAATCGCCGGTGACGACGGCGGTGAAGGGATGACCGGCGAGCAGGCCCATGACCAGTCTGGCGCCGGTTCCCGCGTTGCCGAGATCGAGCACCGTATCGGGCTCCGCGAGGCCGCTCACGCCGACACCCGCCACCGTCCAGCTCCCGCCGTCGTGGCGTGCGACCGGGACGCCCAGCCGCCGCAGGGTGGCGGCGGTGGCCATCACGTCCTCGCCCTCGAGGAGGCCCTCGATCCGGCTCTCGCCGACGGCCAGGGCCGCGAGCAGCAGGGCGCGGTGGGAGATCGACTTGTCGCCCGGCACCGAGGCCCTTCCCGAGAGGGCCCCGTGCGGGCTCGCGCGCAGCTTCATCGCCGTTCGCTCCGCTCCGGAAAAGGACCGAAATGGGGGCGAAATTCCCGCTCGCCGCGGCCTCGCGCCGCGGACCGAAAATGCTTTTGACAGCTCGATTGGGACATGGCAATTGCGATGCCCGCTCCCAAGGCAGTGCCGACCTCGAGGAGACTCCCCTTGCCGAAGCCCGAATGGGGTACCAAGCGCCTCTGTGCGAACTGCGGTGCCCGCTACTACGACATGAACCGCCCCGAGATCGTGTGCCCGGCCTGCGGCACGCCGTTCGATGCCGAGGGGGCGAAGAAGCCGCGCCGTGCCGTGGCGGCGGCCGCCACGCCGGCGGCGGCGATCGCCGAAGCGGTGGATCTGCCGGAGGTCGAGGAGGAAGAGGAGGTGGTCGCCGAGGAGGAGGCCGCCGTGGTGGTGCCGCCCGAAGAGGACGAGGAGGAAGAGGAGGCGCTGCCGCTCGTCGAGGGGGTGGTGCTCGACAGCGAGGAGGAGGACGAGGAAGGCGCGCTGATCGAGGACGCCGCGGAACTCGGCGAGGAGGAGGACGTGGCCGACGTCATCGAGGGGGACATCGAGGACGAGGAGGAGACCTCCTGAGCCCGCGCGAGGGGGTTGCGCGGCAGGCCGACATTGCCTATTTGAGCCGTCGCGAGGGGCCGTAGCTCAGTTGGGAGAGCGCCTGAATGGCATTCAGGAGGTCGGCGGTTCGACTCCGCTCGGCTCCACCAGCAGAAACCGATACCCACCGACCCCGTTTCCGAGATCGCCGTTTTCGCCGCGAGCACGAGCGCGCCGGCGGCGCGGCGACGGAACTCGTGCGCGTTCAGCGAGAGGTGGACGCGGAGGTGTCGGCGGCGGCCGGGGCGGCCTCCTCTGCGGTCTCGCGATCGGGCGCGTCGGCTTCCACCTCCGGGCCGCGGCGCTGCTGCAGGAACCGGTAGAGGGTGCGCTCGCTGATACCGAGGACCCGGGCCACGGTGGCGCGGTGGCCGCCGTGGCGCCGCAGCAGCTCGGCGATGTAGGTATCGCGGATCTCGTCCAGCGTCGGCTCGTGGTCGAAAGCGAGCCGGAAGGCCCCGCCCGCTCGCTCCGCCGCCTCGGCAGACGTCCGAAGTGCGAGATGGCCGGGCTCGATGAGCGGGGATTCGCCCGAAAGAATGGCCGCCCGTTCGACGATGTTCCGGAGCTCGCGCACGTTGCCCGGCCAGCCGTACCGCTGCAGCGCTTCGAGGGCGGCCGGGGTGAAGCGCTTGAGCACGTGCCGGCAGGCGCTGCGGCGCGAGAGGAAGAACTCCGCCAGCAGGGGCACGTCCTCCGGTCGCTCGCGCAGCGGGGGCAGGGTGAGGACGAGCCCTTCGAGCCGGTAGTAGAGGTCTTCCCGGAATCTTCCCTCGCGCACCATGCGTGCGAGCGTGCGGTTGGTGGCCGCGATGAAGCGGACGTCACAGCGGCAGTCGCGCGTGCTGCCGAGACGGCGGAAGGTGCGCGTCTCCAGCGTGCGCAGGAACTTGGCCTGCGCCGCCGGCGACAGATCGCCGATCTCGTCGAGGAACACGGTGCCTCCCTCCGCCGCCTCGATGAGACCCTCCTTGCGGCGGTCGGCGTCCGTGAACGCGCCCTTCTCGTGGCCGAACAACTCGCTCTCGAACAGGGTGTCCTGGAGTGTCGTGCAGTCCACGACCACGAACGGCCGCTCGCGCCGCGGGCTCGCCGCGTGGATGGCCCGTGCCGCGAGTTCCTTGCCGGTGCCGCTCTCACCGAGCAGGAGCACCGTGGCATCGGTCGGGGCCACGAGCCGGATCGCCCGCCGCACCCTGCGGATGGCCTCGCTGTTACCCAGGAGCTCGGTGTGCACGGCGGAGGCCGCCTCGCGCCGCAGCAGCGCGTAGGTGCGCTGGAACTCCACCTTCTCGAGGGCCCGCTCGATGGCCAGCAGCAGCGCCTCCGGCGCCACCGGCTTGACCAGATAGTCGTCCGCGCCTCGTTTGATCGCGGTCACCGCCTGGTCGATGGAGCCGAAGGCCGTGAGCACGATCACCGGCGCGAGCTCCCGCAGGAGCGCGACCAGCTCGATGCCGTCGCGGTCGGGAAGGCGTACATCGAGGACGATCGCCGCGGGGTCCTTCTCCTCGGCGAGCGCGAGCCCCTGTGCGCCGGTGGCCGCCGGCACCACCGGATAGCCGGCCGCTTCGAGCTGCATGGCCAGCAGCCGGCCGAGGGTGCGGTCGTCCTCGATCAGGAGGATCGGCCTTGCCGACGGCTGCGTTCCCATGTGTCGAGTTCACTCCACGCACTGGGCAGTTCCACGACGAAGCGCGTACCATGCCCGGGTTCACTTTCCACATGGATCCGTCCACCGTGGCGTTCCACCACCCCGCGGACGATCCAGAGGCCGAGGCCGGTGCCGGGCACGCGGTCGGCACGATGGCTCCAGAAGGGGAGGAAGATGCGCGCGAGGTGTTCTCGCGGGATGCCGACGCCGGTGTCGGCGACCACGAGCCGCACGCGTTCACCCTCGACCCGCCCCTCGATGCTCAGACGGCCGCCCTCGGGCATGGCGTGGAAGGCGTTCTGGGCGAGGTTGAGCACCAGCATGCGCAGGTCGCTGTCGACGCCCAGCACCTCGGCTTCCGGCGCGACGTCGATGGCGATCTCGACGCGCCGCTGCTCCGCCTCCCAACCGAGCAGCGACAGGACCTCGCGCACCAGCCGGTCGACCCGCACGAGCTGGCGCTCCGCCGAGGGCGGCAGTGCCACCCGCAGCAGGCGGTCGGTGATGTCGATGCATTTGGCGATCTCGCCCTGCATGAGCTCCAGGTACTCGCGGCGCGTGTCTTCATCGACGTCACTCCGGGCCAGCGCCCGCAGCGCGATCTGGATCGAGGCCAGGGGATTGCGGATCTCGTGGGCCACGCCGGTGGCGAGCTGCCCGAGTTCGGACAGCCGTTGCTCTTCGGCGATGCGCGCCTGTTCCTCCAGATCGCGCACGGATTCGATGACGCAGGCCCGCGTGTCGCCGTCCACGGGCAGGTCGACGCGCATGGCGATGATTTCGACGGCCAGGGGCCGGCCGTCGCCCCGCAGATGACGATGCACCGTGCGCAGTCGCTCGCCGTCGCGGCGAAGCTCCTCGAGGGGGCAGTTGACGAGCGTCGGCGGGCAGGGCTCGTCCCTTCCGTGCACGGCGTGACAGGGGCGCGCCAGGAGGGCTTCCGCCGTCTCCCCCTGCATCTCGGCGAAGCGCCGGTTGACGGCGATCACGCGGTAGTCGGAGGCGAGCACGCGGATCCCGTCGGGGACCGCCTCCATCAGCGCCCGTGTGAAACGCTCGCGCTGCTCCACGAGACGGTAGCTCCGCTCGATCCGTTCCGCCATGCGATCGAAGGCACCGGCCAGCCGCGCGATCTCGTCCGAACCGCCGAGACGGATCCTGGTGTCCAGGACGCCTTCGGCGAGGCGTTCGCTGGCGCGGGTGACGGCGCGCAGCGGTCGCAACACCCAGCGGTCGAGTGCGAAGGCGAGACCGCCCAGGGTCAGCAGCAGCACGAGCCCGCCGGAGCCGGCGAAGACCAGGGTCGAAAGCAAAGCCTCGCGACGGATCGACGAAGCCTCGCGGTCGACCACCAGCACCCCGTTTACGGGATGGCGTTCGGGCGGGCCGTGGCAGCCGCTGCAGATCGGCCGGTTGCGCACCGGCAGCACGCTGCGCAGGATTTCGGTCTGCAGGCGGCGGTCGTCGAACAGCAGCGTGCGTGCCGGGCCTGCACCGTCCGCGTGGCATTCGCGGCATCCCGCCTCCCGTTGCCGTGCGTAGGTCCGGCCGAGCAGCCCGGGCTCCGAGGAGAACCGCACTTCGCCCCGGGGATCGAGGATCATCACCCGCTGCACGTCCGGTTGTTCGCCGAGGCGCACGACCAGATTCCGCAGGCCGTCGAGATTGCGCTCCAGCATCGCGTTCTCGAGCGCGACCCGGAACAGGTCGTTGAGACGTGCCGCGGCCTCCGCACGTGCCTCCCGCAGCCGCCACTGGTACAGGCCGACGAAGAGCAGCAGGAACAGCAGGGAGACGACGACCAGCTCGACCGCGAGGAGCAGGCCCAGCCGGCGCCGCAGGCTGCGGCCGGGCCAGTCGCGGATGCGCCGCAGGACGCTCATCGCATGGAGGCGAGGCGCAGCAGGAAGCCGGCGGGCGGGATCGCCGCCGGATCGAGCCGCACCACCCGCCGGCCATCGGCGGGAACCTCGTCCCCGAACAGTACCACCGGGATCAGCACCGCATGCTCCCGGTGGCGGGCGAGGAACTGCGTGAACCAGCCCACCCGCTTCTCCCTGCGGCGGGTCGCGAGAAGGGCTTCGACGTTGTGGACCAGCGCCGGGCCACACCGCCCCGCCTCGGCGAGGAAGGCGTCGAGATCGGCGAGCCCGAGCCGCGTGGCCTGCCAGCCCAGAGGCGCCATGCGTTCGCGGCGGAAGTCCCGGAACGCGAGGCCGAAGTGCTCGGCGATCGCCTCCAGCAGCTCCGGACGGTACTCCGGCAGCCACACGATGGCCCCGCCCCGCCACGCCACGGCCTCGAGCACACGCTCGACCGGCGCCATCCAGTCACTCATGTCCCCTGCTCCACGCTACCGGCCCATTATGCCGTCGGGCCCGCCGCCGTCGAGGGCGGGAACGGTCCGCCGGCGTGCCCGGAGGTGCGACAGATGCGACAGCGGTCCATCACGGGGCGTACCGTCGGCTCGCGAAAGGGCGCCCGGCAGTGCGTGCAGCGCCGCTCGCGGAGCGGAACCGGGGGCGGGGTCGGACGGTCGCGCAGGAGGGTGACGGCCCCGACCTCGCAGAGATCGACGCACAGCCCGCAGCCGCTGCATCGCGCCGGGCGCACCTCGTAGGCCGTTTCACCTTCTTCCCCACGCGCGACACGGATGGCGTCGTGCGGGCAGCCGCGTGCACAGGCGTCGCAGCCCTGGCAGCGAGACGGATCGAGGTGGGGAACAACCGGAAACGGTGCCGCCCCGTCGGCCGTGGGGAGTGGTACCGGCGCGCGATCGTCGGTGGCAGCATGATGGATACCGCGCGCGAACCGGCGCAGCAGCGCGCGCCGCCCGAAGTCGAGGGACCGGGCGTGCCGGAGCGCAAGGTGCCAGTCCCCGAGAGGGAGGCGCTCGAGCGCCAGGGGGGCGACGCCGCGTGCCCGCAGGAGATGGGCCAACCGCACAAGAGCCGTTTCCAGCCCTTCACCGTCCATCGCCCGCGGGCAGTCCCGACATGGGGGATCGGCCACCAGAAGACGGCGCGCGCCGCGGGCCCGGAGCCGAGCGAGTTCCCGCAGGCCGAGGGCGTGCAGACAGGGGATGCGACCGCGCATGTCGCTCCCCGGAGTCGCCCCGCAGCGGGCCAAGGCGACGGTGTCGCCGTGCCAGTCGGCGAGCAGCGGCGTGCCGGGTACGTCGATGGCCCCTTCGGGACAGGCCGCCACGCACCGTCCGCAGCCGTCACAGCGGTCCGGGTCGATTCCGAGAAGGGCGTTCTCCAGCACCCAGGCGTGCCGGGGACAGACGTCGATGCAGGCGGTGCAGCTAGCGGCCGGCCCACGGGCGTGTACGCAGCGCCCGCTGTCCAGCGTCGGCGGGGGGTCCCGAGGGTGCGCCGGACTTCGCATCGACAGGACCGCTCACCAGCCGGGACCAACGCCGGGCAGATAACGTTCGGCCGTGCAGCGGGGCAGCGGCCGGGCCCTCGGCTCGGCCGGCTGCCAGCGCGGTTCGCCGGTCGCATGCTCGAGCAGATCGCGCAGCTCTTCGAGATAGGCGGCGGTGAGACGGGCGAGGCCGACGAAATAGGGTGTGCGGCACCGCTTTCCCACCGCTGCCGCGAAGTCGCCGATCCAACGCAGAATGTGCCGGTCGGCGAAGCGCGCGGCGTCGCGGGTCGCCTCGGGGGTCGCCCGATCGAGCAGAAACGCGAGAAACTGCAGTTCGTGCACCAGATGATCATCGGGACGGAGACGCCAGTTCTCCACCCGAAGACCATAACGCCGGTACCATCTCCGCACTTCGAACATCGGCTCCTGACGTTCGAGACGGTCGTCGTCGAGCCACGTCGATTCGCTCGTGCCGGCGCGGATGGCGTGGGTGAGATAGATGTCCGCGAAGTCGGCGGCCAGGCCGTCCAGTACCGAGGCGTCGATCCGGGCGGGAAGCATCCCGAGCCCCCGGTCCAGCTCGGCGAGCGCCGCCAGGCTTTCCGGACGGCGCAGATCGAGTGCGAGATGATCGCGGAAGGGAACCGATCGCAGGAGCTCAAGCAGCCTTCGATCGGGTTCGCGGTCATGGAGACGGGCAAGGAGGTGCAGGTCCTCCGCCGCCGCCCGGATCAGCACGTCCGCCGGTCCGCCGTCGGTGGCGGCCTTCGCAGGCCCTTCCATGCTCATTCCACCACGCCCTTGCTGTGCGGTACGAAGACGATGGAGGGGTTGGTGAGCTCGGGATCCGCCATTCCTTTCACCTGGCGTACCACCCGATCATGGGGGCCTCGGGCCTTGGTCTCGTAGGTGCCTTCCCGCAGCTGGTCGATGGGACCGATATCGAGAACGCGCATCATGCAGGCCATGACGCAGTAGGGCTTGCGGCCGGCGTCGATCTCGTCGACGCACATGTTGCACTTCTTGACCGTCTCCGTCTCGGGATCGTACTGCGGCGCTCCGAACGGGCAGGCCGCCTCACAGCGGCGGCAGCCGATGCAGAGGGTGGAATCGATGTCGACGATGCCGTCCTTCCTGCGCTTGAAGATCGCCCCGGTCGGGCAGGCTGGCAGGCAGGCCGGTTCGGCGCAGTGATTGCACGACATGTTGACCTTGTAGGCGTACACCTCGGGAAAGGTCCCTCCCTCGATGTACTGGACCCGGCGGAAACGGGGGCCCGGCGGCAGACCGTTCTTGTCCTTGCAGGCGATCTCGCAGGCGCGGCAGCCGATGCAGTCGACGTTGTTGTGAATGAAGCCGAGCTGCATTTCCGGCACCACCGGCTTGTAGCCCTCCCGCTTGACCCGCAGGATGGCCTCCTTGAGCTTCGCCTTGTCGCGTACCACGGCCATGTCGCCTCACTCCCTCCGTGTGCCTACAGGTCCCGGCGGAACAGATAGCTGCGGGCGGTGGCGAGCTTGTCCCACACCGGCCGGTGGTCGAGCTGTGTCTTGCGGATGTTGGCGAGCACCGTGTTGTAGGCGAAGGCGCCGGCGGGGCTCGGCTCGTCCAGGGTGAGGAAATCGGGATTGCCGGCCCGATCGACCCCGTTCTCGTCGAGATCCATCCAGGCTCCCTCGAACAGCACCAGCACGCCGGGCATGCAGCGTTCGGTGACGTAGGCGGGCACCACCACCCTGCCGCGGTCGTTCCACACCTCGACGATGTCGCCCGTCCTGATCCCGAGGCGCGCGGCATCGGAGGCGTTGATGGTCACCTCCTGCTCGTAGGTTTCCCGCAGCCAGGGAATGTTGTTGAAAATGGAATGGGTGCGCCAGCGGGGGTGCGGGCTGATGAGGTGGAACGGATACTTGCGGGTTTTCTCCCGATCCCCGAGCCACTCGAAGGGCTCGATCCACTTGGGGATGGCGGGAATCGGGTAGCCGTACTGGGTTCGGGTCCAGTCCCGCGTCTGCGCCAGCACGGTCGAGAAGATCTCGATCTTGCCGGAGGGGGTGGGGAACGGGACGCCTTTTTCGATCTGGTCCCGGAACGCCACGTGGATGCGCGGCAGCTTGAACTTGTAGACCCCGCGGCGCTTGAACTCCTCCCACGAGATGTCGACCCCCTGGTGGGGGACGACCCGGGTTTCCCACCAGCTCCGCAGATAGGCCTCGTCCACCGCATCGTTGAAACGGAAATAGTCGCGGCTCGCCCTGGGATTGTAGGCCGGGCCGAAACCGAGGCGCCAGGCCAGCTCGGTCAGGATCTGGAAGTCGGTCTTGGATTCGCCGAGCGGCTCGATGACCTTCGGCCGGTGGATGTAGTAGTGCCCCTTGTACCAGGGGAGTGCCACGTCGTGGCGTTCGAAATGGGTGGCGACCGGCAGCAGGTAGTCGGCCCACAGCCCCGACGGGGTGATCGTCGAATCCATGCAGACCACGAGATCGAGCTTCCGGACCGCCCGGATCTCCTTGTTGATGTTGGTGAGCTGGTTGAACCAGTCCGAGCCCTGCCAGACGATGCCGCGAATGTTCGGGATCAGCCCGTCGAACTGGTCCTGGCGGGGCCACAGACCGATTTCCTCGCGCCGGACGTTCGGATAGTTGAGGACACAGTGGGCCCAGCGGTCGGATTTGATGGAGGCGAACCAGATGTTCGCGAACTGGTCGTAGGGATAGGCGATCGCCTCGGCGTGCCAGGCCTTTCCCACGCCCTCGGCGCAGCCGCCGAGCTTGCCGATGTTGCCGGTCATCGCCTGCAGGGCGGCGGCCATCCGGTTGTACTGCTCACCGTAGGCGTTGCGTCCCGGTGCCCAGCTCGCCTTCAGGGCCGCGGGCTTGGTGGTGGCATAGAGATGGGCGAGCTTGCGGATGTCTTCGGCGGAAACACCGCAGATTCCGGAGGCCCATTCGGGCGTCTTGGGCTGCCCGTCGTACTTGCCGAGAATGTAGTCCTTGAAATTCTCGTGCCCCTGTGCCCACGCCGGCATCGTCCCGGCGTCCATGCCCTGGCAGAAACGGTCGATGAACTCCTGATCCTGAAGATCGTTGACGAAGATGTAATGCGCCATGGCCGCGAGCATGGCGGCATCGGTGTTCGGCCGGATGGGGATCCACCAGGCGTCGTAGGCGGCCGCGCTGTCGGTGTATTGCGGATCCACGAGGACGAACCTGCATCCCCGCTGGCGGGCGAGGCGCATGTAGTAGAAGGTGTTGCCCCCGTGGAAGGTGTAGGCGGGGTTCCACCCCCACATGATGATCAGCTTGGAATGGGCGAAGGCATCGTCCTCGTTGCCGTCCTCGATGGTTCCGAAGGTGATCCGCGAGCTGAAGGTGGTTCCCTGATAGGAGGGAACCGACCAGGAGCTGGTGCGGCAGCCGAACATGCCGAGAAAGCGTCCGAGCAGTCCCGCGATCTGGTCGGATTTGTGCAGAACACCGAAGGATGCACCGGCGTAGGACTGGTCGAGAAGTGCCGTGGGTCCATAGGTGTTGCGCAGGTAGACCATCTTCTCGGCGATCTGGGACAGGACCTCGTCCCAGGAGGCGCGCTTGAACCTTCCCTCACCCCGCTCCCCCACCCGGATCATCGGGTAGAGCAGCCGTTCCGGCGAATAGAGCCGGGCGCGATAGGAGCGTCCCCGCAGGCAGGCCCGCAGCTGCGGCAGTTCCTCGGTGTCGGTGCCCCAGGGATTGCCGTCGTAGCCGCCATGGTCGGTGGAAAGACGAACGATCACGTCGCCCTTCTTGTGGGCCACCAGCATGTGCCGTGAACCGCAGTTGTGGGCACAGCTGGTGACCACGGTCTCCAGCTCGTCGTCGGTGGGATAGGGTTCGTAGGCGAACGCGGCAGCCGGCTTCGACCGCGCGACGGGGACGAGGCCCGCCATGCCCGCGGCCCCCGCCGTCTTGAGCAGCGTCCGGCGGCTGACGTTCAGTCCAGGCAACACGGGATCGGCGACTCTGGTCATGCTCGGGCTCCCCATCGGTGGTCACTCGCTGCCGATCCGCCACTGCGGATCGGATTCGGTGGGCCGGCCGACGGCCCATTCGGGCGTCTCCTCGCCCATGCCGGGCCAGGGATGACGTGGATAGGGGTAGGAAATGCGGTACCAGGCACGGCCGCCGTGACAACCGTAGCAGCCGTCGGAGGTGGCCTTGGCGGCTTCCTCGATGGCCGCCGCGTGCAGATAGCGGACCCGATGGCGGACGGTACGGATGGTCTCGTGGCAGACGAGGCAGCCATTGCGCGTCTCCTCGTCCTCGAAGTCCCGGCGAACGCGCCGCCAGTCGCCTTCCAGCCCCATGTTCTCGGAGGGAAAGCGACCGTGGCAGCGAAGACAGGTCTCGCTGGGATTGACCATCTTCCGCAGGGTGAAACGCGGCATGCCGTTCACGTCGGCCGGAATGAACAGCCCCTCCTCGCGCGGGTCGTTGCCGCGATGGCAGAAATTGCAGCTCAGGTTCATGAGCTTGCGGGCCAGCGGTCCGACGAGATGGCGCTGGTGGAAGGTCATCTGGGGACCCTCGTACACATCGAGGGTCTGGTACCAGCCCAGGACGTCCTCCGACTTGAGGCCGGCGGGACTGGCAGGAAGCACGTCGCGCTCGAGGATCTCCCGATGGCAGACGAGGCACTCCTCGTCCGTGGCCCGGTCGATCTGCGGCGGAAAGTGGATCGGGTCCCACTGCGAACGGTAGTAGTCCTGACGCGCCGCGCGTGTCTTCACGGCTTGCGGATCGCCACCGCGAGACGAGTGTGGAGCGATCATCGCCACGCAGAATGCGGCCAATAACATCGCCCCCGCCCGTAATCCCGGGCCCGACTGGCGCCTCTTCCCGACCATCGCCCTCTACTCCGGTCGGCGGGAGGCCGGCGATCGCCGACTTCCCGCGCTCCAGACAGCACGGGCCGCACGAAGCGGCCCCACCATCACTCGGTCTTGCCGGCCATTCCCGACATACCCGACATACCCGACATACCCGACATACCCGACATACCCGACATGCCGGACATGCCCGACATGCCACCCATGCCGGACATGCTGCCCTGGCCGGCGAAGGTCCACTGGGTGCACACCCAGCCCGGGCCGCCCATGCCGGACATGCCGGACATGCCGCTCATGCCGGACATGCCGCTCATGCCGGACATGCCGCCCATACCGGACATGCCGCCCATGCCGGCGATACCGGCGAAGGTCCACTGGGTGCAGACCCAGCCACCGCCCCCGCCGGCCATTCCCGACATGCCGGACATGCCGCTCATACCGGACATGCCGCCCATGCCGGACATGCCGCTCATACCGGACATGC
>Ga0256830_1002531_pt1 | contig 11972 bp, 12 predicted proteins | sample 128326metaG_FD_190537 | JGI IMG/M metagenome (GOLD analysis project Ga0256830, IMG submission 190537) | Hydrothermal vent microbial communities from Lau Basin, Pacific Ocean - 128-326 | ecosystem: Environmental > Aquatic > Marine > Hydrothermal vents | place: Pacific Ocean: Lau Basin | collected...
TTCGTGCAGGCCGAACTCGGCACAGAAATAGGCGACCAGGTCCTGCTCCGGGTCCAGGTACTGTTTGATTTCCGGGTCGATCGTCTTTTGGTGGTAGTTGTCGAAGATCGACAGCGCGCGCTGAAATGACTCGATGAACAGCCGGTCCGATGCGGCCTGGTCGAGTTTCTGCTGTGCGATACGATGCAGAAACACCTTCGGGTTGTGGCCGCAGCTTTCCCACAGCTCCGGGTCGAGCTGGATAAAGACCTGCCTGACCCGGATGTTCCAGGCGTAGAACAGGTTGCTGGCCAGTTCCTCGAGGCTTTTCAGGCGTGATGGAATAACTGGTTGTACTTCAACGGAAAAACGTGATCCTGGCATAACGTGTGGCAAATCCTTCTGTGGTCGAATATTGATCAAGGCCGGCTCGAGCCGCCTGTCACAATAAAATGTTTTTTATTTAAACGGTTTTAATATATTATAGGCCAGAACAGGAACCGTTGGCGGACAGCCGGTCCGGGAGGACCGTACCGGTCCAACGGTGTCCCTGTAACAAATGACCTTCCAACTATAACTACAACTGTCTGGGCTGGTGCCGGAATCGAATCCTGAAACACGGGATGGGTTTGGCAGCAACTCTTCGTGCTTATCAAGACCTTTCCGGATGCGTTGTCGAGCATCCTGTTTTTTTCACTATTGACCAACTGTTGATGGAGGTTTTTATGAGACGCAGAACACTGCTCAAAGGCACGATGAGCGCAGGGACCTTGCTTGTCGCTGCGAGTGCGGGCTTGTTGTCACCGCAGCATGTGATGGCGGCCTGGCCGAAAGCCGCTTTTTCGGCGAAAAGAATCGAAGACGCCGTGCAGACACTGGCCGGCACCTCGTCGATGACGACTGACGATACCTCGGTGACCCTGAAGGCGCCGCCAATCGCCGAGAACGGCGCGGAGGTCGGGGTCACCGTGTCGACCAGCCTGCCGAACGTGGACGCGATTTCCATTTTCGTCGAGAAAAACAATTCGCCGCTGACCGGTACCTTTTTGTTGAGAGGAGCCAACCCTTTTGTGCGCACCCGGATCAAAGTCGGCAAGTCTTCTAACGTGGTCGCCGTGGTGCGTTCCAATGGCAAGCTGTTTACCACCAAGCGTATGATCAAGGTCACTATTGGTGGCTGTGGCGGATAGAAACGGGAGGCAACGAGATGACCAAGAATCCGAACAAAAACAAACGTGAAAAACAATCCACGCAGACATCCAGTGTCGAGACGCAGCCGGACAGCGGAAGTCAGCAGTTCAAAGTCCAGGTCCGGCACAAGGTCAAGGCAATGGTCGGCGCAAACGGTGATACCGTCGTCAAGACGATCGTCACCCACCCGATGGAGACCGGTTTCCGGCGTGACAAAAAGACAGGCAAGGTCATTCCGGCCTTCTTTATCCAGGAGTTTGCGGTCAGGCACAACGGCAAGACCGTACTGCTCGCCTACTGGGGACCAGCGATCTCCAAGAACCCGCTGTTGCATTTCACCTTCAATGGCGGGGCTTCCGGCGACAAGGTCAGTTTTTTCTGGAAGGACAATCGAGGTAACAAGGGGAGTTATTCGACGACTATCGTATAAGCCGACTCAGCAAGCAACCGATGCCGGGCAAGACATGGCTCTTGTCCGGCACAGCGAAGTCGATGGATTGAATCGAATGCATACCTGGTGCCGGGGGAGGGACTTGAACCCTCACTCTGTTGCCAGAACGGGATTTTGAATCCCGCGTGTCTACCAATTTCACCACCCCGGCGCTGCCGCCGCAAGAGCCCGGCCAAGACCCCGCTGCCGTCGAAAACGCACGCGTCTTAAGGCCGTACCGATTGCTGAATACCGCAGCAATTGGCCATTATAAATGTTTATAAAATTTCAGCAACAAGTATGATAGTGCGGCGATGAAACAGGAAACAGACCGCAGCACCTTTTCCTACCTGTTACCAGAGGAACTGATCGCGCAGGCGCCGTTGCCGGAGCGTGCGCAAAGCCGGTTATTGTGCGTCGACAGACACACCGGCCGGGTGCACGACAGCCAGATGGCACGTTTTACGGACTATCTGCGTGCCGGTGACCTGTTGGTGTTCAACGACACCAAGGTGGTGCCGGCGCGCCTGTATGTGCAAAAAAGCACCGGTGGGCGGGTTGAGATCCTGCTCGAACGCTTGCTCACGCAGCAGCGGATGCTGGCGCAGCTGCGCGCCAGCAAAGCCCCGAAGCCCGGCAGCCTGCTGCATTTACCGGCCGGCGGGAGGCTGCAGGTGGTGTCGCGTCAACAGCAGTTTTTCGTGCTCGAGGCGTTGGACGGCGAACCGCTGATGCAGTTGTTTAGCGAGCATGGGCATATGCCCTTGCCCCCCTATATTAAAAGGACAGACACCGGTCTCGATGCCGAGCGCTACCAGACCGTCTACGCCCGTGAAGCCGGCGCGGTGGCCGCACCGACTGCCGGGTTGCACTTCAGCCATGCGCTGCTTGACCGGATCGAAGCGATGGGGGTCGAAAAGGCGTTTATCACCCTGCATGTCGGCAGCGGCACTTTCTCCCCGGTCAGGACACAGGACATCAGTCGGCATGTGATGCATCCGGAGGTCTATACGGTACCGCCGCAGGTGAGCGCACGGATCGCCGAGGTGCGCGGCCGGGGCGGGCGGGTGATCGCCGTCGGCACGACCGTGGTCCGCGCGCTGGAGTCGTTTGCGCAGACAGGCGAAAACGCCGGCGAGACCAGGATCTTTATCTACCCGGGTTACCGGTTCCGGCTGATCGACGCGCTGCTGACCAATTTTCATCTTCCGGAGTCGACGTTGCTGATGCTGGTCTGTGCGTTTGGCGGGATTCATCCTATACTGTCGGCCTATGAACATGCGGTGGCGCAGCGCTACAGGTTTTTCAGTTATGGCGATGCGATGTTTATCGCCGGAGAGTTGGATTGAATGCAGTTTGAATTGATTTGCCAGGATGGCCGCGCGCGCCGTGGCAGGCTGGTGTTTCCACGTGGTGTGGTCAATACGCCGGCCTTTATGCCGGTCGGGACCTATGCGACGGTCAAGGGGCTGACCCCGGAAGAGCTGCGTGCACTGGGCGCGGAAATCGTGCTGGGTAATACCTTTCACCTGATGCTGCGTCCGGGTGTCGAGGTGATCGGTGCGCACGGTGACCTGCATGAGTTTATGCACTGGCCGTACCCGATTCTGACCGATTCGGGCGGTTTCCAGGTGTTCAGCCTTGGCAAGTTGCGCAGGATCACCGAGCAGGGTGTCGAGTTTCGTTCGCCGGTCGACGGTGACAAGGTGTTTCTCGGGCCGGAGGAGTCGATGCGGGTGCAGCGTGCGCTGGGTGCCGATATCGTGATGTGCTTTGACGAATGTACCGAGTACCCGGCGACGTATGACCAGGCCCGTGACTCGATGCAGTTGTCGCTGCGCTGGGCACAGCGTTGCCGGGCGGCACATGGTGACAACCCGGCAGCACTGTTCGGTATAGTACAGGGCGGCATGTACCCGGACCTGCGCCGGCAGTCGTTACACGAACTGCTGGCAACAGGGTTCGATGGTTATGCGATCGGCGGCCTGTCGGTCGGCGAGCCGGCCGAGGAAAGGCAGGCGGTGCTCGAGGCGCTGGTGCCGGACATGCCGCAGGACAGCCCACGCTACCTGATGGGGGTCGGCACGCCGGAAGACCTGGTGGCATCGGTCCTGGCCGGTATCGATATGTTCGATTGTGTGATGCCGACCCGGCATGCACGCAACGGTTATCTTTTCGTGCGCGATGGTGTCCTGCGTATTCGTAACAGCCGTTACCGGAACGACACCAGGCCGCTGGACGAGGCTTGTGGCTGTTATACCTGTCAGCACTACAGCCGCGCCTACCTGAAGCACCTGGACAAGTGCAACGAGATCCTTGGCGCCCGGTTAAATACCATACATAACCTTTTTTACTATCAAGAGCTTATGAAGAATATTCGAAGTGCAATCGAAGCCGGGACGCTGCAGGCGTTTGCTGCCGATTTTTTTCGCATACGCCAGGAAGAGACTGATAACGAGTCGAGCTAGTTAGTATAACCTATTGAAATGTTGATAAAATATATGTTTGTGCCCGGCACTGCCGGATCGCGCGGGCCGATGCGGCCCGGTGACGGCCGCGGTCATGGTCCGCAGAGACGGCGATGCACTACCGCCGGTGTGCGTTTGGGAATGAGTTACAACCTGATCTGTGTAATAATACGCACGCCGTGAACCAGGCGGGTGGGCCGCCTGGTTTCAACGATGACAGACAATCGGAACCTGACAGGAATACAGAATGATTCAATTTTTAGTCGAAGCAGCAAAAACAGCCGGCAATGCACCGCAGGCCAGTCCTTATACCTTTCCACTGATGATGGTGCTGCTGGTCGCCGTTTTTTATTTTATGCTGATCCGGCCGCAGAACAAACGCGCAAAACAGCACCAGGAACTGGTCGCCTCGCTCGAGGTCGGGACCGAGATCGTGACGGCCAGCGGTATGCTGGGGAAAATCGTGTCCATCAAGGACAATTTCATTACCCTGGAAATAGGCAACGGAGTCGAAATCATCATGCAGCGTAACGCGGTCAGCGCCATCCTGCCGAAAGATACGATCAAGAACATTACCAGCAGCAAGTAAAGGCAGCCGGGGAGCCCGGACTGCGCCAAGAAAACGAACCGAGCGAAGGAAAAGAAGACGCAAATGATCAACGAATATCCCGCCTGGAAGTACGCGATGGTCGCCGTGATCATCGTGGTCGGCATCTTGTATGCGTTACCCAATCTCTACGGCAAAAAGCCGACCGTAATCCTCAAGTCCAACCTTGAAGACCCGATGACGGAGACTTTTCGCAAGCAGGCGACGGACCTGCTGAAGACCCGCAAGATCGCGTTTACCGGCTCAGAGGTCAAGGGCAAGCGCTTGTTTTTCTATTTCAAGGACACCGAGACACAGCTGAAGGCGACGACGGCGTTCAAGGAACAGTATTCAGAGAATTACCTGATTGCGCAGAACCTGGTGCCGGACACCCCGGCATGGATGCAGAAGATCAATGCCGAGCCGATGCATCTCGGACTCGACCTGCAGGGCGGTTTGCATGCAGTGATGGAGGTGGACCTGCACAGCGCGCTGAAGAAGTCGGTCGACCAGCTGCATCGCCGGGTGCGCCTGGAGCTGCTGCGTAAGAAATACCGCAACCGCGGTGTCAGAAAGATCGTCCGGCAGCTGAAAAAGACCGGCGACAGCGGCAAGTTACCGGATTACGGCGCGGCCGAACCGCGGGCCAGGGAGCTGACCGCGTACTACGGGCTTAAAATCAAGTTTACCAAGCCGTCGAATTTCGAGCGTGCAAAGAAATACCTGGAGAAGAAATACGGCGCGGCCTCCAAGGACAAGACGCACTGGGTGTTTGCCAGCACCGAGGGCGACAACAAGTATGTCGTGATGTTGATGCGGAATGCGACGATCGAAAAGGAAAAGGACGCGGCGCTGGAAAAAAACATCCAGACCCTGCGCCGCAGGGCGGACGAGTCGGGGGTGTCGGAGCCTGTGATCCGGCGCCAGGGCAAAGACAGGATCGTGATCCAGCTGCCTGGAGTACAGAACCCGGCGAAGCTGAAAGCCATCATGGGCAAGCAGGCGATACTCGAGGCGCACGGGGTCTCGGACAACGACAAGGGGGTCGCGATCGACCGCAAGACTGGCAAGGCGATCTGCCTGAATCCAAAAGACGTCGTGCCGGCATCGGGCGAAGAGGTGTATTTCGATCGGAATGGCTGCCCGCTGCTGCTGAAGAAGGAAGTCGTCTGGTCCGGTGAGAATGTCAAGAACGCAGTCGGCGGTTTTTCCAGCGGCAAAAACCCGACCCCGGCGGTGCATATCACGCTGGATGACAAGGGCGGCAAGCGTAACTCGGAATATTCGTCCACGCATGTCGGCAAGCGCATCGCGATCGTCTTTATCGATACGGTCGAGGTCTACAGCAAGCACAAAACGGACCCGAAGACCGGCCAGGCGGTCAAGCGTTACAAGACCCGCAAGGTGGTGATCAACGATGCGGTGATCCAGACCCGGATCTACAAGAATTTCGAGATCAACAACATGGAGTCCCAGGATGCCGCCAACACCCTGGCCTTGCTGCTGCGCTCCGGATCGCTGGCGGCGCCGATGTACACGGTCGAGGAGCGTACCGTCGGTCCGAGCCTGGGCAAGCAGAATATCGAACAGGGATTCAACTCGGTGATCATCGGTTTCGTGCTGGTGCTGGTGTTTATGCTGGTGTACTACCGCGTGTTCGGCCTGGTGGCCAATATCGCGCTGGTGTTCAACCTGATCCTGTTGATTGCCGTGCTGTCCATGCTGCAGGCGACACTGACACTGCCCGGGGTGGCCGGTATCGTACTGACGGTGGGCATGGCCGTGGACGCCAATGTGTTGATTTTCGAACGGATCAGGGAGGAGATACGAATGGGCAACTCGCCGCAGGCCAGTATTCACGCCGGCTATGAAAAGGCGCTGTCGACCATCGCCGACGCCAATATCACCACCTTTATCGCTGCGGTCGTGCTGCTGGGGATCGGCTCCGGGCCGATCAAGGGGTTTGCCGTGACCCTGTCGCTGGGAATATTGACCTCGATGTTTACCGCCATCATGGTAACGCGGGCGATCGTCAATCTGTGGTATGGCGGCCGCAGGGTCGAGAGCCTGTCGATCTGACACACAATGAACGCATTGGGTAAGGAATAAAATGAAAATATTCAAAAAGACCACCACTATCGATTTTATGCGTTACCGGAAGCTTTCCGGTGTGGTTTCGATCAGTGTGGTAGTGTTGTCGTTACTGGCACTGTTCGTATTCAAATTGAATTTCGGTATCGACTTTACCGGTGGAACGCAGTTTACCATCCAGTACAAGCACAGTGTGGATATCAACAAGATCAGGCGTGCGCTGGCGCAGGAAGGCCTGAAGAAGTTCGAGGTCAAGTACTACGGCACCAGCAGGGATGTGCAGATCTATATTTCACCGGACGCCGGTGAGGCGATCAACAAGAAGCTGCAGGCAGGAAAGCCGCAATCCGGGGGAAAAAAGGATACAGGCAAGCCGTTACGCGAAAGCAGGCAGCGGGTCAAACGCGACTTTATGCTTGCGCTGTTGAAGAAACATACCAGCCCGGACGTGGAGATTCGCGACGATGCCTACATCGGCTCGCAGGTCGGCAAGGAGTTGACCGAAGACGGGGGCATGGCGCTGCTGACGGCCTTGCTGGTGATTTTGATCTACGTGGCGCTGCGTTTCGAGTACCGGTTTGCGATCGGGTCGGTGGCCGCGCTGGCGCACGATGTGATCGTGGTCCTCGGCATATTTGCGGTGACCCGGATGGAATTCAATCTTTCGGTACTCGCCGCGTTGCTCGCAGTGATCGGTTATTCGTTGAATGACACGATCGTGGTCTTCGACCGGATTCGGGAGAACTTCAAAAAGATCCGCACCGATTCGTCGGTCGAAGTGGTGAATGTGTCGATCAACGAAACCCTGTCGCGTACGATCATGACCTCGTTGACGACACTGCTGGTGTTGATCGCGCTGCTGTTCCTGGGTGGTGAGTCGATCCGTGGTTTTTCGATTGCGTTGATTCTTGGCGTCCTGGTCGGTACTTACTCGTCGATCTTCGTTGCCAGCAACGCCGCGTTGCAACTGGGGGTCAGCCGGGTCGATATGCTGCCGGTCAAAAAAGAAGGCGCCGAGTTCGACAACAGGCCTTGATGCATTGATGCATGCCGAAGGTTGGCAGCCCGGACGGTAGTTCCATCGTCCGGGCATGCAGTTAAGGTTTTTTCCGTTTCAAATATTCGTCCAGAATAATTACTTCTGCTGGCCGATTTGGTGGGTTATCTTTCGTATCCTCGATTACATCCGGGTAAAATGCGTAAATCTCACTATCCTCGAATCCCTGCCCTTGCGGTTTGATCGCGATCACCTTGTATTCTTCTCCGTTGGCTTCGCAGGCTCTCATTACTGATAATTCTTCCATTCCCCCCAAAACATCCCTCATGACCATTTCCAGGGCTTTGGGCCCCAGAATACCATTACCGAATGTTTTTTTACTCATAAAATGTTACCTATAGTGTCACCTTTTAGATTGTTTCGACACCCACTATATCGTTTAGTCCGTCAGGTTCTTGATGACCTGTGACACATAAATCCGTCAGCGCGGCAGATTACATTGAAAAGAAAGGGTAAAGTTTTTGGATCGCGCCGTCTCGCTACGAACGGTGGTGAGAAATGCGGGTGAGACGGCGCACGTGATTTGCGCTGTTTCGTACACGCCCCGCGGCACGTCAAACCGCGTTGTGCGGGGACTCTTTTTTAAACTCGGCGGGGATGAACGGGACGATCTTGCGCTGGATCGCGGCGCAGACTCTTGGGGTCCCGGCAACGATATGGCCGGAGTCGAGGTAGTCCTGCCGGCCGTTGAAGTCACAGACCAGGCCGCCGGCTTCCTTGATCAACAAGACGCCCGCCGCCATGTCCCACGGGCTGAGTCCCATTTCCCAGAAACCGTCGAGCCTGCCACTGGCGACATAGGCCAGGTCGAGCGCTGCCGAACCGGCGCGGCGGACCCCGGCGGCGTCTTCGAACAGCACGCGGAACATCTCCAGGTAGGTATCCAGGTGCTGTTTCATGCGAAACGGGAAGCCGGTGCCGAGCAGCGCACCGTCGAGCTTGGCACGGGGGGAAACCCGGATACGGTGGTTGTCGAGCTGTGCGCCGGCGCCTTTCGTGGCGGTGAACAGCTCGTTTTTCAGCGGGTCATAGATGACCGCCTGGTCCAGCACCTGTTGCCTTTTCAACGCGATGGAGACCGCGTAGTGCGGGAACCCGTGCAGGTAGTTGGTGGTGCCGTCGAGCGGATCGATGATCCAGGTGAATTCACTGTCGGCCTGTTGCAGCCCGCTCTCCTCGGCGAGGATCGTGTGGTCGGGGTAGGCGCGCTTGAGTATCTTGATGATTTCCCGTTCCGCCTGGCGGTCCACTTCGCTGACGAAATCGTGGCGTTGCTTGGTGCTGACGGACAGCGAGTCGATACGCGACAGGTTGCGCAGGATCAGGTTGCCGGCACTGCGCGCAGCCTTGATCGCTGTATTGAGCATTGGATGCATGATGTTACTACCTGGTTGTCGTTTTTCAGGGGCCGGCTGCGGCGGCCCTGTGGCATTTGTCGATGCGCGTTGTCAAAGGCAGGGAAGTCTAGCAGAAAATCGCCTATAATGCTTGCATTTTAATCGCTGCAGCGCGGTGGAGTCCGCGGTGTTGACGGGGATTTTCATGCTGTCAGACATAGTGATCATATTGAACGAGCCTTCGCATCCCGGGAATATCGGTGCGGTGGCGCGGGCGATGAAGAACATGGGCCTGTCACGCCTGGTGCTGGTGTCACCGAAGGACTACCCCAGCGTGCAGGCCACCGCGCGTGCCTCCGGGGCCGACGAGATTCTCGAGGCGGCTACCGTGGTGGACAGCCTGGATGCCGCGATCGCCGGCCTGCGGCTGGTGATCGGCGCCAGTGCGCGTTCACGCCGCCTGCCGTGGCCGTTGCTCGATCCGCGTGAGTGCGCGGCCAAGGCGCTCGAGCACTGGCAGCAGGGAGATGTACCGGTCGGCGTGGTGTTTGGCCGCGAGAGCAGCGGGCTGAGCAACAGCGAGCTCGAACGCTGCCGCTACCTGGTCAACATCCCCGCCAATCCCGAATACAGTTCCCTGAACCTGGCCGCCTCGGTACAGGTGATTTGTTACGAGCTGCGTATGGCCTTTCTCGCCGCAGAGTCGCTGACCGATGCGCGAGGCGGCAGTGCGCGCACCGACAGCGCACTGGCGACCGCGGACGCCGTGGCCCGGTTCTATCAGCACCTCGAGCAGGTGCTGACCAGTATCGGTTTTGTGCGTGCACAGCAGCCGGTCAGCATGATGCGCCGCTTGAAACGCCTGTTCAACCGCTGCCAGCTTGAAAAAAAAGAAGTACAGATTCTAAGGGGAATACTTACCGCGATAGAAAAAAACAGCAAATCGCGTTAATGTGGACATCCGGGCGCCGGGCCCGTAAGCCAGGCACTGACTGACAGGAGAGTGTGTATGTTTCGACGCCTACGTGAAGATATCGGTTGCGTGTTCGAGCGCGATCCCGCGGCGCGTAACTGGTTTGAAGTCATCACTACCTATCCGGGTGTGCATGCGGTGTTGTGGCATCGTATCAACCACCGCCTGTGGTGTTGGAAACTGAAGTGGTTTGCACGCTGGTTGTCGACCATCGTGCGCTGGTTCACAGGTATCGAAATTCACCCGGCGGCAAAGATCGGCAGGCGTTTTTTTATCGATCACGGCATGGGAATCGTCGTCGGCGAGACCGCCGAAATCGGTGATGACTGCACACTGTATCATGGCGTCACGCTGGGCGGGACTTCGTGGAGCAAGGGCAAACGGCATCCAAAACTGGAAAACAATGTCGTGGTCGGTGCCGGTGCCAAGGTGCTCGGCCCGATCTGCCTTGGTGAGGGCAGCCGGATCGGCTCCAATGCAGTGGTGCTCAAGGATGTTCCCGCCGGTGCGACGGTGATCGGGGTTCCTGGGCGGATTATTGCCGCCGAACCAAGCGTACAGCATCAGCGGATTGCCGAGATCGCAAAGAAGCTCGGTTTCGATGCCTACGGCATGCACAAGCACACCCCAGACCCGGTCGCCAATGCGATCAATGCGATGCTCGACCATATCCAGAAGATGGACAAGCGGATCGAGGAGATGTGCGGCGCGATCAAGGGGCTGGGCGCGGAGATCGCCGACATGCAGATCCCCGAACTCGGCCCGTGCGAGATCATCAGTACAGTGGACGAACTCGATGACGGCAGTGACACCACCGCCCTGGACAAGCCCGAGGAACCAAAGTAGGGGCCTCTGAGCGAGGCAATGTTGCAGAAAAAACTTCCGGCCCGCGGGATTCAGGCTCCAAGCGATCCCCGAGTGCTTTACACCGGTAGGGTGCGTTTACGCACCACATCCCGTGTGATTTGCTTCGACCGGTCGTGACGATAACAACCCCCGCCTGAACGCTCCCGCGGTCCGCAAGCTTTTTTCTGCGCCGCCTCTGATGCGGCATGGAAAAATCGTGTGTAGAAGGATGACCACAGGATGCGATCGATTTGTCGTGGTGTTGGTGCGTACAACGCCCCCTACCTCTTGGCAACGGTGCACGAAGCACATAAAAAACCAATAAAATCAATGATATAACTAAAAACACCTAGACACCGGAACAAAGGCGCTGAATCACTCGGCAGGAATATAATAGTTGACTTAATTAGTAGGGTAAGTATAATAACTTAGTAAATTACTCGGGTAATGCATTTACTTTTACTATTATCAATTAAATGGCGGGATATTGCAATGCGATTAACCACAAAAGGCCGATATGCAGTCACAGCAATGCTGGACCTGGCGATTCATTTCGATAAAGGCCCGATTTCACTGGCGGGTATTTCCGAGCGCCAGGAGATTTCCTTGTCCTACCTGGAACAGCTGTTTACCAAGCTCAGGCGTAAAGGACTGGTGAAAAGCACGCGCGGGCCGGGTGGCGGTTATTCGCTGAGCCGCAGCGCGTATGACATTGCGATTGCCGATATCATTACCGCGGTCGACGAAAAGGTCGACACCACCCGTTGCGGCGGCCTTGGCAACTGCCAGGGCGATGAACGCTGCCTGACGCACGAGTTATGGACATCGTTGAGCGACCAGATCTATTCGTTTCTGGCGGGGATCAGCTTGGGTCAGCTGACCGCACGCAAGGAAGTGCAGGAAAGAGCGCAGAAGCAGACGACCAATGTGCAAAAAGTAAAACCGGATACGGAACAGAATGAAGAGTCCGGACTGGATACGACCAGTCCGGGTGCTTGATCAGCCTTCAGCGGG